>SMEQ01000091.1_pt1 | contig 29639 bp, 26 predicted proteins | sample 2456281 | NCBI WGS metagenome assembly SMEQ01 (sample SAMN10132596, study PRJNA489261) | soil metagenome | isolation source: day1 antibiotic-loamy sand soil ammended with raw manure from dairy cow... | place: USA | collected 2015-04-01
ATGCGTTGAACCAACGGTCTGAAAGGCTTAGTCTGCCGCCTTTACTACCCTCAGAAATATATACTGAGGTTTCAAAGCGTCCTTTATGCAATGTAGGGAAATTCCAAACCGCTCCTTGATTCGATATTTCAAGTTCTTCGTTATCTATTCTGGCTACTTTCAATACTTCTTTACCTTCACGTTCAGGATTCGGAACTAATTGTGCACCAGAAGCTCTATTGTATGCACAATGACCCACAACACCTTTTTGGTACAAGAATGTACTCCAATTGGCTAATCCTTCCGAAAAATCAGCTGCTCTTGAAGTTTCATTGAGCCAGTTGGGATCAAATAGCAACAATTTACGATGGTCCTTGTGTTGACCCAGTGAAACCAATACCTCGCCATTGGGCAGTTCCACAGATTGAGTTTGGTGCACACTCATATCTATACTCATACTTCTATCAGCATTTTTATAGTCAAAATCGTTACGATTTGGATTGATATAAAGCTCACGGAAACCTTTCCAGGTTTTTCCATCATCGTCAGATATAGCTGCATGTAGCACATCGCGATTGGTAAAGACATCTTCCCAAACACCACTAATGCCTTCTTTCTCTGGCAGAGGTGTAGTGTTATTCCAGATAAAAAGTATACGCCCATCATTCAATCTATTCATTGATGGCATGGTTATAGTTCCATAAAAACGCGATGGTTGCAACTCGCTCCATGTTTCACCACCATCTTCAGAGAAGCTCTCATAATGTTGGTCTTGAGCAGTGCGGGCTAGCATCCATATTCGTCCATCTTCCAATTCAATTACGGTTGGCTCTACAGCTCCATGATTCCATCTAACACCTTTATGAACACCACCAACTTCGTGAGGTGGTGATTGAACAAACTGCGAGCGTTTCCAACTCACGCCATCATCATCAGAATAAAACACACCACAACCAATACGAGCAGTGCTATGTGCCCCTACCAACACACGTTTACCGTCTCTTATAAACACAGGTGGTTTCAACATAATATAGGCTCCTTCTCCCTCTCCTGCTGTGTACACTTCGCTCTTTGTCCAATCACCATCAATACCACCTTTTGAGCGTACAGCTACCAACCCGTTTTCACTTGTTGCCAAGCGGAGATATTCTCCTGATAGCGGACTTTTCACATCTGCACCTACCCAATGGTTTTCAACATACACAGTATCCCAACTATGGCCATTATCTACACTTCGGATATAGAAAGACTGATCCCCTTTATTACCTTCACCATAGTTGTAATGACGAATCTCTCCGTTTTCAAGTTGCACCAAACCTACAAAAGCATTATCAGGTGGCGAACCCACTACAGTAGGTTCGTATACTTTGCTCGGCTGATCACCGTTAGAAGCAGTAAACACAAACGAGACTACAAGTAACCCCAAAATTAAAAAATTAATCCTCTTCATAATATCAATAATTGCTTTAACATTAATTCTACCCTACTTCAAAAACTGTTTCAACTTCATTTCTTCAAACTCGCCCATCTGCTGAAGTTGAGTCATATCTATATTCTTCTTATTCCCAATAACAACATACACCACTGTTTGCCCCTGAATATGCTGTTTATAGAAACGCTCCAAATCACTTAATGTCATGCCCGAAACCTCATCTACCAATTGATTATTTGGATCTTCAGTGTAACCCAATTGCTTGTATTGCGCTATTCGTTGCGACTTATCGCGAAAGTTGGGATAGGCACTTTGCGCTTGATTTATTAAGTTCTCTTTGGCAGCATCCAATCTTTTCTCACTCAGTGGCATATCTACTAGCAAAGATTGTAGTGCTTGCAATGCATCGGTTGTTTTGTCTGCTTGGGTAGATAGATGCATGTTGAAGAGCATAGATTTATCACTCAGCTTTACTGGAGGATTTTCTATGGTTGAACTTGCACGATAGGCCAATGAGCGAAACTCGCGAATTTCCTGAAACATCAGCGAACTCATTCCCGCTCCAAAGTAAGTATTGAATAATTGAGATAGAAACTTGGCTTCTACTTCACTTTGCTTTGGACCATGCATATAAGCCTGAACAATGCTTTGTGTTGCCTTGGGGTCGTTAAAGAAAAACACTTTTGCATTTGAGTAGGTTAGCCCATCCCTAAAAGTTGGATTAACTGACTCATTAATTACTTTATCTGCTGCGAAATACTTCCCTACTACATCTGAAACATCTGTGCTAGGAAGCGTACCCGAGTAATGGATGCTGGTTTGGGTAGACAATACTTTTTGCAAAGTAAGTGTGAGCTGTTGTGCCGAAAGTCTCTTCATCTCTTTCAGAGACAAACGGGTTAGATATGCTGAATTATCTCCATACTTCACCTGCTCGGCCATTGCTTTGCTCAACTCGTCCGATGATTTTCGAGTAGCTTTATCTTCAAGGTTTCTCTCTTTCACCACCTTTTTCAGTTTCGATTTATCAGCTTCCAGATTAGTGAGGAAATGAATAACTAAATCGAATGTTTCTTCAAATGCATTGTCAAATCCCGATACAGAGACTGTGAATTGAGCTGCAGAAGCATTAAAATTGAGTGTGCTACCAAGTTCTTGCAACTTCTGGTTGAACTCATCAACAGTATACTTATCTGTGCCAATATAATTTAAATAAGATACCAATGGTGGAAGTGTTGGAAGTTCCCGGCTTCCTATTTCAAAACGCATGGTTAGGTTAAACACACTGTTCATCTCATTAGCTGTGTGATATAGGGTAACCAATTGATTGTTATTTATCGCTGTTGTGTTTGCTTCCTCATCGAAATTAAGAAAGCGCGGTGTAAAATCTGCACTCTCTATTGTTTGTAACCATTTGCTGTAATCCGACTCCTCCTCCCTATTAGTTGTTTCAATAGCTTTAAAGGGTGGCTTCTCTATTTTAGCATTGGGGTATTTGCCTGTTTTCTTCTTTACGTCGAAATAATTGCTTGTTAGGTATTTGTTGGCAATAGCTATTACATCTTGCTTAGTAATTGTTTCAATCTTTTCGGCTTGCTCCAAATAATCGTTCCAAGTGAGTCCTTTGGCAAACACCTCAATCATTTTCTGATTGCGCTTATCTAGGCTCTCCAACTCTAGTAAATAGTTGCGCTGTTGTTCCAACTTTAAGCTCTGAAACATTTCGTCTGAAATATCTCCGCTCTTTATTTTCTCTATTGCAGAAAACAGACGTTTTTGAGCCGATCGATATGTTTGGAAAGGAATGTTTGGAATTGCTATGAGCGCTATTGCACCCGCATCATTCATACTTAACGATAGTCCAGCGCTCATCATCAACTTGCCATCGATGGTAAGTTTATCTAATAATCCTGTCTTATTTTCATTGCTTAAAAGTGACATCACTAAGTTCAAAGCAACCTCATCGGGGTGATTAGACGGAACTCCTCGCCACAACAAAGCATTGGCCCTTACAATTGGAATAGGAATCTTTGCAGTAAAGTCTATCTTCCCATTGATAGGTGCAGGCATTTCAATATCCTGTTTCGCCACCTCGCCTTTTCTAATTTTCCCAAAAGTGTTCTCAAGTATTGGCAACACGTCTTCAGAATAAAAATGACCACTTAGTATGAGTCCCATATTCCCCGCTACATAGTAAGTGTTGAAAAACTCTTCCATATCCGATAGCTTAGGATTTTTCAAACTCTCTGTACTTCCTAAAATTGGATATTGATAAGGGTGAGGTTTAAAGAATTCTCCTATTATCCTTTCAGCTGCTTGGCTACCCAGCATATCGGCATACATATTTTTCTCTTCGTATACCGTTTCAAGTTCACTCTGAAACATGCGAAAGACAGGATTGATTAATCGTTCGCTATTTATCTCGCACCACTGCGCCATATATTGTGGCGAGAATGTATTGAAATACATGGTAAAATCCCAAGATGTACCTGCATTCAGGCCAGTTCCACCATATTGCGATATCAGTCGGTTAAATTCGTTTGGGATAACATAATCTGCCGCTTGTATAGAAAGTTCATTTATCTCTTTTTGAATTTCTAAACGTTGCGCCTCATCAGCTGTACCAGCTAGTTTGTCGTACTTGTTTGATATTGAATCTAGCCACACCTTCTCTTCTGCATAATTGGTAGTCCCAATCTTGTTGGTTCCTTTAAACATTATATGCTCAAAGTAATGCGCAATTCCAGTGTTAGGCGAATCTTTTGCACCTGCTTTCACAATTATGCTCCCTATAACCTTTGGCTGAGAGCTATCTTCGTTTAACCAAACGGTTAAACCATTGCTTAATATATATTCTTTCACATTGAGCGGATTTATTGGATTTTCGGAAAAGAGAGAAAACAATGAACATAGTAGAAGAGCATTTACAACAACTAGTTTTTTCATAGTCTCATGTTTATTAAAATGATTTTCAATAGACCAATAACAAAAATACAAAAACCATTGAACTGATTGCTATATAATGAGATAAAAAAAATACGCTTCACATGAAGCGTATTTTATATTTATGCGTATTGTAAATATATACTACAAAGAGTATATTACTTTTTCTTCAACAACACCTCGTCGATAGCTTGTTTGAAACCATCTTTAGGAAGTGCACCTTGCGCCATTTGTGGTTGTTCGCCCATTGGGCAAAATAGAATTGAAGGAATACTACGAATACCAAAAGCCGCAGCTAATTCTTGCTCTGCCTCTGTATCTACTTTGTATATATAAATTTCACCTTCGTACTCTTCTGCTAATTCTTCCAATATAGGAGCTACCATTTTACACGGACCACACCAGTCTGCATAAAAATCAATCAAACAAGGTTTGTCACCAAGATATACCCACTCTTGTGGATTTTCTTCGTAGTTTGCTACTTTTGTTAAGAATTCTGCTTTTGTTAAGTTAATTGTTTTTTGTGTCATGTTAGTTTCTGTTTGTTCTGAATTTGTTTGTTCTTTTTCTTTGTTATTTGTGTTGGTGCATGACGCCAAAATAATTGCCGATAACACACCTATTATTATAAACTTTGTTTTCATATAATTATGGTACTTACTTTTTGTCAACTTTCTGTTCTGATACTTCTTTCTTCGGACTTTTGGTGAATAAGCTAAACAGCAAGTATCCCATAAGAGCTCCATAAAACATACTATTGGTTGGATCTGATGTTATAGGACATGTACCAGATAAGCAACCAACCTTTACATAATATATATACCCGCCTAATGCGCCAACTAGTACACCTGCAATTTTAAGCCAATACTTTGATAATAATTTTTTCATAAACTTTCTACTTACAGTAATTTAAAATACACTCTAAGAGTGGTATTATTTGCTCGTTATTTAATGAATAGAGGTTTCGTTGTCCATCTCTTCGTGCGTTTAATATTCCTTTTGCTCTCAAGTCTGTGAGGTGATGAGATAAAAGTGACTGCTCACATCCCACCTCTTGCTGTAGGTCTGAAACCGATTTCTCTTTGGTTTCTGCCAGCTGCATCAGCACACACAATCGTGTTTCGTGTGCCATAGCTTTTAAAATATAAGCTGCTCTTTCTAATTTTTCCTTGTCCATTTTCATAATTATATCGTTCACATAGATACATGAACATGCATTCATGCATAATTGTTCACAAAGATATCACTTTTATTGAAAAAGATTCAATTTACAGTTAAGAACTTAATAAAAAGCCTGTTGCTTTAATGGAAAACAAATAAGAAGGAAACAAAAAATAGAGCGTGTTTGTGTTTAGAAGCTGAAGAAATAATAAGTCAACTTTGCTGCCATATAACGGTGTGCAGAGCGAGAGAAATTTCCTGGCTTACTACGACTGCTGTCGTAAGAGTCGCCCAAACCAAAATAATAACGACCCTCTAGAATAAAACTCCCAAGGCTGGTGTCAAATTCAACCCCTACACCTGCTAGCAGACCATAGTCAAACTTACTGTTTACCTCCTCATACTGCAGCCCTATCGGATTATCGGGGTCTTCTTCTCTTTTGCCATTAATATATTCAGTTAATGCATCATTCATTGTTCCTTTGTCGCTAAACATATAACTAACCTGAGGACCTAAATTCAAAACAAATTTCACCTTGTTACCAAAATATATGTGTGTCAATAGTGGCAACTCTATGTAATTGAGCGTTCGAGAATAAGCATGATCGGGGTTTTTAGGTGCTTCACTAAAATCCTCGGTCCATCCGCGTTGCGTATAGTTAAGTTCTGCAACAAGCCCAAGGTGCATTTCTGTTATATACCTAAGAGAAACTCCACCAGAAAGACCTTGAGTAGTGTTTTGTGGAACTGTCGTAACAAAATCTACTGATGAAAACACAGGACCCGCCCCTACCCCTAGTGTAAGCTTAGGCTTAAAGGTTTTGTATTGCTGTGCCTGTATATGTACATTTGCAGTTAACAACAGAACAACTAATGCTAACCATTTTAATTGATATTTCATCGACTCTTATTTGATTTGATGATGCGTGAATTTGTATCGTAATGTATTAAGTATAAACCTGTGTTAATAAAACCACTCCAATTGTTTGCTCTCTCAAAGTTGAATGCAAACTGTGTTGTATCAACATACATAGAGTTTAATTTTGTTTCGAAGTTCCTACCATATTTGTGCAAAGCTGTCAAAAAATAGAGCCCCGTATCATATCCTAACATTGCATACTGAGGATAAGTTTTCTGAAGATCCTTCTTATACCATTTCTTGAAGCCGTCTCTAAAATCGACAGTATCACTTGCGTCATTATCCACATAAAACGAAGCGTAGATATAAGTACCATGATTGTGATAATCCTTCAGATAATTATACTCATATGTTTGCCACTCTGGATAGCCAAACATATGGATATTATATTCTGAGTTCAGTTCGCTTAACCCGTTTAAAGTGCTCAACACTTCACCCAACACCCCAATATTTCCCGATGATGGAATCAAGATATTATCTTTTGAAGCATCCAATAGTGGCGTTAGTTCTCTATCCATCGACTCTGAGATAACAATAGATTTATAAGGAATAGATCTGCTATTTAAATCTTTCTTCATTATAGCCATTAAACTATCTTTCTCATGATCTTCATTGGTTTCTAGAAAGATAATATTAGCAATGCTAAACTTATCAACAAAGACCTGCGAGGCTTTTGAATAAAGTTTTGTTTGCGGAGTATTTACTTGAAAGATATTTCCATTATTCAACACCTCGGTATTCTTAGATGAGAAAGGAATAACATATTTAATATTTTTCGATTTTGAAAAATCAGATAGAATTTTTATTTGCTTATCAGATACACCTCCAATAACAAGATCTAAATTTTGAATCTCCATAGTTGTCAACAAGCTTTCTAGCTTCTTGGTATTGCTATCTGTTCCTATATCGAATACATATAACTCAAGATTTACACCCTCTTTCTTTAATTTTTCTACAGCCAACAAAAAACCCTCGTAATACTCTTGAATACGAATCTTTTGTGCATCGTTTTTCTCTAAGAAAGGCATCAACAATCCTACTTGCATTACATTTACTTTCTCAAATATTTTTCTTTGCGACAAAAGAACATTTGCCTGCGACTCGTATACTGCATCTTGACGTGCCAATTCGCTATTATACTTCTTTACGGGTATCATCAAAACACTATTAGTACCCAATTCATTGGTTTTAATGCTTGGGTTTTCTCTTTTAAGCTCATCAACACTCACATCATACATTTGAGAAATACTGAATAGTGTTTCTCCTCTTTTCACTTTGTGTTGCTGTTGCTCCACAACTACGGGGCCAGCATAAGAAGTGAAAGTTTCGTTCGATTCAAAGAAGGGAATTCTTAAGGTTTTACCAATCTGAAAAGTTTGAACAGACAAGCCCGGATTGGCTGCTATAATATTTTCGGGTGTTAAAGAGTAGGTACGCGACACCGAATAGAGTGTCTCTTTGGGAGAAATGGTATGATAACGATAGTTCTCCTCTTTTACATCACTAATTATCTTTCTTTGTGGAATCTCTAAAACAGCACCTACAGTAATACCATCGCGTGCAGAGGGATTTAGTTTATAGATTGCTTCGGGAGTAGTGTTGTACATAGCTGCTAGCGTATATACAGTTTCGCCCCGCTCAATATTGTGATAAAAAACAGAGTTTTGATCCAAAACAAGCTTTTGCTTTGAAGGCGGAATAGGAATATTCAATTTCTGCCCATTCATTAATCCATCTTTAGCCGAAGGATTGTATTTTAGAATCTGATCGATGGGTAGTTCAAATATTCTTGATACAGAAAAAAGCCCTTCTCCAGGTTTTACCTCATAGTTGTAAAACTCTTGACCATCTATAACTACCTTAGGATAAGGTAAACTTTGAGCAGAAACCCAAAATGTGAATACTGCAAAGAGTGCTATTAAATATGATTTATTCATGTTTTTATCTATTGTTTTTGATGCAGATTAACAAGTTACTCTCATCTTTTTTCTTATCATTTCGTTCAGTCCTTGTTTGAAGTTCAAAATTACACATAATTCAGCTTGTTAACATACTGAATTAGTTTATTTTGCACTTTGTTTTTTTTCTTTGTCTCTATACTCAGCAAAATAGTCATAAAACTCTGTTGTTTTATCACTATCAACGTACTTATTTAGAATCTCTTGGGCTTTTAAATAAGTCTTCTCAGCCTTTTCGAGCTCAAGGTTATGCGTTTGCTCTATACTTTTATTTATTAGCGATGCTGCCTTTTTCGCATCCGACTCTACCGAGCTACAGCTCATTGTGGCAAGCAAAGCTATAGCAACAAAATACTTCAACATACTGTTTATCATTATTTAAAAAGGATTCTCGTTATTTCTTGGGAAATTTCCACCCGCCTCTACAGGATAACTTTCGTGAGGAGGCAAATTGCGTCTGTTCATACTTGAAGAGAACTCTGCATACTGTGGCTCTTCGTCTTTAAATAGAACATATTCATTCACAAACTGCATGCGCACAATTCCTGTAGGACCATTTCTGTGCTTTGCAATCACAATCTCGGCTAAACCAGCAGTTGAACCGTGATCATCCTCAGTAATTTTATAATATTCGGGTCGATGTATAAAACATACAATATCCGCATCTTGTTCAATAGCTCCCGATTCACGTAAGTCGGAAAGTTGAGGTCTTTTACCTTCTCCTTGTCTCGACTCCACACCACGATTCAACTGTGACAATGCAATAATTGGTATATTCAATTCTTTAGCCAATCCTTTTAGCGAGCGCGATATCATACTCACTTCTTGCTCACGGCTACCATAATTCATACCACTTGCATTCATCAACTGTAAGTAGTCGATAATCAATATTTTCACATCGTGCTCACGCACCAAACGACGTGCTTTAGTTCGCAACTCAAAAATAGAAAGACTTGGAGTATCATCCACATAAATAGGAGCATCGTACAGCTCCTTTATCTTACTATCCAAACGTTCCCACTCGTGATCGTCGAGTCGTCCACTCTTTATCTTTTCACCCTCAATCTGACAAACATTCACAATTAACCTGTTCACCAATTGCACGTTCGACATCTCAAGAGAAAAGATTCCAACTGGTTCTTGAAAGTTTATCGCCATATTTTTTGCCATAGATAGTACCAAAGCAGTTTTACCCATAGCAGGACGTGCTGCAATAATAACCAAATCAGATTTCTGCCAACCCGATGTAAATTCATCTAGTTTCTTAAAACCCGATTGCAAACCACTCAATCCATCTTCACGATTGGCTGCCATTTGCAAATTAACTAGTGCCTCTTTAATTACGGGATTAATCTGTACAACATCCTTTTTTACATTACGCTGCGATATCTCAAAGAGCTTGCTCTCTGTCTCTTGCATCAAGTCGTCAACATCTATCATTTCGTCAAACGCTTGATTCACTACATCAGACGAAAAAGTGATAAGCTGACGTGCCAAATACTTTTGAGAAATAATGCGTGCATGATATTCTACGTGAGCAGCTGAGGCCACCTTATCGGTAAGTTCGGCCACATATAAAGCCCCACCTACTGCTTCAAGCTCTCCTCTTCTCTTCAACTCTTCAACCACAGTAAGCACATCAACCGGTTTTTGCTGCACAGCCAAATTGTGTATTGCACCAAAAATCGCCTGATGAGAGTCTTCATAGAAACTCTCTGTAATAAGAATATCACTTATTATAGAAAAAGCATCTTTCTCAAGCATCAATGCTCCTAAAACAGCCTCTTCAAGCTCAGGTGCTTGTGGTGGCATCTTGCCAATGTCGGCTACCATAACTGTTTTCTCTACAACCCTAGTATTTTTTTGTCGTTTCTGTTTTTCCATTTTATTTTTTATGATAAGAGTTCAAAGGTACTCTTCTATAATGATATTTGAAAGTATTTTGTTTGTAATTATAATTTTTTAGACTGCACGGCATAAAGAACCAATATAACGAATTCTGTTTGTAAATCGGTATTTATAAACAGTAAAACCTCATCATAAATGAACATATTTTATTCTAGCGTGTTAGTTCCATCAATAAAACAATCAACATAACAATTAACACAATACACACAAAAAAAATGAAGAAGAATTTAAAAGACGCTATTCAAGATAGACGCTCGTACTACCAGTTGAAAAACACTTCACCAGTTTCTGACGATGAAATACAAGCAATAGTAGAACATGTTTTGCTTTATGCCCCATCGGCATTCCATTCTCAATCAGCAAGAATGGTGCTATTACTCGGAGACAATCACACAAAAATGTGGGAAATAACCAAAGCAGAATTAAAGAAAGTAAGCAAATCGGAAGAGGCTTTTAAAGCAACAGAAGATAAAGTAAACACCTCTTTTGCTTCAGGATATGGTACAATCTTATTTTTTGAAGATAAAGCTGTTATAAAAGGTTTGCAAAACAATCTTCCAACTATGGCAGAAAAATTCACAGAGTGGAGTGGACACTCTTCGGCTATTGCACAAGTTTTAACTTGGATAGGACTTGAAAGCGTTGGATTTGGTGCATCGCTTCAACATTACAACCCTTTAATAGACGAAGCTATAAAAAAAGAGTGGAATTTGAGCCAAGACTGGGAGCTAGTAGCTCAAATGCCTTTTGGTGAACCAGCAGGCGAGCCAGGCGAGAAAACACAAGTGCGCTTAGAAGAAAGATTATTTGTGGTTAAATAATTTCACGAAGAGATAATTATATTATAGAGACGCTCAATCTACTTGAGCGTCTCTTTTTTTAAACAATCGTGTCATCTTCTTGTTAATAATATAATAGTGAACACAAAAACAAGATATTTAATGAACAATTTAACCGATTTATTTAACAGCGAATTCAAAAACCTATATGCCCTAGAAAAAGAGTGTGTAGAAATATTTGAAGCAGTACAAGAAGAAATAGAAGACCAAGATTTAATGCAAATAGCAAAAGAACTTGCTCAAGATTCTGGAAAACAATTTGAACTCCTACAAGAAGCACTAAGAAAGACAGAGGTAAACCCAGGCAACACAACCGATTCTGTGGCACAAGAAATGATTGAGAATTTAAAAGAAATATCATCTTTAGAAATTCCACAAGAGGTGAAAGATGAAAGCATTCTTGGTTCTTTCAACAGATTAAACTACTACAGAATGGCCTGCTACGAAAACACATACGAATTGGCTAAGAAATTAGAATACGATGATTTGATAGATCTATTTTATTACGACTTAGAAGCATAAAAGCTTTTCCAAATCTTATTTAATAAATATAGATGTGCAACTGCTCATCTGCAAAGACGCCTTCTTTTTGAGGCGTCTTTTTTTGTTTGATAGCTAAGGTGAATAATTAAACCGGTTATTGAGTCTGTCAAAACAGGTTAAGATAGACTTCAAAAGCTATTTCCCATAAAAAGCGTCAAAAGGCTCAGCCACACTTACTATCTTGACATCTCTACGCACCGTTGCCACCATCAGTTTCCAAACCAGTATTACTATCTATATATAAATTCTTAACCACAGTTATTAGAACTACCAACATTGGCACGGCCAATACAATACCCCAGCCCCCAGCCAACGTTCCCATCAAGACTTGAAAAGATATGAGTAATGCTGGTGGAATACTCAAAAGCTTTTTCTGTATATTTGGTGTAATAAAATTACCTTCTATTGCCTGCACAAGAATAAAAGAACCAGCTACCAACAAAGCTTGAGTAGGACTGGTTAACAAAGCCACCATAACTGCAGGAATCATAGCCATGATAGGCCCGAAGTTTGGAATAACATTGAGAAGGCCAGCTGTAATAGCTAGAATCAACCACATATCTACACCCAAGATTAGGCAGACAGTTGAAATAAGTATAAATATTACGAAACCCGATATCATTGCTCCTTTAATCCACTTTAGAAGATTTTCTCCAATATTCTCAAATAACAACTTGGCTTTGGCTTTACCTTTTCTGGGCACAAGATTAACTACACCATTTAAATAGTCGAAAGGAGATACTGAAAGAAACATGGCAAGAAAAACTACAATATATAAATCGCCAAACACACCAAACGAAGATTTAAAGAAGTCTTGTAAAAAGGGAATTACCTTCTTTTGATTCTCAATGTCTGTAATTTGCTGAGATATCTTTTGTCCTAATGTAGTTCTATCCAAATAATCTTGCGCATTGTCAATCATGATAGGAACTGCTTCCTGCATTTCCTTGTATTGCTTTTGAGCTTCTGCTCCTACTAACCAAAAGAAAAAGCCAGCTAGCAAAACCATTAATATAATGGTTACTGCAAGAGAAACTCCATCTTTCAATCCAGTCCACTTCCTTATTTTACTAGACACAGCATTAAGAAACAAAGCTATGAGCGAGGCCGCCAAAAGCAGCATAAAAACATTAAATGTCTTGTTAATTATCAAAATCATAATTACCACAAATGCTGTTATGCCTACTGTGGTCCACACTTTCTTTTCGAAACTAGTTGCTTTGAGTATGTCTTTTTCTTTTTGCATGTCGAGATTGGTTTTGTTAGAAAGTTGCACAAGTTGATTTCAAGAAGTATTTTCGCAAAGAATATTTTTTACTTTAAACTGATTGTCAAGCAGTTCACAATAACCTTAAGATGTTATTAGGTTTATCTTACTGCTTTTATCACATCTAATAGCCATTGTGTTTATAATGGGATAAAATTAGATATAATTTAAAGATATCCCAAATATATTTGAATTGTCTCATCATACATTACAGAGAATATCAAAATAAAACACTAGTACTCTTTAAAGTATTTTTACCTTAAAGCACCATCCTCATATTTCACAACTACCTATTACAACTCATGTCATTAATTTGTTGAAATACAATGACAAGTATAGCTGATAAAAAAAATATTCTGATGAAAAAAAACATTAATTCCAAATATCAATATCAATTTCACACTAATTGCTTTATATGTTTTTTTACCTTTGCACCCGAATTAAAAGATTGAAATAGGTATGATTTATTTGATGATTGTTGTTTTCATATTGGGCTACATATCCATAGCCATGGAACACACAATAAAAATTAACAAGGCCAGCGTAGCCCTGTTAATTGGTATGCTTTTATGGGTAATTTACATATATCTTGCACCATCTATTGTGCAAACCGTTTCGGCCGAAAGCTTTACCGACTTCTTGTATCACAACGAAGCGCTGAAGCAGCTCCCCTTTAAAGAACAAGTACGCAGCTTTGTGGTCAATCATCAATTACTTGAAGCAATTGGCGATATATCAGAAACCCTTCTTTTTCTTACAGGCGCCATGACAGTGGTAGAGGTAATAGATGTGCACGGAGGCTTTAATTTTATTACCAATTGGATTGTAACACGCAAACGCAGAAAACTTCTTTGGTTAGTAGCTATTATAACTTTTTTCTTATCGGCGGTGCTCGACAATCTTACCACCACTATTGTAATGATAATGTTGATTCGAAAAATTGTGGAAGATACCCGCGAGCGATGGATATTCTGCAGCATGATTGTGCTTGCAGCAAATAGCGGGGGTGCATGGTCGCCCATTGGCGATATTACCACCATTATGCTATGGGTGAAAGGAAATATTACTAGCATGGCTATAGTTAAAAACATTTTCTTACCTAGTTTGGTGTCTTTGATTATTCCACTTTTTATTGCACAATATTGGCTAGAAGGCAGACTTCCAACTAGCCCCAACGAAAAATATTGGGAAGACCCAAAATCGCTCGACTATTATCTCACACCCCTCAACCGTTTTATTGTGTTTGTATCGGGTATTTCTATACTTATACTTGCCCCTGTGTTTAAGGCTGTTACTGGTCTACCCCCATTTGTAGGCGTGCTTCTTGGAGTGAGTATTCTGTGGATATACACCGAAATAATGTACAACCACAAGAAGAACATGAGCGAGGATATTAAAGTGCGCGTAGCACGTATATTTCAGCGACTAGATATTTCCACCTTAATGTTTTTCTTGGGTATTCTATTAGCTGTTGATGCGCTGTCTAGGGCTGGCATCTTGTTAAATCTTTCGGGATTCATGACTGCGCACATGCCCAATATTTATGCGCAATCGGTGGTAATTGGTATTATGTCGTCTATATTCGACAATGTTCCGTTACTGGCAGGTACTATGGGTATGTATCCCGTTGCCACCGAAGCCATGATGGCCTCTGCTGCCAATCCAGAATATCTGCAAAACTTTGTAGTAGATGGTAACTTTTGGCATTTTATTGCCTATTGTGTGGGTACTGGTGGTAGTATATTGCTTATTGGCTCTGCTGCAGGTGTAATTTTGATGGGAATAGAGCGTATCTCTTTTATGTGGTATCTCAAAAGAATATCTTTGTTGGCATTGATAGGTTATTTGTGTGGAGCTGGGGTTTATTTGTTACAGTTGATGGTAATCTAGAGATACCCATTATGGGTGTCTTGATTGATTATGCCACAGACAGTAGTATCATTGATACCAAAATAGAACTGTTTTGAATGTTTCAATCTTTAATTGATACCAAAAGAGCTGATAGGTAACAACTAAAACCTTTCATTTATACAATAACACTTGTAAGAGGGGTTGTTTTGCTGCTCATTCATACTATCTTATATGTAGAAAGACAGTTTTGAGTACCAATTCATACCGTCTTGAATGCAAAATGAGTGCTTCCATTTCCTAATCATACCTTTCTTTATCAAAGTTAGCTATTTTGAGTACCAATTGATGCCATCTTTCATGTAAGCTGGTTACTTCTATTACCAATTCATACCCTTCTTGATGTAAGATGACAGTTTTGAGCACCAATTCATACAACAACACGTCGAAAATGGTAGTTTTTATTTCCAATTCATACTAAACACAGTGAAAGATGGTAGCTCCAAGCACATTTTTATCATGTCTGTTGCTCCGTCAACATAACCATCTACATGTTTCTACAATCAGAGCGTCCGACAGACCATCCATCTACATGTTTCTCTTAGCGGAGCGACCGAAAGTCCATCCATCTACATGTTTCTTTAATCGGAGCAACCGACAGGCCGTCCATCTACATGTTTCTATAATCGGAGCAACCGACAGGACATCCATCTACATGTTTCTTTAATCGGATCAACCGACAGGCCATCCATCTACATGTTTCATTAATCGGAGCAACCGACAGACCGTCCATCTACATGTTTCTTTAGTCGGAGCAACCGACAAGAGAAAAATCTACTCAGCTTAGCTAACTTCTTCCAACAAAGGTATGAATCTGCTCTTGAATATGTAATCTTACATCAACAACACCACAAATAGGAACTGAAAGTGATCATCTTTAACCTGCTTTACAATGAATTGGTTGTAAAACCTATTAACTTACATCTAAGTAGGTATAAATCTGTTTAATGAACTGTAGTTGTTAGTGATGAGAAGCATGAATCTGGTGCAAGCCTAGTCAATTTAGATGGCAAATGGTATCTATCAATTCTAAAAACACCCTTCTTTAGCATCGGAGTGGAAAGACTAAAAACATAAAAGCTATCTTATCTACCATAAAGCAGCAAAGAGTTTATATAGCAACCATTAAAGCTGTAGACATGTAACAACTCTATTACAAGTGTAGACATTTAATCCGCTTGTATCTAAAACGCCGTCTGATGAAGAAACAAAGACTATCTTACAGTGCAAGCCGACTACAATTTCAAGTAAGTAAAGCCCACCACACAAGTATTCTTACAATATAGAGCCAAAAAAATAGCAACCCAATTAGGATTGCTATTTTTATTATAATCAGTTTTGACAATTAGGTAATTGTCAAAATAAGTTTCTTATCTCACTTTTGTATAACCATATACTGCACGGTCGCCCAACTCCTCTTCAATGCGAAGCAATTGGTTGTACTTAGCCATACGGTCTGAACGGCTCAACGAACCAGTTTTGATTTGACCAGAGTTAGTTGCAACAGCAATATCAGCAATAGTTGAATCTTCTGTTTCGCCAGAGCGGTGAGAAGTTACACTTGTGTATCCATGACGGTGAGCCATTTCAATTGCATCTAATGTTTCTGTAAGCGTACCAATTTGGTTTACTTTAATAAGGATAGAGTTTGCACAACCCATTTCGATACCTTTTTCTAGGTATTTTACGTTTGTTACAAACAAGTCATCACCTACCAATTGAACTTTATCGCCCAATTTATCGGTAAGAATTTTCCAACCATCCCAGTCAGCTTCGTCCATACCATCTTCGATAGAATCGATTGGGTACTTCTCAACTAACTCTGCAAGGAAATCAACTTGCTCAGCTGGAGTGCGCACTAAACCTGTATCGCCTTCAAACTTTGCATAGTTGTACTTACCATCTTCGTAAAACTCAGATGCAGCACAGTCTAAAGCAATTGTAATATCTTTCTTAGGTTCGTAACCAGCTCTCTTAATAGCTGTCAAAATAGTTTCCAATGCATCTTCGGTACCATCAAGTGCTGGAGCATAACCACCCTCATCACCTACAGCAGTACTCAAGTTGCGCTCGCCCAATACTTTCTTCAACTCATGGAATACTTCTGCACCCATTTGCATTGCTTGTGTGAAAGTCTCAGCACCAACCGGACGAATCATAAACTCTTGGAATGCAATAGTAGCATCTGAGTGAGATCCACCATTGATAATGTTCATCATTGGCACAGGAAGTGTTACAGCATTTGTGCCACCAATGTATCTGTAAAGTGGCATTCCTAATGCATCGGCAGCAGCTTTAGCTACAGATAGAGATACACCCAACATGGCATTAGCACCAAGTTTAGATTTATTCTCAGTTCCATCTAACTCTAAAAGTATACCATCAATAACTACTTGTTGTGAAGCATCCCATCCTAAAAGTTCAGGAGCAATAATGTCATTAACATTAGCTACTGCTTTTAAAACACCTTTTCCACCATATCTTTTTTCGCCATCGCGAAGTTCAAGTGCTTCAAGAGCACCAGTTGATGCGCCAGAAGGCACAGAAGTACGGCCAAAAGCACCACACTCTAATCTTACATCTACTTCAACAGTTGGGTATCCTCTTGAGTCTATAACCTCTCTACCAATAATACTTTCAATTCTCATGTTTTTAATTTTAAAATTATATTTATATTGATTTTATTAATGTCCTTAAATAGCAGTTTGATAACCCTATCAAACATAAGGTTACAAATATACGAAATATATAGAAATTCTCTTTCTATATATCTTTAATAATTGCAAAGGAAATCGGAAGAAGTGGTGAATAACAACCCTATAGTGACAAATAAGAGATACTATTATAGAATTTGTTTAAATGTTGTTTCTCTAGTCAAACTGCAAAACTCTATAAATTTGCCCACTTTATAACTATAGAAGCGCCTTTAGAGACTTGCATGATAGACAAGATAACCGCCCATTTCTTGTAAAAGCAAGCAGCAAACAACTTAGTGGTTCAAAACAATTATAGCTATCTTTTGTTTGATAAGTTACATTGCAAGCCTATCTCTTTGCTTAATAACAACAAGAAATATAACACTACAAACAATAATGAAACATCTATTTTTGACTGTTGCTCTTTTTATATTATTTGGAGCTCCCTCTGTTGGAAAAGGAGGAAGGAAAACCTTTATAAACAAGAATCCCCATGAAGTAGCTGCCCTTAAAGAAAACGACTTCTTTAGCAAGCAGCCTAAAAACATTATTCTGCTTATTGGCGACGGCATGGGAGTAGCCCAACTATTTGCTGCATTAACAGCTAATAGAGGGGTGCTAAATATAACACAAATGCCTTTTACTGGATTTAGCCTAACCCAAAGTGCAAGCAGCTATATTACAGACTCTGCGGCAGGCGCAACAGCCCTTTCTACTGGGCAGCGCACATTTAACGGGGCAGTGGGTGTAGACACATTAAGTGTAGCAATACCTACAATTTTAGAAATAAGCAAATCGATGGGATATGCAACAGGATTGGTGTCTAGCTCATCAATTACACATGCCACACCAGCTTCGTTTATAGCACACCAACCTTCTAGAAAAATGCAAGAGGAAATTGCTGCAGATTTTATAGACTCAAATATAGATCTGTTTATTGGTGGCGGACGCAAGTTCTTTACTAATAGAAAAGATAAACGTAACCTATTAAAAGAGCTACAGAAAAATGAATACCTTGTATTTAGTTCACTAGATGAAGCTGCAAATGCAAATTCGGGTAAAATGGCTATCCTCACAGCAGAAAAGCATAATAAAGCTTACCCCAAAAGAGGAGAAATGCTACCCAAAGCAACAGAAAAAGCTATCAATATACTTAAAACCAATGAAAAAGGTTTTTTCTTAATGGTAGAAGGCTCTATGATTGATTGGGGTGGTCATGCTAATAATACAACTTATATAGTACAAGAAATGCTAGATTTTGATCGTGCTGTGGGTAGAGCGCTAGAGTTTGCTTCAACCAACAAAGAAACTTTGGTAATAATTACCGCCGATCACGAAACAGGAGGCATGACTATAACAGATGGAGATATTGAAAAAGGAAAGGTTACTGGCAAATACACAACTGGTAGCCATACAGCAGTGATGGTTCCAGTATTTGCTTATGGTGCTGGTGCTGAAAACTTTACTGGCGTATATAAAAATAGTGATGTATTTGAAAAAATGAAAGATGCTTTTGGTTTTTAACCCAACTAAAAACACTGTTTATACCTATAAAGGATAGCGCCCTATTATACTTAACTAAATTGAGGGTCTAAAGTCAAAGCTTTAAACCCTCAATTTATTTTGTTTGTAATACGCCCCAATTATTTAGACCAAACCAATTGAATAAGCGCACTCATATTATCTGTTACCAATCGCACAGAGATAGCTAATAGAATAACCCCGAAAATCTTACGCATTATATAAACGCCTCCTACACCCATTACTCTTTTTACTAAGTCGAGATTCCTCAAAACAAAGTACACAAATAACATATTAATAAGTACAGCTATAATAATATTGATTGTTGCAGTTTGAGCCCTCATAGACAAAAGTGTAGTAAAACTACCAGGCCCAGCAATTAACGGAAACACAACTGGTACTAATGTTGAAGACTCTTTGGGACCATCATTTTTAAATATCTCAACACCAAAAATCATTTCAATGGAGATAATAAGAAGAACCAACCCACCCGCTACAGCAAATGACTTGAGGTCGACCTGAAAGATACCCAATAGCCACTCCCCCACAAATAGGAATATAATTAAAATGGCAAAGGAGTATATAGATGCTTGTGCTGCATTAATTTTTTTATCTTGACTACGCAAATTCAAAAAGATAGGAACAGAGCCTGTGGCATCAATAATGGCAAAAAGCACAATAAATGTACTTACTATTTCTAGAAAATCTATATTAAACATACTTACTATTTTTTTGGAAAGTTTCTTACCAGTTTGTTTAATGCAACCGATGCATTAATCACTTAAAGACCTACAAAAATACTCTTTTTGCTACTTATCTCAAAGCAATACATCTAATTTATCTTTTGCTATTTGTATAGGCGTCAATTCGAAATAATTGTCATGTGCAAAATTCAAATACTTTATGATGGTGAAAGCATCGAAATGATGAAAGAATCGTTTCTCAAAAGTGTTTGCTGTGGCAGAGTTTTCATTGCAATCTGCAATTGCTGCCAACAGGTTGTTTTCTTTTAAGAAGTGTTGTATAGAAACATGCAATTTCTCTACTAAGACAAACACTACTTCCTGTGGTTGTTTGTAGAACTTTATGCGCAAAACAAAAAACTCTTTCAATGCCTCAAAAGCTTCCGCCGAGTATACACGCAGCAAACCATCGTCTGTTGCCAATATCTTCTCCAAAGCAGGTCCTGTACCAAAAGGTATGCGGTCTGAAAATCGTGCTTCTGGATATACAAAGGCCTTCATCAACTCTGTTGTCTTTCCTAAAAAGAACATTTTCTGAAGAAAGTAAAAATCCTCACCACCCTGCTGACGGCCTATACCACCAACACGCACATAAGCATCGGCCAATACAGCAAATGCAGAGCCAATAGTGTGGTAGTAGAAAGGAAAATCAATCGCCTTAAGTGCATTTCGGAAATACCAAATATAGGCTTCGTATTGGTCGATAGCGTTTTGAAGGGCAGAATTATTATCATTAGTACGGTGCTTGAAGTTTAACACACAGCAATTGGGACTGTAGGTAGTAAATTGATGCTCTATCAACTGCAAGTAGTTGTCAGAAACTGTACAGTCGGCATCCAAAGAAATAATTACACCATTGCTATTGGTAGATTGCAAGAAACCTCTCACAGCCCACTCCATACCTATTTTTCTTGCCAACCCCACCCCTGCATGTTTTCGTGGCATATTCTCGCATAGCAGAGCATGGAAAGCTAATTGAGGTTGATTGTTCTCTTTAGCAAAAACAACAACCTCATCGTAGGTTACTCTATTGTGCTTAACAATAGCTACGTCTGTCAACTCACTAGAATTGACAACCACTAATACACCTACAGGATACTGTGTTGGCACACACTGCATCAAACTCCTGAGTGTAGTTAACACATCAGGCTCATCAAAACAAGGAATTACCACTACCATACCATAATCAAACCCGGCAGGGATAGCATATTTATTGTATGCTTGATGTTTTTGTATATATTTCTCCCAGTGTTTCATAATTATGCAAGGTAGTAAATTAGTTAATAGGTAGGTAGGGCTTATATTTGGATACAAACATACAAAAAGTGCTTTAAAGCTTCATATTATCTATGAGCTTTAAAGCACTTTGTTATATTTTCCGACATCGTTTATAAAAGATGCGTGTGTATTATTGTGCTTCTTTGCACAACCTATATATTACTTTTTGTCTTCTGATGCAGAAGTTGCAGGTCCGTAACGCTTGTTTAAGAAAACAATTACCTCATCAGTAATATTGTATCTTGGCTGTGCCAAAAGCAGATTATCCGAACCAGTGTTACTAAGAATAACTTCAAAGTTTCTAGTTTTATTAAAATCTTGCAATGCTCCTCTTATACTGTCCGACAATTGAATGTTGAGTTTTTGCTGTTCCATTCCAAGCTCGTTGCTCAGTTTTTGGGCCATACGTTGGTACTCTTCGCCCATCTTCTGAATACGCTGTTGCTCTTCTTCTGCACGTTGTTGTGTCAAAAAAGCATTGTTCTCCAGCTTGCGTTGAAAATCTTGCGCAGCTGTTTGTACTTGACGTTCTTTTTGTGTTAATGATGCACGTGAGTTCTCTTCTATCCTCATCAAGGCTTCATTAAGGTCTTTAGCAAAATTATAATTCATCAACAATGAATCCACATTCACATAAGCTATAGGCAAAGCAATACTATCGCCAGGAGCATACTGAAACTTAACTTGGTCTCCATCGTTGCTGGATTTCGATGTAAAGTGTAAAATGTAAAGTAAAATTAGTGCAGCAGCAAGTATGCCACTGATAACATAGTTATTCTTCATCTTAATATATAAATTTATAAATTATCCGATTTGAGCATTTCTATAATAGGGCTAACATGCTCTCTTGCATCGCGTTCTTGAGAAGAAGCGCAAGAGATACCACGTTCTTGCATGGCTTTATTACCGCTAACATGTGTGTTGACAAAAGTTCCTTTTTTGGTAAAAAATATTCTTACGCCCATAAGCATAATAGCTATGGCCAATATAATTACCGCTGTGATGATAGTTTGCACCATTGTTCTTTTTTTATATTTGAGAGGCAAAGATAGTTTAATTAGATAATTATTTGCCCAATTTTCATCTTAAAGATACGAAATTTTTTGTGCTCATAAATATTTCTCGTAAATTTACAGAATAAGATAGCTAATCTAAACAGAAAACCAAACTTAGCAAACAATGCAAATAGTAGCAAGTAACTTGCTAAACAGTCAATAATACACGTTATAAAAAACTTTGAAAGTATGACAATTAAAGATTTAAAACCAACCGAGTTGTGGAATTATTTTTATGAAATAACACAAATCCCTCGCGCTTCTAAAAAAGAAGAGAAAATACTAGCCTATTTGCTAGATTTTGCAAAGAAGCATAACCTTGAAGCCAAGCAAGACAAAGCCGGTAATATTTTAATTACCAAAGAGGCTACAAAAGGAAAAGAGAACCTCCCTACTATTATCTTACAGTCGCATGTAGACATGGTGTGTGAGAAAAACGCTGATGTAGAGCACAACTTCGACACCGACCCCATAGAAACAGTTATAGAGGGAGAATGGTTAAAAGCAAAAGGAACCACCCTTGGTGCTGACAATGGCATTGGTGTGGCCGCACAATTAGCTGTATTAGCCTCTAAAGATATTGCTCACGGAAAAATAGAAGCACTATTTACTATTGACGAGGAGACAGGACTAACTGGAGCTTTTGCATTAGAGCAAAACTTTATGACAGGCAAAATTCTTCTCAACTTAGATACTGAAGAGGAGGGCGAAATATATATTGGCTGTGCAGGAGGTAGAGGTACAAAGGCTTTCTTTACATACAAATCTAAAGAAGCACCCGAAAAGCACTTCTGGTTTAAGGTAGCTGTTAAAGGATTAAAAGGTGGACACTCGGGCAGTGATATAGATCATGGTTTAGGGAATGCCAACAAAATATTGACACGCTTTTTATATCAGTTTATCGATAAAAAGTATAAACTAATGGTTTCAGAGATTGATGGTGGTAATCTTCACAACGCCATTGCACGCGAAGCTTATGCAGTAGCAGGTGTAAAAAGCAAACACAAAGAGACAGTACGCGTAAAACTCAACCATCTCTTGGCAGAAATGAAAGACGAGTTGAAACACACAGATCCTGGTGTTGATATTACGTTAGAGTCTACCGATACTCCACAAGAAGTAATAGGTAACAAAACTTCGAAAAGACTTTTACGTGCTTTAACTGCTTGTCCGCACGGTGTGATAGATATGAGTCGCGATGTTCCGGGTGTAGTAGAAACATCAACCAATCTAGCTTCAGTAAAAATGCGCGAGCACAATGTTATTGAAATAGGTACTAGCCAACGTAGTCTTACAGAGTCGTCTAAAAACAACATTGTAAATACTGTAACATCAGTATTTAAGCTAGCAAAAGCTGAAGTTGTAAGTAATGATGGATATCCAGGATGGAAACCCAATCCAGAGTCGTTAGTACTGAAGGTAGCAAAAGATGAGTACAATAGCTTGTACAACAAAATGCCAGAAGTGAAAGTTATTCACGCAGGTCTTGAGTGTGGACTTTTCCTTCAAAAGTATCCTCATTTAGATATGATTTCTATTGGGCCTACAATTCGCAATGCACACTCACCAGACGAAAAAACAGAAATTGCTTCTGTTCCAATATGGTGGGATTTCTTTGTACAACTCCTAGAGAATATGCCAGAGGAGAAATAGGCAAAGAAAGTAAATTGATTATTTAAAATCAAACAGATATAATTAGAAAAGGGAAACAGTTGATGCATTATTGCAAAGAGCTTGTTTCCCTTTTTTTGTTTATCGTCAAATAGAACCTTAATAGAGAACATCCCATGCAAAACAAACACATCATCATCCTTGCTTGTTCTATTGCACTATTCGCAATATTGCATCATAAAACATCTGCCCAAGACAATTTCAGGATAATGTTTTACAATGTTGAAAACCTCTTCGACACCAAGCACGATACCCTTAAAAACGATTACGATTTTCTACCAGGTGGGTTTATGAATTGGAACAACTGGAAGTATTGGGAAAAACAACGCAATATTGGTCGCGTTATCACCGCTGTTGGCCAAATGCAATCGCCTGCATTGGTGGGATTGTGCGAAGTAGAGAATGATAGTGTAATCTTCGATTTAACGAAACGCTCGCCTATACGTACACAAGAGTATGAATTTTTTATGACCAACTCGCCCGACAAACGCGGCATAGATGTGGCATTGCTTTATCAGCGACACAAGTTCAGGTTAATTGAGAAAAACGAATACGAATTGGTGCGTAGCGATAAAGATGCACGCCCCACACGCAATATACTGCATGCAGTGGGCCAGGTTATCTCTGGAGATACTTTAGACGTTTTTGTATGTCACTTTCCATCTCGCTATGGTGGACAATTAATATCTGAAGGCGGACGCATGGATGCTGCGCAATTGCTACGCAGCAAAGCAGATAGTTTGTTTGCTGTAAGACAAAATGCCAACATTGTCATTATGGGCGATTTTAATGACCACCCCGATGATAAGAGTATTTTCAAAGTGCTAGAAGCACGCAGCCTTAACTACCACATCAGCAAAAAAGAACTCTACAATATGTTTTTCCATCGAATAAAGGAAAGAGACTTTGGCACCCATAAACATCAAGGTCAGTGGGGTGTGTTAGATCAGTTTATTGTAAGTGGTAATCTATTAATGAAAAATCAGAATGTGAGAATAGAGAACAACGAAGCTCATATATTCAAAGCTGACTTTCTAACCGAAAAAGATGAAAAGTATGGAGGCATTCGCCCATACAGAACCAATCTAGGACCGCGCTACATTGGTGGATTTAGCGACCACTTCCCTATCTATATGGATTTAATTATAGAGATTCAATAGGACAATACAAAGAGAAAATCAAAAAGAGAAAATCTATTTTTGCAGTTAATAAATGTCAGATTACTATTAAACTGTCAAAAAATGAATCGAATATGAATCTTTTCTCTATCTTTATCTTAAATACTTTGCTTATAAAAGCAATAAACTCTATTTTTGTCTTACTCTTTATGAATAACTAAACATTCTAAATAATCATTCTCATGAATCCATTATTATTTAATTTAAACGGTTGGGAAATTCCAATTATTGTACTGGCAATCCTTCTTTTATTTGGAGGAAAGAAAATACCTGAATTTATGAGTGGATTAGGTAAAGGTATCAACAGCTTTAAAAAAGGACTAAAAGATATTGAAGATGACGTTAAATCTGACACTTCATCTGAAGATAAATAATTTTCACTGTCAACTCCTTCCACACCAATTACAGGTCTGTTTTTGCATTGCCTGTGAAACAAAAAGTAAAACATAAAAAAACCGATAGCAAGCTCTATCGGTTTTTATAAACCTAATAGATTGCAATAAAGCAAATGAGCAAAGATGAAATGTCCTTTTGGGACCATTTGGATGAATTACGTGCACACTTAATTCGAATTATACTTGCGTTGACAGTACTCACCATTGTGGGACTAATAATTATACCTAGCATATTCGATAGCATTATTCTTGCCCCAACCTCATCCAGCTTTATAACCTATCGCTTTTTCGAAAAAGGAGGAGAATACCTACCCTTCTTACCTGACTTTTCAGCAGATTCATTCTCGGTGAGTATCCTTAACATAAACATGACTACTCAGTTTATGACCTACATATCTAGCTCTTTTGCATTTGCTGTTCTATTCTGCCTACCCTACCTATTCTACGAAATCTGGAAGTTTGTAAGTCCAGCACTCTACGAAAACGAAACAAAAAACATCAAGAAAGCATTCACCTTTGGTGGCATTATGTTTATTATTGGTTGTTTGGTAGGATACTTTATTGTGTTTCCTCTAATATTCAGATTCTTAATCACATTTGAGTTGAGTGCTAACATAGAAAACATGCTATCGCTAGACTCTTATATGAGCAACTTCTATACACTCATATTAGTGATGGGTGTTGTTTTCGAACTCCCTCTTGTGTTTTGGATACTATCAAGCATGGGGCTTATATACCGCTCTTTCTTTCGCATCTATCGTCGGCATGCCATTGTGGGTTCGCTTATACTAGCAGCCCTTATCACGCCGTCAGGAGATCCTTTTTCACTCTTCGTAGTTACAATACCACTCTATATGCTATGGGAGATTAGCGCCTTTGTGGTTAAAAAAGATCCACCTGCCGAAGAGTTACCTGCAATATTCGAATAGCAGGTAAATAGATGTTGGGTAATGTGTTAGTAGAGAAAATTCATAAATTTTCTCTACAGCAAGAAATAAAAAAAGGTGGCATTTTAGTCCACCTTTTTCCTGTTGTTTAAATCGTATTATTCACGTTTTTAGCTTTGCGTAGATACTGAGGCGCCTAATTTACCCGATATAAGTCACTACTTTAAGGAACTTGCTGGTGAAGCAGATGCTACATTCCGACAAGCTCAACAACCCCTCCAACAAAAATAGTAACGTTATATTCTAATGCAGATCATACATTGCTCAACAGTATTTCATTGCAAAGCAATCAGTATATTTATCTGCAAAATCGCTTTAATTCAACCTCATATCACAAACCTCACTCCACATCTTCCTTCTTAGCCTCTTGCCAAATCTCTTCCATCTCACCAAGGGTCATGTCTTTTAAGTTCCGACCATTTTGCTTGGCTTCCTTTTCAAGATAGGTAAAACGTTTTATGAACTTCCTATTGGTGCGTTCCAATGCATTGTCTGGATTAATATCGTAGAGACGAGCAGCATTTACAATGCTAAATAGCAAGTCGCCAAACTCGCCCTCCATCCGATCTTTGTCCATTTTATCAATCTCCACTTTCAGTTCGGCCATTTCCTCATTCACTTTACACCATACATCTTGGCGCTCATTCCAATCAAAGCCCGAATTACGCGCTTTGTCTTGAATACGGTATGCTTTTACCAACGAGGGAAGCGAAGTAGGCACACCATCCAATATAGTTTTGTTGCCATTCTTCTCCTTCATCTTTATCTGTTCCCACGACTGCTCCACCATTTCGGGAGAATCGGCTTTGGTATCTCCAAACACATGTGGATGACGAAAGACTAACTTATCGGATATTGCATTGCACACATCACCAATATCAAAATCGCTTTTCTCTTCTCCAATTTTGGCGTAAAACACAATATGAAGCAATAAGTCACCCAGCTCTTTCTTAATCTCTTCAGTGTTGTTATTCAATATTGCTTCAGACAGTTCGTAGGTCTCCTCAATTGTATTGGCTCGCAAGCTTTCATTGGTTTGCACTTTGTCCCATGGGCATTTCTCTCTCAACTCGTCTAGTATATCCAAAAGGCGATTAAATGCTTGCAGGTTCTCTTTTCTACTATTCATTGTTAGTATCTATTTTGCAAAAGATAAATACCGATAAACAAGCTTGAACTTTGTTATCGGTATTTGTCTATATATTATAATTATTTTTATTCTATCTTCTGAGTCTTATAATGCAACAGCACTTCGACAGGCTCAGTAATTGTCTTTCTATTTTGCAAAGACTATTCGTTGAAAACACTTATACCCCGCTGCAAAAACTCCACATAATTATCTGGATTCTCATCAAAAGCATACGAAGGACTTAGCGGCATTCCGTCAGCATCCAACACCACGTAAAATGGTTGTGAGTTAGAGCCAAACTTATGTCGTTGCAAGTAGCTCCACTTGTCACCAATTGTTTTCAGTTTAGAAATTCTACCGTTATCTTCCACTTCTATAATCTCGGGCAGTTTTGTTTTATCGTCTACCATCAATGTTATCAATACAAACTCATCGTCAATCAAACTCTTTACACGTGGGTCGGTCCACACAGATGCTTCCATCTTTCTACAGTTTACACAACCATAACCAGAGAAGTCAATCAACACAGGTTTATTCATCTGTTTAGCATAAGCCATTCCCGATTCAAAATCCAACGATTTAGCATCCACTGCTCCATCATACAGATTGAAATCTTGTGTGTACATTGGCGGAGCAAATGCACTTATTGCTTTAAGCGGTGCACCCCATAATCCAGGCACCATATACAGAGCAAACGAAAGCGATATAATAGACATAAACAAACGAGGCACCGAAACATAAGGAACATCACTATCGTGTGGCATTTTTAATTTGCCTAATAGGTAGAAACCCAACATCGCAAATATTACTATCCACAATACCAAGAAAGTCTCTCTATCTAGAATTCCCCAACCATAAGCTAAGTCGGCAACCGACAAGAACTTAAGTGCAAGCGCCAATTCTAAAAATCCTAATACCACTTTTACCGAGTTGAGCCATCCGCCCGATTTGGGCATACTCTCTAAGAACGATGGGAAAATTGCAAAGAAGCTAAATGGTATAGCCAATGCCAATGCAAAACCAAACATACCAAGTGCGGGAGCAATCATGTTACCCGATGTAGCTGCTTCCACCAATAGTGTTCCGATAATTGGACCTGTACATGAAAAAGATACAAGTGCCAATGTAAAGGCCATAAAGAATATACTGAGTATACCCGTAGCCGAATCAGCTTTAGCATCCATTTTATTGGTCCAAGATGCTGGCAATACTAAATCGAATGCTCCAAAGAACGATATCGCAAAAAATACCAACAGAGCAAAGAATAAGATATTGAATACAGCACTAGTAGATAAATCATTTAATGCACTTGCACCAAATATACCAGTAATGGTAAGCTTTCTGTTTGCTTTGTTACGCTTCAAAAAGAAACTAACTGTCATAGGTATCAAAGGCCACACACAGGGTGTGAGCAATGCAATGAATCCACCAAGGAAACCTGCAATAAGAACCCACCACAACGATTTACCCTTGATACTTCCTTTCAAACCATACTCCTGCAATTCGTCTATTACTGGATTCCAAAGTTGATTGCCACTTATATTAGAAGGTTCGGATGATACACTCAATGGTGTCATCATTATATCAGAAGTTTCTACTGATTCATCGTCAGCAGCTTCAGTAGCTGTTGCACCATCATCCGTAGTAGAGGTACTTGGAGCACTTGTTGCTACAACTGTTGCTGGAAGATCGGTTGATTTAAAAGCAAAATCGACAGGAAGTGGAGGTGTACATTCAGAACCATTACAAGCCTGAGAGCGAACATCTCCTTCCAACACAAACTTGGCCTTATCGGTTACTTTAAAACGCTGCACAAACTTTGCAGCACCCTCATAAGAACCAATAGTCATTTCAAAAATAGCATCATAGCCAGAGTTCAACTTCGAATCTCTTGGCTCAAAACCACCTACTGCAACAGCTCCTTGCACCTTGTCAATAGACAAAGAGGTAGGATACCATCGGGTATCTTTGTGCCATATATATACCAACCCTGCTCTATAGCAACATTGGCAACCAACTCAACTTCACCATTTCCTTTATCTTCTAAACTAAACTTCCAATCGGTTGGATCTTGAGCAAATCCCTGAAAGATAAAGCTTACTATAAATAGAAACGCAACAATACTTCTGTTTTTCATAATAGTCCAGTTTTTTTTATATTTAGGAGCAA
>SMEQ01000094.1_pt1 | contig 29606 bp, 19 predicted proteins | sample 2456281 | NCBI WGS metagenome assembly SMEQ01 (sample SAMN10132596, study PRJNA489261) | soil metagenome | isolation source: day1 antibiotic-loamy sand soil ammended with raw manure from dairy cow... | place: USA | collected 2015-04-01
GCTCTGCTGGAAATGTGTAATTTAGAGAATAAGAAAGTTTTAACACCTGATGAAGTAATAACTCACTTGAGTAAACAAGAAAGTGGTGTTTTCTTAACCCTTGGCGCAGGAGACATTGATAGGCTTGTACCTAAAATTAAAAACACTTTAAACAAGAACTGAAACAGAGAGTCACAAAATGAAAAAATGGATTAAAATAGTATTCTGGACAATTTTCACTGTTGGTGTTTTCGTCGTGATGAGCTTAACTAAAGCACAACAGGCAGAATTCGTCATGGAAAAACCAGATATTTTAATCGAAGCCAGCGATGAAAACGCATTCTTAACAAAAGATGAGCTCTACACGCGTTTGGTTCGTGAAGGATTATTATTTCCAGGACAAAAGTTTAAAGATTTAGATTTAAGATCCATCGAAGAGAATATTTCAAAAATGTCTGAAGTTAAAGAAACTAAGGCCTACGCAAAAATTGGAGGAAGTTGGAATATAGCCGTAAAAATCAGAAAACCAATTGCTCGAATCTACAACAAATTTGGAGAAAATTATTACCTAGATGAACTCGGCTTTGTAATGGTTCCCTCCTATCTTTATACTGCACGGGTCGTGATTGTTACGGGAGATATTCCCGACAGAATCAACAGTCCATCCGTTTCCGAAATTATCAACAATGACACCTTGAAAACTATTCGAAACTTAGATGAAATCTATCGTATTTCGAAGTACGTTTGTAATGATCCATTCTTGAAGTCTCAGATTGGCCAGATTCACTTGCAAAAAAACGGTGATTTTGTTCTGATTCCTCAAGTTGGTGGTCAAACTATCATTTTTGGCTCAGCTAAAACAGATGAAGAAGTGGAAGATAAATTCACCAAATTAATCATCTTTTATCAGCAAGGTCTCCCTTTCGAAGGTTGGGAAAAGTACGAAGAGATCAACTTGAAGTACAAAAAACAAATAGTTTGTAGAAAAAAATAAAAAATTAAAACCATTGTTTTAATCTCTGAAAATAAAGATTTATGTCAAAAGTTGTAGTAGGATTAGATATAGGAACCACCAAGATTGCTTGTTTTGTAGGAATACGAAATGAACATGGTAAAATTGAAATTCTATCTATGGGAAGCAGCGACTCTTTAGGTGTTTCCAGAGGGATGGTTTCCAACATTGAAAAAACAGTCAATTCAATCAAAACTGCTGTTGAACAAACTCAGAACAGAGTTGAAGGCGATCTGATTATTAACAAAGTAAATGTAGGTATTGCAGGTCAGCACATCAAGAGTTTGCAGCACCGAGGGATGTACACACGGAACCACATCGAAGATGAAATTTCGCAAAAAGACATCGATGCGTTGATTGAAGACATGTACCGTTTGGCAATGCAACCAGGTGAAGAAATTATTCACGTACTTCCACAAGAATACATTGTGGATGACGAACAAGGAATTAAAGACCCAATTGGAATGTCTGGTGTTCGCTTAGAAGCAAACTTCCACATCATCACCGGTCATGTAGCAGCAGCAAAAAATATCAATAAATGTGTTGATCGCGCTGGTTTAGAAGTGAATGAAACCATTCTAGAGCCGTTGGCATCTGCAGAAGCAGTTTTGTCGGAAGATGAAAAAGAAGCGGGAATCGTTTTGGTTGACATCGGTGGCGGAACAACCGACATGGCCATTTTTCACGAAGGAATTATTCGCCATACGGCCGTAATTCCATTTGGAGGAAATGTCATTACAGACGACATCAAAGAAGGCTGTACCATCATGCGACCACAAGCGGAAAAGCTGAAAGTACGTTTTGGTTCAGCATTGGCAAGTGAAAGCCAAGAAACAGAAATCGTTTGTATTCCGGGACTGAGAGGTCGCGATGCGAAAGAAATTTCCATTCGCAACTTGGCAAACATCATTCAGGCAAGAATGGAAGAAATTATTGAACACGTTTATTACGAAATTCGCAACTCAGGATATGAGAAAAAATTAATTGGCGGAATTGTTCTAACTGGTGGTGGAGCACAATTGAAACACATTACGCAATTGTGTGAATACATCACAGGAATGGATACTAGAATTGGTTATCCAACCGAACACTTGGGTAGTACCAACACCATAGATGATTTAAAAAGTCCAATGTATTCTACGGGAATTGGATTGGTCTTGAAAGGATTTGAAGCACTCGAAAAGAAGGAAATCCCACAAGATGAATTTGAAACGAAAGAAGATTCTAACGTTGAGAAAGTAAAAGGGCACTCTGTGAAAACGAAAGGACGATTCTTTGAGTCCATCCTTGCGAAAAGCAAAAACTGGTTCGCAGAAGAAGAATAAAAAAAGAGAAGAAGAAAAAACAATTAAAAGCAAGCAAAATGGAATTCGATTTACCAAAAGATTTATCTTCAATTATCAAAGTAATTGGAGTAGGCGGTGGCGGAAGCAATGCAGTAAACCACATGTACAGTCAAGGTATCAAAGGGGTAGACTTTATTGTATGTAACACAGACCGACAAGCCCTAGACATTTCTCCAGTTCCACTTAAAATTCAGTTGGGTTTCAGTCTGACAGAAGGAAGAGGTGCTGGTGCTATTCCAGAGATTGGAAAAAACGCGGCGATTGAAAATATCAATGAAATTCAAGATATCCTTGGAAACGGAACCAAGATGGTTTTCGTTACGGCAGGAATGGGTGGTGGAACCGGAACTGGTGCTGCTCCTGTAATTGCGCAAGTTGCAAAGGAAATGGGAATTCTAACAGTTGGAATTGTAACCATCCCTTTTGGATTTGAAGGTAGAAAAAGACGTCAACAAGCCGAGTTGGGTTTGGAGGAAATGAGAAACAACGTAGATACGTTATTGATCATCAACAACGAACGTTTACGTGAAATCACTGGAAACTTAACAATTGGAAACGCATTCTCTCAAGCAGACAATGTACTTTCCATTGCAGCAAAAGGCATTGCAGATGTTATTTCTGTTACCGGTGTGATGAACGTGGATTTTAACGACGTGAATACGGTCATGAAAGACTCAGGTGTAGCCATCATGGGGTCTGCAACTGCAGAAGGAGAAGACAGAGCGATCACTTGTGTAACAGAGGCAATGCAATCACCGTTGTTGAACGACAACAACATCGAAGGTGCAAACTATGTGTTGTTGAACATTACTTACGGAGACAAAGAAGTATTGATGGACGAGATTACTACCATCACCGATTACATCCAAGACGAAGCTGGATCTACAGCAGATGTAATTTGGGGGCACGGTTACGACCCAACATTGGGTGATAAACTAAGCGTTACTTTGATTGCAACTGGATTTAAATCTTCTCCAACAACGGGTTTTGAGAAAGCTCCTGAGAAAGTGAAACTTAAGCTAGATGAGGAGTCTAAGAATGAAATCAAAGCACCTCTTCAATCACCAACTCATTCAAATAGACCTACAATGTCTAGTGAAGCGGAGCCTGAACCCTATTTAAAACCAGCTGACTTTACAGTTCCTGAATCTAAAGTGGAAATCACAGAGACAACAAATAGCTTCTCACAAGAAACCCCACAAAAGGAACAACCAAAATTAGAGTTGGATTGGGAAATTAAAGCGGGGAACGCAGAAACTGCTCAAAAGATCACCCGTCACGAATTAGACGACGAGAACGAGCCTCAGTTTGAGATTAGAGATGTTGCACCGACACATAAACAAAGTGCAGAAGAACAACAACGTCTCGCGCAGGAGCGTTTGGAGCGAATTCAGCAATACACTGCGAAGTTGCGCAAAACAGACGGAATAAGTAGTTTGGAAGCTGAGCCAGCTTTCGTGCGCAGAAACATCAACTTGGATGAATCAAAACCAAGTAGCGAATCTCAGGTTTCTCGTTTTTCACTTTCAGGAGACAAAGACGGAAGCACTTTACGAAGCAACAATTCATTTTTACACGATAACGTAGATTGATTATGACATTTACAGAAAGAATCAATGCCGACATTAAAACAGCCATGCTTGCACGAGAAAAAGGCAAACTAGAAGCGTTGCGCGACATCAAGTCAAAACTCATGCTAGAAGCAACTTCGGGAACTGGAGAGGTGACTGAAGAAACGGCGATGAAGATTGTCATGAAGCTACACAAACAACGCATGGAAACCTATGCCTTGTACATGGAACAAAACAGAGAGGACTTGGCAAAAGACGAGATCTTTCAAGCTGAAATTATTGAACAATACCTTCCGAAAATGATGAGCGAAGAAGAAATCCGAGCGGAAGTTCTTCAAGCAATTCAACAAACTGGTGCCGCAAGTCCGAAAGACATGGGTAAAGTAATGGGAGTTCTCACTTCGAAATTAGCAGGTAAAGCTGATGGTAAATTAATTTCTTCTTTAGTCAAAGAAGCGTTAAATTAATAAATTGCAAAAAAGCAAAAGGGGAATGTAATTGAGTTTACATTCCCCTTTTTTTATGGCTGAGTTTTTGAAAAACTGGCACGAGCAATTCGCTATAAAACAAAAAAAGAGAGTCCTTTCGAACTCTCTTCCCTATTGTAGTTAATCCTTTTTGATTAATATCTATAGTGCTCTGGTTTGTATGGACCATTTACATCAACTCCGATGTAAGCAGCTTGGTCTTCAGTTAAAACCTCCAATTCAACACCAATTTTCGCCAAATGTAAATAAGCTACTTTTTCATCCAAGTGCTTTGGAAGCATGTAAACATCATTTTCATAAGCATCTGCATTGTTCCACAACTCTAATTGAGCCAAAACTTGGTTTGTAAATGAGTTAGACATTACAAATGATGGGTGACCTGTTGCACAACCTAAGTTAACCAAACGTCCTTCAGCCAACAAGATGATGTCTTTACCATTGATGGTGTACATATCAACTTGAGGTTTGATTTCATTTTTAGTAGCACCGTGATTGGTATTCAACCAAGCAACGTCGATTTCATTGTCGAAATGTCCAATGTTACAAACGATTGCCTTGTCTTTCATTGCTTCAAAGTGACGTCCAACGATGATGTCTTTGTTTCCAGTCGTAGTAACGATGATGTCACCTAAACCGACAACAGTATCTAATTTTTTAACTTCAAATCCGTCCATTGCAGCTTGTAGTGCACAAATCGGATCGATTTCCGTAACGATCACACGAGCACCAGCACCTTTCAAAGAAGCTGCAGAACCTTTACCAACATCTCCGTAACCACAAACAACAGCTACTTTTCCAGCCATCATGATGTCTGTCGCACGACGAATTGAATCTACTAATGATTCTTTACATCCGTATTTGTTGTCGAATTTAGATTTAGTTACTGAATCATTGACGTTGATTGCAGGCATGACTAATGTTCCGTTTTTAACACGTTCGTACAAACGGTGAACACCAGTTGTTGTTTCTTCAGACAAACCTTTAATTCCAGCAGTTAATTCAGGAAAACGGTCAAATACCATGTTCGTCAAATCACCACCATCGTCTAAAATTAAGTTCAATGGTTTTCCTTCTGGGAATGCGTGAATTGTTTGCTCGATACACCAATCAAATTCCTCTTCTGTTAAACCCTTCCAGGCAAAAACAGGAATTCCAGCAGCAGCAATTGCAGCAGCAGCGTGATCTTGTGTAGAGAAAATGTTACAAGAAGACCAAGATACGTCAGCACCTAATTCAACCAATGTTTCAATTAAAACAGCTGTTTGAATCGTCATGTGAAGGCAACCTGCGATACGAGCTCCAGCCAATGGCTTGGATTTCCCAAATTCTTCTCTTAACGCCATCAATCCTGGCATTTCAGCTTCCGCCAATCTAATTTCTTTTCTTCCGTAGTCTGCAAGTGTAATGTCTTTTACCTTGTAAGCTAACTTTTCTTGTGTATTATTCATAAACTTATATATATTCAATTTTTTTTCTGATCACAAAGTTACTACAATGCTTTCTAAATAAAAAATTTGTTTGTTATAACAAATTGTTAAACTATTTTGATTAAAAGTTAAACAGACTGATTTTCCTTACTTACAGGTTTTGCTGAATTAGCAGTATTTGAATTCGACTTTTTACGAAAAGGTTTCTTCTTGAATGGACCTTTACTTTTTGCCTTTGCATTAAAAGCAGGTCCAGAACCCAAAGCTTCTGGAATAACACCCTTCGGAATTTCAGCTTCAATCAACTTCTCAATGCGAGATAATTTAGGCATGTCTTTTTCATTCACCAGCGTGTACGCCTCGCCCTTTGTATTTGCGCGAGCTGTTCGTCCAATACGGTGAACATAATCTTCCGCATCACGCGGACAATCATAATTGATCACCATGTTGATTTCTTTGATGTCAATTCCACGACTCATCACATCGGTTGCTACCAAGATTCGAGTTCGTTTCGAACGGAAACCGCGCAATGCTTCTTCGCGTTGCTCTTGATCTAGATTCGAAGAAACTCCTTGAGATTTGAAACCGAATTTTCGTAAATCACGAACGATTTCACTGACCTTCGCTTTCGAAGAAGTGAAAATAATGATGCTGGTATACTCTGGTCTGGAATCCAAGATGTGTTTCAACAAAGCGTTTTTCTGATTGTCGTATGCCAAATAAACATTTTGTGAAACTCCTGCCGCTGGCTTGGAGATGGAAAGTGTAATTTGTTCCGGTTTTACCAATATCTTTTCCGCCAAGTTTCGAATTTTGGAAGGCATCGTCGCACTAAATAAAAGTGTTTGACGTTTTTTGGGTAAATACGAAATGATTTTTTCCAAATCATCGGTGAAACCCATGTCCAACATCTTGTCTGCTTCGTCTAATACCAAGTGTTCAAACATAGAAAAATCAGCATACCCCATTTGTAAAAGAGAAAGTAATTTTCCTGGTGTTGCAACAATGATATCTGTTCCTTCTTTCAAGGCCTTCTTTTGTATTTCCCAATCTGTACCGCTTCCTCCACCATATATAGCGATGGATCCAACAGAAACAAAATAGGATAAACCTTGAATTTCTTGCTCTATTTGAATCGCCAATTCCCTTGTTGGAACGACAATTAATGTATTGATGGAAGTATCTTTCTTTCCAGTAAGTTTATGTAAAATCGGCAAGACAAACGCAGCTGTTTTACCAGTTCCTGTTTGCGCGCACGCAATTAAATCTTTCCCTCCAACAATGAATGGAATTGCGCCTTCTTGAATGGGAGTTGCTTTTTCAAACCCCATGTAATCTAATGCCTCTAACACTTGTTCGTTGAGACCTAATTCTTTAAATGTCATAATTGGTAGTAAAGTTACGAAAAATTGAGTTAAGTGTTTTTATTATTACGGTTGAATTAATTAAAATGCAAAAAAATGAGCCAATTATAAAAAAATGCAAAATTATTTTCTCAACACAAATCGCACGAAAACAAGAACTTAATTAACAGGGATTAGCGAAACTGTTTAATTTAACAATTACAAATTAGTAATAACGAGCTTTTATCTGTAATATTGAGGAAGTTTAAATAGCTTATAAATTGTAGTAACTCATTCCATAAAGGGAATAAATTACATACAAGATGTATTGTTAAATTTAAACGATTAAACCACTTACTATGAAACAAATACTATTACTAAGCCTACTTTTAATTTTGTTTTTAAATATTGGATTTGTGCAATCTCAAGTTTTCACAAATACGAATACAGTTGTTTTAAAAGACGCTGGCAAAATCACTGACTGTGCTACTATGACAGTTCCAAAAACTCAGACAGTATTAGTTAGTGGAGTAGGCGCACTCGACCACACTAATAACCAATTAATTGAGATTGAAATCACCCTTAAAACAGCATCAGGAAAACAAAAACTTGATGAATTTGTAGTATATCTAAAATCACCAAACGGTACCTGTATTCAAGTCGCTAAACAAATGGGTTCAAGCAATCTAGTCACAACAAACCATACTTTTAAATATAAATTTAGAAACCCCGAACAATGTCTTTTCAATGCCACCCCAGACTATAGAACAGGTCTTGGTATAACTGACCATAATGCATTACCCAACAATTCAGGTTTTTTTGGTGTTTTCTCTACATTACATCATATGGGAGATACTTATAATGGTGAAAATGCAGATGGAAATTGGACTTTTTTCTTTGGAAGTACTGCCTACTTCAAATCGTTTCCTGACTTAATTGATGTTAGCTTAAAGTTTGGTACGCCTCTTCCACCGGCAACCCTTTCGTCTGAAGGGAAAACATGTGCAACAGCAGTAGATTGGAATGGAGGACCGCTTTGTGTAACAACAGAAGGGAAAATTGCAACGAATTTAATGCCGATAATGACCAGTCCTTGTGAATGGAACAGCAATAATGATAATAACTTATGGGTAAAGTTTAAACCAACAAGTGCACAAACTTGCATTAATTTGAGTGGGATAAAAAAAACAAGCAGTTCTGGATCGGTAGGTGTACAGTCTATTATCGTAACAACTCCATCGAACAGTTGTCCAACCACATCTGCTGGTTGGACAATAGTCAGTTGTCCTACGAAGGATATATACCCAACTCATGTAGGAACCGCCCAAAGCCATAATCATTGCTTTATTGCTGATCCAACAAAAACATATTATCTAGTAATAGATGGAAATGCAGGTGCAAAAACAAACTTATACCTAACTGGTATCAGCGGTGTGCCTGTTGTTCTACCAATCACGCTCCTATCCTTCGATGCAACTCCATCCCACCAAGGAGTTTCCCTCAACTGGTCAACCGCATCCGAAAGAAATAACGACTTCTTCACCATATTTCGTTCATCTGATTTAGAAAACTGGGAAGAAGTTGGAACAATGGCTGGAGAAGGAAATAGCAGTTTTAAAATTGATTACGAATTCACAGACATTGCTCCATTAGATGGAATTTCATACTATCAATTAAAACAAACTGATTACAACGGCGAAAATGAATCCTTCGATCCAGTTAGTGTAGAAATGAACTCAAACAACTTGAATAATACCGTTTTGGTTTTTCCGAATCCTACAAAAGCAGGGTTTGACATTCAGGTATATGCGAAGAAAGCAAACAAGGCGCAAATTTCTATTCACAGCATGACAGGTGGGAATGTGATAAAACAAACTACGTACTTAGAAAAAGGGAAAAATGTTATTCCATTGAAAAATGAAAAATTAGATCAAGGAGTTTACCTTGTAAAAGTTCAGTTTGAAGATGGAACGAATTGTGTTACGAAATTGGTGGTAGAATAATATCAACCTTCACAGCCTTTAAACGTCTAAAACATTATCAAGAAAACGGATGTATTAATCTAAGTTTTAGATTAAATTTGCAACATGTCTACAAAAACACGAGTTGCAATTTTAGGATCAACAGGTTCAATTGGTACACAAGCATTAGAGGTAATTGAATCCTACCCTAATCTTTTTGATCTACAAGTAATTACTGCAAATAAAAATGCAGACTTATTAATTGGTCAAGCCAAGAAGTTCAAACCAAATACGGTTGTAATTGTAGATGAAACTTTATACAACAAAGTAAAGTCAGCACTTCGAGATGAAGACATACATGTATATACAGGCGAAGAATCACTTTCTCAAGTTGTTACTTCAACTGAAGTAGATATCGTGTTGACTGCCATGGTTGGATATGCAGGATTAAAACCAACTTTAGCCGCAATTGGGGCAAAGAAAAACATTGCTTTGGCCAACAAAGAAACCTTGGTTGTGGCCGGTGAATTGGTAACCAAATTCGCCAAAGAAAATGGTGTAAACATTTACCCGGTAGATTCTGAACACTCCGCTATCTTCCAATGTTTAGCCGGTGAATTCCACAATAAAATTGAAAAGATATACCTTACCGCATCAGGAGGACCTTTCCGTGGATGGAAAAAAGATCAGTTGGAGAAAGTTACGGTTGAGCAAGCTTTAAATCACCCGAATTGGGTCATGGGAGCAAAAATAACGATTGACTCTGCTAGTTTGATGAACAAAGGTTTGGAGGTAATTGAAGCCAAATGGTTGTTTAATTTAAAACCGGATCAAATTGATACGATTGTACATCCGCAATCAATTGTTCATTCTTTGGTGCAATTCGAAGACGGAAGTATGAAAGCACAAATGGGATTGCCGGATATGAAATTACCTATTCAATATGCTTTAACATACCCAAATCGTTTTCCTACTAATTTTCCGCGTTTTAATTTCATGGGTTACCCGCAATTGACTTTTGAAAAACCAGATAGAGAAACCTTCCTAAACTTAGGATTAGCATACGACGCAATGGAAATGGGCGGAACTGCAGCTTGCGCTTTGAATGCAGCTAATGAGATAACCGTGCGAGCTTTCTTAGATAAGAAAATCTCATTCTTGCAAATTGCAGAAATCAATCAATCCGTTTTAAAAAGCACGGAGATTATTCAATCTCCATCGTATGAAGATTATGTTGCAATTGATGAATTGGCGCGTATGAATGCATTACAAATGATAAAGTAGGATTATTCAATTGGAATGCGGCTTCAGCCCGTTCCAATTGAATAAAAAATCAACCATTCCAATTGAATTAAAATTAGCTCCAAAAAAAACAGGAATGCGCATTAGACACATTCCTATTCAATATAGCTTTGAGATTTAGATTAATCGTTCAGTTTCAATACAGCCATGAAAGCTTCTTGTGGAACTTCTACTCGACCAACTTGTCTCATTCGTTTCTTTCCTTCTTTTTGTTTTTCCAGTAATTTACGTTTACGAGAAATATCCCCTCCATAACATTTGGCGGTAACGTCTTTCCGCAACGCTTTGATGGTTTCACGCGCAATAATTTTTGCACCAATTGCTGCTTGAATCGGAATCTCAAATTGTTGTCTTGGGATTAACTCCTTCAATTTCAAGCAAATCTTTTTACCCAAATCGTAGGCATTGCTTCGGTGAACTAAAGCGGAAAGCGCATCTAACTGCTCGCCATTCAACATCAAGTCCATGCGAACTAAATCTGATGGTCGGTAACCAATCGGGTGATAATCAAACGATGCATACCCACGTGAAACGGACTTCAAACGGTCGTAGAAATCAAAAACGATTTCAGCCAAGGGCATTTCAAACGTAATTTCTACACGGTCTTGCGTCAAGTAGACTTGGTTTTTCATCTCACCACGCTTCTCAATACACAAGTTGATGATTTGCCCGATGTATTCAGACTTCGTAATAATTTGAGCTTGAATATAAGGTTCTTCAATGCGTTCCATTCCGGAAGGATCTGGAAGCTCTGAAGGGTTGTTTACAATGATTGCTTTTTCGGGTTCACGTCTCAAGTACGTATAGTAAGAAACGTTTGGTACCGTAGTAATCACGGTCATGTTGAACTCTCTTTCCAAGCGTTCTTGGATGATTTCCATGTGCAACATTCCCAAGAATCCACAACGGAAACCAAATCCAAGCGCTGCCGAAGATTCTGGCTCAAAAACCAAGGATGAATCGTTCAGTTGCAGCTTTTCCATGGAGTATCTCAACTCTTCGTAATCGTCTGTTTCTACCGGATAAATACCTGCGAAAACCATTGGCTTCACATCCTCAAAACCTTTGATTGGTGTATCGCATGGATTATCCAACAAAGTGATGGTGTCTCCCACCTTTACTTCGTTTGCTTGCTTTATTCCAGAAATGATGTAACCCACATCGCCGGTTCTCACCTCTTTTTTAGGAACCAAATCCATTTTTAGGATACCCACTTCGTCTGCAGTGTACGTTCGGCCCGTATTGAAAAATTTAATTTTATCTCCTTTGCGAATCACGCCATCTTTAACCCGGTAATACGCAATAATTCCACGAAATGGATTGAACACAGAGTCAAAAATCATGGCTTGAAGTGGAGCGTCTTCGTTTCCTGATGGAGCCTGAATGCGTTCGATTACAGCAGACAAAATTTCCATCACTCCCAAGCCCGTTTTTCCACTTGCTGGAATAATATCTTCTAGTTCACAACCAATTAATTCCATGATTTGATCAGAAACTTCTTCCGGATTTGCACCTGGAAGATCCATTTTATTCAAAATTGGAATGATTTCTAAATCGTGCTCCAAAGCCAAATACAAGTTTGAAATGGTTTGAGCTTGTATCCCTTGCGAAGCGTCTACAATCAACAATGCTCCTTCACAAGCTGCGATAGAACGTGAAACTTCATAGGAGAAATCAACGTGACCGGGTGTGTCAATCAGGTTTAAGACATAGTCTTCGCCTTTGTATTTGTAATTCATTTGAATGGCGTGTGACTTAATGGTAATACCACGTTCACGCTCCAAGTCCATACTATCCAACGCTTGACTTTGCATGTCCCGATCAGAAATCGTTCCAGTTGTTTGCAATAAGCGGTCGGCCAAAGTACTTTTACCATGGTCAATGTGAGCGATAATACAGAAATTTCGAATGTTTTTCATAAATACTTAAGAACTTATACTTTTATCAAATAGATTGCAAAAATACGGTAAAAGATTGGGAATTCAATAAATTAAAATCAAAGCATTAAAAAAGCCAGATTGCATCACAACCTGGCTTTTTGAAAAATTATTTAAGGGCGATTAAATCTCGAGTTATTTCTTTGCCTTCGCAATCAAATCCTTCGCGATCTTCGTGTATGCACCGTCAACGTCTTTCATTTTAAGAACTTGTTCGGCAGTAGCAATTGCTCCTTTTTTATCGTTCAATTCGTATTGAATGTTTGCTTTCAACATCCAAGACCAATACGCTGTTGGATTCATCTCTACTGCTTTGTTTGCCCACTCCAATGCTTTGTTCAGATCTTTCTTGTTTTCATAATAATAACCTGCAGCTTGGTGGTACGGACGAGCGTCTCTTGCCATTGTTTTTTCAATCTCTTTCGTCAATTCAGCATCGTAGTCAACACGAACATCAAAAGAAACGACCGTATTCTCCCAAGATAATTGAACGGTTGTTTGGTCCAATTTCATGTTTGCGAAATCAATGGTAAACGTTTCAGTTTTTGAAGCTGATTGTGTTGGAGTCACTTTGAAACGCATTAAATCTTCTTTTTCGTCATAACCGTAAGTTCCGCTCATGTTTGCCACCTTGTTCAAAACAATGGTCCACTCTGTCTTTCCTGGAATGGTAAACAACGAGTAACTTCCAGCTGGAACCAATTTTCCATCGATTTGCATATCCGCACCGAAAGTTAGTTTAGTTGCTGCGTTCGCACCAGTTCTCCACATAACATCAAAAGGAACAACTTCACCAAAAACCACGCGGTCACTTGCACTTGGGCGGTTATATTCTACAGTTATGTCAGAAATACCAACACTTTGTTTTACCATCGAAGACGGACTTTTTGCAGGAAATTTAACTTGTTGTGCATTTACTTGAGTTGCTAATCCGGTGACAAGCACCAAAGCGCTAAGAAATATTTTTTTCATGTTTTTAAATTGATGTAATTACTTTTTTGTGAAAATAGTGATTTTAAACGACAAGGGGCGTCCAAAAGGTGAGATTTAGGAAGTATTTAATCTTCAATAAACATCCGTACAAGTTCTATTCGTCGATCAGTTACTTGCTCTACTACAAATCTAAAACCATTGATTTTTAACTCGTCACCTTTCAATGGAATCATCTCAAGATGGTGAATGATTAACCCACCTAAGGTATCGTAATCTTCCGACTCCTCTAACTCAAAACCGTACTCCTCATTCAATTGATCTATTTCAAATCGGGCAGCAAACAGGTATTCACTTTCACTGATTTTCTCTTCAACCCAGTCATCCGTATCGTGTTCATCTTCGATCTCGCCAAAAATTTCCTCAATCACATCTTCGATGGTCACCAGACCCGCTGTTCCACCATATTCATCAACCACAACTGCAATGTTTGCTGACTTCTTAGTAAACAACTCCAACAATTCTTTTCCGGGAATTGCAGAAGGAACGAATTCGATGGGACGCATCACATCCACAATTTTTTGTGGGGATTTGAACAGTTCAAAAGAGTGAACATAACCGATGATGTTGTCGATGTTTTCTCTAAAAATTAAAATTTTAGAAATTCCTGTTTCGATGAATAAGTTTTTCAAACTATCAATGCTTTCATCCACGTCGATGCAGATGATTTCAGGTCTAGGAACCATGCAATCACGCCCTCTGATTTTTGAAAAATCCAAGGCGTTTTGGAGAATCTGCATTTCATTTTCAAAATCCTCAATGTCACTCGAGTGCTCATTCAAATCTTGTAAATAATGTTCCAAATCCAGCGTAGAAAAAACACGTTCTGAGTTGCTGTTTCCCACTCTCAAAATCTTAAAAAACAAAAGACTGAAGAACAAGATGATGGTAGTTGGGAGAAAAAGTATCCAATAAAAAACAAAGGAGGGAATCGCCAAGTATTTCATGAACCGATTTGGATTCAATTGAAAAATTGCTTTGGGAGAGAATTCTACAACGATCAATACAATGATGGTGGCGAAAAACATTTGAATCAGTAAAATCAAGGCCTCGCTTTCAATCGACCACCCCTGAATAAACGGGCGCAACACTTGAGCGATGGTCAATGTAAACAAGACAAGAGCTAGGTTGTTTCCGAGAGATAATGCTGCAATAAAGTTTTCTTCCTTGTTATAAAAGTAGCCAACTATTCTTCCGTTTAAAGAACCCGAAGCTCGATCAAGCTCAATTTTTAGTCGGTTGGAAGATACAAATGCTATTTCAACGCCTGAAAAGAAGGCAGAAAGAAGCAACGTGATACAAATAATAATCAGGTCTGAAGAATCCATTTACAAAACTTGCAAGTCGAAAGTTACGAATAAATTTCAACTATCTCGAACGAAGATAATAAAATCATTCCATGAAAAGACATCTTAACCTTCTTTAATATAATTGTTTTGAACAATTATTTTCTATTGTAGCGTCCATACAGCTGGATTGATCTAAAACAAAATCACGCAGCCTCAAAACGCTTACAAAAGTTTAGTCAGGTTTTTGAGTCAAAAAGAGACAGCTTATGCTTTTTTCAATTCGTTTAAGAATCTTTCTAAATTCACATTTTTAATCAACTCTTCACCACCAATGGCAAGGATAGATTTGCATCTGTTTCTATCTAACCACAAGGCAAAGTTTGAAGCTGCAACCGATAAAGTTCCATTAATGTCTACTTTGCTAATTCCTCTTTGTCTTCCCTCATAGATAGAAAGCCACTCGCTTTGAGATTTTCCGATCGCATGATTTTCGTGAAATAGTAGTAAGCCATCAATTTCATCTAAATGCACGTCATTTTTAGAATCATATTTGATTCCTTCGATACCCATGCTTTCAGCCCAAGAAGACATTTCTTTCCCGAAGGCAGTATCTTCAAAGTATAATTGTGTTATTTTCATTTGTCTGTTGTGAATTCTATATTGTCCTCAAAAATGGATGACAAAAGTAAGATTAAGATTTCAATTAATCACTTAAATCTGTTAAATCTTTCTTTTTATCGATGTTTTATTTGTAACCCAGAATTTTTAAATAGTCGTTTGCTGTTTGTTCTTCTGAGAAAACACTGGTTTCAATTTTCCCATTTTCATCTCGTTGAATTAAGATGTGTTTGGGTTCTGGAATCAAGCAATGCTTCAGTCCACCAAATCCACCGATGGTCTCTTGGTAAGCTCCCGTGTTGAAAAATCCGATATACAACGTTTTGTTTTTGTTGAACTTAGGCAGGTAAATGGCGTTGGAGTGCTGTTCTGAATTGTAATAATCATCGCTATCACACGTCAGGCCACCCAATAAAATCCGTTCGTAATCGTCGTTCCATCGGTTGATGGGCAGCATGATAAAACGCTGATTGATAGCCCAGGTGTCGGGTAAGTTGGTCATGAACGAGGAGTCAATCATGTTCCATTTCTCTCGGTCGTTTTGTTGTTTTTGGTGAATCACACTAAAAATGGCACCGCCACTTTCTCCTACCGTAAACGATCCAAACTCAGTGAAAATATGCGGTTCTGGAATCTCATTGTCCATGCACATTCTTTTTACTTGCGTCAAAATTTCCTTCACCATGTATGCGTAGTCAAAGTCGAAGGCCAACGATTTCTTGATGGGGAAACCTCCACCAATGTTCAATGAATCCAAGGTAGGACATACTTTTTTCAAGTCGCAATAAATGCGCAACAACTTGGTCAACTCGTTCCAATAATAAGCCGTATCGTTGATTCCAGTATTGATAAAGAAATGCAACATCTTCACGTTGATACGAGGATTGTCATGTAAGATGGCTTTGTAAAAAGGCACGATCTCACGGTATCGAATTCCCAAACGAGAAGTGTAAAACTCGAACTTAGGTTCTTCTTCCGACGCGATTCGAATTCCGATGTTGAGCTCACCTTCCGTTGCATCCAAAAGATCTTGCACCTCCTGAATGTTGTCGATGATGGTGATGACCTTCAAATCCGTTTCACGCATCAACTTGGCAATGTTGTCAATGTACTGCTTTGGTTTATAACCATTGCAGGTAATGAAACGGGTGCTGGATAATTTGCCAGCTTTATATAAATTTAAAATGATGTCGATGTCAAAAGCGGAAGACGTTTCAATGTGAATGTCGTTTTTCAAGGCTTCGTCCAGCACAAAAGAGAAATGTGAACTCTTGGTGCAATAGGAATAAAAGTAATTTCCATTGTAGCCAATGTTATTCATCGCCTCTCTAAACCATCCTTTTGCCCGTTGAATATTGTGAGATATTTGTGGCAAATAATTGAATTTCATGGGAGTGCCATATTTCTCAATCAGCTCCATGAGGTCTATTCCATGAAAAATGAGGTTGTCATTATTCAAGTTGAACTCATCTTGCGGAAAATCAAATGTTTGATCTATTAAGTCGATGTATTTTGTTCTCATTTATATATTTAATTGGATGCAAAGTTCTTTCAAATATTCGAGTTTTGAAAGAAAGAAACTCAGATTGTGATAATTTATCAATTTGTTAACTTTTAGTTCGCTCGAGTCAACCTTGGTTGTAAACAAATGATGGCTTGACTCTCATGACACTGCGTGGAAATTGTTCATTATTTAGAACTTATAAATTTAAGGAAAAAGAAACACTTCTCAAAGCGATAATGACTATATTTGTATTGTGAAAAAGGGTTTTACCATATTGTTTATTTCTGTTTACTTGTTCTCTTCTACAGAATTGAATCAGTTGTTGAAATTGCCCTTGCTTTACGAACACTTTCAAGAGCACCACCAAGAAGACAATTCACTGTCTATGATGGATTTCATCGTGATGCACTATTCGAACAATGACGTCGATAGCGGTGATCAAGAGGATATGAAATTGCCTTTTAAGTCACCTGACGGTTGTTTCAGCGCTTCCATAGTTGCCTTTATTCCTCAACCGATTGAGTTTGTTGAAAAAACTATTTTTGTTGAAAGCGAACCCATCAACAACTACACCTACCAAGAATTATCATCTTCTTACCTGTCAACTATTTGGCAACCGCCAAAACTCGTTTTATCATAATTTAATTGGGTAGTTCCAAAAGGGACTATTTATATTTATCACAGATAAAACTCATGCCTCATGTTAACAAAAATAATTGCTTTTTCGATCAAGAATAAGTTCATTGTTGGTTTGTTTGTGCTCGGTCTTATTGGATTAGGCGCATACGAAACGACCAAATTACCGATTGATGCCGTTCCAGACATCACGGACAATCAAGTGCAAATAATCACCGTTGCCCCATCTTTTGGCGCGACGGATATTGAACGTTTAATCACCTTTCCCATTGAGCAAGCGAATAGCAACATCAGTGGATTGAAACAAATTAGAAGCTTTTCTCGCTTCGGATTGTCCTTAGTAACCGTCGTTTTTGACGATAATACTGACATATATTGGGCAAGACAACAAATTGCGGAGCGCTTACAAACTGTTCAAAGTGAAATTCCAGCAGGAATTGGAAACCCAGAACTCGGACCAATTACAACCGGTTTGGGGGAAATTTATCAGTACGTTGTTCGCCCTAAAAAAGGATACGAAGATCAATACGATGAAACCGAACTGCGCACCATTCAAGATTGGATTATTCGCCGACAATTACTCGGTGTCAAAGGTGTAACGGAAGTCAGTAGCTTTGGAGGAAAACTCAAACAGTTTGAGGTGGAGGTCAACCCTAGTAAATTGGCAGCCCATCAAATCAGCATCAACGATGTTTTTGACGCCTTGGAAAGCAACAATCAAAACACGGGTGGCGCTTACATCGAAAAGAACGAATCGGTTTTATTCATTCGAAGTGAAGGTTTAATCGGAAACATCAACGACATCGAAAACATTGCCATCAAACAAACAAATAATGGTACGCCATTATTCATTCACGATGTGGCTCAAGTAAAAATTGGTCACGCAACCAGGTATGGTGCCATGACCTACAACGACGAAGGCGAAGTTGCTGGTGCGGTTGTGATGATGTTAAAGGGTGCAAACAGCAGTGAAGTCATTCAAGATGTGAAAAACAAGGTGGAAAGCATACAAGAAATGCTACCTGAAGGCGTGATGATTGAAGCATTTTTAGACCGCAGCAAGATGGTCAACAATGCCATTCGAACCGTGGAAACCAACTTGTTAGAAGGCGCACTCATTGTGGTCTTTATCTTGGTGATTTTCTTGGGGAATCTTCGAGCTGGACTATTGGTTGCTTCGGTTATTCCACTGTCCTTGTTGTTTGCCATCATCATGATGAACTTGTTTGGGGTAAGCGGGAACCTGATGAGCTTGGGTGCCTTGGATTTTGGTTTAATAGTAGACGGCTCGGTAATCATCGTAGAAGCAGTCATGTTTCAAATCGCCTTAAAAATGCAGCACCATTCTGGAGGTCTTATTTCTCAAAATGAAATGGATTTAGAAGTCAAAAGTTCTGCCAGCAAAATGATGAACAGTGCCGTATTTGGTCAAATTATTATCTTGATTGTTTACTTGCCCATCTTCACCTTGCAAGGGATTGAAGGTAAAATGTTCAAACCAATGGCTCAAACAGTTGCTTTTGCGCTACTCGGAGCTTTCGTTCTTTCGTTAACCTACATCCCGATGATGAGTTCCTTGGTGTTGAGTAAAAAAGGACACAAAAAAAACATTTCAGACAGAATGATGGAACGCTTGGGTTCTTTTTATCAGAGAAATTTAATGAAAGCCATGCGCCATCCCAAGAAAATCATTGGAACGATTGTACTCCTATTTGCTTTTGCCATGTTCTTGATGACGCGCTTGGGCGGAGAATTTATTCCTGCCTTGGAAGAAGGTGATTTTGCGGTAGAAGCGAGAATCATGACAGGGAGTAACCTAACTGCCACCATCGAAACTACTCAAAAAGCAGCGAAAATATTATTGGAGAAATTCCCAGAAGTAACCAAGATAGTAACCAAAATTGGAAGTGGCGAAGTTCCCACCGACCCAATGCCCATGGAAGCCAGCGACTTGATGGTCATTCTGAAAGACAAAAAAGAATGGACTTCCGCAACATCCTTCCCTGAATTAGCGGATAAAATGAGTGAGGAATTGAGTCATATTCCCGGACTTTTTATTGGATTTCAATATCCAGTTCAAATGCGGTTCAACGAGTTGATGACTGGTGCACGGCAAGATGTGGTTTGTAAAATATATGGTGAGGACTTAGATACCTTAAGCCGTTATGCACATCTTTTGGGAGGCCTTGCACAAAAAATTGAAGGAGCCAAAGAAATATTTGTAGAACCAATTGAAGGTGCCCCACAAATTGTTATTGATTACAATCGGGCTGCATTGGCGCAGTATGGACTTTCAGTTTCAACCATCAATAAAATCGTCAATACGGCTTTTGCAGGACAAAGCGCTGGGATGGTTTTTGAGCAAGAAAGAAGGTTCAATTTGGTAGTAAAACTCGACCAAAACTCTAAGAAAAGCTTGCAAGACGTTCAAAACATGCTAATTCCAATCAAGAACGGATTGGAGATTCCTTTGAATCAATTGGCACATATCGACATCGTGGACGGACCCAATCAGATTCAGCGTGAAGATGCGAAACGAAGAATCATCGTTGGCTTCAATGTTCAGGGACGGGACGTGAAGTCGATCGTGAATGAATTGCAAGACCGAACAAACCAAGAAATTAAACTACCTCCAGGTTACAGCATCACGTATGGCGGAGCTTTTGAGAATTTAGAAGAAGCAACTTCCAGGTTGTTAATTGCCGTTCCAATTGCGCTCGCATTGATATTCATTCTTTTGTATTTTGCATTTGGCTCCATCAAGCAAGGATTATTGATTTACACTGCCATTCCATTGTCGACCATCGGTGGAATTTATTTCCTGTCGATGCGCGACTTACCTTTTAGCATCAGTGCCGGTATTGGATTTATCGCACTCTTTGGTGTAGCGGTTCTCAATGGAATTGTGTTGATTGCAGAATTCAATCGCTTGCGAAAAAATGGAATGACCAACTTAAATCGGATTGTTTTAATCGGTACGAAATCGCGCTTGCGACCTGTCCTCATGACGGCTGCTGTTGCATCTTTAGGCTTCCTTCCGATGGCTTTAAGTAATGGCGCGGGAGCAGAAGTGCAACGTCCACTGGCAACGGTGGTCATTGGCGGATTATTAATTGCCACGTTCTTAACCTTGTTTTTATTGCCCATTTTATACCTCATTTTTGAAAAACCAAGTAAAATGAAAAACCTCAAAACATCCTCCAATTTGTTTGTTCTTTTTGTTTTGTTGGGTGCGTTTCCTTTGCATGCACAAACGAAAATCGATGTGAACGCAGCGGTAGATACGGCCATCAAGCACAGTTATTCAATGAAAAACGAACAGTTGATGGTGGAATATCAGAAAAAACGTATTCAATCTGGCTGGGACATTGAACAAACAATTGTTTCATTTGGTTTCGGTCAGATGAATAGCAGTTACAATGACAACCAGGTAGGTGTGTCGCAATCGTTTCAATTTCCTTCGGTATATGTGAAGCAGAAAAAACAACAAGAAGGACTTTGGAAGAATGCGGTTTTGGGTGTTGATTTGAAGAGATCTCAAATTCGAAAGGAAGTCAGTAGGTTGTTTTATACGATTTTAATCCTGCAAGAGAAAGAGCAGTTGTTATTGGAGACTCAGCGCGTTTACACCCAGTTCGCAGAAAAAAGCGCTGTGCGATTTGAGGAGGGTGAAAGTTCTATTTTAGAAAAAGTAACTGCTGAAAACCAACAAAGTGAAATCGAGATACAATTGACCAATTTGCAACAAGATTTGGAAATTGCTCGACTGCAGTTTCAAATGCAATTGAACGTATCGACAGCATATGTACTTCATTCGGAAAGCTTGAAGTTTGCGCCAACAATGTTGATGGATAGCGTTGAAATTCAGAATCACCCCCTGTTGCAGATTTTAAAGCAAGAACAAGATTTAGCAAAAACAGCGATTCAATTGGAAAATGCAAAACGCTTGCCGAACATTCATTTGGGCTATTTCAATACTACTATGAAAGGTGTTGGAGCTGACGATTTACTGTATTCCAATCAACGCTTTAGTTCTGGTCAAATTGGACTTGGGATCCCTTTGTTTTTCGGTGCTCAACAAGCGAAAGTAAATGCTGCGAAAGTGATGCAGAAATGGACTGAAAATCAATATAAACTACAAGAGCAACAATTGACCAATCAGTTTCAAAGTACCTTGGCAAAATACCAGAAGCAACAAAGAATGGTGGCGCAATTTGAAGAAAAAGCATTGCAAAATGCCGACTTGATTTTTGAAACTGCCAATCAACAATTTCAAAATGGGTTCATCAATTATTTAGAGTGGACCCTCGTTGTTAATCAAGCGGTATCGCTAAAATCCAATTATTTGGATGCGATTCAAAGTTTGAATGACAGCCTGATAGAACTACATTATCTTATTTCAAAATAAATGAATATGAAACGAATTAGCATCTTTTTATTGACCTTGGGCCTGTTTTCTTGCCAAGGAGAAAAGCATTCTGAAGCAACTGAAAGTGCTTTAGAGAACAAGATTAATACCGTTCAACTCACAGATGAACAAGCGAAAGAAACGAACGTGCAATTGGGGGAGTTTGAAGTGCGAGAAATTTCAAGTATGGTTCACTTCAAAGGGAAAATGATACCTTCTCCTGAAAATCAAGTTTCCATCAGCATGCCTTTGGGTGGTTATTTAAAATCGACCAAATTAATTCCTGGAATGAAAGTGACCAAAGGGCAAGTTTTGGCCGTAATGGAAGATCAACAGTACGTGCAACTTCAGCAGGAATACTTGACCAAGGTAGCCCAAATGAAATATGCACAAGCGGAATTAAATCGGCAAAAGAAACTGAACGAAACCCAAGCGAGCAGCGACAAAGTGTTACAAGAAGCTCAAATGCAATATACATCAAACTCAATTTCCATAAAAGCCTTGGCAGAGCAATTGAAATTGATAGGAATTTCGCCGCAAAGACTTTCGGAAAACACCATCTCAAAAAGCGTCAGCATTCTCTCGCCAATTACAGGATTTGTTTCCCATGTGAATGTGAATGTGGGACAATACGTCAATCCTACCGATGTACTGTTTGAACTTATCAATCCCAATCAATTGCTATTAAAACTGACCGTTTTTGATGTCGATTTGAAAAGTTTAAATGTTGGACAACAAGTAAGTGCTTACACCAACAGTTCAAAAAGCATGAAATACATCGGTAAAATTCAATCGATTAATTATCAATTGGATGCAGACGGTTCAACTGGAGTTTTCTGTAGCATCAATCCGAATGGATCAGAATTGGCTCCAGGTATGTTTATGAATGCCGACATCGAGTTAAAAAAACACGAAGCAGCCGTTCTTCCAGAAATTACAATTTTAGATTTTGAAGGAAAGAAATATATTTTTATTTCAAGTGGCAATAACCTATTTGAAAAGCATGAAGTGAAAATCGGCAGTACTGAAAATGGTTTTGTTGAAATTTTAAATGCGGAGGAGTTACAAGGAAAAAAGATTGTAATGCAAGGAGCATATACTTTGTTGATGGAAATGAACAAAGATTCTGAATAATGGCGAAAAATTTTTCGCCATTATGTTTATCCAACGTTATTTTTAACTTCAGTTTGAACTTTTTCTTGGTAATTAACCACTTGTTTTACCGTCGTTATTATTCCAGCTTTATCGTATCCACATTCAGCATGCAGCTGATTTTGTGTTCCGTGATGAATGTATTTGTCAGGAATACCAATTCGAACAACATCTGCTTTGTATTTGTTATCCGCCATGAATTCCAAAATGGCGCTTCCCATTCCGCCCATCAAACAACCGTCTTCAATGGTAATGATTTTATCAAATTTTGTAAAGACTTCATGCAACATCAGTTCGTCCAACGGCTTTACGAATCGTAAATCGTAATGGGCAACAGAAATTCCGTCTTTGCTTAAATCTGCAATGGCGTCTTGTGCTGTGTTTCCTACATGTCCCAAGGATAGTATGGCGACATCCGAACCAGAAGATAATTTTCTTCCCGTTCCAACCTTAATGGCTTTCATGGTTGTTTTCCATTCCGTCATCACGCCATTTCCTCTTGGGTAACGAATGGTGAATGGGCCCATGTTTTCTTGTTGTGCGGTGAACATCAAATCTCTTAATTCAGACTCGTTCATCGGAGCAGAAACGATCATGTTTGGTATTGAACGCATGAAGGAAATGTCGTAAACCCCATGATGGGTGGCACCGTCAGCACCTACAAATCCTGCTCTATCCAAACAAAAAACCACGTTTAAGTTTTGAATTGCTACATCGTGCAGGACTTGGTCGTATGCACGTTGCATGAACGAAGAGTAGATGTTGCAAAATGGAACCAAACCTTGTGTAGCCAATCCGGCAGAGAAAGTCACCGCATGTTGTTCTGCAATTCCAACGTCAAAAGAACGTTTGGGCATGGCCTCCATCATGATGTTGAGTGAACAACCAGATGGCATCGCAGGTGTAACCCCCATGATTTTCTCATTTTTCTCCGCTAATTCAACAATGGTATGACCAAAAACATCTTGGTATTTTGGTGGTTCGGGTGATTTCGGTACGATTTTAACGATTTCACCCGTCTCTTTATTGAAAATTCCTGGCGCGTGCCATTTGGTTGGATTTCCTTCTTCCGAAAACTTATATCCCTTTCCTTTGGTGGTGACGCAATGCAATAGTTTTGGACCAGGTATGTCTTTCAAATCCTCCATGATTTTTGCCAATGCCACTACATCGTGCCCATCCACGGGACCGAAATATCTAAAGTTTAATGATTCAAATAAATTGCTTTGATTTAACAGGCTGCCTTTCAAAGCCGTAGATATTTTTGACGCAACGGTTTGTGCATCTGGTCCGAATTTAGAAATCTTCCCTAATAATTTCCAAACTTCGTCCTTTACTTTGTTGTAGGTATGTGAAGTGGTAATGTCAGTCAGGTACTCTTTCAGCGCCCCAACGTTCGGATCAATTGACATGCAATTGTCGTTCAATACCACCAATAAATTTACGTCTTTTTCAAATCCTGCATGGTTCATTCCTTCGAATGCTAGACCTGCTGTCATTGCACCATCACCAATAACTGCTATGTGTTGACGGTTTTTGTCTCCTTTGTAATCGCTGGCTACCGCCATTCCCAGTGCAGCAGAAATCGATGTTGAAGAGTGACCAACACCAAAAGCATCGTATTCACTTTCAGAACGTTTTGGGAAACCCGAGATTCCGCCTTTCAGTCGATTGGTATGAAAAACATCTCTTCGTCCGGTAAGTATTTTGTGTCCGTAAGCTTGGTGACCAACGTCCCAAACCAGTTGATCGTCTGGAGTGTTGAAAACATAGTGCAAAGCAACGGTTAACTCAACCACTCCCAAGCTCGCGCCGAAGTGACTGTTCCCAATTTCGGAAATCACATCCACAATGTACTGACGAAGTTCGTCAGAAACTTGAGGTAAATCCTCGAAAGAGAATTTTTCACGAAGGTCTTTTGGAAATTCGATTTGTTCTAAAAAAGGTCCAGCTTTATAGTCTCCCATGTTTCAATATAATAGGCAAAGTTATTCTTTTCACAGATGCATAACAAAAAAATAGATTGTTTATTTTGTTTTTAAGTTAATTTCAAGAGTTCTTGCGGTCGACTCATCGCCAACTGCGAAGCTTAATCCCAAGAGCCACCTGTATATATTTGATATTCAAAATTCTCTTGCATTTTACTTACCTGAAAGGTAACGCGTATTTTTTTGTTTAAATACTTCTTTGGATTCTTGTATATCTCTTTGATGAAATGGTCCTCAAATTCAATCCGAAGCGCCGAGGTGTATCCATCGTCTTTGGCTTCACCCACAATTAAGTAATTCAGCGACTCTGTTTCGACAAAACCTTGAAAAGTAGTTTCATACGCTCCCTCTTGATTTAATATTTGGAAAATGTTTTTGGTGGATAGATTCACCAAGTCAACCGTTTTATAAGATGCTTCAGGTAGTTCTTCTTCGTAGTTTACTCTTTTTTCTTTGGTGTAAACTGCGTTGCCAATTTCATCATAATATGAAATGCGTTCCACAAACTTTACTGCCTCTGGGTTGCTGAGATCTTCAAACATCTCAATGGTCACCAAAGGGTGGGACTTACTTAAATAGTAGGTGATTTTTCCTGCGTTTTCATTTTGTTTTCCTGAAAAAGATTCTTCTACTTTTAAAATTTCATTTTCTTGAGATAGATAAGCGGTGATTTTTTCACTTTCACCAGATGTTTTGGTGTAGTATAGTGAATTTGCAATTGCATCAGAAATCGCAATTTGTTGATCGATTTTTTTCATAGCATCAATCCAAACTGCTTCATTTAATCCTTTTTCCACTTTTTCTGAACTTTCGCTTTCTTTTGGCTCGTTTTTACATCCGCTGAATGCAAGTGAAAGTGTAATTATTAATGAAAATAAACTGATTTTATTCATATATGTAGAATTAAATTAAATCTCTAAACTCGTTCAATTGATTGCTGTAAAAATAACAGAAAAAATGAGAATTTCAAATGTTTGCTTTGCAATCGTGTAACTAATTTTCGGAATTGTTTTGCAAAAGAAACAAACCTGAAAAGAATGAAAGGTAAAACAATTGATCAGATTGCTTAAGAGGTAGTCACTCTTTTCAGGTTTTTGTATGTAATCTTAAAAAACCAGGAGGGATTGGTATCAATTCTTCCCGATAATTAGACGTTTTTAGATCTCAAAGGGTTGGTTATTTATTCAAATATCCTTCAGAAAATACGTATCGACTTTCTTATTCTAGGTTTTGTCGCTCGATCTCAGCATCCACTTCTTCTAGTTCTTTGTAGAATTCTTCTCCGTATGCACGAATAAGAGGCTCTTTTAAAAATTGATAAACTTTTACGCCCAAAGATTCTCCCAACGTGCAAGCAGGAGAACAAATGCTCCATTCGTTGTAATTTAAAGCTTCAAATTCTGGAAATTTAGCGGTGCGAATTGGATATAAGTGACAAGAAATCGGCTTTTTAAAATCGGTTACCCCGGCTTTATGCGCTTGTTCGATGGCACATTTGGTGATTCCTTTTTCATCAAAATAAACAAAAGCACATTCTTTTTCGTTTACCAAGGTCGTTACCATTTCGTTGTCCCAATCCATGTAAAATACACCCGATTCCTCCACGGCTGCAATTCCTTCTGGACGCATAAATGGTTTGATTTTCTCCAAATCTTCTTCTAAAATGGAAACTTCCTCAGCGGTGATCGGTGCACCCGAATCGCCTTCGATACAACACGCTCCTTTACAAGCATTCAAGTCGCAGACAAACTTTTTAGAGAAAATTTCAAGGGAAATGACTTTGTCATCAATTTCGATCAACATGATTGTTTTTTTTTGCAAAGGTAAGGTAAATCTATGAAAGTGTTTTTTTAGGGACGAAATAGGGTTATAATTATTTTAAAGTTCGTAGCTTCGATAAAAGTTGGTTTTAAAAATTAAGATCATTTCACTTTCTTTTTTTGGATAATGTGTTTGTTTTTATTGGAATCCAAGAGATCGCTAAAGCTAGTTGCTTGATCAAAAAAGAAACAAAACACCGCGCAGCAGCATCGCAGATAATCAAGTCTCCGTCATTGAACTCGCTTTCGTAAAAACTACAGCGTTTTTTCGACTTCTGAAAAGTGACTCATTTCGATGAGCTATCGCTATCTCAATCGTTAACACTTTTCAGTTCATCTCAAAAACCGTCCAATAACTATGACAATCCTCTTTTAGAATTAAGATTTTAATTGAATGCAATCGTAGAGGCGCGATTAATCGTGTCTCTGCGATTACATGAAAAAAGCCAAATTTCCGTCATCCATTCCCAGTTTTGCCCTTTCATTCTTAAAATCCAATTATCTTTGCTATTCAATAAATCAAAAGTCATGAGCGATACAAAAAATGAACTCTTTATCTACAACAGCTTAAGTGGACAAAAAGAAAAATTTGTTCCCATTCACAAAAATTTTGTCGGGCTATATGTTTGCGGTCCAACCGTTTACAGTAACGTTCACTTGGGTAATTGTCGTACGTTCATATCTTTCGACTTGGTTTACAGGTATTTACTTCACTTGGGATACAAGGTTCGATACGTTCGAAACATCACCGACGTTGGTCATTTAGAGAGTGATGGTGATACGGGAGAAGATAAAATTGCAAAAAGAGCCCGTTTGGAAGAATTGGAACCGATGGAGATTGTTCAAGAATACACCATCGATTTTCACGATGTATTACGTGATTTCAACAACCTTCCGCCAAACATTGAGCCAACGGCGACGGGGCACATTGTTGAACAAATTGAAATGATCAAGGAAATTATCAACAACGGCTATGCCTACGAAGTGAACGGATCGGTTTATTTTGACGTATTGAAATTCAATGAAAAATTCCCTTATGGTGAATTATCTGGACGTAAAATTGAAGACCTCATCTCTGGATCACGTGATTTGGATGGTCAGGAGGAGAAAAGAAATTCACTCGATTTTGCACTTTGGAAAAACGCATCTTCAGAGCACATCATGAAATGGCCTTCTCCATGGGGAATTGGTTTCCCAGGATGGCACTTGGAGTGCTCTGCTATGAGTACCAAATATTTGGGAGATCAATTTGATATTCACGGTGGTGGAATGGATTTGAAATTCCCGCACCACGAATGTGAAATCGCGCAAGGCTGTGCTTCTACTGGAAAATCACCAGTAAATTATTGGATGCATGGAAATATGTTGACCTTGAACGGACGAAAAATGTCTAAATCGACTGGAAATAGCATCTTGCCAAAAGAAATGTTTGACGGAACCAACGATCAATTGGAGAAAGCATATTCGCCGATGGTTGTTCGTTTTTTCACCATGCAGGCGCATTACAGAAGTACCTTAGATTTTACTTCCGAAGCATTAAGCGCTTCTGAAAAAGGTTTTGACCGCTTGATGGATGCCGTTAACTTGTTGCCGAAACTTACTGCTTCAGACAGTTCTTCGATTGACGTAAACGCGCTGATTGATACTTTTTACGCAGCCATGAACGACGATTTCAATGCGCCCATCTTAGTTGCCAATTTATTCGACGCCGTGAAATACATTAATTCTGTAAACGATGGCAAAGCAAGCGTGGAAGAATCAAAATTAGAACCGGTAATGGATTTGGTATTGGAACTTCGTCAACAAGCCAGAGAAAATAAAGATTGGACAACTTCTGATCAGATTCGTGATGGTTTGGCGAAAGCTGGAATTACGGTGAAGGATGGGAAAGATGGGAGTGTTTGGAGGTAGGTTCTAGCTAAAACAAATATTAGTTGTAGAAAATCCAGCCATATTTGGGAATTTTTTTTAGTTCTTTGGACAACGGCCGACGCTTGGAACCTTACGGCTCATTTACTCAAATTCGTTTCTCGAAGTTAAGAATGTTTTTCCACTTTTGAATTATCAATCGAAGCCAAGAACCCGTATGGTTTTAAGCATGTTAGGTGTTGTTTATATAACCTGAGAGCAATTCTAAATGCGTTTTCGAGGAGAACTTCGGCTGGTGTAACGGCAGCAATAAGTAAACTTTTTTAAACCTATAATTGGAATTACAACTCACGTCTAATTAATTTTGTTTTTCACACCTTATGAAGTGCGAATGTAAGCTGTCGCTAACTGCTGATCCATTGATGCAAGCCGATAGCCCAAACAAAGCACATAACAAAACCGAAAATACTTAAGATTACCCTGAAAGTAGTCTTCATTTTTCGATTAAGTAATATTCCAACAATTGCTATAGGTGGCAAAACGAACAGCAAAGTATCAAGAAGTCCCTTATTCTCATACCATTTTGATATAGTTTTTTCCATAATTTACAATTTACGTTTTTTTATTCCAGCTGCAAACTTATTAGGACAGCCTCGTCAATAACACCTAACTTATTTATATGTATCACAAAGTCATACAATATTCAATTTCAAATATATAACTTTTTCCTTACAAATCATCAAATAGTCTTTTCATGTGTTATAAACTCGTCGTACTAAGATTTGAATATTTACAGCTTTTAAAGCTCTATGTCTTTTAACTTAAAGCCAAATAATTACTACTAAAAATCAAATCCTTAAAACTAATTTTGAATAATCTCACATCTACCACCAAAACGTAAATCGATTACGGTGTAGTGGTAGAACTTTGCATAAAAGATCGATTATGAAGGTATTTGAGTTTATG
>SMEQ01000082.1_pt1 | contig 29513 bp, 24 predicted proteins | sample 2456281 | NCBI WGS metagenome assembly SMEQ01 (sample SAMN10132596, study PRJNA489261) | soil metagenome | isolation source: day1 antibiotic-loamy sand soil ammended with raw manure from dairy cow... | place: USA | collected 2015-04-01
ACTCTTATGCCTTGTTACCTCCATATAACTTAGGAGACTTTGTGATGTTGCAAATCGAGGAAATCACTCGAAAAGTAGCACTTGCATTGAAAACCGTTGGATTAATCAACATTCAGTTTGCGATAAAAGACGATAAAGTATATGTAATCGAAGCCAATCCAAGAGCATCGAGAACGGTTCCGTTTATCGCCAAAGCATACGACGAACCGTATGTGAATTATGCGACCAAAGTGATGTTGGGTCATGCGAAAGTGAAAGACTTTAATTTCCAACCTCGTAAAGAAGGGTATGCGATTAAAATCCCAGTTTTCTCTTACGAGAAATTTCCAGACGTGAAAAAAGAATTAGGTCCAGAAATGAAATCTACTGGTGAAGGCATCCGCTTCATCAAAAACTTGAAAGATCCGTTCTTTACCAAGATTTACGCAGAAAGAAATATGCACTTATCTAAATAGTAATGGGAGTAATTCGAACCATATTAATCATCATTGGTGTGAGCGTTATTTTTCGCTTCATTGGTCAAGTTTTAAATGGTAGGCGCAACCAAAATGATCAAAAGTCTGCAAAAGCACGAGAAGTTCTTATCAACAAGCAAAAGCAATACGTTGAGAAGAACGAGGGAAAGGTAAACATCGTTTCCAAACAAGCAACACCAAGTGCACCATTTGAAGATGTGGATTACGAGGAAGTAAAGAAGTAACTCAAAATAATTGAAAATCCATGGAATTTATTTCTGTGGATTTTTTTGTTTTATTTCCCAATTTGCTCAGCTTTCATTAACTTCATCCCAATTTTAAAATAAACGGTTTTAAAATACGCGTTATAAACTCCGATTCGTGTACGTATACTCGAATCAACTGAAATTAAAACTATGAAATTGAATCAATTTTTCAAAAACAACTGGATCCATTTTGTGACCGTTTTAATCATGATCATTTTAACTTCTGCGTACTTCAGCATGCAGTTTAAAGGATATGGCTTAAAACAACACGACGTTGCGCAGTACAAGGGAATGTCGAACGAGATAAACACCTACCGAGAGCAAACAGGCAAGGAAACCTTGTGGACCAATTCCATGTTTGGAGGAATGCCTTCTGCTCAGATATCCTATGTTTACGACGGAAATTACGCGAAATCTTTTGTGAATGAATTCTTTAAAATTTTCGAAATTCCCGCAGGAGCTGTTTTAATTTCAATGATTGGTTTTTACATTCTAATGATGTGTCTGAGAATTAATCCTTGGATTGGACTATTGGGTGCAATTGCATACGGTTTTGCGAGCTACGACATCATCATCCTGCAAGCAGGACACAACACCAAAGCAATTGCAGCGGCATTTATGGCACCCACCTTGGGAGCATTTATTTTGGCTTATCAGCGAAACTTGAAGTGGGGCGTTATTTTATCTGCTGTTTTTATGGCTTTTGAATTGTCGGCCAATCACTTGCAAATTACCTATTACTTTGTATTTTTATTAATAGCTGTAGGTATTGTCTTTTTCATCGATGCGTTTAAAAACAAAACTTTTCGAAACTTCTTTATGGCTACCGGCGGAATTTTAGCTGCATACGGTTTGGCATTCATGATCAACATTGGGAACATTACCATTACCAACAATTATGCAAAACACACCACGCGAGGTGGCAACGATTTGAAATTAAATCCGGATGGAACTTCTAACGAGAAAACAGCTACCAAAGGATTAGACCGCGATTATGTTACCCAATGGAGTTATGGAATCGGCGAATCGTTTACCTTACTTTCTCCGTATGTAAAAGGAGGTGGTTCTGTTGCTTTAGGCGATAGTCCCTTTGTGGAACAGGCTGAAAATAGTGACCTTCCAACTGCTCAAATTCGAGGAGCAATGAATTATCCGGTTTATTGGGGAGATCAACCCATGACGTCTGGACCTGTTTACATTGGAATCATTGTGTTTCTTATGGCCTTACTCGGCATGTTCTTTTTGAAAACGCCTTTAAAGTGGGCCTTTCTGGCAGTCACAATTCTGACCTTGATGCTTTCTTGGGGTAAAAACTTCATGGGCTTAACGGATTTCTTCTTGGATTATGTTCCTGGATACAACAAGTTTAGAGCGGTTACCATTATTTTAATGATTACCGGTTTGATATTCCCAATCATTGGAGCGATGCTGCTAGATCAATTCATGAAGGAAAGAGAAAACTTGAAAGATAAAAAGAAACTTTTCTTAGCGGTAAGCGGTGGACTATTGGTGTTCCTACTTCTTCTGAAATTTGTCGGACTGAATGATAATTATTCATCCGAGTCAGATCGCCGACAGATGGATAACATCGCGCAGCAAACTGAAAACATAAAACAACAAATTAGAGGTCAAGTACTTGCCGAAAACCCGGAGACCTTGAAATCACAATACAACATCGATATCAATAATCCGGCACAATTGGATGAATTTGTGAATGCACAAGCTCAGCAGTACATTCCAAACATTGACATGGAAGCCATTCAAACGATTCGCAAATCAATTTACCAATCCAGCATGAATCGTTCGATTTTATTCCTTTTATTGGGCATTGGATTGTTGTCCTTACTCTTTTACACAGAAATTAAATCAGAGTTTGTCGTATTGGGCTTGATCGCCATCGTGGCCATCGACCTGATTTCTGTTTCTTCGAATTACTTGGGAAATCAGATCGTAGACGAAAATCGACCAGACTCTTTCAAATACTGGGAAAAGAAAGCGTTTACTTTGTATCCAATTGCCGCCAATGAAGCAGACGAGGAAATCATGAGTCAAGAATTAGCTGCCAACCCAGCATTGGTTTCTAAAATTGAAGCGGGGAAGAAAGAGGGCGAAGCAAAGGCAGATGAATTGGGTATTTACGAAAGCAAAGAGGTTCGTAGAATTCAGGATTTATATCGTTTTTACGAGTTGAATATGCATACCAATTACCGGGTTTTTGACTTGAATGGTGGTTTCAACAGTGCCAATTCGTCTTATTTCCATAAAGCTTTGGGTGGATATCACGGAGCGAAATTGAGAAGTATTCAGAATTTATTCGACTTCCATTTATCAAAATCAAATAACAAAGTGTACGACATGTTGAATGTGAAGTATTTCATTCAGCAAGATCAAGAAGGAAAAATGACCGCAAGACAAAATCCTTCGGCATTAGGGAATGCTTGGCTGGTCAAAGAAATAAAAACCTTTGCAACTCCAGACGAAGAAATCAACGCATTGGGGAGTTTATTTGAATTTACAGATAAAGGATTGGGTACTTTATTGGTAAACGGTCAAGCTCAGAAATCCATCGTTGTCACCGGTTCAGAAACCTTAAAATACGTTTTGAATAAAGATACCTTGGAAGTGCCAATCACTAACGGATTGAGAGAAGGAATGGAAGCCGTCATGGTGATGGACATCAACGGGAAAACAGATTATATCCTGAAACAAATGTTGGAAATGGACACCGCAAAATCATTCTTGCAGTTGGTTGATTTAAAGGTGATCTCCGAATTTAATCCACGTCAAATGGCGGTGATGTTGGAATCTGAAGCGAAAAAGATTTCTTCTAAATTATACACAGCCGAAGGAAAGGTAGAAATGAAAACATATTTGCCAAATAAAATTACGTACCAATCTCAAACCAGTGGAAAGCAATTCATTGTGTTTTCAGAAGTGTATTATGCTGATGGATGGAAAGCATTTGTTGATGGTAAAGAAACGCCGATTGTGAAAACCAATTATATCTTGCGAGGAATTGAAGTTCCTGATGGAAACCATCAAATCGAATTGGTGTATGACCTACCGATGTTTCATACATCCAACCTTATTTCTCGCATTGCATCCATCTTGTTAATCCTTGCCGTAGCGGCTGGTGCTTGGCTTAGCTGGAAAAAGAGAAGACAAAATATTTCAACAACGAACTAGACTATGGACAAAAACAGCTATTGGAAAAACCTGGCAGAACGGATTAAAACGCCTGTTGAAACCAAAAATAAACGTCCCGACACAACGGACCTAGAAATTAGTTTCTTGCAAAAATATATCCAAGGAAATGAAGATGTATTGGATATTGGAAGTGGAAGCGGTTTGATCATTAACAAACTAATTCCTTTTGTAAAGCACATTACAGCAGTAGAAAAGTTTGAAGGTTTTACCAAGTTTATTGTCGAGGACCCAAACATGTTGGTAATCAACGCAGATTTAGTTGGTTTTAAAATCCGAAAGGAATACGACTTAACCTTGTGTTTCGGCGTTGCTCAATGCTTTGAAAAGTCGGTCATGACGGAAATTTACAAGAACTTGTATGAGATGACCAAACCAGGTGGTTTGTTGATTGTCCGAGTTCATTGTGGTTTATCAGAAAACATCGTTGTCAATGGTTTTTCAGAAGAATTGGGAACCGATTACTTTGCTGAATACAGACAGGTTGATCAAGAACAACAATTGTTGGAAGAAATAGGATTTAAAAACATTGAAACCTTTGATATTTTCCCAGATACTTTAAACGTATGGGAGAATTCTAGGCACTTCATTTTTGTATGTCAAAAATAAATAGAATGAAAATAGCTTTTTGCTTTGATCTCGACGGAACGCTTACCAAAGAGGAAATCTTACCTCAAATTGCCAAGAAGGTTGGGATATATGAAGAAATAGACCTCTTGACAAACATCACTATGCAAGGATTAATCACTTTTGATAAGTCTTTCAAATTGCGGGTGAAATTACTTTCCAGCATTCCAATTTCGGAAGTGAAAGAAGTGGTCAATGAAATTGTAATTGATGATCATCTTCAAGCTTTCATTCAAAAGCACAAAGAGAACTGCTTCATTATTACTGGAAATTTAGACGTTTGGGTAAAAGACTTTATTCTAGATAAATACGGTTGTCAGTTTTATTCTTCGGTTGCTGAAGCGAATGGAAATCAACTTGTTGGGATCACTCACACCATTAACAAAGCAGACGCCATCAAAGAATTACGAAAGGAATACGATTACATTGTTTCCATTGGCGATGGTATGAACGATTGTTCCATGTTTGAGAAATCAGATAAAAGCATTGCCTACGGTGGCGTTCATCAACCGGTTTTGTCGTTGATAAAATCCTCAGATTATGTTTGTTACGATTCCACGACTTTAATTAATTTGTTAGAATCCATTAATAACTCATTTCATGAAAATAAATAACGTTGTAATTTGTGCAGCCGGTTTAGGTAGTCGTCTAGGATTAGACATGCCTAAATGCCTGGTTAAGATTGGGAGTCACCGCATCATTTATTATTTGCTTCAAGTTTTAAAAGATGTGCCCAACATCCGAATTGTCGTTGGATTTAAAGAGGAAGAAGTCATTGAATACGTTCGAAGCATTCGAAATGATGTGGTTTTTGTTCGCAATCCGGATTATCGAACGACGACCAATTCGTACAGTTTATATCTCGGTTCACACGACTTGTCAGAGCCATTCATGAACATTGATGGCGACATGATTATTAGTGAAATTGAGTTGAATAAATTCATTAATAGTATTCAAGAAGGAAAAGATTTAATCGGTATTACAGAATCTTATACGGAAGATGCTGTTTATGTGGAGACGAATTCACAAAGTGAAGTGATACGTTTTAGCAGAGAGAAAATATCTAATTTCGAGTGGACTGGCATTGCGTACTTTGCAACGATTAAAATCAGCAAAGATGGAAAATATGTTTACCAAGAATTGGAACAGAAACTTCCGATAAAATGCTGCGAGATTGAATGTTATGAAATTGACACGCCACAAGATTTAGATTTTGTTTCCAATAAAATCAACTTTTTGTAATGTCAACAGTAATCGAAGGTGAAGTAGCGGTCGAAATCGCTAAAAAGAAATGCTTGGAGCTTTTGATAAAGCTCGACGAAATCTGTTCTGAAAATGACATTCGTTATTGGATTGATGGTGGAACATTACTTGGCGCTATTCGGCATCAAGGCTTTATCCCGTGGGATGATGACATTGACATCTGTATTCCCGCTCCAGATTACTATAAATTGATAGACGTTTTAAGTCAGTTTTGCAAGGAGGACAATTCGTACATTCTTTTTCATGGAGATTCAAATTTCCATTTCTGCTTCGATTTTTTTGGCGACATTACGTATCTGATAGATGGAGTTTATCCCGTGAGAATCGATTTGTTTCCAGTTAAAATGATTGAAAATAGGGCAGAAGCCATTCGGATTGATAAAAGTTGGACCAACATTGCTGCCATCTATTTTAGAGGGTATGCTAAAAACGAGGCCGACATTATTCCAGAACATGCGCATTTAATTCCCAAAGGAAAAAACTTAATTCAAGAAAAAGAAACGTTCTTTGCGCTATATAAAGACTACCTGTTATCCAATTATTCGGATGAAAACTTCAGCGATAAGTTGTTGAATTATAGCTTGAACGACATGTTAGTTGCGAAAGATCGAGGATATTACGAATACGACACCATTTTCCCGTTAAAACGAATTGATTTTGAAGGACATCCCTTGAGTTGTCCCAATCAAACCGATAAATACTTGAGTTCTTTGTACACCAACTACATGGAATTACCACCGCTGGAATCGCGCATTTCACACTTAAACATTCTTCACGAAAATGAATTGACTAAAAAGCAAATTAAAACTTTTTTAAATGCTTTCTACGTCATGGGCTTTAAGAATTTTGCAATTGGTAAACGCGATCAGAAAGTTTATCGCATGTGGTTAAAAGCATCCTCTTTTATGTTTCTTTTCGCCAAGTTTACACTCCAATTTCAATTCAAGCTCACGCGAAATTTAATTCGTTACGCCAAAACAAAAGTCAACTAAACAGGCTTTTTTTCAAGCAGTAAAGCGATCTTGGCAGCTTCTTGACTTCTTCTGTAATCTTTGAAAACGGTATTTCTGTTCTTGTCTATCGATTCATCGCCACCTTTTCCCCAAGCGGTATACAATTGCTGAATGTACTCTTGCAGCGCTGCTGTTTGTTCTCGATTGAAATTTCTTCCTGCATCGCACAGCGAAACAATTCGAGCGGTATCAGTTTCCAAATGACCAATGTTGATGATTGGTTTTTGAGTCGCCAGATATTCGTATAATTTTCCTGGAATAATGAATTTTTCAGATTTAACTTCTGGACTGATTAAAAGCAAACAATCTGCAGAAACCAGGTGTTCAATTGATTCTTGATGACTTACGTATCCTGTTTCAATCAGCATCGCTTCCAAACCTTCAGCCACAATTTTTTCACGAATTGCAGACGATAACAAGCCAACAAACTTTAGTTTTATACGGCATGTTGGATTTTCAGAATTCAATTTTTTCAAAGCGTCGATCAGAATCTCAGGACGGTAATCCACATCAATCGTTCCCGTATACGTAATGGTAAAATCAGCGTTTGCTTGCTGCATTTTCATTTGATCAATTGGATCGTCATAGCCCATCGAGATAACCGAAAACTTTTGTTCATGACCGGCTATTTTTTGAGCTAAAACATTCTTTAAGTATTCACCAACAACCAGCACGTGATCAGCTTGTTGCAATATTGATTTCTCCATTGCTTTGTCAATGGAGATGATGGGTTTGGTTTTGAATAATTTATCGTAATACCAAACGTCCGTCCAAGCATCATGGAAATCTGCAATCCAATAAATCGAACTTCTTTCTTTCTTGATTTTCTTTCCAATTAAATGCGAACTGTGCGGCGGACCAGCGGTGATGACGGTGTCAATTTGATGCTGGTCAATCAATTCCAACGCTTTTGGAATGGCTGTTTTATTCCAAGATTTTCGCGCATCGGGTAAAAAGAAGTTTCCGCGGACAAAGCGAGCGGTCAATTGCAAAAAGTTTGGTTTTCCTTCGTTGGCGAATCCAGCGGATGGAACCTGACCTTTTCCAATGTATTTTTTGTAAATCGAAAAGACTCCTTTGGTATCGCTGCGCGAAACGTGAATGTTTGGATCTATTTTTTGAACCAAACTTTCATCCCAAAGTGGGTAGGTGGCAGTTTCCTCTGAAACCGTCAAAACAAAGACCTCAAAACCGAGTTTCACCAGGTGATTAGAGAAACTCAACCACCGCTGAACCGCAGAACCTCCGCTCGGTGGCCAATAATAGGTGATGATTAAAACTTTCTTTTTAGATGGTGAACTCACAAATAGTTGATTAATTTCGATCAATGCGAACAAAGATAGCCAAAGTCTATCGATCGTTCGGTTTCTAATCCATCTTTTTCATTAAATTTACCACATAAAATTTCCAAATGGGCTTTGTTCAAAAAGATGCTTTACGTACCATGATTCTTTCCTACGCAGGACTGATATTGGGGTATTTGAATAAAGGCGTCTTGTTCTTGGTGTTTTTAACGACCGATGAAATTGGGCTGGTGAACTTAATCATCACCTTGGGACTATTGTTTGCTCAATTCTCAAATTTAGGGAGCATTTACGCCACTTGGAAGTACTTTCCATTCTTTAGAAACAAGGAGAAAAAGAACTATGGCTTTTTGCTATTGACAACTTTGATCGTCTTGGTTGGAGTGGTGATTTTCACCGCTGTCACCATTTTGATGAAAAATCAAATCAGTGATTACTATTCCGTGAAGTCCAAGTTATTTGTTGATTATTACTACTGGATTATTCCGGTTGGTATCGCCAATGTGTTCTTCATTCTTTTTGAAAATTACCTCCGTGGATTGTATAAAAACCTAATTTCCGTTTTTTCTTATGAAGTACTTTTAAGAGGTTTAACATTGATAACCATCCTTTTATATGGATTCAAATGGATTGATTTTCAGGTTTTTTTACTTACAACTTGTTTGCTTTATTTCGTACCCACCCTCATTTTATTTGTTTATTTAGTTCGAATAAAAGAATTGCACTTTTCTTTGTCATCCATTACCGTACCCAAGCGGTTTAGAAGAATCATGCTGAATTTTAGCTTGTTGAGTTATGTCAATACATTAGGTACTTTAATAGTAGCTACATTAGACGCCTTAATGATTGCTGCTTTTTTAGGACTGAGTGCTACTGGAGTCTACACAACCGTTATTTTTCTCGCCAGTGCCTTGCAAGTTCCGTTTCGATCACTAACACGGATAACAGGTCCGATGGTAGCTCAGTATTGGAAAGACAAAGACATGAAGAAAATGGATGAGTTGTATAAGAAGTCCAGTTCCGTTTTATTGGTTATTTCCTTGTATTTATTCATGCTAATCTGGATCAATCGAATCGAAATTTTTAGCACACTGAAACCCGAGTTTATGGAAGGTATTCCAGTTTTCTTATTCATCATGATTGGTAGAATCACCGACATGTATTTCGGAATTAATGGAACCATTTTTACCACTTCTAAAAAATACAAGTACGATTTGGTATTCACTTTGTCTTTACTCATACTGGTCTATTCATTAAACTATTGGTTGATTCCCATCTACGGAATTGCTGGAGCTGCTGTGTCAACTGGTTTGGCATTTGTAATCTACAATGTCGGACGATTGCTTTTTGTTTATTTTACATATAATTTACATCCTTTTACCAAGAGTCAGATGAAAGTAATTGTTTTGTTTGCAATCAACGTTGCGTTGTTTGAGCTGATGCCTTCTGTTTTTAATCATCGTTTGCTGGATGTCATTTTCAACTCAGTCTTATTTTCAGCAACATTTATCTTGGTGATTTTCGCCTTGAATTTGGAGCCTGAGATTAAAAATTACACTCAAAAGGGATGGAGTTTCGTACGAAGTAAACTTCGTAAAAAAGCAATTCAATAAGCATGTAAACTTGTTTTTCAAAAAATATCTGAGCAGATATTTTCATTCTTAGTAATTTAAAAACAGCTCTTAAATTCTTTAAAATTTGCTAATTACCAGATTTGCTTGTTTTACTATTATTTTTTATTACTTTTGAGCGAACACCGACATTATGAATTTCGAGACAACACAACATACGAATTACGCGCTTATTACTTCTCAAGTTGAAAAACTAGACGCTTCCAACGCTTCTGAATTAAAAGGTGCTTTGCAAGACATTAACAAAGCAGGTATAAATTCGATTTTAATCGATTTTTCAAAAACGAAATATTCAGATTCTACAGGACTTAGCGCAATTTTATTAGCCAACAGACTTTGCAAAGACTCTAACGGAAAAGCTGTTTTTATGAACATTCAACCGGTAGTGATGAAAGTGATTTCAATCGCTCAATTAGACAAAGTTTTGAACATTGCCGAAAACATCGAAGAAGCGGACCGTTTACTTGCGAATTAATCCATGAGTTTTGAAGTTACTATTTTAGGTTCTGGTGCAGCGTTGCCCACTTCAAAAAGAAAACCAACCTCTCAATTTGTCAACTGTAACGAACGTTTTATTCTGATCGATTGCGGCGAAGGAACTCAAAATCAATTGCGCAGATTCGGAATTAAGTTCCAAAGAATCAACCACATTTTAATATCCCATTTACACGGCGACCATTTTTTTGGACTAATCGGATTGCTAAGCACCATGCATTTATTGGGTCGCGACAAAGGATTGACCATCTACGGACCCAAAGAACTGGAGCAAATTATTCGCATTCAACTGGAAGTAGGAGGTTCTAAAATCGGCTTCAAGATTAAATTTGTCGTTTTAGATAACCCCGAAGGAGGTATTTTATTTGAGGATCGACTGATTCAAATTCATTATTTCCCAATGAATCACCGCATTCCAACCAACGGCTTTCGAATTCAGGAAAAACCCAAAGAACGAAGCATCATCGGCGAAGCCTTGAAGGAAGACAATATTTCCTTGAAAGCAATTCCATTTTTCAGACAAGGATTGGATTTTACAGATGAAAACGGAAAAATACACCTCGCATCACATTATTCTAAAGCAACAAAAAACCCAAAATCGTACGGTTACTGTTCAGACACTTCTTATTTTGAACCCATCATTCCGCACATTCAAGGGGTTGATATGTTGTACCACGAAGCCACATTTTTAGAAGTGATGTCCAAACGTGCCAAAGAAACGTTTCATTCTACTGCCAAACAAGCTGCTGAAATCGCTGTAAAAGCAGGCGTTCATAAACTTTTGTTAGGTCATTTATCCGCCAGATACGAAAATGGCGAAGCACACCTTGCAGAAGCGAAACCTGTTTTTGAAAACACAGAAGTGGTAGAAGACGGCAACACGTATTTAATTAGATAAGTAACCGTGCGCGTATCGCAGGATAAGCGGAGCCGAAGCCGGCGGTAAATATTAGCAAAAACCTACTTTAATTTCGAAAACAGTCTTAGCTTTGCACTCCAATTGCATTTTTCAGTAATTGACACCTATTTTAAGCGTAAAAAACATGATTACAGTTGAAAACTTAGCCGTAGAATTTAGCGGAACAACCCTTTTTAGCGATGTTTCATTCGTGATTAATCCAAACGACAAAATTGCCTTGATGGGTAAAAATGGTGCGGGTAAATCAACGATGATGAAAATCATTGCAGGCGAACAAAAAGCCAATCGGGGCGCTGTTCGGGTTCCGGGTGATGCGGTGATTGCTTATTTGCCACAACATTTGTTGACGGAAGACGACTGTACCGTGTTTGAAGAGGCTGCCAAAGCTTTTAAACAAGTGTTTGAGATGAAAGCGCAGATGGAAGAACTCAATCATGCATTGGAGACGCGAACCGATTATGAAAGCGATGAATACATGGCGATCATTGAAAAAGTGACCGAAATAGGAGAGAAGTTCTATTCTTTGGAAGATGTAAACTACGATGCTGAAGTTGAAAAAGCATTGAAAGGTTTGGGTTTTAAACCAGAAGATTTCCAACGTCAGACAAGTGAATTTAGTGGTGGATGGAGAATGCGCATCGAATTGGCTAAAATCCTTTTGCAAAAACCAGATTTAATCTTACTCGATGAGCCAACGAACCACATCGACATTGAGTCCGTTATTTGGTTGGAGGATTTCCTAGTCAACAAAGCGAATGCAGTGATGGTTATTTCTCACGACCGTGCATTTATCGACAACATCACCAACCGCACCATTGAAGTAACAATGGGAAGGATTTACGATTACAAAGCGAATTATTCACATTACTTGGTGTTGCGAGAAGAACGACGCTTACACCAAGTGAAAGCATACAACGAACAACAACGATACATTGCAGACAACATGCAGTTCATTGAACGTTTCCGCGGAACTTTTTCTAAAACAAATCAAGTTACTTCCCGCGAACGCATGTTGGAGAAATTAGAAATCATCGAGATTGATGAAATTGATACATCGGCATTAAAACTGCGTTTCCCGCCAGCACCGCGTTCAGGAGATTATCCGGTGAGTGTCAAAGAAGTTTCCAAATCGTATGGTGATTTGGTGGTTTTTAAAGATGCAAACATGTCCATTTCCAGAGGCGAGAAAGTAACGTTTGTCGGTAGAAACGGGGAAGGTAAATCGACGATGATTAAAGCAATTTTAGGTGAAATCGAGGTCGAAGGTTCTTGTGAACTGGGACACAACGTGAAAGTAGGTTATTTTGCCCAAAATCAAGCGGCGCTTCTAGATCCAACTTTAACGATTTTTCAAACGGTGGATGAAGTGGCACAAGGTGAGATTCGCACGCAGATTAAAGCGATTTTAGGCGGATTTATGTTCCACGGCGAAGACATCGACAAGAAAGTAAGCATGCTTTCCGGAGGAGAGAAAACCCGCTTGGCCATGGTGAAATTGTTGTTAGAACCAGTTAACCTATTGATTCTTGATGAGCCAACTAATCACTTGGATTTGAAGTCAAAAGACGTTTTAAAAGAAGCGTTGAGAAACTTTGACGGAACCTTAATTTTGGTATCGCACGACCGTGATTTCTTACAAGGTTTATCCGAAAAAGTATTCGAATTTAAAGATAAACGGGTGATCGAACATTTTGAAACCATTGATGCCTTCTTAGAAAGAAATCGCATTGATCGCATTGCAGATTTACAATTGAACAAGTAGCGAAAAAAATGTAATTTAGAACTTTTAGAAAACAATTCATCTATGAAAAAAGTCACCAAAAAAGCAATTTTAACGCAAACAGCCATTTTCTTCGGTTATTTAATTTTTAGTTCTTTGTTGTTGTTCAACCGGAGTGGTGGTGCTGATATTGTCTTTGCTGCTTCGATTGGAATTTCAATTGTTCTTCACATCCTCATTTTGTTTGCGATGATTATTAGAAGCGTGGTTAAAAAAGATCGGATGCCTCCCTATGTAGAATTGTTCACCGTCATTTTATTAGCAAATATCTTCATATTATCCTCTTCGTATTACCTGGAATTCATGTGGTGGTTGACCAATCGTCAATAAGTTTACATTTCAACTTTTGCAATCTTTTTCCTGTCTTTCTTTACTTCAAACCTCATTCCTGCTACAATTCGGATCGAATAGCTGTTATTTCTATACGTCAAATCTTGAAAACGAACCGATTTGTTATCCAGTTCAGCTGAAACCATGGCAAACCAGCGAGGAACATTGTAACCGCCAATGAAACGGAAATCGTATCGAGGTGCCAGGCCTAAAAAACCACGCGTGTTGCTTTTAATTACATAGAATTTAGATTGTAAAATAGGTCCAATTCCAAACATGACAGCATACTGCCAATTTTTGTAACGACTGACGTACGCATAGCCAGGAATAGCTCCAAAGTCCAAAGAAGACATCGAAGTGGTTTGGGTTTTAGAGTTCAGTGTATCGGTTAATTGGAATGGAATGATACTGCCCAAATTACTCACTCCTTGCAAATCAATAGTTGATTTGATATACCAGGTATGAACTTGTTTTTTGTAATTTCCTTTGTGACCTTTTAAGTAGTTGATTTTAAAGTCTCGGTTGTTGAAATAATAAGTATTTACCGAAAAACTTGCTGTATTTATTTCTGGACTAATCAAATGCTTGTTATTCAAGTCATAATCTGAATTCCAGACGTATGCATTTTTAATGGCGTAACCTTTGTAGTTTTTAAAATCGACTTCAAAATGGAGTTTTTTGATTGGAAACTCAAATCCAACGTCGATGTAACTCGTTTTCCCGTATTTTTCAACTGATCTCAAGTTTTTAGACAATGCAAAACCAATTCGTAGGGAAAACCACTTGTACGCACCACCAATACCCATGATGAGACCTAAGTTGTTTTTATATTGAAGTTTCGTAATGTTGGTATTGCTAGACTTGAATTTGACATTGAATGGAGAGGTGGAGAAACCATAATCGGTATATAAAACCAATTTATTTCGATATGAATTGTAGTATTCAGACGTGTCTTGCTTCGATTTCTGAGCGTGAACTGTTGAAAACAAAACTAAGAAACAAATAAGGATTTTACTTTTCAATGCCTTCTAAATTCAAAATGAATGAATATTCTTTTGCAATCTCCAATCGCTGTGTACTTCGCCCAGAGCCGCCACCATGACCTGAATCCAGGTTGCAGTCAAAGATTAACGGATTATTGTCGGTTTTAAAATCTCTCAATTTGGCAACCCATTTTTGCGGTTCCCAATATTGAACTTGAGAATCGTGGTAACCCGTTGTGATGTATAACGCTGGATAGTCCATTTTTCGTACATTGTCGTAGGGAGAATAATTCAGCATGTACCAGTAAACGTCTTCTTCCTGCGGATTTCCCCATTCTTCATATTCGCCAACAGTTAGTGGCAATTCTTCATCCAACATGGTTGTTAAAACATCTACAAACGGCACTTGCGCAATGATTCCCTTCCAGATATAAGGCGCCATGTTGGCAATTGCACCCATCAATAAGCCACCTGCACTTCCCCCTTGAGCGTGTATTTTATTCGCATCGCAATACTGTTGATTTCCCAAATACTCTGCTGCGTTGATGAAATCGGTAAACGTATTTCTTTTCTTTTGGAATTTTCCATTTTCATACCAAGCTTCTCCCATGTATTTTCCGCCTCGAATGTGTGCAATGGCGTATACAAATCCACGATCAACCAAACTTAGTAGATAGGGATTGAAATTTGCAGGAAAAGTAATGCCATACGACCCATAACCCTCTAAAAGTAAAGGCGACTTCGTGAGGTCGGTGTGTTTGTGATAGATAATCGAAATTGGAATTTTGGTTCCGTCATTAGCAGTTGCAAAAATTCGTTCGGTTTGATAATCTTCTGAATTGAATTTCGGATCTAGTAAGCGTTTCTGAAAAAAAACAGATGTTTTATGATTTTTTAAATCATATTTAAACACTGTTTTAGGCATAGAAAGCGACGTGTCATTGAAGTAAAAGTCCGTTGTGTCATAAGTTTGATTGAATGCGAACGTACTGGAATACGTTTCTTCAGGGTATTGAATGTATTCACTCCTTCCAGTTGCAATTTCCTTGACTTCAATTTGTTGTAGACCATCTATACGCTTTTGTATAAGTATATGATTCTTCAAAACTAAAATATCTTCAATCAAAACGTCTTCGCGATGTGCTACGTAAATGGTCGGTTCCGCTGTATCAGTCAACAATTTCTCGTAAAAAAGAATTTGCTGATTCGGAGCATTTTTGTTGCTGGTTACGTAATATCCTTTTTCGTGCGGATGTACTTCGTACAAATGCCCTTTTTCGCGCGTCAAAAATACTTGTGGGATGGTGCTTTTCAAAGTAGCATCAATCAATCGTACTTCGGAAGTCAGTGAACTTTCAATTTGAATCAAAATGAATTGATTGCTAATTCCTTTGGAGATGGCAACGTAAAAACGTTCGTCCAATTCCTCAAACACCAATTCATCCAGACTGGAATCTGTTCCCAGGTCGTGTCGGTAAACTTGAAATTCTCGCAAGGTTTTCGCGTCTTTTCGGATGTAGAAAACCGAATCACTGTCGTTGGACCAAATACAAGTACCATCGGTGTTGTGAATCTCGTCCTTTAAAAGTTCACCAGTCGTTTCATTCCGAAATCGAATGGTATAATTTCTTCTACCGATGAAATCTTCACTAAATGCAGTTCGTTGATTGTTGGGTGAAATCATCCAGTCGCCCAATTGATAGAAACTCTGGTTTTCAGCGCGTAGATTCTCATCAAAAAACACCTTCTTCTCGTTGCCGATCCACTCTATAATCTGGTGATAGTCTTTGTTTTCAATACTTTGGTATTGAAATTTTCGATGTTGAATAAAGAAAATTGCTCCCACGTCGTTGGGATTAATTCGAGCTTCAAATTCATCCAATAAAATCTCTTGCAATGGGAGCAAAGGCTTGAAATAGTGCGCAGCATATTCATTTTCTTCGTGAATATTTGCCAAAACAGCAGGGCTGTCGCGTTCATTCATCCAATAATAAGGATCATTTCGTTCATGTCCATGTTGGATTAAAATATGATCTGTTTTTTTGGCAAAAGGAATTTTATTGGACATGATTTCAAGATTAAGTCAAAAGTAATAAATTGGTTTCGAAGAATACTTTCTTATAACTCAAATTAATGTTCTTTTTGACTTCCTGTCAAGTTTTGATTATTTTTGCACAGTGGAAAAGCAAACTATTATCATCGCATTAAATCAATTGGGAAAAGTATTAATTTCCCTTGGAGAAAATCAACCTTGGAAAGACAATTCTTTAGGCGTTACGCAAGAAGAATACGAACGATTTGAGCACGTTATCGCTCGTCAGTTTTCTCTCAACGGATGGTTTACGGCTGATTCTGTTCGAAATGCGTTGAAGTCGATTGGAAATGATTTAACGGTTAAAAAATTAACTGCTTGGACGGATAAATACCAATTTACAAGTAATCCAAAACGAATAGGAGTGATCATGGCTGGAAACATTCCTTTGGTTGGTTTTCATGATTTCCTCTGCGTAATCTTGTCAGGACATAAAATCACGGCAAAAATGAGTTCGGACGATAAAACTTTGTTGCCAGAAATCGTTTCTTTGCTGATTCAGTTTGCACCGAAACTAGAAGAACGCATCACGCTTTCAGAAGGAAGAATAGGAGACATTGATGCGGTTATCGCCACAGGAAGTAACAATTCCATGGGATATTTTGAAAGCTATTTTGGGAAATATCCACATATTTTCAGAAAAAACAGAACGTCTGTTGCTGTCATTGATGGAACAGAAACGAAAGAAGAATTGGAGTCGTTAGGAAAAGACATCTTTACCTATTATGGTTTAGGATGCAGAAATGTCTCTCAGATTTTAATTCCAAAAGAATTTGAGCTGAATGATTTTTTCGGAGCGATAGTTTCCAACTCAGAGATTGTCAATCACCACAAATACGCCAATAATTACGATTACAACAAAGCAATTCACTTGATGAATCAAGAAAATATCTTGGATAATGGATTCATGCTTTTAAAAGAATCGGATCAATTGTTTTCTCCGCTGGCGATGTTGTTTTACCATCGTTACAACGACCTGAACGAAGTAGAAACGTATTTGAAAAGCAACCAAGAACACATCCAAGCAATTGTTGGGAAAAAGTATATTCCTTTTGGAGACGCCCAATGTCCAAATTTGGATGATTATGCGGATGATGTTAATACGATGAGTTGGTTGGAAGGATTGTAAATCTGTGCTAATTAAAAAGAGCCACATCGTAGTGACATCTTCGTAGACCATTCAGGTAATAGCGAATTTTGAGGGGCAGCGCCCTGATATTTCAATTGTTCACGCTAAATTGTACAAAAGAATAGATCACATTTTTTAAGATGTCAGGACTACGTCCCTTTAAAAATCTTTTATTTTATATGTACTACGAAGATAGCAGGGCGATGCCCCTTATTTTCATCTGAAATTAATTTTCTACTTATATTAAGAAAATCCTCTTAAAACAACTCCTGCAACTCCTTTTTCAAAAACTCAATCGTAATCTCCGTAGGTAAAACACCAACTTCGGCAACCATTTCAAAGATCTTGGCATTCAAGTCAATAGCGGTTGATGTTTCATCCATTTGTTGACCTGCGATGTTGATGATTTTAATCGTTTCCTCTTTGGAATTGCGAACCATTTCCCACGCTTGTGGAGAAATAAAAATTTGTTGTGCTACGTTGTGATCGTATTCGTCGCGAATGGCTTTTAAAAACTCAGCTTGCATCATTTTTGCTGGATAACCTGGGTTGTGTAAACGCATGATTAAAGAGTTTGGTGAAATTCGCTCCAAGAATAAAACCGCGCGTTGATAAGCTTCTACACGGGTCGGTAAGAAAAAAGATTGACGTTCTTTCTTCAATTCCAAATGCACATTACGCATCTCTTTTTCAGCTTGATACTTGAAAATATCGTTCTGTTTTTTTAAGAAATATACGGCCGTAAAAATTACTGCGGCTGTTGGTAAAATGATAAGTGCAAGTTGAAATAAAATGTTCATAGGTGTTTCTTTTTGACAAAGATAAAATTCAATTCAATTGAACGAAATGTTCTCGTAAAATATTATTAATTCATTTTCTTTTTCAGCCATTCAAAAATGACTGCGTACGCATTTTCTCGAACCGATTTCTCTGACAAGATCAAGTCGTGCATTCCATTCTTAATTTCAGCCAATTCCACATCACCGTGAATACACGGTGCGTATTTTTTCATGTCTTCTACATCCAAAACAGAATCACCGGTTTGTAAGGATGGATTCCATTTTCGAGAGAAAATCGATTTATCAGAATGCATCACCAAGACAGGTTGTTTGATGTCCACTCCAGCTTGAAGCTTCAATTGACCCATGCGAATAGCTCGAATCCAGCCGTAATTTACCTTGGGCGGACTGTTGGGTTTCCACTTTAAGTCATACGACCATTCTCCATGATAATCAGCGTGTAAGCTTTCTCCATAGCCAGCGGTTAAACCTGCGTTCAAAGGTTTGTTTGGTTTGACTTCTCCTTTTTTTACAAAGCGCGGAAGTACATTTTTAAGCACAAATTTATTGATGTTAATTTCGAAAAAAGGACTGTTTAAAACGAGGGCATCAAACATCGCGTTTTTCTGATGATCGGCAGCGTATAGAGATACCAATAATCCACCCGTAGAATGTCCCATCAGGATTACTTTTTTGTTTCCTTCCGCTTGCATGATTTTCAAGCTTTCCGTTATTTCCGGGTAATATTCCGTTAAATCTCGGGCGTTGTTGAGTTTCTGATGTGGAAGCAAGGAGCGACCGTATTTTCTCAAATCCAAGGCATAAAAGTTGATTCCGTGCTGATTGTATTGTTCAGCCATTTGCGCTTGAAAGAAATAATCGTTAAAACCGTGGACGTACAAAACGGCAGTTTGATTTTCTTTCGAACAGCTTTTTTTAATCAAAGTTGCCGTTACAGCACCTTCATAATCAGCAGGAAAATGAAGGGTTGTTTGTAAATAATCACCTCCTAAGATATCTGTTTGATAATTCATTTGCGCGTAGGTATTAAAATGTAACGTAAAAACAGTCAGCAAAATAAGATTTATAATGACTGACTGTTTAAATTTTGTTTCGATGTATTTCAAGTGTTATTTATTAATTGCAATTTCCATCCAAGTCACAACTTCCAGCATCTGGAGCGTTCACGTGCTGAATGGTGTTTTTTCCTTCCCAACCTTCATACGCTTTCTCTAAGGTTTCCAAGAACAATTCCTCTGCCTGAGCACCGGAAACTGCTAGTTTTCTGTCAAATACAAAAAATGGAACACCTCGCACTCCAACGTGTTGCGATTCCGCAATGTCTGCACGCACGTCATCTGCAAAAGCATTGGATGCTAAAACGCCGCTTATTTCATCTGCATTTAAACCTACTTCAACTCCTAAATCCATCAATACTTGATGGTCAGAAACGTCTTTTCCTTCTGTGAAGTACGCTTTGAAAATTAATTCTTCCAATTCGTTTCCAACTTTATTCTTTTTAGCAAAATGCGATAAACGGTGCGCGTCAAAAGAATTGGCCACCACCACTTTGTCAAAATTATAGGTTAAACCAATGGCTTTGGCTTGTTGGGTGATGCTATCGTGCATTTCCACCGCCCAAGCACGATCTCTTCCGTATTTCTGAGCAACTCGATCAAAGGTATCTAAACCGTCGGCCGCGTATGATTCTTTCTTCAAGTTTGGGTCGAGTTGATAACTTTTCCACTCGATTTCAAAGTGTGATGCGTGTTTGTATTGAGCCATTGCACGTTCCAGTTTTCGCTTTCCGATGTAGCAAAAAGGACACATGATGTCGGACCAAATTTCAATTTTGATTTTGTTTGAATTCATTGTTGTAAATTTTTAAAATTTGAATGTTACTTTCTAAAAGTAAAGTTAATCATTTCAAAGTTTAAAAAATCAGGAAGTTCAACTATTCACTATTATTTAAGAATGTTTGGTTTTCAGCTTATTTCAACCAAACTTTTCGGATGGTAATTAATAGAAAAAAGAATACCGAATACCCAATTAAAAATGGCAAGATCCACGCAATTAATCCCAAGGAAAGGAAAACAGCGATGATTAACAATTGAAATCCTAATCCATACATCGAAACCAAGGTCATGAACCAATTTGGAAAACTTCGACATTTAGAAGCTGAATAATCCAAGAAGTAAACGATTCTGTCGTAGGGTTTGTAAAGCATTAAGTAAATGAAAAACAAGATATTCACGACTTTCTGGCTTTCGTATGGAAAAGCGACCGGAACTTCGTTCTCAAAAATTTGACTAGTCGTATCTCCGCCAGTTGAATTGGTTCGCAGAATCACATAATAGTAATTGTAGAGCGTTCCTTGAAGCTGAATTGCAAAATAGGCCAATAAGAACATCCAGCTCGACGGGTCAACTTGAACTTGAATGGCCAAAAGAATGAAAAAATTGAGAATGTTGTCAAATACAGAGTCCAAGTATCTTCCAAAATAGGAAGGTGTCTTTTTGAGACGGGCCAATTCTCCATCCATGGCATCAATAATGGATTTCAGAATGAGCAGAACTGCTGCCAATACATAATAGGAGTGAAGGATGCTGAAAATAGCAAGGACACCGCATAAACCAAAAACAAGGGTGACGTGAATAGGGGTAACCTTTGTTTGGACTAAAAATTTCACGAAAAAATTAGCAATGCTTCTACCGTAGTCCGATAAATCGAAAAATTTATTCTCAGAAGAGAGCTTGGTCATGTGACAAGAAAAATAGGTATAAAACACAAAGAACACTGCTGACAGTGTTCTTTGCATCTAATTATGTGTGTTTATTTCTCTAATTTAACGTCAACTGCGTTCATTCCTTTCATTCCTCTTTCCATGCGGAAAGTCACTTTATCACCTTCCTGAATTTGGTCGATGTGTGCATTGATGTGAGAGAATACGCTATCTTGAGAATCTCGGTCCTTGATAAAACCATAGCCTTTAGAAGTATCAAAGAAAGTAACTGTTCCATGTCTGTTTGGATCCACTTCGTCTTCAGCTTCACGAGTTGGAACTCCAATTTCGATGTCAGCAGCGACAAATTTTTTCTTTTTCAACGGATCTGGCGGAGTGTCTGTTAAGTTTCCGTTCTCATCCACATAAGCAATCATTTCGTCAAAAGTACTAACACCACCTTCGGCTTTGCGTTCTTCTTTCAGTTTTGCTTTGTCTTCTTTTTTCTTTCTTCTGATTTTTTCTTTTTCCTTCTTATTCCAAGTTTCCTGCGATTTCGCCATGTTTTTTTTTTGTTCTTTTAAATGAGTATAGTTAATAAGGCTGAAGTTTTCAGGATTGAAAATAACGGCTTCGTGTTTTCTCTGAAATTGCCTTTGCGCAAAGATACGAAATATAAATGAATTAAGATGTTGCTTATAGTGAGTGACAGTTCAGTTTTAACAAGACTTTAAGTGGATTCATAACTTTTGAACAAATATTGCTGCATTAATTTGAGTATTTGCTTAAATTCGCATTCTCATTGATGGCTGGATTTTCCAAACATCTTTTTTAATTTTAAAATGAAAATTTCTTACAACTGGTTAAAACAATACGTTCAAAGCAACCTTCCTGCTGAAGCAATGGCTGAAATTCTAACAGAAACAGGCCTTGAAGTAGATGGAATCGAGAAAATCGAAAGCATCAAAGGCGGATTGGAAGGCGTGGTGATCGGTGAAGTATTGAGCTGTGAACAACATCCAGATGCAGATAAGTTGAAAGTTACAAGCGTAAATTTAGGTGATCAAACGGTACAAATTGTTTGTGGTGCTCCGAATGTAGCAGCCGGACAAAAAGTGGTTGTGGCAACGGTTGGTTGTACTTTATATCCAAAACCGGAAGAAGCTTTTAAAATTAAATTGTCTAAAATTCGCGGCGTAGAATCAGCAGGAATGTTGTGTGCAGAAGACGAATTGGGCATGGGTGTTTCTCACGACGGAATTTTGGTGTTGCCAGAAGATGCCAAAGTTGGAACTCCAGCAGCGACCTATTTTGAATTAGAAGATGATTATCAAATTGAAATTGGTTTAACGCCAAACCGATCAGATGCCCTTGGACACATTGGTGTTGCGAGAGATTTGGTTGCGTATTTGAATGTTCATGAGAAACAAAATTTAAAAATACAATTTCCAACGGTCGAACTTCCGGCCAAGAAAAGCGACAACGTACAAGTTTCAATTCAAATTGATGAAGCTGAATTGTGTCCGCGGTACGCTGGAATTAGTTTGGAAAACGTGAAAGTGGAAGCTTCTCCAGCGTGGTTGCAAAAAAGATTGCGAGCAGTTGGATTGAGTCCGATCAACAACATTGTGGATTGTACGAATTTCGTAATGCGTGAATTGGGAACTCCTTTACATGCCTTCGATGCCAGGAAATTAAACGGTAAAATCGTCGTTCGAAATGCAAAGGAAAATGAGGTTTTCACAACTTTAGATGGTGTGGAAAGAAAATTGAGTACTTCCAATTTGATGATTACCAATGGAACAGAGAACCTAGCAATCGCAGGAGTTTTTGGAGGATTGGATTCTGGGATTTCAAACGAAACAACTTCTATCTTTATCGAATCTGCTTATTTCAATCCGGTTTGTGTTCGTAAAACAGCCAAACAACACGGATTGAATACGGATGCCAGTTTTAGATACGAACGCGGCGTAGATCCCGCTTTAACGGTGGTTGCTTTAAAACGAGTTACCGCCATGATTCAGGAAATTGCCGGTGGCGACATTGCCATGGACTTACTGGATGTGTATCCAACGAAAATAAAAAACAAAGAAGTTGAGTTTGATTTAATTCGTTCTAATCAATTGATTGGAATGGAGATTCCTGCTGAAACAGTTGAAGTGATTTTACAAAACTTAGACATTCAAATTTTATCTAAAAATGGTTTGGTTTGGAAATTGGAAATTCCTGCTTACCGAGCGGATGTATATAGACAAGTGGATGTAGTGGAAGAAGTTTTGAGAATTTACGGATTCAACAAAGTTCCTTTGCCAGATAAATTAAACACGTCGCTTTCTCACAGCAGCAAGCCAAATTTAGAGCGAATTCAACGTTCTTTAGCAGAGTTGTTGGTTGGAATGGGTTTTAGCGAAATGATGAACAATTCCCTGACCAATTCCAATTACGTTGAAAAATTAGGCGGAGAAATTCTTAAAAGTGAGGAAGACGTGAAAATGTTAAATCCATTGAGTTTGGATTTGGATGTGATGCGTCAAAGCATGATTTTCTCTTCGTTGGAAGCTGTTTCGTACAATCGCAACAGACAGAATCCAGATTTAAAATTGTTTGAGTTTGGTAAAATGTATAAAAAAGTAGGAGCGAAGTACCTTGAAAATAAACGCTTGATATTAACCATCACGGGTAGTAAACACCAAGAACAGTGGAATACTTCCAAGGATAAAAGTAATTTTTACACCTTGAAAGGAATTGTTTCAGGTTTCATCTCCCGCTTAGGTTTGACTTCCTTGTGGAGTGAAAAACCAATGGAGAACAGTGTACTAGAAGATGGAATTGATGTCTATGTTTTGAAACAAAAAGTAGGTCAGCTAGGCTGGATTTCAGCGGAAACAAAGAAAGCTTTTGGTTTAAAACAAGAGGTGTACATCGCTGATCTCGACTGGGATGCATTATTGAACGCATTGAAATTAAACAAAGTACAATACAAAGAAATTCCAAAAACATTTGAAAGTCGTAGAGATTTCTCGCTGTTGTTGAATAAATCGGTGACTTTTAAATCGATCGAAGATGCAGCGAAAAAATGCGATAAAAAGATTTTGAAAAACGTTCAGTTATTTGATGTGTACGAAGGTGAAAAACTAGAAGAAGGAAAGAAATCCTATGCTGTTTCCTTCCATTTTCAAGATGCTCTAAATACGCTGAAAGACGAACAAGTAGATCAAGTGATGGAGAAAATTCGCAAAGAATTAGAAAGTCAATTGGGCGCTGAATTAAGATAATCGATGCAAAATAAAAAATTTGTAGTTGCTGGAATTGGAACCGATGTTGGTAAAACAATTGTCAGTTCTATTTTTGCCGAAGCTTTATCAGCAGCGTATTGGAAACCTATTCAAGCCGGAGATCTAGACAATTCTGACAGCATTAAAGTTGGGAGATATTGTTCTGAAAAGGTTACTGTTTTACCAGAAAGATACCTGTTGAATACGCCAGCTTCACCACATTTGGCCGCTAAAATTGATGGAATAGAAATTTCTTTATCTGATTTTGAAATTCCAGAAACCAATCAAAACTTAATTGTTGAATGTGCCGGTGGATTAATGGTTCCATTCAACGAAAAAGGAGATTTATACCTGGATTTATTAGAAAAGTGGAAATTGCCTGTCATCTTGGTTTCTCGAAATTACTTGGGTTCCATCAACCATACCTTATTGAGCTTGGAAGTTTTAAAACAACGAAACATTCCAGTTGAGATATTGGTTTTTGTAGGCGATTCAAACGAAGCTACCGAAAGTATGATTTTGAGTCAATTTCCAATTGAGAAAGTTGTTCGGATACCGATGGCAGATGTGGTTAACTCGGAGTTTGTTCAGTTTCAGGCTGAGAAGATAAAAGCTATGTCTAAATTTCAAAAAACCGATCTAAATATTACTTAATTCTTTTCGTTATTCATACCTGAATAAAACCCCATTTTCTTATCTACATTCCCCATCCACAATCATTAGTTAAAATAAAATTTTTCAAAACACTTGTTAATAAATAGAAAATTGTTAATATTGCAGTATCGATACAAATCTGTACGAAATTTATCAAAATACAAATCACATACTATTTTTAATCAATTAATACTTTAAATAGTAATTACTAATTCATATATATGAATATACAGGATTTAGAGAGTAAGAAACTCCCTGATTTACGTGAAATTGCCAAGGCAGCAGGAATCAAAAAAGTAGAATCTTTCAAAAAAGCAGACTTGATTCAAGTAATTGCTGGACAAGGAAGCACATCAAAAGAGAGCACATCACCGGAAAGTACTTCGCAAGAAGCTACTCCAAGTGTGAAGCCAGCAAAAGCTGCGAAAAAAATCACGGAAACAGCCGCTGAAGAAACTTCAACGAGCGAATCAACAGAAACTGCGGAAGCTCCTGTAAAAAGACGAAGAAGAATCGGAGTAGAAAAAGTAATCATTGGCGCTCGTCCAGATGCTTCCTCCGTAAGCGAATCGGCTGAAAAAGAAGAACCTAAAAAGGACTTATTCACTGAAACCACGGAGCCTGTTGTGAAAACAGAAACTGCTTCAGAAGAAAAAATCGATAACAAACCGAAAGGAAGAGACATTCGCCAAGGAATTACACCTCGAAACCCGAACCAAAATCGGACTGAAGGTGCTGCGAAAAATCCGAATCAGAAAAAAAATACGGATCAAAACCAATCGTCAGAGCAAACTCCGGCGAATGAGAAGAGAAATCCGAATCAGAACCCAAATCAAAATCCGAATCAACGGAATCCAAACCCGAATCAGAATCCAAACAGGAATCCGAATCAAAACCCAAATCAAAAGAAGCAAAACCCAAATCAACAAAAATCAGAGCAGGAAGCTGCTGAGGAATTGTACGATTTATCTGGTATTGTAAGTGCTGAAGGTGTTTTGGAGGTTATTCAAGAAGGATTTGGTTTCTTGCGTTCATCCGATTATAACTATTTGGCCTCGCCAGATGATATTTATGTTTCTCAAAGTCAAATCAAATTATTTGGTTTGAAAACGGGAGATACCGTATTGGGAACCATTCGTCCTCCACGTGAAGGCGAGAAGTTTTTCCCATTGGTGCGTGTAGATTCCATCAATGGAAGACATCCATCGTACATTCGTGACCGTGTTCCTTTTCAATATTTAACACCTTTGTTCCCGAACGAAAAGTTCAATTTAACAGGACACAAAGATGAATCGATGTCGACTAGAATCATGGACATGTTTGCGCCAATTGGTAAAGGTCAACGTGGTTTGATCGTTGCACAACCAAAAACGGGTAAAACCATGCTTTTGAAAGATGTTGCCAATGCAATTGCAGCCAATCATCCAGAAGTATATTTGATTGTTTTATTGATCGACGAACGTCCAGAAGAAGTAACAGACATGGCAAGAAGTGTTCGTGCTGAAGTGGTTGCTTCCACCTTTGACGAACCGGCTGAAAGACACGTAAAGGTGGCGAACATCGTTTTGGAAAAAGCGAAAAGAATGGTAGAGTGTGGTCATGACGTTTGTATCTTGTTAGACTCCATTACGCGTCTAGCACGTGCTTACAACACCGTTTCTCCAGCTTCTGGAAAGGTGCTTTCTGGTGGTGTGGATGCCAATGCATTGCACAAACCAAAACGTTTCTTCGGAGCAGCTCGAAAAATCGAAAACGGAGGTTCTCTTTCCATTTTAGCAACTGCCTTGGTTGATACTGGGTCTAAAATGGACGAAGTTATTTTCGAGGAATTCAAAGGTACGGGGAACATGGAATTGCAACTGGATCGGAAGATTTCTAACCGTCGTATTTTCCCAGCAATCGACATCATTGCTTCAGGTACGCGTCGCGATGACTTGCTGATCAACAAAGACATGTTGCAACGAATCTACGTTTTACGACGAGTGGTTGCTGATATGAATCCAGTAGAAGCAATGGAATTTGTAAAAAATCAAATGGCCAACACACTCTCCAACGAAGAGTTTTTGGTATCTATGAATCGATAATATGAAATGCAGGTTGATGAAAGTTAACCTGCATTTTTCTTTTCAAATGTATTCAATATGAAAATTACCGTTAAAGTAGGAGTGCTGGTTGCATTCATTTTTGTTGCAATTAAATTGATTTTTAGTTTTGCAGGTTGGTTTGTTGGCGATATCATTCCAACAGTTTTAATCAACATGTTTTTATTGCTTTCCAGTATTTCTGTTGGATTGTATCTGCATAAAAAACAAGAAGGTTTTTCACTTGGAAATGCCCTGAGCGACATCAAAGCGGGGATAACAACCGGTGTCTCGTATGGCATTGTGGTCGTTGGTTTCATTTATTTGTTTTATGCCTACATCGATCCAGGTTTCATTGATTCCATGGTAGAAGAGAAATTGGTAGAGTACAAAAAAGGTCTTTCAGATCCAGAGATGTTGAAACAAGTAAAAGCAAGTAACGAAGCTTTTGAGATATTGGATGCAGACCAAATCTATGCGGAGATGGAAAATAGTACCAGATCAACGATTTCTCCGTTTTCAATTACAACGATCTCCATGTTGGGGATGGTTTTACTCTCTGCATTTTACAGTATTTTGGTGACCATTATTTTTAGAAAAGTATTGCTCCGAGACATCATTGTTGTACATCGAAATCAGAGCCGATAAGTCCTTTTTAACTTTTTGACGAGATCCATGTTTTCCAATCAAAAAATACTGATTCTCGGATTCGTTTTTCCAGAACCTCAATCGTCTGCTGCAGGCGGAAGAATGGTTCAGTTGGTTTCTTATTTTCAATCAATCAACTTAGAGGTGATCTTTGCGAGTGGTGCAGCTAAAAGCGAGTTTTCTTACCCCTTGGAATCTGTGGGTGTTCGCACCGAAACCATTCGCCTCAATGACCCTTCTTTCGATGATTTTATAAGCGAAATTCAACCTGATTTCGTACTGTTTGACCGTTTCATGATGGAGGAAATGTTTGGTTGGCGCGTGGCGGATCAATGTCCAAATGCCATCCGAATTTTAGATACGGAAGACCTGCATTGTTTGCGTCAAGCGCGACAAGATGCGTGGAAAGAGAACCGTGTTTTTGAACCATCGGATTTGTATTCTGATGTCGCCAAACGAGAAATAGCCAGTATCTTGCGTTGTGATATTTCGTTGATGATTTCCGATTTTGAAATGGAAATCTTAAAAAATGTATTCCAAGTTTCCGATAAGATTTTGTTACACCTTCCAATTTGGATGGATCCAAAAACAGAAATAGAACAACTTGCACTGAAGTCCTTTGAGGAACGAAGCGACTTTGTTTTCATCGGTAATTTCCTGCACGAACCCAATTGGAATGCGGTTCAATATTTGAAAACAGAAATTTGGCCCTTGATTCGCAAAGAAATTCCAGAAGCTCAGTTGAAAATTTATGGTGCATATTCCTCTCAAAAAGTACTGGAACTGCATCAACCCAAAACTGGATTTTGCATTGAAGGAAGAGCAGAATCAGCTTTCGAAGTGATGGAAGATGCGCGTGTTTGTCTGGCACCTTTGCGATTCGGCGCTGGAATTAAAGGGAAATTACTGGAAGCGATGTATGCCGGAACGCCAAGCGTGAGCACCAGCATTGGCGCTGAATCCATGCATGGAGGTTTAGCTTGGAATGGGTTTATTTCAGACGATCCAAAAGAATTTGCACAGGAGGCAGTTGAACTTTATCACAACCAAAAACTTTGGGAAAAGAGTCAGCAAGCTGGATATGAGATCTTGAAACAGCGTTTTTCAAAAGAAAATAGCATCAATAATTTCACGCAATCGTTGATGGCTCTTTCACAAAACATTGAAACGCACAGACAAGAAAATTTCATGGGAGCGTTGTTGCAACATCACACGATGAAGAGTACGATGTACATGTCGCGTTGGATTGAGGAGAAGAATCGCAAATAATGGTAGCGTTTTTTTCGCCACGGATTTAAGTTAATGACTTGTTAGATTATCGTGTGATAATTTAATTGACTAAAAGAATATTGGCATTCAATCCGTGAAATTTGGGCATGCTCATCAAAAAAAATTCGTGACAGCGAAGGAGTTACGAAGTAAATCTGTGGTTGAAAAAAATAATTGGACTCCCTAGATGTTTCTCGTATCCATTCATAGAATCTGTTTTGCAGCTCTACTTTTGATCTAATAGTAAATTAGATATATTCAAAAAAAGATTGAAATGTAGGATAAAAAACAGGCTAAGTCAGCAATCCCGAAGGGATGATATTATTCTACTATACGATAAATCACCAAATCCTTGAATTCCGAAGGGATGGCATTTTCATGCGCGTGGGTAATGTCACCTGCTTCGGGGATTTTAAAAACTTAAACCACCATTCTCTGAGTTGGGTATTCCTCAATCTCTCGCAGCGGTTTCAACGATTTTCGGATCAATTGCCATTCATTCGGAAACAAAGGCATGATTTTCTCAATCTTCGATTTGTTTTTCTTCAAGGCATCTGTAATTGCCGGTGGAGAAATTTCTGGCGACATGAATCG
>SMEQ01000084.1_pt1 | contig 29291 bp, 23 predicted proteins | sample 2456281 | NCBI WGS metagenome assembly SMEQ01 (sample SAMN10132596, study PRJNA489261) | soil metagenome | isolation source: day1 antibiotic-loamy sand soil ammended with raw manure from dairy cow... | place: USA | collected 2015-04-01
TGATAAAATCATTCCTGAATAGTGTTAACCTAATCACCGATATATTCCACCACCGCACGCAGAGAACATCATGACACAAGAACACGCTTGGGATTACGAAACCGATGTACTCGTCGTAGGTTCTGGCAATGGTGCGCTTACAGCCGCATTAAGCAGCCACGAACTCGCCAAAGCCGATGTAATGATTATTGAAAAAAGCGATAAATTTGGCGGCACTTCTGCCTTATCAGGCGGCGGTGTTTGGATTCCGAATAATCGTTATGCCAAGGCCGCAGGCGCACAAGATAGTGTTGAAGAGGCTTATCAGTACTTAGAAGGTACTATTCCCGCTGATAAATTTCGCCCTCACATGATTAAGGCGTACTTAAAGTATGGGCCGGAAATGGTGGATTTTTTGCATCACTCCAGCCGTCTGCAATATCAATCGTTAGAAAAATATCCCGACTATTATAGTCATTTGCCGGGTGCTAAAAGTGGTCATCGTTCGATGGAGCCAGAGCCCATTAATATCACCGAGCTAGGCGAAGATAGAGCGCGCTTTTTAACCGGTGGCGCACTCTATATGCTGTATAAGTTCGGGATTACCCAAGTGGAAGGCCATATTGTGATGGGCCGCCTTAAAGGCTGGGGCAAACTGATGCTGAAGTTGGTGCTGAGCTATTACACCGATATTGGCTGGTTAATCAAACGTCAGGGCTTTTCTCGCCGTACGACTTGTGGTGGCGCGGGCGTGATTCGTCTATTTCTTTCTCTTAGAGATAGAAATATCCCTGTGCACACAGAAACCAGCTTGCAATCACTGATTACGGAAGATGGTAAAGTGATTGGCGCTATTGCCCAACAAAAAGGCAAAACTATCCGTATCAAAGCGCGCAAAGGCGTTATTCTTGCCGCCGGTGGTTTTGAACAAAACCAAGCCATGCGAGAGCAATATTTGCCTAAACCTACGAATAAGCAGTGGAGCGCAGGCTGTAAAACCAATACCGGCGATGCTATCCGTATTGCCGAAGAAGTAGGCGCTAAATTAGGCATGATGGAAGGCGCTTGGTGGTGTACAACCAAAGTTATTCCCGACCGTCCTTACCCTTTTTTAGGTATTATTAATAAATCGTTGCCTGGCTCTATTGTGGTTAATAAAGCCGGTAAGCGCTTTTCCAATGAGTCGCAAAACTATATGGCATTCTCATTAGAAACCTTCCGTAAGCATTCCGAAGAAAACCCCTGCCTACCCATGTATATGGTTTTTGATGCTAACTTCAGAAAACATCGCAGCGTGTGGCCAGCCGTAATGCCGGATTTTATGCTGCCTAAGTCTTATTTTGATGAAGGCTTTATGGCGGTAGGTAAAACGCCCGAAGAACTTGCGAATAAACTGGGGATTGATGCTAAGGGATTGCGTGAAACCATCCAGCGCTTTAATGGTTTTGTCGAAACGGGCATTGATGAAGATTTCCACCGTGGCGATTCCGCTTACGACCGCTATTATGGCGACCCAAAATTCCAGCCTAATCCTTGTCTGGGTAAATTAGAAAAAGGGCCTTTTACGGCTGTACGATTAGATGCCGGGGATTTTGGTACCCAAGGCGGTATGGTGACTAACGAAAACGCACAGGTATTAGATACTAACGACCAGCCTATTGAAGGCCTTTATGCTTGTGGTAATTGCTCGATGGCGGTATTGCCCACCTACCCTGGCCCTGGCTCTACTTTAGGTCCTGCGATGACCTTTGGTTATATTGCAGGCTTACATATTGCCGCGCAAGACAATGGCTAAGGCCTAGAGCCCGCAGCGTTAGCAAGTTGCTAGCCTATTAGATGCTTAATCCACTACCGCTAATAGTTGCTCTTCTATTGCCTGCAAATCAGGCAATAGCACTTGTGCTTCATCAAGCTGCGCCCACATTGCCGCAATCCGGTTATCGTCGATGGCCTCTTCGCTAACCTGCAAACGATCTCTTTCAATGCGCAGCATGCGCGGCGTTTCCATAACTACAAAGGCCCAATGCGGCAGTTTGCTATTCGTCTGTAAGCTGTGAACCACAACTATTTTCAAATTGCGTGATTGGGTAAAAAAGGCATCGTGATTCATCCCTTCGAGTGAGATCAAAGGAATTTGCAAGCCGCGCCATGCAAGCCTGCCTAGGTACCATGTTGGTTTATCGTCTTCGTCGGCTTGCGTTGCTTGGTATTCGATAATTTCTGCAACGGCAGCGCCGGGCAAGAGCAATTGCACGCCGTGTATGCTAGTTAGCACTACCGACATTGCGTTGGCCGATTGATTAGCTGTTAATCCCATGTTTCACCCTTTAGTATTTGCCGTGGCGATTATTCAGTTGGCCTGCCAGCTCGGTTGCTGTGCCGATATACTTCACTATTTTTTGTTGTATAACGGATTCTGGCATCGCCGAACAAATGCAATCTTCAGGCTGCTGCGCCCATAGTGGTACAGTGGTATCTTTTAAAGCAACGTTTGCCGTGGCACCGTCATCACACATACCGCTAAACGTTATCACGCCCATTTTGTGCTGAAAGTGATCAGCAACATTGACGATTATTTGATTGATATTGGGTGTATAGGGTTTATCCCAAGCTTTGTCATTAAACACATGCAGCCTGCCGCGACCATCAAGCTGTGCCAACTGATGCGCCGGGTAGACCATTACATGGCCGCGCCTTAATACATCGCCATCAACACCATAGCTGACTTTAAAGCGGCTATTCTTACCCACTACATTAGGCAGTAGCTTATCAAAGTTAGGCTCTATATGTTGAGCGTAAACAAAAGCTACTGGAAGTTCAGGATGAAGGTTCGCTAAGAACACTCTAATCGCTTCTGGCCCACCTAAAGAAGCGGCTAACACCCACACTTCTTTAAAACCTTGCGTATCTATCGCGGCAATACTTACCGGTGCTGTTTTTTCACTTTCTACCGGTATATCGGCTAAGGTTTTTTCTAATTTATCGCATAAGCTGCTTTTCCACTGCTCATAATGCACACGGCTACTTTCCTGCGGCATATCATCCGCTAAAAAAACCGGCGCATGCGACCATTCGTTCAATAAATCAAAAATATCGGCTGCGCGCTCACTGATCACTACCCATAAAGATGGCCGTAAAGGTGAGGAGCTAAAGACTTGATCTGCGGTTAAGGTATAGGCGACGTTATTTCCGAGCTGGCCGAGTAGGTCTCGCAGCTGAATCATCGCCGCTGCATCGTCCGTAATAAGACCCACCGTATGCTTCATGTTTGCCCGCCGCTACGCTTGAAGAATCTCAACACCGGTTAAGTCGCCAATCACCTGTAGCAATTCGCTTTCTTGGAATGGTTTACCTAAGTAACGGTTGGCGCCTAGCGATAGAGCTCGTTCACGGTGTTTTTCACCGGTTCTAGAGGTAATCATGACAATAGGTATGCCTTGCAAACGGTTATTATGGCGTACACGACTAACCACCTCAAAACCATCCATACGCGGCATTTCGATATCCAACAGCATAATATCGGGTAATTGCTCTAGCTCTTGTAGCTGAGTAATGGCATCCAAACCGTCTTTTGCTAATAAAACTTCGATACCGTAACGCTCTAATAGACGCGAGGTTACTTTTCTTACCGTTACCGAGTCATCAACCACCATGACGCGCGTGGCTTTATGCTCTATTGGCTCAACATAGGTATCTTGGCTCATGGCAGCGGCTTCGCTGAGTAAACCACGCGAAATATCGCTACGGATTAGGGCTATCATATCTAAGATAATAACCACGCTACCATCACCGAGTACGGTAGCGCCGCTAATGCCTTGCACCATACTAAATTGTGGGCCTAACGATTTTACAACGATTTCTTGGCTGCCTAGTAAGCGATCCACTTGCACCGCAACGGTGTAATCGGAGCTGCGAATAAGAATAACCGGCAAAGGCGTAATCACTTCTTCGATTTTTGCAGAGCCGCGATGCAATAAAGTACCTAAATAACGTAAGTTATACGATTGCCCTGCATAATCAAACAGAGGTGCATCGGGCTGATAGTAAGCCTCTAACTCGTAAGGGCTAACACGTACAATACCTTCGATGGTATTTAAAGGTATGGCGTAGGTATCGTTCCCAATACAAACCATCAAGGCGCGGTTAACGGAAACGGTGAACGGCAGACGTATAGTAAAGACGGAACCCTGACCTTGGATTGAAGTAACCTCGACTGAGCCACCCATTTGTTTGATTTCACTGTGCACCACATCCATGCCCACACCACGACCTGAAATCTGCGTGACTTGCTGTGCGGTTGAAAAACCTGCATGCAGGATAAACTGCATCACTTCATGGTCGGATATTTCCGCACCTTCTGATAGCAGTCCGCTTTCCATCGCTTTTTTGCGTACTGCCGGTAAATTAACGCCAGCACCATTATCGCGTAGAGTTAGTACAACCTCGCCGCCTTCGCGATTGATTGCTAAAACAATAGAGCCCGTTTCTTCTTTGCCGTTCTTCTTACGCTCTGCGGGCATTTCTATACCGTGATCCACCGCATTACGTAACATATGCTCTAATGGCGCGACCATTTTTTCTAAAATGGTTCTATCCAGCTCGCCTTCGGCGTTTTCTACTGAAAACTCAACTTTCTTGCCCAGCTCTTGTGCAATTTGTCGCACGATACGACGTAAGCGCGGCACCATACGTGAAAATGGCACCATCTGCAGGCGCATTAAACCTTCCTGCAAGTCGGTGTTTACCCGCGCCTGCTGGATTAATAAGGTTTCCATATCGCGCATTTTATTGGTAAAGGTTGCGCTTAAATCATCGATGTCCGATGCCGCCTCGATCAGCGATTTGGATAGCTGCTGCATATGCGAGTAGCGGTCCATCTCTAAGGGGTCGAAATTTTCTAAGCCGTCTATACCTACTTGTTCTTGGCGGAAAGTAATTTGTGCTTCGGTTTCTATCTCTAAACGACGCAGCTGGCCATGCAGCCTATCGACTGTCATATCCATATCGTCTAAGGAGAAACGTAACTCACTCATTTGTTCTTCTAAACGTGAACGACCGATAATATTCTCACCGGCTAAGTTAGTGAGATTTTCCAGCATTTCTGGAGCAACACGCACGGCTTCTCGCGTACTACGTTGCTGCTCTTTATTGAAGCTTTCGATAAAGCTACGAGTTGCTTCAATGGCCGCTTGCGACACACCGGATACATCAATATCGGGTCGAATAGGCACAATATTGCTAGCGACTTTTTGCTGGCTTTCTTGCTCTGCTTTTTCATCTAAGCGGCTAAGTGCTTGAATCAGCTCTGCGGATTGCTCATGGAAGGCCTGCAAACCGTCAATAAAATCATCTTGTTGGGTAGTACCCTCACGTTCGCTATTGATGATATAGGTTTCAAAATCATGGCTGACATCGCCGATTTCTTTAATGCCCACCATACGTGCGCCACCTTTTAAGGTGTGCAGCAAACGTTTTAGTTCTTCCAAAGGCTCTTGGTCTTGGTTATTTTTAAAGAAATTCCCAATGGCCTCTTCTATGCCTTCACTTTGTTCTTTTGCTTCTTCCATAAATAAAGCCAACATATCGGCGTCAGCATCCGGGCTGATCGTTAACTTAACCGTGGCGGCTGCAGGCGCTGCGCTTGACTCTGGCTGCACCTCGACGCTAGGCATTGTCATCGTGAGCTGCGGCTCAATTATTGCTGCAGCGGCAGCGCTTAAACTTTCATTAAGCGTATCGATTAGACTTTGTACTTGGTCTTGAAACTGCTGCAAGTCGGCAAAAAATGCATCGTCGAAAGCCTGCTGCGCTTCGGCTAGCTCTATCATGCTTTCGTAATCGTGGGTGACATTGCCTAAGGTTTTCAGCTCTGCCATACGTGCACCACCTTTAATGGTGTGTAGTACACGTTTTATCTCATTGGCTTGCTGTAAATCCTCTTTATCCGCTAACCACGCAGCGGATGCTGTATCTAACTCTGCGCCTAGCTCCAACAATTCTTCCATGAAAATATCAATGGTTTCTTTATCGGCTTGCGCTAATTCTTCCATCAAGCTTTGTATCGCTTGATCGCTAGTCATGCTGACGCCTTGCGCTTGTAGCTCTTGACTATCTTCGGTTGCCGAGTCGTCTAGTGGTGAGTCTATGGCTTCTTCAGTAGGCTCGATGGGCTCGATAAACCCTGGCGTTGATGCTGCTATTTGTTGTGCTTGCTCTAAGGTGCCCTGATCTAAGATAAAGTCGATCAGCTGCAATAACTGCTGTTGATATTGCGCCATCTGTTGGAAAAAAGTCGCGTCAAACTGCTGACGGGCTTCAGCTTGTTCCAACATGGTTTCATAATCATGGGTTACATCGCCTAGCACGGATAATTCGGCTAATCGCGCACCCCCTTTTAAGGTATGCAATATTCGCTTAATTTCTGCAATGCTGGCAGCTTCCATCTGTTGCTGCTCAAGGCTCTCAGCAACCACAGGCTCCAATAGCTCGAGTAATTCGGCGACTTCTTCGGTGAAGATTTCCAACAGCTCTTCTTCGGCTACGGCAATCTGCTGAGCAAACTGTACGATTGCAGCTTGCTGACTCGCATCACTATCCGCGCTGTCTATGGCTATTGTGTCAAAACTATCGTCTTCAAACGATTCTACCTCGGCTAAGGGCAAGGCTACTTCGCTATCGTCTGCATCTTGCTCTACTGCTGGTGTAAGCGTTATGAATGTGGGCCCTTGATTTAGCGCTTCGATCAGCCCATCCGCAGGTTCAACCAATTGCTGTGCGGCAATGATATCCATCATGTCGTCCAGCTCATCATGGCCTTGGTTTGCTAAGGCAAAAAACTGTTCGTCTAAAGCTTCAACATTCGCCATGGCACGCTGATAGAATGCCGCTAGTGCTCCGGCCACTGCTGCGACCTCTGGATAACTTGCACTGCTTGCCGTATCGGCTAAGGCTTGCATATTATTGATCAGTTCTTGCTGCTGCGGGGCATCGATACCTTGTGTTTGCCACTGCATTAATAAATCAGCGCCATCGGTCATGCAATCTAAGGCTTGCGATAATAAGGCGGTATATTTATCGGCTATACCGCGAGTTTCTGTTGCCTCAGCGTGATGCACCTCTAGTCGTTCTGCATGATTTTGACGAATCTCTTCTATCAACTCATCTTGCTTATCAACGGCTTTATCATGCCCATCGCGCAGATACTGCAATTGCAGCTGCAACATATCGCAGGAGCGTATAAACAACGCTAGCATTTCGCCATCGACTGCTGTCTGGAAATTCGACATATCCTTAACAAAGGATTCTAACGGCGTGGCTAAATTGGCGATATTGACGATATCGGCCATATGCGCACTACCTTTTAAGGTGTGTAGCGCACGTTGCAATTCAGCCGATACGCGTACGTCTTCATAGCCGGGATTGATATTTTCTAAGAAATCAGCAAAAGCCGTTATATGCGTCTCGGCTTCTGCAATAAAAATTTCTAAGAGCTCGGCATCAATACAGGGTTGGTCGTCCGCGGTGCTTTCACCTATTGCATCGAGACTTTGCTGGTCTTCAACTGGCAATGTTGCTGTCAGCTCATCAAACTGTTCGGCTGGCTGTGGGTTCTGCCATTCTGCGTCCGCTCTTGTGATAAAGCTTTGTAGCTGATTAATGGGGTAAGGTGTCTTCTCTTCTAGAGCCTTTAATACACCCGGCACTTGGTCGGTTGCATCGCCAATAATAGCGATAGCATTAGCTGTTACTTCGCTTAAACCATCACGGACTTTATTCAGCATTTGCTCAATAGCCCAAGCGAAATCGCCGATGTGGGTAGCGCCCACCATGCGGCCCGAGCCTTTTAGTGTATGGAAGCTTCTGCGAATTTCTAATAGTGCATCGATGTTATTGTAATCTGCGGCTAGCTTGGGCAAGTTCTCTCGGATGTGCTCAATAACTTCTGCGCCTTCTTCGATAAAGATTTCTAGGATTTCTTCATCGATCTCTTCTTCGTCTAAGAGGAAAAATTCACCACTGTCGGCTTCTGCCGCTTCTGTTGTTATTTCACCCTGTGGAAAGCCTGTCACTTCTTCGCTTGTATCTGCTGTAGGCTGTAAAACTGTCGTTTCGTAACCTAAAGCCTGCATGCGTTGCTGCGCAAGCGCTACAATACTATCTAACTTTTCACGCTGCTCTGCCGTAACACACTCAAGATAATAATCGACGCCACTAATAGCATCCGCTAAAGATTCTAGAGCTTGGCTTTCGGGTTGGTCAGTCGCTTGCAGCAAATCAACGATATAGCGTCTCGCCGCATCTAAAACCGGTACTAAGGCATGCAAGCTACTGATATCCAGCGCCTGCATCTGCTGAGAAAGTAGCTCTGGAAGATCTTGGATATCTTCAGGGGCAAAGCCGGCATTGATATAGGCAATAATCTGCTCTTTAATCGCATCAATAATGGTTCGGCTTTCATTGATGCGCGCGGTATAAACGGCAAAAAACTGTTCTGCAATCGCATCATCTACGGTGTATTGATTCAGCGCTTCAACTAAAGCGCTATCACTTTGGCTAGCCTGTAAAGGTTGCAAGGCTGGATCGACTGATGCTAATAAACTAAGCGCTTGAGCTATTGCTGTTTTAGCGTGCTGACTGTCTATTTGTTCGACAATACTCGCAATGAATTTCTGTAAAACTTTGTTTTCAATGCGCGTTTCGGTAGCGGGCTTTTCTAATGCTTGATCAAGCTTGTATTGTTTTTGTAGTACGCGAATTTGCTCGGTGCGATTTTCGGCTGTAGCTACACTATACAATAGCGATTTTAGCAACGCTGATTCCGGCATGATGGATAAACCATCGACACCTTGCTCTGCTAGTAAATCAATCTGTGCACTTAGCGTCGTTAACGCTTTTTTGCTTTCTTCATTGAGCGCTTGGCTGACTTTGTGTAAGTTCTCGGCAATTGCAGCGGCGATTTGCCATAAGGGCTCACTAACCGTGCTTTTACTGACTTTATAGAGTGGTGCAAAAACCTTATTTACTAACAATAAGTTTTTATTGATGTCCGTATCGTTTTGTAGGCCAGTTAAGGCGATTTTATACGCTTGGCGTAATTTGCGAATTAACTCATTAAAGTCTGCAGCGGCCATACGCGGCTTTTGTTTTACGATAGTGCGGGCTGGGGCAATATTTGGATCAAAAACATCTGCAGCAGAAAAAGCGACCTGTTGGTTTTGTGTGCGTATCGCGTTTAAGGCTTGCAGTAAATCTTGAGGCGTATCCTGATGGGTTTTACTGACTCGCTCAATATAGGCGGATAAAGCATTGATTGCCGATTTAGCGACAGCGATATTCTCGCTATTGTCCGCTTCATTATTGGCTAAAATACGACTTAGCAGTATTTCTATTTCCTTGGCCAATAAGGATGCACCATGCAACTCTACCATCACCAAGCCACCCGCGACTTGATGCAAATAGGTTATGCTAAACCGTAACTTGGTAATATCTTGCGGATTACTGATATAACCTTGTAACGCTGCCAAGGCCTGATTCAGCGTTTCAATAATCTCTTGTGTTACCCAATCCAGGGCAATATAACTACGACTATCTGACATAATCTTAAAGGCCCTTGCTATTTCAGGCGAGTTTTACGTAAGCCTGTACGCTATCATCTTTCACGCGAGCAACTTTACTGTTTTCCCAGCCGGCTGCTTCACCCATTCCAACGATGAGCAATCCATTGGGCTTTAATCGCTCGACTAAATCATCCAATACTTGCTTTTGTCGCCAACGCTTAAAATAAATTAGCACGTTTTGGCAGTAAATAATGTCCATACCTTGCACGGGTAAATCACCCAAGTTAATAAGATTGGCTTGCGCAAAACAAACGCGCTCTCTTATCACTTGGCTCACTTGGTAATTATTCGCATCGACTTTATTAAAGTAGCGTTCTACTAGCTGTTTATCTAGTGTATCCAAACGGCGCTTAGGGAATATGCCTTTTCGCGCTATCGCTAACGATGATAAACAAATATCGGTTGCTGTTATCCCAAATAGGGTATCAACACCCATGCCTTCTATGCAGTCATTGCATAGCATTGCTAAGGTATAAGGCTCTTCACCTGTTGAGCTGGCAACGCTCCATACTTCTAGCGGCCCTTGGTAGCTCTTTGTGCTGAGCAGACGAATCAAATACTTTCGTAAAAAAACAACCGCATCAGGATCTCGAGAAAAACGTGTTTCTTTTACTGTTAGCGTTCGTAGTAATGCCGCCCATTCTGATGCGCCACCTTTAGAGAAGCGCACCTTGCTGTAATACTCCCGATAGTCTTTACATTCGACTTCGCGCATACGCTGCACTAAACCCGTCTGTAAGATTTTTCGGTGCTTTTCAAACGAAATACCGGTTCGCTCTTCAAGCAATAGCTGCCACTCTTCAAACTCTTGGTCTGTTAAGTTCCGCAGCGTATTCATTGTCCAGCTCGTTGCAGCTTGCATCTTTCTACTCAATGCCCGCTATCAATTAAGCAACTGAACTAGAGGTATACGAAAACTCAACTTCCGGCGCTTCATCCGGCAAGGTGAAACCTGCTACCGAGCCACGTAACTCAATCGCCATGTCGGCTAAATTACCGATAGAGCGTGCTGTTGCTGTTGTACCGGCGTTGGTCTGCTGGGTGATCTCTTGGATAACGTTCATCGTGTTGGAGATATGACCCGCAGATGCCGCTTGCTGACGCGCTGCGTTAGAGATGTTCTGGATTAATTCCGCCAACTCTTGCGATACTTTTTCGATTTCTTCCAGTGCTTGACCAGCATCTTGTGCTAGGCGCGCACCACGTACAACCTCAGAGGTGGTTTGCTCCATCGAGATAACCGCTTCGTTGGTATCAGACTGGATGGTTTTAACCAGCGCTTCAATCTGCTTAGTGGCGGCTGATGAACGTTCGGCGAGTCGCTGAACCTCATCGGCAACAACGGCGAAGCCTCGGCCTGCATCCCCTGCCATCGACGCCTGAATCGCGGCGTTCAATGCAAGAATGTTGGTTTGGTCGGCAATGTCGTTGATCAAGCTGACGATATCACCGATTTCTTGTGATGACTCACCGAGACGCTTAATACGTTTTGCGGTGTCTTGGATCTGCTCACGGATGGTATCCATGCCGTGAATGGTGTTTTGTACTACTTCTGCACCACGGTTAGCAATTTTTACCGAGCGCTCAGCAACCGCTGCGGACTCTGCGGCGTTGGCCGATACTTGGTCGATGGTCACTGCCATCTCGTTAACCGCAGCCGATGCACCGGCAATTTCTTGCGCTTGGTGTTCGGAGGCTTCAGCTAAGTGCAACGCCGTGCTTTGCGTTTCTTCTGCTGCACGTGATACTTTTTGTGCAGTGTCGTTAATTTGCGATACCAAGATACGTAATTGGTCGATAGTAAAGTTGATCGAGTCGGCGATAGCCCCGGTAAAGTCTTCGGTTACTGTGGCGGCTGTGGTTAAGTCACCGTCAGCCAAATCCGCTAACTCATCGAGTAAACGTAAAATCGCTTGTTGGTTACGCTCGTTAGTGGCGTTAGTTTCTGCTAAGTGCGTTTTGGTGTTTAAGTAAATCAATACGGCAATAAAGGCGCCCAATACCACTAAAGCTGCTGCTAGTGCGATAGCGGTTGTTACATTAAAGTGGCGGTCTTTGCCCAAGGTGTTGATTTTTATTGATAGCGTATCTAAGTCACCCATGGTGATAGGGGAGTCGTTACCTATTTTATCGGCGGCATCTAATACCATGGTTAAGTCCGGTGAGGCTTGCGATACGTCATCAACCGATATGGTAATAAACTCGAATAACTTGGCGACTTCATCCAATGTTTTACGTGCTTGGCCATCAGTAACGCGACGAATACCTAATGAAGCATCGCCCATTAACATGGCGTTCAGAATATCACCAAATTCACTGGCATCATTATTGAACTGTTCGGTAGCCTGATTAACATTTTCACCGCCAATTAACATGCGATCAACATTTCGGGCAATACGCTCAGCACGCCATACTTGCTTCTGTGCTTCGGTAATTTGCTCGGTCGAGGCGTTATTGCTTAATAAGGTATTAACAACGCTATTGTATTTTTGCTGCAGCTCAGGAATAGAGGCGCTTAAGGTGCTAGCGACTTCATGTAAAAATAATACGCGGTCACGATTAGCAAAAATAGTCGCTGCGGATTTGTTAATACGCTGCCACACTAAACCCAAGCTTTCTATCTCTTGGGGCAACTGTTTTTGTAGCGCAGGTAGGCTGGCATTACCCTGGCTAAGCTTTTCGTATTCTGCATTAAACTGGCGACGCGACTTTTCTAGATCATCAAAAGAAATGCGCTTACCGGTTGAGGCTTCTCGGGCATTGGTAGTGATGAGCTGCGCTAATACGCGCATATCACCCGCAGTCTTTAAGTACTCCGAGTCATGATCAGCATCACGTACCACCTGAAAAATATTCCATGCAAATACAAAAAACACCAACATGGTAATGGCAATAAGCAGCACCACGTTTTTGTTGCTGGTTTGCCTTGCTATCATTGTGGACGAGGTTGTACTCATCGCTAGCTCCTACCTAAGTATTGAATTTACCATCACACCAACAAGCTTACGCTGCTGATGCATTAAAAAACTTCGGATCACTGACTAAGCTATAGGGACTAAAGCTTATCCAAATATTACCGTTATAATCGTAAGCCCCTTTGGTATAAGGAGCGATGTGCGATACTGCCTCAGGCAGATCACACTGGCTTAAATCTTCGGGAAAGTGTTGCATACCGTAAGCTTCTGAGACTACAAGACCGGCCAATAGCTCGCCCATTTCAAGTATCAATACGCGATGACGGCCACGATTGCTGCTGAGCTTACCACCCAGAAAAGCTTCTAAATCGAACAGGGGCAATAAACGCCCGCGCACATTTGCTAAGCCCAAAACCCAAGGTTGCACGCCGGGTAAGCGCGTAACGCTCGGTGTTGGCAGCATTTCTACAACTTCGCCTAAAGGTGCGACCATACGCTGGCCTAACACATTAAAACCTATACCACTCCAACTGGCGATAAGCTCTTCTTCAGCCGGCAGTTGCGGATTAAGCTTATGAACAGACTCTGCCATTTGCAGCAGATAGTCGAATGGGCTTAGTTGCGACATATTTACAGTGCCAATACTTCATTGATTGCTTTAATCAATGCCTTCTCGTCTATAGGCTTCGTTAGGTACGATGCCGCACCTTGACGCTTGCCCCAGAGCTTGTCGGTTTCTTGGTCTTTTGTGGTCACAATAATGATAGGAATCTGACTGGTTCCTGGGTTTTTACTGATTTGCCTTGTTGCTTGAAAGCCGTTCATACCGGGCATCACAACATCCATCAAAATCAAATCTGGCACTTCTTTTTTTGCCAGAGAGACACCTTCTTCGCCACCACTAGCCGTTAACACTGTATGACCACTCTTTTTGAGTATTTCGGTCATTTTAAATGTCTCGGTTGGCGAGTCATCAACGATTAAAACTCGTGCCATGCTTCCTCCGCATTCAATACAAAAAACACGTTAATATTATGCCTGTGTTTTCACATGCGCTTCAATTGCGCCAATCAGTTCTGATTTACTAAATGGCTTGGTTAAATACTGATCAGATCCAACAATGCGCCCCTTAGCTTTATCAAATAGGCCATCTTTACTCGATAGCATAATGACTGGGGTGGATTTGAACTCGCTGTTATTTTTAATCAACGCACAGGTTTGATAACCATCCAAACGCGGCATCATAATATCAACAAATATGATATCGGGCCGTGCGTCTGCGATTTTCGCCAATGCGTCAAAACCATCCACAGCTGTGATAACTTCACAGCCTGCTTTTTGTAAGAGTGTTTCGGCAGTACGACGTATGGTCTTACTATCGTCAATCACCATTACTTTCAGATTTTCGAAGTTTCCTTCCATATGACTAGAACCTTACACTTTAAAATGAGCTAAGTTTTCTCTACCGTTTATTATTATTTTTATTAACAAATCAGCAGACTGTTGAATTAGTATAACCGTGACAATAAATGATAGATTACACTTGCGCAAGGTTATAGCACGTAAATTAATAATATAGAATGCTTTCCTATAAAAAACTTTAACTGCAATGCAGGTATAATCCGTTAACATCTACACCTTCTCATTTTTTAAAAATAACGCAGGAACGCCATGACTATTAAACTTGCTATTGTAATGGACCCTATCGAAGACATTAGCTATAAAAAAGACAGCAGCCTTGCCATGCTGTGGGCTGCTGATGCGCGCGGCTGGCAGTTAAACTACATCACTAACGGTGATCTCTATATAGAAGATGGCAAAGCCATGTGCCGCAGTAAAGCGCTCAAGGTTTTTCACGACCCGGAACATTGGTTTGAGCTAGGCGAGCCCACGCTGCAGCCATTAAGTGGCTTTGACGTTATTTTAATGCGTAAAGACCCGCCATTTGATAGCGAATTCCTTTATCAAACCTATATTTTAGAAGCGGCAGAACGCGAAGGCGTTTTCGTCGTGAACAAGCCCGCCAGCCTACGCGATTGCAATGAGAAAATGTTTGCTACGCAGTTTCCGCAATGCTGTCCGCCTCACCTCGTTAGCTCAGACGCTACATTGTTGCGCGCATTCCACAAGCAACACGGTGATGTTATCTTCAAACCGTTAGACGGTATGGGTGGTACTGGCATATTTCGCTTAAAGCCCGACGATGGCAATACTAGCGTTGTTATTGAAACCCTAACCCAACTTGGCCAAGTAAGTATTATGGCCCAGCGCTATATTCCCGAAATCAAACAAGGCGATAAGCGTATTTTAATTGTTGATGGTAAGCCTATGCCTTATGGTCTAGCCCGCATCCCATCGAAAGGCGAAACGCGCGGCAATATCGCCGCTGGTGGCACCGGCGTCGTACTGCCCCTCACTGAGCGCGACCTGTGGATTTGCCAGCAAGTGATACCCGCTCTGCAAGAAAAAGGTTTGCTGTTTGTAGGCTTGGACGTTATCGGTGATTATCTCACCGAAATAAACGTCACCAGTCCTACCTGTATACGCGAGATCGATGATGCGCAGAACTTGGATATTGCAGGGCAATTAATGAGCGCAATAGAGAAACGGCTTCAATAAACTATGCTTTATCACGACCCCGCTGCTAAAACCCACGACCGTATAGGCTTTACTTTGACTATGGCCATTGCTTTGCATGTGGCTGTTGTTCTTGGCGTGGGCTTTGCTATGACAGTACCTAAGGCACCCAGCACCACACGCATGGATATTACACTGTCTAGCCATGCCACAGATAAAACCATTGTTGACGCAGATTTCGTGGCGCAAACCAACCAAGAAGCTAGTGGCTCAGAATCGATCAAGGCTGAACTCAGCACCGACCGTTTAGCGCCAATTAATAGCAGCCTGCCGCAGCCGGTGAATGTTGCTGACCAAACGCCACGCTCACAATCGCAGCCAGTCGATACTATGCAAGTGCTCACCACGAGCAAAGACTCTGAATTTGTTATCCCGCATCAAGATCCTGAAGAAAGCGACACACAAGACAATCTAGACGGTGAAGCCGAGTATTTATTACGCCAGCTCGAAATGGCTTCGCTACAGGCTAAGCTAGCCAAAGAGCAGCAAATCTATGCACGTTTACCGCGTATTCGTCGCGCTTCGTCTGTCGCCACTAAAGCCGCTGAAGACGCGGAGTACCTATACCATTGGCAGCAACGTATTGAAACCATTGGCAATCAACACTATCCACAGCAAGCGCGAGCAAACCAGCTATCGGGCGATGTGCAAGTATTAGTCGCGGTGAATGCCGATGGCAGCTTGCACGAGGCACAAATACTACGCTCATCTGGCATTACCGTTTTAGATCAGGCCGCTTTACGCATTGTGCGCCTCTCTGCACCATTCCCCGCCTTTCCAATGCCGCTAAAAAAATCCACCGATCGATTAGAGATTGTTCGTACTTGGCAATTCCGTCAAGATAGCTTCACTCGTTTGGACTAATAGATATTTATGACAAAGCCGACCATGCAAAGCCTACAAGGCCAGTTTTTAGTTGCCATGCCCAATTTAGCCGACTCTTTTTTTGAGCGTAAACTCGTTTATCTAATAGAGCACGATGATAAAGGCGCGATGGGCTTGGTTATCAACCATGCTTTAGATGTTCGTGTCGATGAAATCTTAGAGCAGTTTGGTGGGCAGGACCAACAAAGCCACCATCCCGATAAGATTTTAGCCGGCGGCCCCGTGGAATCGAACCGTGGGTTTATTGTCCATCGCACCCAAGACGAGCCTTGGCTTGGCGAAACGCCCATGGATGACGGTATATCTGTGACTTCTAGTGCTGATGTCTTAGAGGCTTTAGCGGAAGGTAAGAATATTGGCCCCTATTTATTAATTCTAGGCTATGCCGGCTGGGATGCAGGCCAACTCGAGCAAGAGATTCTTGAGAATGCTTGGCTCGCTATTCCTGCCAATCCCCATATATTCTTTGATACCGAACTGGAGCTACGTTTAGATGCGAGCTTACACAGTCTAGGCATCAACTACAGCCAATTAAGCCATGATGCTGGGCGTGCATAATGCCCGATATTAAAAGGGTAATGGCCTTTGATTTTGGCAGCAAGCGTATCGGTATAGCCTTTGGCCAAAGCCTGACGCAAACAGCACAAGTCGTGGGCGAAATACCTGCGCGAGATGGCATACCTAACTGGCAAGATATTGAAGCGATAATTCAAGAATGGCAGCCCGATCAATTATTGACTGGTTTGCCACTGAACATGGACGGTACAGAAAATTTGATGTGCGCCAGAGCGCGTAAATTCGCTAGGCGCTTACATGCACGCTTTGATTTACCCAGCTATATGTGGGATGAGCGCTTAAGCTCTGCGCATGCCAAAAGCATTCAGCCTTCTAGCAACTATAAGCTACATGCCGTCGATGCGATTGCCGCATGCAGTATTTTAGAAAGCTGGTTTTATAATGGCAGCCCTGAACAACCGGCCTAGATGCACTACTCTTCCAGCCTGCCGTAAGTATCTTCAAAACGCACAATATCATCCTCACCCAGATAACTACCCGATTGCACTTCGATGATTTCCAACGGAATACTGCCAGGGTTTTCTAAACGATGCTTTACACCTAAAGGAATAAACGTTGATTGGTTCTCAGCAAGTAATACTTGCTCATTACCGCGCGTGACCTTTGCCGTACCTGATACCACAACCCAGTGCTCAGCCCTGTGATGGTGCATTTGCAAAGAGAGCTGCTGGCCTGGGCCGACGACAATACGCTTTACTTGAAAACGCTCACCTTGGTCGATACAGTCATAATAACCCCAAGGACGATACACTTTTCTGTGTTGCTTGGTTTCATTTCTCTGCGCCTTGTCTAAGCGGGCAACCAGTTTTTTAACATCCTGTACAGAGCGTTTATCCGCCACTAATATGGCATCGTCGGTCTCGACAATTACCAAATTGCTCACACCTAAGGTAGCGATCAGCTTTTGTTCTGATTGAATATAGTTGTTCTTGCTCTGCTCACAAAGCACATCGCCTATACAGGCATTGCCTTGCGCGTCTTTGTCGCTAATTTCCCATAACGCTTGCCAAGAGCCCACATCCGACCAACCGGCTGCCATAGGGATAACCACCGCCTTATCGGTTTTCTCCATCACTGCATAGTCAATAGAATCCGAGGGGCTTTGGCTAAACAATGCTTTATCAATACGAATAAAATCCAAATCTTCCACGGCATGATCTAAGGCTTGGCTACAGGCTGCCAGCATAGCGGGCGAGAAATGCTCTAACTCTTGTAGAAAAACACTGGCCTTAACGGCAAACATCCCGCTATTCCAGAAGTACTCACCGCTATCAACATACGCTTGCGCTGTGGCTAAATCCGGCTTTTCGACAAACTCAGCGACTGATCTTACATTGCCCTTACCATTCGCGCGTATATAGCCATAACCGGTTTCTGGCTGTGTCGGCACGATTCCAAACGTTACTAAGTTACCAGCCTCTGCCGCCGCTTTTGCTAGCTTTATAGCATGGTGAAACTGCGTATTGTCGACGATGGCATGATCTGCTGGCAATACCAATAGAATCGGATCATCACCCAGCTCTAGCGCTTTTAATGCCGCTAAACATAAAGCGGGCGCGGTGTTTTTCGCTATAGGCTCTAGCAAAATTGCTGCTGCATCTACATTCAAGGCGCGTAATTGCTCAGCCACCATAAAGCGGTGGTCTTGATTACACAGCAAAATCGGCGGCTGCTCAGCAAGACTCCCTCGCAAGCGTGACACTGTTTGCTGCAATAGCGTTTCTTCACCCAATAAAGGCAAAAACTGCTTTGGGTATAAACTGCGCGAATAAGGCCACAAACGCGTGCCTGAACCACCTGATAAAATTACCGGAATCATGAGTCTATTAGCGATATCTTGTTAGGAGTAGGAGAGGCAATATAACGGCTGACCGCGCTTTGTTCAAATAGCTTTTGTCTTGATAGCCATTCTATAAACGCCAGCCACAAAAAAGGCCGCGTTAAACGCAGCCTTTTTATTTGCTTTACTTTACTGCTTCAGTCGCTATTTACTTAGGCGCTTTAGCGTAACGCAAGTACGGTAGTTTGATATCGAGCTTGCCGTATTTAGCTTCTGCTTCTTTATCGTTCAGGCTTAGACCAACAATCACATCTTCACCAGGTACCCAGTCTGCCGGTGTTGCAAGCGCTGCACCATCAGTAATTTGGATAGCATCCAATGCACGAACGATCTCGGCAAAGTTACGGCCTACTGACATTGGATAGGTTAAAGACAAACGAATCTTTTTGTCTGGACCAATAATAAATACGGTACGTACGGTTGCGCTATCGGCAGGTGTACGGCCATCCGGAAGATAAGCTTCAGCTGGAAGCATATTGTACAGCTTGGCTACTTTTAACGACGTATCGTCAATAATAGGGAAATCTGCTGCTGCGCCACCGACGGCTTCAATATCTTTTTTCCATTTAATGTGCTCTTCAACACTATCGACTGAAACACCCATCACTTTGGTGTTACGTTTTTTAAACTCAGGCACCAAACGTGCAACTGCGCCGAACTCTGTAGTACAAACCGGAGTAAAATCTTTCGGGTGGGAAAATAGTATAGCGTAACTATCACCAATCCATTGATGTAAAGAAATCTCACCATCAGTGCTGTCGACAGTAAAATCTGGGGCGATATCGTTAATACGTAATGACATAAAAAAACCTCTTTTTTGTTGTTGTGTATTTGCTGAATCTGGCTGCTATTAAAAGGCAATCTCAACCTTGTGTTTGGATGCTAACACAAAGAAAGTTAAATTAAGAAGTGCTTGAATAGACTGATTTTGCATAAGGTTATATGTAACTTTATGCAGCTAGATAAGCAACCAAGCGAAATGTTAGACATAAAAAAAGCCGGATAGTTTCCTAACCGGCTTATTCATTAAGGACTACGGCTTAGATAACGCCTTGGGCTAGCATGGCATCGGCGACTTTAACAAAACCGGCAATGTTTGCACCGTGAGAGTAATTCACTTTACCGTTTTTATCGGTACCGTACTGCAGGCACATATTGTGAATACCCTGCATAATCACTAACAAGCGCTTATCCACTTCTTCACGTGTCCAAGAGATGCGCATTGCGTTCTGGCTCATTTCTAAACCGGATGTCGCAACACCACCGGCATTACTGGCTTTACCCGGCGCATATAAAACGCCGGCTTCATCAAACAGTTTCACCGCATCCATATTACAAGGCATGTTCGCGCCTTCAGCAACACAGATAACTCCGTTTTTAATCAGCATCTTGGCGTCATCACCTAAGAGTTCATTTTGCGTTGCACAAGGCAAGGCAACATCTGTCGGCACCTGCCATGGGCTCTGGCCTTCTAAGAACGGTAGGCCTAACTCTTTGGCATATTCTGAGATACGACCGTAACGTACGTTTTTGATTTCTTTTAACAAGGCTAGCTTGTCTGGGGAAAAGCCCTTTTCATCAACCACAGTACCACTAGAATCGGATGCGGTAACTACTTTGGCACCCATCGCTAAGGCTTTTTCAATAGCGTATTGCGCCACATTGCCCGAACCAGAAACCGAAGCACGCATGCCTTCTAAGCTGCGACCGGTATGTTTTAACATCTCTTCTGCGAAATATACCGTACCGTAGCCTGTCGCTTCTGGACGAATCAAGGAGCCGCCATAGCTAAGACCTTTACCAGTGAATACACAGTCGGATTTATTGGTTAGCTTTTTCACCATGCCGCTCATATAGCCAACTTCACGACCGCCCACGCCGATATCACCGGCAGGTACGTCGGTGGCAGAGCCAATATGACGATATATTTCGGATGCAAAAGCCTGACAGAAGCGCATAACTTCGTGCTGACTACGACCTTTAGGATCGAAATCCGAACCACCTTTACCGCCGCCCATAGGTAAGGTAGTTAAGGCATTCTTGAATGTTTGCTCAAAGGCAAGGAATTTTAAAACCGACAGGTTAACTGAGGGATGAAAACGAATACCGCCTTTATAGGGCCCAATCGCTGAGTTGTGTTGAATTCTGTAACCACGATTCACTTGTACTTCGCCAGCATCATCCACCCATGCAACGCGAAACTGAATAACCCGCTCAGGTTCTAACAAGCGCTCCAATAAGCTCTCTTCCGCATAACGTGGGTTGTCAGCGATAAACGGCCACAAGCTCTCGATTACCTCGGTTGCTGCCTGGATAAACTCAGGCTGATGAGGATTACGTTCTTCAACGTGACTAATTAATTCAGCAAAGGATTGATAACGCATATATTGAGCCGTTGTTTGTAGCTTTAAGGTGCTCATCATGAACAATTAAGCTATGGAACCTATACTTCACATCCTGTGTTGTATGTCGAGCAAACTATTCTTGAAAGGAATAGGGGCACGGATTTTCGCTTATTTTTCGCCAAAATGCACTGTTTTTTTCAAAACACGCCCGTATCGGCAATAAACATTCAGCCTTATTTGGCCTAAATTGCTCGAAAAAACAACACTTTCACGATTAAGCTATGCGAAGCGAACAAGGCTCAAGCAATCGCGTAATCCATGGCAATCCCAAGAAATATGACCAAACCTACCCACTGGTTATTCATAAAGGCTTTAAAGCAGCCATCCCGCTGGCGCTTTTCGATCAATACTTGCTGGTAGGCAAATAAGCAGGCCGCGATAACTAAGCTTAAGTAAAAAATAGCGCCCAAATCAAATTTATAGCCTACCAATAACAGTACAAAAATCACAAACACCTGCAAAAACGAGGTGATTAAGCGATCAAAATCGCCAAACAAGATGGCCGTAGATTTTACCCCGATCTTTATATCATCATCTCTATCGACCATCGCATAAAAAGTATCGTACACCACCGTCCACACGGTATTGGCGATAAAAATCAACCAGACCTCTTTAGGCAGGCTGTTGCTTTCGGCGGCAAAAGCCAGCACCACACTCCAAGAAAAGGCCGCACCCAAGACCACTTGCGGGAAATAGGTATAGCGCTTCATAAAGGGGTAACAAAACATCAGCGCTAAGCCAACCACTGACAACTTAATCGTTAGCCAGTTGGTAAATAACACCAAGATAAACGCAAGAGCACCTAAAACAATAAATAAGCCAATCGCTTCTATAGGTGTTACAGCACCAGTAGCCAATGGCCTATCCACCGTGCGTTTTACATGACCATCGACTTTTCTATCCGCATAATCATTAATCACACAGCCTGCAGCACGAGTAATAAAGCAGCCGCTAATGAATATCACTAAATTTTTAATGCTCGGTATACCGCCAGCGGCTAACCACAAACTCCACAGCATAGGCCACAGTAGCAATAAAGTACCGATGGGCTTGTGTAAGCGCATCAAACGAAAATAATGAGGAATATTGGCTGCGACTAGCAAAATAACACCTACCAGCTAAAAAACTTGCCGCATTATAACGGTATTTATATTAATTATGCTGATACATAGAACACGCAGGTAGAAAAAACTCACTGACCAATAGAGGCCTCTCCTGCAAGGTAAACACCGAACGTCGGCCATAAATAGAATGCTCTAATGTGATAGGTATGCTGGGGCTGCTCTTATCCAACGCGCATATTTCAAACGCATGACGCTGCAAATGGGGATTTTTAAATAAGAAGCTGCCCAGGGAGCGATTATTTAAGTGACGTAAAAAACGCAAAGGCCCACTTAAACTGCGATGCGGCAAAATACTACGCGCATACACCCAAGGCTGGCCATGACAGAGCAAAAACACTTCGCGCACCAGCGCCACTTCTCGTGTATGCAAACCTAACATTTGACGCTCGTTAAGCGCAGGCACTTGCCATGCTTGTCGTAAGCGCTGCACAGCAAAATGACCTTGGCTTTCTTTAACTAAGCGAGCCGTCAAAGAGCCTTCATCCAGCAACCATGACTTTGCCGAGGCCGGTAATTGCATTAATGGCCGATAAGGCTGCCAAATAGGAGTTGATCGCATGGTTTTATAAACGGTTGGCAAATGAAGCGCCTAGTATGCCACAGCAACAGCGATATTTTGAGAGCAAACCTATAGCTTATACAGGCTTGCTCTATGGACGTTAGGCAACCGAAGGCAATCCTTGGCTTTGAGCTTGTTGGCGATTCACCCCATTAATCAAGGCTTTGATAGCCGCTACAGCGATATTTCTATCTTTGCCGACACCAAATATCGCGTGATTATCATCAACTTTTATCTCTACATAACAAACCGCTAATACATCAGCACCTTCACCAATGGCATGCTCGCTATAATCCACCACGCTAATCTTTTTACCTATCTGTGTACTTAAGGCATTCGCGGCCGCATCAATAGGGCCAGTGCCTTTACCATCTAGGCTTAAGACTTGCTGATTGTGCTCAACTTCCAAGGCTAGCGATAATTGTTCGCCATCATCATTCAATTGGCTACTGGTATAGCGCCATGGACTATCTATGGCAAAATATGACTGCTCAAACAACGCCGCAATATCGGCACTTTTAATTTCTTTGCCCATGCCATCACTGCGTTCTTGCACAATCATGCTGAACTCAATTTGCAAGCGACGAGGCAATTGCATGCCGGTTTCTTGCTGCAATAAAAAGCTCACCCCGCCCTTACCGGATTGGCTATTCACCCGCACTACCGCATCGTAACTGCGATTCACATCGGCAGGATCAATCGGCAAATAAGGCACTTCCCAAAAGGTATCAGGTTCTTGCACAGTAAAGCCTTTCTTGATCGCATCTTGGTGCGAACCTGAAAACGCAGTAAAGACTAATTCGCCCGCATAAGGATGGCGCGGATGCACAGGCAACTGGTTACACTCTTCAGCCAATTGTCGTACAGCATCAATATCCGAAAAGTCCAAACCAGGGTGAATACCTTGGGAGTATAAATTCATCGCCAAGGTAACTAAATCCACATTACCGGTACGCTCGCCATTACCAAATAAGCAACCTTCTACCCTATCGGCACCGGCCATAATCGCTAATTCTGCTGCTGCTACGGCGCAACCGCGGTCATTATGCGGGTGCACACTTAAAACAATCGCTTCACGTTGCTGCAGATTGCGGTGCATCCACTCCACTTGGTCGGCGTAGGTATTGGGCGTGGACATTTCTACGGTAGCGGGCAAATTTAGAATCATTTTTTTCGCTTCTGTCGGCTGCCATACCTCGGCTACCGCATCGCTAACTTCTTTAACAAACTCGATTTCTGTACCGGAGAAAAATTCAGGCGAATACTGATATGTCCAATCCACCTCAGGCGCTTGTGCCGTTAGCTCCTTCACCCACTGCGCACCACGCACGGCAATTTCTTTTACGCCTTGCTTGCCGGTGTTATAAACAATACGTCTAAATGTAGGCGCCAAAGGATTGTACATATGCAAAATCGCACGCTTGGCACCGCGCAAGCTTTCCACCGTGCGTTCGATTAACTCATGGCGCGCCTGCACTAACACTTCGATAGTGACATCGTCCGGTATATGGTTCTCTTCTATCAATAGGCGCACAAAATCAAATTCGGTTTGCGAGGCCGAAGGAAAGCCCACTTCTATCTCTTTAAAACCAATAGCTACTAAGGCTTTAAAAAAGCGTAATTTGGTTTCGATATTCATCGGATCGATTAACGCCTGATTACCATCACGCAGATCCGTACTCATCCAGATCGGCGGGCTCTCTATACTGCTCTCCGGCCACTGCCTATCCGGCAAGGCGATGCCAACAAAACGCTGGTATTTTTTTTCTGGATTCGTGATCACTACGGACTCCCTTAATCATTAATCGCTATACATTATAAAAGCCGCTGAGGGCAATGGGTTTGTCGACTTGTGGCCTACTCTATGGACTGGCTGCTCTTGTGAAGCAAAGTCCGCATTGCCATACCGCTTGTGGCGATAAAAGGTCTTTCAGCGTGATGCGTAGTGTAAGGTAAAAACACTGGCAGTAAATTGCCAAGATTGCCCTTATAGAAAATTATTAGCAATAAAGCGCAAGTAAATATAAAATAAAAAGCAGAATATTCTTCTATAGGCAAATATAGCGCTATGACACAGCTAGACCGCTACGATCATCAAATACTGCAACTGCTGCAAAACAATGGCCGCATGTCCAATCAAGAGCTGGCAGATGCAATCAATTTATCGCCCTCGCCCTGCTTGCGTCGTGTGCGCCAATTAGAGGAATCCGGCATTATTCAGGCTTATGCTGCTTTGTTGGATGCTAAAAAGCTCGGCCTCAACTTAATGTCCTTCATCCAAATCAGTTTGGATAAGCACACCCACGAGCGCTTCGAACGCTTCGAACAAACTATCGCCAGCTATCCTGAGGTGCTGGAATGTCACTTGATCACTGGGCAATCGGCAGATTACTTACTGAAAGTCATTGTTCGCGATATGGATGGCTACCAACACTTCTTATTAGACAAACTTACCCGTATAGAAGGCGTAACCGGCGTACATTCCTCTTTTGTAATGAAGTCGCCTATTGATAAAACAGCCCTGCCACTGCTTTAAATTCTGCCTAAAAAACAATCGTTTTTTGTACAATTGCCGCGTTTCTGACTTGGCTAAGCGCATTAATGCCGTTATAGTGTGGCGCTTTTTACAGTAGTTATTATTGGCGAACGCTGATAAGCATTGAACATAATTAAAGGTTTAAAACTATGGCACAGTGGGAATGTATTGTTTGCGGTTGGATTTACGACGAAGCGAAAGGTGATCCTGAAAATGGCATCGCGCCTGGCACAAAGTGGGACGATGTACCTGAAGAGTGGCTTTGCCCTGACTGCGGCGTAGGTAAAGACAGCTTTGAGATTATCGCCGGTAGCGAAACCGAAGAAACGCGCGACGATAGCCTAGGCCAACACAAACAACGCCCAATCGTTATAATTGGTAGCGGTTTAGCTGGCTATAACGTGATCAAAGAAATTCGTCGATTAGACGCCAATGTGCCAGTGATTATTATTACTGCAGACGATGGTCGCAGCTACTCCAAGCCTATGCTGTCTACGGGTTTCACCAGAAACTCCACAGCCAAAGATTTAGCACAAAATGATGCTGGCAGCGTAGCACGTCAATACAACTGTAGTGTTTGGACAATGACCAAGGTCACTGCCATCAACACCAAAGACCAAGTCCTAACCCTAGACAACAATGTAAGCCTTGATTACGAGAAACTCGTTATCGCTTGGGGTGCAGAAGTGATTCGTCCACCGATGACAGGTGACGCACTCGACAGCGTTTACTCTATCAACGATCTAAACGATTACGATATCTTCCGTAAAGCCTTAGATAAGAGCAAAGCGAAAAAAGTGGTCATCATCGGTGGCGGCTTAATCGGTAGCGAATTCACCAACGACTTATTAAACGGTGGTTTTGAAACCGTTACAGTTGACCCAATGGGCTACTGCCTACCCAATTTACTGCCGGAAGTTGCCGGTAAAGCGGTACAAAACGCATTAGAAGCCCAAGGCGCAACCTTCCACTTTGGCCCATTAGAAAGTGGCGAGTTTGGTCCTGTGGCAACAGCCGTTAACCGCAGCGAAGAAGGCGTAGTGGTTAGCCTAAACAACGGCGTTAAAATCGAAGCGGATGTTGTTCTATCGGCTGTTGGTGTACGTCCACGCATCCAGTTAGCACAAGATGCTGGCATCGATTGCGGCCGTGGTGTTAAAACCAACCGCTTGCTAGAAACCAGCGCCAAGAACGTTTACAGCCTAGGTGACTGCGCCGAAGTTGAAGGCCATGTTTTATTTTACGTAGCACCTTTGATGGCCAGCGCACGCGCATTAGCAAAAACACTCACCGGCACACCCACCGAAGTGAGCTACCCTGCAATGCCTGTCACGATTAAAACGCCAAGCTGCCCAGTAGTAGTAGCTCCCCCTGCACGTGGTGCAGAAGGCGAATGGCATATTGAGCAAGATGGCAATAACGTCGTCGCTGAGTTTAAAGATGCAGCCGGCAACTTATTAGGCTTTGCTTTAACGGGCGATGGCAACAAAGAAAAAATGCGCTTACAGAAGTTATTACCTCCGATTATGGAGTAATACTGTAGAGTGTTTTGATGTTAAAAAGGCTGGTTAAACACCGGCCTTTTTTATGGCGGCAATTAACGTTGTATGTCCTGCAATGACGGAAAACCACCTTGCCATTAAAGCTCGCAGCAAAACCTTGAGCTAAATCACATTATTACTTAGACTCAAAAAGTACATGAACCAGCAGAGAACCGGTGCCGATGAAATATATAAATAAACACCTACCTGCTCAAAGAAAGGCCTTATTTCACAATACTTTACTTCCAACACTCACACTAACCTCCATGACGTCGAAGAGTCGAAGCTGTTCGATCGGCTAAAGGCAGTAGAGCAACTTTGCCTAAAGCCAAGCCTTTAATCGAAGCCACTAATTACTCTGCAACCAGCAATGAATTCAAGGTTTATTTAGTAGATAAAAAATTAGACTGAACAATGCAAAACGAAGCTATTCGCCCAGAAAACAAGGAACTCGCCAAGCTGATAATAGGCCAAATAAAGGCCGGCGTTGATGAATGGCAGATGCCCTGGCATAAGGGTATTGTCGAGGCAGTTAATGCATTAACTGGCAGAGTTTATACTGGCTACAATGCTACTATTTTATGGCAACAGGCTATAAGTCGTGGCTACTCATCGAATCAATGGGCCACATTAAAGCAGTGGCGTAAATTTAAAGGTATGGTTCGCCGCGGAGCCAGAGGTGTGGCACTTTTCCAGCCACTTAAAAGGGCGCAGCGTAATAGCGATGGCACAATTGAAAACTTCATCTATGCCTACAAACGCTATCATGTATTTAATTATGATGACGTAAATAATGTAAATTTTGATCATCCTGATATGTTTTCAGCCCCACACATTAAGACTTTTGTGTTTAATGAAACCGCTGAGTTAATAGCTAAGCGCTCTGAAGCAATAATAAAGCATGGCGGCACAAATGCTTTTTATTCGCCCTCTACAGACCATATAGGCATGCCAAGTATTCAGAGTTTCTTTACTACCAAAATAGCAAGCGCCTCCGAAAATTATTATTCTACTTTACTTCACGAGCTCATTCATTGGACCAAAAAATCAAACCGAGCACAGCGTGGGTCTTTTTTTGTGGATACTCGAAAGGATTACGCTTTTGAGGAGCTAGTTGCCGAGCTAGGTGCCAGCATTTTAACTACACGAATAGATGGTTTAGTCTGCCCAAGAGAAGACCATGCCGCGTATTTACAATACTGGTTATCTATCCTTGAAGATGATTTTGAGTACTTTTATAAAGCGTTACTTCTAGCACAAAAAGCCGCCGATTGGCTCTGCACTAAAGCACAGCTTGGGGTTAACCGATACGGTTGGCATTTGGATGACGATGACGACAAGATCGTTGCAGCAATTGATACATTCTTGCCTGAGGATACCGTACTTAGACCATTCTCTTTATTGCCGCCATCACCGTTCGCAAGCGCTTCTAAGTTTCATCACAACTGGACCGTGGGTAACTTTAATTGGCTAGTACGCTCAAGAATACATTGCGCCGGCTGCGCCCATGTTTACTCTGTTGTTTTAGAACTTGACGCCAATTGGAGTAGCTGCCCAAGGTGTTATGTTTATAACTGTTTTGAATCGGTAAACGACATGTTCAATTTAAATGAATAGATAAACGATAAGAGCATAGAAACACAAACCTGAATGCAAACAGGAAGAGCGCTTTCCTACACCTGAAAAACCTTCCCTACTCGCTGCATCTGCTCTTCACTAACGCCGGCTTGTTCAGCATAGTACGGCCACTGTCCGATAGCCTCGCGTATTTGCTGTGCAATTGCGCTAACATCTCCTTTTGCTAAACCAAATATTTTCCCCATTTTCTCCGCTTCTGTCGCAGTGGGTGGATAAGCTTGGTAAGCAAAGCCTGCAGCATGGTATTCGCCCATTGCCAGACTGGGCACTAAGTCATAGGCTGGCGCGAGTTGGTAGCCTTTTGTGCTGTGGATAAAGCTAAAGTTACGTTCATGATCATCGGTGTTATTAATCGCGCGATTAAACAGCATCAGCCCTAAGAGCTGTTTCAGATCTTCTTCTATAGTCCACGAATACTGCTGTAGCAAACGATATAAGTCATCGTAACGAAAACTATGACCAGCATCTTGTTGAGTACTAGATTGTTTGAGCAAACCATTGGCGGTTATTAAGTGGCGGCGCGCATCGCCATCTATATCAAAACGTTCTAGCAGCAGCACATCTCTTTGGTTGATATCGCTTATAACCTTAGCTGGGCCGATATGGATACCGGCACGTTGCGCCATCAGCAAACAGGCAAGCTCAACACGAGCATTATTGTAACGATCGCTACTACGATTAAATTTGGCTAAATACGCTGCGTCTTGATCGTACACTAAAGCTTTAGGCCTTGCCCCACCTACGCCGGAGCCAGAGTTGGCTAAATACACTAAGCCCACAGCATGCATATCTAAATCTGCAAATTCTTGTTGGTCTAGATGCTGCGCTGCTTGCTCGGCTTGTTGTAATTTATCTAGGGCAATACCCACTGCATAATGTGGTGCTTGTCCTTGCTCAACAAAACATAAGGCACCAATTCGACTATGCACTTGCTGCAAAAAACTTAGCATTTCACGTATATTATTTGCATTCAGGCGCTGCTGATTACGTTGCATTGCTAGTTTTGTGAGTACCTGTCGCCCCCAAGCATCGGGCAGGT
>SMEQ01000087.1_pt1 | contig 28992 bp, 22 predicted proteins | sample 2456281 | NCBI WGS metagenome assembly SMEQ01 (sample SAMN10132596, study PRJNA489261) | soil metagenome | isolation source: day1 antibiotic-loamy sand soil ammended with raw manure from dairy cow... | place: USA | collected 2015-04-01
TGTATTGCTTAGTGATTGAGTTTTTCGGCTCAGTCAAAATGCGCAATAAAGCATCTTTATCCAATGGATTCAAATAGGTAAGTACAGGCAGTCGGCCAATGATTTCTGGAATCAAACCAAAAGATTTTAGATCTAATGGGGTGATATACTTCATCATATTTTTACGATCGATATGAGCGGAATCTTGACTTGCAGAGTAGCCCACAACCCTTGTGTTGAGACGCTGAGCAATTCGTTTTTCGATACCATCGAAAGCACCACCACAGATAAAAAGAATATTCTTGGTGTCCACCGCAATCATTTTCTGATCTGGATGTTTGCGCCCTCCTTGAGGTGGTACATTAATGATTGACCCTTCAAGCAACTTCAAAAGTCCTTGTTGAACGCCCTCGCCACTCACGTCACGTGTAATGGAAGGATTGTCGCTCTTACGGGCTATTTTATCAATTTCGTCTATAAAAACAATACCTCTCTCGGCAGTAGCTACATCATAATCGGCAGCTTGCAACAGTCTTGTAAGTATGCTTTCAATGTCTTCACCCACATATCCTGCCTCTGTAAGTACAGTAGCATCAACAATGGTTAGGGGCACATGCAACATTTTTGCAATAGTACGAGCCAGCAGTGTTTTGCCAGTTCCAGTAGATCCAACCATGATTATATTAGATTTTTCAATCTCCACATCATCTTTGGTGTCTTTTTGCAGCAGTCGTTTGTAATGATTGTAAACCGCAACTGACAAATAGCGCTTTGCATCATCTTGACCAATAACATATTGATCTACAAATGACTTTATCTCAATTGGTTTTGGCAGTTTACTCAAAGTGAAACCAGGTGCAGCTTCTGCTTTTTTCTTCAACGAGTCATCAACGATTCCGTGAGCTTGTTCAACACACATATCGCAAATATGACCAGTCACGCCAGCAATCAAAAGATTTACTTCGCTATCAGCTCTACCACAAAAACTACAATGATTTTTATTAGGATTTTTCTTTGCCATTTTAAATTTTACTCTCGCTTTCCTTATTAATGTCTCTTATTTCTTCACAAGTACGTCATCTACCATTCCGTAGTTTTTTGCTTCTGATGCTGTCATCCAGAAGTCTCTATCAGAATCGCGTGCCACCTCTTCGATGGGTTTGCCCGAATGCTTAGATATAATAGCAAATAGTTCTTGCTTCACCTTTGCAATTTCGCGTGCAGTAATTTCAATGTCCGAAGCCTGTCCTTGCACACCACCCAATGGCTGATGAATCATCACACGAGAATGAGTTAGCGCAAAACGTTTCTTTGGGGTTCCCGACACCAATAGCACAGCTGCCATAGATGCGGCAATACCTGTACAAATAGTAGATACATCGCTCGAAATAAATTGCATTGTATCGTACACACCATAGCCAGCATATACCGAGCCTCCTGGTGAGTTTATATATATTGAAATATCTTTGCCAGTATCAGCCGAGTCTAAATAAAGTAGCTGAGCCTGAATTACATTGGCAGTATAATCATCAATTTGTGTTCCAAGAAAAATGATGCGATCCATCATCAGACGTGAAAAAACATCCATCTGCGCCACATTTAATTGGCGCTCTTCTATAATAGTAGGCGATATGAAGCTACTGGTAATAGAAGGAGATACGGACTTGCTTGTAATTTTGGCATAGCCATCGAGAGCTAAACCATTCATGCCTAAATGTTTTACGGCGTAATTTCTAAAATCTTTTTCCATGTTTATATTCTTAAGCCAATCATGAGATTGGTGTTTGTTTTAATATCGTTATTGTTGTCTGCAATCATTTGTAAGCAGAATATCATTTAATTTGTATGGATCAACGATAAAAAAGCAGAAAGCTTCTACTCGTTTGAACGTACAAGTAACAAAGTTAAGAATTTAATTTATAATTCTACAAATCAACTTTGTAATTGTTCCTAAACTGCAAAAGCTTTCTGCGCTATTAATAGTACCAGAATGGGGGAAAGTTAATCTTTTGACTGAGTTTCGCCTTCTTCTTGGTTATCATTCTCTTCTTCTACCTCTTCATTGTCATGGTCGTGATCATGGTCATGGTCGTGGTCGTGGTCGTGTTCTGCTTCTTGATTTTCTGCAGCAGTAAGTTTTGAAAACTCTTCTGATGAAATTTCTACTGGGTCAATAGAAACATTTTCTTTCATCCAAGCAACAATTTTGTTTTCAACTACTCTGGCAAACAGACCTTTCACAGTCTCTTCATTCTCAAGCATTCTTTTCACATAATCTTGCAACATGTCTGCAGGAAGATTGCTCATTCCGTATTGTGCAAACTGTGATTGAGCTACTTGTGTGGCAAGTTCTTGAACATCCGAAGGTTCTGTTTTAATATCATTGTCGGTAACAATTTTGTCTTTGGCAATTTGATATTTAATGTCGTTCAAGATGTTTGGGAAGTCTTGCTCTATCAACTCGTCAGTTGCCTGCTCGTTGGTCATCTTCAACCATTTTTTCAAGAACTCATCGGGGAACTCCAATGGCTCCATTTTCTCAACAATCGCTTTTCTGATCTCTTTCATAAAGAAATAGTCAGCATCAGGACCAAATTGGTTGCTTAACGACTCTTTGATTTTAGCTCTAAAAGACTCCTCATCAGATACAACACCTTCGCCCAAAACTTTGTCGAACATCTCTTGGTTCACTTCAGCTTCTTTGAAACGTGTGATTTCTGCAATAGTAAATTTGAAATCAGACTTAACGTCTGCTACGTCTTCTTTAGGAATGCTCAAGAAAGAAGCAATTTCAGCCTCATTGTCATAGGCCAGTGCTGGATTGATAATCACTTCGTCGCCTGCATTTGCACCAACAAATCGATTTTTTGTTTCCTCATCATTTTTGATGTAAGAAGGCATCAATATAGCATTTTCAACAACAATACCATCTTCTTTAGGCTCACCGTTTTCCAATTCTACTGCTTTACCTTTTATAAGGTCTGTTTCTACAGCAGACTCTTCAACCTTGTCATACGTACCAAAGTTTTGCTTGTAGCCTTCCATTTGCTTTTCCAACAAATCGTCTTCAAGCGTCACTTTGTATAGTGGGAGCTTATCGTTATTGTCAAATGTTATGTCAAATTCAGGAGTCAAACCTACTTCAAACTCAAAAGTAAACTGCTCGTCTTTTTCAAGATCAAGTTCTTTATCTGGGTTTTCAAGTGGTAGTGGCTCTCCCAAAATAGGAAGTTTGTTTTCTTGTATATAGTTAGACAAGCTTGAGTTGATCAACTTATTCACCTCTTCGGCCAATACAGATTGACCATAAAGCTTCTTTACCACTCCCATTGGCACTTTGCCAGGGCGGAAGCCAGGTATGCTTGCTTTTCTTCTATATTCATTCAACGTTTTATCAACGTTTCCTTGAAAATCGGCTCTTTCCATTTCAATGGAAATAACGCCGTTTACATTATCAGTTTTATTGAGCGATATATTCATCCCAACGATTGTTTATTATGTTAATTATTAAATTCTATTTTATCTTGGAGAAACTTTGACCTTTGAAAATCAAACGATTTGCAGTAGCCTCATCTATTTAGTTTGGAAGTGCAAAATTAATTTTATTATTCCAATATCCAAAAATATTATACATCTATCTTTTAAGACCTTGCAATTTACAACATATTAGATGAATAGTTGTTACGGAATAAGTAGTATTTAAGATTTCTCGGAAATATATTCAATGTTCATCTGTAAGATATTGTGATTAACCAATCGTGCAATGTCCTATTAAAAGTATCCACACTAAAAAAAACGAACATCTAATCTTCACTATTCTTATAAATAAAAATATTCTCATGAACATACACTACCCAATTGCAGTTTATATAAAGGACTCACTAAAAAAGGATCAATCCATGAGTTAAAGTTAAAATAATAGCGTTTACTCACTCAAATGATACTATTGTAGTGCAAGACTAACTTAAAATTATTATTTTTGAAGAACTATAGATTTTAATATTCAAAACCAATATAACAAACCACACTTATTAAAATAAACAACATGAAGTATAAATGGATTTTATATACACTTGCAACCCTATTGATTGTTTCGTGCAGTAGCTACAAGCACACTGAAAGTCAGACGCAAGAGTACACTATAGTAAACATGTCTGGAACTATTGTAGAGATGAACAAAGATCAAGGTACTAACGCCGAGATGCAGGCATTTGTAGATAAATACAAAGGGACCCTTGACGCTCAAATGAACGAAGTGGTGGGAACTACTTCTGCCTTTATGCAAAAAGGACGCCCCGAGAGTTTGCTCACCAACTTCACATCGGATGTAATGAAGGAGTACGGCGATCAGAAAATTGAGAATGGCGCTGATGTAGCCATTATGAATGTGAATGGACACAGAGCCACACTTCCAAAAGGAGATATAACACTTGGCAACTTGTTTGAAGTATATTCTTTTGACAATACAATCTCATTTCTCGAAGTAAAAGGCGCAGACCTGACAAAGATATTTGAGGCCAATGCACGCATTGGTGGTGCAGGTATCTCTTCAAACGCTCATCTTGTGGTGAATGATAAGAAGCTAAAGAGTGCTACATTGGATGGCAAAACTATTGACAATGACAAGATTTACAATGTAGTCACCATTGATTATCTTGCCGATGGTAATGACAACATGAGCGCCTTCAGAGATGCAGTATCAATACAAGACACGGGAATCACGCTTCGTGACATAATGATAGACTATATACGCGAACAAACTGCGCAAGGAAAAACAATTACATCGCAATTAGATGGAAGAATAACAATTGAATAAACAACCCAAAAGTATGAAACAATATATTATCATCCTAATAGTTCTCCTTGGTTTTGCAAGTGCACTACAGGCTCAGAATCTAATTTTACTTCACACCAATGACACTCACAGCAGAATAGAACCTGTGCCGGAAACAGACAAATACAATCCCGATTTAGGTGGCGTAATACGAAGAGCTGCTTATGTAGAGAAAATGCGCAATGAGCATGAGAACGTGTTGCTATTTGATGCAGGCGATTTTTTGCAAGGCACCCCCTACTTCAACATGTTTAAAGGAGAGGTGGAAGTGGAAGCCATGAATATGCTCAAATATGACGCAGTCACGCTGGGCAATCATGAGTTTGATTATGGCATGGATGTGTTGGTCAATCTTGTTAAGAAAGCCGACTTTCCAATAGTATGCACCAATTATGATTTCTCTGAAACTGAAATTGCAGACATCATTAAACCCTACCACATCATTTTAAAAGATGGTGTTAAAATAGGCATTGTGGGAGCCAATATCGATCCGAAAGGACTCGTTGCATCTACTCATTATGAAGGGATGAAGTTTCTTCCTCCAACCGAAACAATCAATAAAACTGCCGAGATGTTACGCAACGATTACAAAGTTGATATGGTGATATGCCTATCTCACATGGGAATTCAAAATGAATTGAAACTGGCTGAAAACAGCAGGAACATCGACATCATAATTGGTGGTCACAGCCACACGTTTATGCAGAAACCTTCTATTCGCAACAATTTAGATGGAAAAGAAGTATTGGTTTTTCAAACCAATGGTCGAGGTGTTTATGTAGGCCGTATAGACGTAGAACTCAATAAAGTGAATCAGAACTAAGATTCAATTTCTGTAAAACTTCCGATTACTGTTCAAATGAAAAAAACAAGCTTATTGGTTGGATTTGTGCTACTATTGCAAATAGCAACAGCACAAATTCAACCTAATCTATATAGAAATGCCGATCAGGCTAAAATGAATGCATGGGTAGATTCTGTGTACTCTACATTGACGATGGAGGAGCGCATTGGACAGCTCTTCATGGTTATAGCTAACAATCACAACACTGAGGCAAACAAGAAATTAATTAACCGGTACATAGAGGAACAAAAAATTGGAGGAATTCTTTTCTCTAAAGGTACAATAGCTACACAAGCCACACTGACCAACTATGCGCAAAAGAGAAGTAAAACACCTCTCTTTATAGGACTGGATGGCGAATGGGGATTGAATATGCGCCTGTCCGATGCACCAAAGTTTCCACGTAATATGGTGTTGGGAGCCATCAAAAGCGACTCATTGCTTTATCTATACGGCAAAGAAGTGGCACGTCAGTGCAAAGAGTTGGGTATTCATGTCAACTTTGCTCCTGTACTCGATGTCAATAGTAATCCCAATAATCCCATTATTGGCGACCGTGCATTTGGAGAGAAACCTGAGAATGTAGCCATTAAAGGCGTGGCCTATGCTCGCGGATTGGAAGATGGTGGTGTAATGGCAGTTGCCAAACATTTTCCTGGACATGGTGATACAGCAGATGACTCTCACAAAACACTGCCAACCATATTACACAATAAAGACAGATTAGATGAGATAGAACTATTTCCATTTATGTCTTACATCAATTCTGGACTCTCTGGAATGATGGTGGGACACCTGAATGTGCCCTCACTCTTCACTAAAGGATTGCCCTCAACACTGACTCCAAGTGTGGGGAAAGAATTGTTGAAGAATGATATGGGTTTCTCGGGACTAACTTTTACTGACGGAATGGCAATGCGAGGGGTGACCAACCAATCATCGATGAGTGTGAAAGCGATATTGGCAGGCAACGATATTGTTTTGGGTGTACCTAATATAACCCGAGAGTTCCAATCGGTGAAAGAGGCGGTAGAGAAAAACGTCATTTCAGCTGAGATGCTTGAGAGAAAAGTGCGCAAGATATTGGCCTATAAGTTTATAACTGGAGCGCACAATTTCAAACCTATTGCAACAAACAGTGTAGCCAGAAATATTAATAGCAACTACTCTGAATGGCTCATCCGCAAACTGCACGACTCGTCTATCACCCTGATGAAGAATAACAAAGAGACGTTGCCCTTAAAAAACTTAGACAAACACAAAATTGCATCGGTAGCCATTGGTGTCTCCACCATTGCTCCTTTCCAAACATGGCTGAAAAAGTATGGTGAGGTTGCCACATTTCAGATTTCACAATCGGATCAAATAGCAGAGATAAAAGAAAAGCTGGAAGATTATGATGTAGTCATCTACTCCGTCCACTCAAAAAGCACGCGCGATATGATTGCTCTTCAAGAGCAGTTGAAAAGCAAACAATCGGTAATGGTTTTCTTCACATCGCCCTATCAATTGAGTGGCTTTACAAAATCAATGGGCAATAGTCAATCTATTGTGTTGGCACATACCAATGATTATTTTGCGCAAATAAGCGCAGCGCAAGCCGTGTTTGGCGGAATAGCTATGGATGGAATAATGCCGGTATCGATTGGAGCTTACAAAGCCAACAGCGGAATGAAAACTGCCAAAACAAGATTGGCCTATCAGCTACCCGAAGAGATAGGCATAAATTCAGAGCGATTCTACTCTATAGAGAAGATTGCGTTAGAGGGCATCAGACAAAAAGCTTACCCTGGTTGTCAGATATTGATAGCCAAAGACGGAGTAGTTATTTACGACAAATCATTTGGAAGTTTTGAATATGGAGTGAGTAGCAAGGTAACTGATGAAACTGTTTATGACTTAGCATCCGTAACAAAAGCAGCTGCTACACTGCCTGCAATCATGAAACTGTACGACAATAAACAAGTTCGTTTGCAGGATAACTTCCAGAAGTTTATTCCAGAAACAAAAAACAGCAACAAAGCTAACATAACTATTCGCAAAGCTCTACTTCACGAATCCGGTATATTGCCCTATATTCCCTACTACACTTTTGCAATTGATAAAGAGAGCTATACAGGTGCACTACTATCCAATAAAAAATCGAGCGTACACAATGCAAGTTTTGCAGGAATGTGGGGACGAACTAACTATAAGTTTAAAAACAACTTGATTTCAGCTGTCAATTCGCCTACTTTTAGCCTTCCCGTATCCGAAAAAATGTTTGCAAGCAAAGAGATGCAAAAAACACTCCTCACGGAGATTGTAAATAGCAACTTGAAAGGAGTCAACCGATATGCTTATAGTTGCCTTAACTTTATGTTGCTCAAAGAGGTGGTTGAAAATGTGTCGAAACAAGACCTTAACCAATTTACTCAAACCAACTTCTACAGGAAATTGGGTGCAACCACAACAACATTCCAACCGCTCAACTATATGAGCATCGCCCATATTGCACCCACCGAAAACGATCAATTTTTCCGCAAGCAAACACTAAGAGGCTATGTACACGACGAAGGAGCAGCTCTTTTTGGAGGCATATCTGGAAATGCAGGTTTGTTTTCAACAGCCAACGATTTAGCTAAGCTGTTCCAGATGTACCTCAACGGAGGTAGTTATGGTGGCGAACAATTGATAAGTGAAGAGACCGTGCGACTATTCACTACCACCAAAAGTAGCGTGAGCCGTCGTGGGCTGGGCTTTGACAAACCTGATCTGCGAAACAACAACGCAAGTCCCACCAGTCCGCAAGCTCCCATATCTGTTTACGGACACACAGGCTACACTGGCACAAGCTTTTGGATTGACCCCGACAATCAAATGATATTTATATTCCTATCAAACAGGGTGCATCCCAACCGATCCCCCAACAGGCTGCACACACTCAAATCGCGCAAGCGCATTCAAGACGAAATCTATAATGCGCTCAAATAAAAAAACCTACAAATAAGATGCAACAGATAATTAAAAGCAACAAGATAACGGACGACCTAAAGGCGGTTCTGAACAAAACTACTTACGACAAACTATTTGTTCTCACCGACGAACATACGGATAAACAATGCTATCCGCTCATTGAAGCTATTCCTGAAATACAGGAAGCAAAACGAGTTATTATCCCGGCTAACGACTCTAATAAAAACCTCGAGAACTTGGCTCAGGTTTGGAAATTCTTGACCAAAAATGGAGCTACACGTCACTCATTACTCATCAATTTGGGTGGAGGCATGATAACAGATTTAGGAGGTTTTGCTGCAGCCACCTACAAGCGAGGCATTGCTTATATCAATATCCCCACCACATTACTTGGCTCAGTAGATGCTGCAGTAGGTGGTAAAACGGGTATCAACTTCGAAGGATATAAGAATGAGATTGGGGCTTTCTATCCTGCGCTACACATAATTATATCTGCAGAATTTTTAAGTACACTGACTCACAAAGACATTCTCTCGGGCTATGCCGAAATGATAAAGCACGGACTATTGGACTCAAAAGCTATTTGGGATAAAACTATCAATTTCGATCTGCAAACTATTGACTACAGCTTATTAAACGATTTGGTGATGGAGTCAGTACTCATCAAGCAACGTATTGTAGAGAAAGATCCTTTGGAAAAGAATATCCGCAAAGCATTGAACCTTGGACATACAATAGGTCATGCATTCGAAAGCTTTGCGCTTGACAATGATAGAGCTGTGCCTCACGGCTATGCAGTAGCATGGGGATTGGTTGCAGAATTGTATTTGTCGCACAAGTTGTGCAACTTTCCTAAAGAGACATTGGAGTTGGTTTCTCAGTTTATCAAACAAAACTACGGAACGTTTGACTTCAATCGAGAGGACTACAATACGCTGTATCAATTGATGGTACACGATAAGAAGAATGTAGGCGACACTATCAATTTCACACTATTGGCTAATGTTGGGGATATACAGATAGATCAAACAGCGGATAGAAGGATGATTGAAGAGGCTTTGGATTATTATATTCAGTAACCTGCTGGGAAATACTATGGGGTCATTTTTTGTCACCCCTATTCAAGTATCTTATTTTATAGCCCAATGCAGCAACCGCTATACTCATAAAGGGACTAATAAGATTGAAAAAAGCGAATGGTAAGTAATCAAATACATCTACCGTCAACACTTTGCTATGGTAAGCTCCACAGGTATTCCATGGAATAAGCACAGAGGTTACTGTACCCCCATCTTCCAAACTTCTGCTCAAATTCTCGGGAGCTAAGCCTTTTTCTTTATACGCTTCAGAAAACATTTTACCCGGGACAACAATTGCCAAATATTGATCTGATGCCAATATATTCATTCCAAAAGCAGAAGCAATAGTTGCACCTACAAGACTCGCAGTGCCGCTTACCAGAGATAGTAGCGCTCTGCTTATTTTACGCAAAGCACCGATAGCTTGCATACTTCCACCAAAAATCATAGCACATACAATCAGTTCAACGGTACTTAGCATTCCTGTCATTCCACTTGAAGAGAAAAGCGCTCTATCGTCTAAAATGGGATTGCCTGTCAGAATGTTTGTGTCATTACTTATACTTTGCATTCCTACGTGATACATATCTTTTATTGTAAGAGAGGTAGCACTGGTTCCATTTAGTTTATTGGACAGCTCTAAAATTAAATCTTGTTGAAAAATTGCAGCAAATACAGCACCCAGAAGTACGCCTATCAATAAGGCAACAAAGGGAGGAGTTTTTCTTATTATAAGCCCCAATACAAGTGCAGGAACAATAAACAGCCAAGGAGTAATTGTAAATCTATTTGTTATAGCCGTAAGTATCTCATCGGGGTTTACTGTGCCTTGCGTTTTAGTGGTGAATCCAATAATTAAAAAGATTACCAATGTAATAATTATCGATGGCACAGTAGTAATCATCATGTATCTAATATGAGTGATTATGTCTGTTCCTGCCACTGCTGGAGCCAAGTTGGTTGTGTCGGACATGGGCGACATTTTATCGCCGAAATATCCTCCAGAGACTACAGCACCAGCGGTCATTGCGGCATTAATTCCCAACGAGTTGCCAATGCCAATAAGAGCTATACCAATAGTGGCACTTGTGGTCCATGAGCTACCTGTTGCAGTGGAAACTAACGCAGCTATCATAACTGCTGAAACTAAAAAGAAAGTAGGATTAAGGATTTGCAGTCCGTAATAAATCATTGCGGGAACTATGCCACTAAGCAACCAAGTGCCTGCCAATGCTCCCACTAAAAGTAAAATAAGGATAGCTGGAACAGTGTCTTTTATGTTTTGGGAAACATTTTCCATCACTTCAGAAAAAGGAAGTTTAAGAATACCAGCTATAACCATAGCCACTGCAGAAGCCAAAATTAAACTGAACTGATTAGACCCACTTGCAGCTTCGTCTCCAAAAACACGATAATTAATAGCTAAGAAGACAATTAAAATAAAAATCGGAATTAGAGCTTCAAAAAGGGTAATTTTTCTTTTAGGCATAAACAATAGCTTTTTGTTTTTTCTTGCAATTGTATAGGTTATCTATAAACAGAAACATTATCAAAGCTGGAAGCTTTGAATACAAAAATCACATCATCAAAGATGAAAGCTTTGAATACAAAATCACAAACTCTTATTAACCTTATCAATATACTTCAGAATATCTTCTTTGCCCACAGCTGTTTCGGCCGATGTAACAAAAATAGGAGGCAATTCATCCCATGTTTTCAACATCTCTGTTTTGTATTGACCCACATTCATGCTCAATCTGCCTGTGCCCTGCTTGTCTCCCTTTGTGAACACAATGGAGAAAGGTACACCATTTTCGCCCAACCACTCCATAAACTCCAAGTCGATCGCTTGAGGTTTGTGTCGGCTGTCAACCAAAACAAAGAGCGATGTCATAGCGGTGCGTTCCAACACATAGTCTTCTATGATTTCTCTCAACTTCTCGCGGTTCTCTTTTCCTCGGCGGGCATAGCCATAACCAGGTAAATCTACCAAATACCATTCGTCGTTGATTAAGAAATGATTGATAAGCATTGTCTTTCCAGGTGTGGACGAAGTCATGGCCAATCCTTTTCGATTGGTGAGCATATTTATCAATGAGGACTTACCCACATTTGAGCGTCCAATAAAAGCATATTCGGGTTTCCCATCTTGCGGGCAACTTGTATGATCGGTATTACTTATAACAAATTCAGCACTTTTTATAATCATTGTTTTATTGTTTTTATTAGTTGTTTATACTCTTGAAGTAGGCGAAGGTGCATTATTGTTATTCCTCAACGATATAATCCACAATCCTAACACTGTGAGTCCACCATTGATAAGCAGCATTTCGTATCCCATTTTATAGTTGTAAACATGCATCATCAGAACCTCGAGCCCATAGCACAATATGGGTGCAGCAATGGCTATGTAAGGAACCAACTTGTCCATTGGCTTCAACTTTGTGTAAAGTCCTGCAATGTATAGCCCCAGTAAAGGTCCGTAGGTGTATGATGCCATTCGGTATATTACATTGATAATACTGTCAGACCCAATGGCATGAATAATCATGATGAGGACAATAAAAACAGCACTTATCACTACGTGGGTAATGCGTCGGGTGCGGATGTTCTTTTTTTCTAACTCTTCTGAGCCATTTGAGCTTTTCATCCCCAAAATATCTACACAATAGGACGTGGTGAGAGAAGCCAGAGCGGAGTCGGCACTTGAAAATGCTGCCGCTACAATACCTACAATAAATATTCCCAACACTGTTGGTCCCATATGTTCGCTGGCAAGCATGGGCAATATTTGATCGGCTACTTCAGGCAACATTATATTGTTTTGTTGAGCAAAAAGCAATAACAACACGCCCAACGATAGAAACAAGAAATTCATTGGAACAAATGCAAAACCATAAGATATAACATTCTTCTGTGCATCTTTCAGATTTTTACACGTCAAGTTCTTTTGCATTTGGTCTTGATCCAGTCCTGTCATTACAATGGTGATGAACATGCCACTAAAAAACTGTTTAAAGAAGTTTTGAGTGCTCGACCAACTATCGAATTCGAAAATGCGTGAGTGCGGGCTCTCTTTTACTGCACTGACAATACCTCCAAAGTCGAGACCCATTTGTGTGGCTAATTGCCAAACAATAAGCACCAATGCGGTGATGAACAAGAGCGTTTGCAACCAATCGGTCCAGATAATTGTTTTAATTCCACTTTTGAAACTATAGAGCCAGATAATTAAAATAATGCCAATGACAGTGATAATGAAAGGAACTCCAAGTGCATTGAACACAAGCGACTGAAGGATAAACGCCACTAAATAGAGCCGTGCCGCTGCACCAACAATTTTGGAGAGTAGAAAAAACCAGGCTCCTGTTTTGTATGATTTACTCCCAAAGCGGGTGTCGAGATAACCATAAATTGTAGTGAGATTGAGTCTATAATAGAGCGGCAACAAGACATAAGCAATGACCATATAGCCAGAGAAAAAGCCCAACACCATTTGCATATAGGTCATATCAATGGTGCTGACCCACCCTGGAACAGATATAAATGTGACTCCCGATATGGAGGTGCCAATCATTCCGAATGCTACTACGTACCATTTTGATGATCGATTGGCGCGAAAGAAAGCATCATTATTCGTTCCCTTTCGGCTTGTGAGATATGATATGAACATCAACATGCCTAAATAGGCTACTATAACTATTAAAACGTACATTGGTTGCATGAGCTTTGTATATTAGAGTATTATAAATTCATATAATAGTTGGTTAACTCAGAGAAAGTGTCAAATTGAATGTCGAAGTCATCAGTGCTGCCAAATCCATAAGTCATAAACACAAAAGGGAATCCGGCCAATCTCGTTTCGCTACTGTCGCCATCGGTGTCGCCAATATACACTGGATGCTGAAGGTTGTTCCGTTCTTTTAGCAATTTCAGATTGTGACTCTTGGGCATATTGTTTTGTCCATGCTCCATATAATCTAAAAAGAGATGGGTTGTTTGGGTATGATTCATCAAATTGACCAATCCACCCTCTTCACAATTGCTGAGCAATAATAGTTTATACTTCGAGTGTAGTTTTTGAAGTCCTTCCATCACACCTGGATAAATAACAGGTTGCATGGTAGGCACTAATTGTTGATATTGCACTATCACCTCATCAAAAAGCAAGTCTTGCTTCTCGACAGGAACATTGGGGATAAGTACTTTTAGAATTTCACGGGCTTCTTTGCCCATCAGTCCCATCAAACTTTCGCGGGTCACTTGCACAGAATGTCCCAACTCTTCGAGCGCGCCATTCCAAGCTAAAACATAAGTATTGACATTGTCCCAAAGGGTTCCATCCATGTCAAAAATCAGACTATCGGGTTTTTGTAATAAGTTCTTCAATTTTTTTTAATGACAAAGTTAACCAACTATGGCAGAAAGCACAAATATTGATTAATTAAATACGTTTAATAATAAGAAATGGGTATATTTGCGGAAACTATTATTGAAAAGTATGCCTAAGAAAAAAGTATGTGTGATTATAAATCCCGTGTCCGGAACGGGTTCTAAACAATCGATTCCGGTGAAGATCAACTCTGCTTTCGACCCTAAGAAATATGATGTTATCATTCGCTATACGGGTTATGCTGATCATGCCACAGAGATAGCTAAAAAAGCGGTAAAAGAAAACTTCAAATATGTGATTGCAGCTGGCGGCGATGGCACTGTGAACGAAATAGCAAAAGTATTGGTAGACACCCCATGTGTGCTGGGGATAATTCCATTGGGATCGGGCAATGGTTTGGCGCGCGACCTCAACATATCTATGAATATAGATAAGTCTATTGAGACAATAACAAAAGGCGAGGAGCGTAAAATAGATTATGGTATAGCCAATGACCATATCTTCTTTTGCACCTGCGGTGTGGGGTTTGATGCTTTTGTGAGCGAACGCTTTGCTGAGGAAAAAATGCGTGGCCCCATTGGATATGTCAAAAACATTTTGGAAAGTGTTATCGATTTCAAGTCGGAAGAGTACGAGCTAATCTACGAAGGTAAAACCATTAAGGAAAGAGCTTTTGTAGTGACCTGTGCCAACGCATCCCAATATGGCAACGAAGCATATATTGCACCCAATGCAGATATGGAAGATGGAAAAATGAATGTAGCACTCATAAAGCCCATCAATGCATTCGAAATGCCACAAACAACCATTCAGCTTTTCACTAAGAATCTTCATAAGAACAACAAGGTAATTCATATACTCACTTCTGATTTAATCATTAAACGAGGCCGATCGGGTGTGATGCACATCGATGGCGAATCAATTGATGCGGGTAAAGAGATCAATGTGAGAATTATACCCAAAGGGCTCAATGTGCTTGCACCTAAAAAAACCGAGGATGACAAAAGACCACTGGAAAATGACCCTATATTTAGTGTGTTTTTGAGGTGGTTTACGCAGTAAATTGCCAATGGCAATATACTGATTGAAAAGTGAAAATTGAAAATGTAGAGCTTGGGTCACTGAGCTTGTCGAAGTGATTCGATAGATTAGAGCATTAGCAAAATGATATATAAACATTCAAATACAAAAAGCTCAGCGTCTGCTGAGCTTTTTGTATTTGAATAATAGATTCATGCAAAAGGGAGGCACTTTATATGCTTTTCATCGTTGAAAAGGGTATAACGCAGGCACATATTGTGCTTTCTAACGCTGAAAAGGGTATAACGCAAGTACATTTTATGCTTTTCAACACTGAAAAGGGTATAAAGCGAGCACATATTGTGCTTTTCAACGTTGAAAAGGGTATAATGTGAACACGTATACTGCTTTTCAACGTTGCGAAGGGTATAAACCTGACACTTTATAAGCTTCAAGGCAATAAAACACTACATATTGTTACAAAGAGCATGCATCAACTCCCAGTTATCTTATCTTTTTCTCCAAAGGGTAATCTCTGAGAGTTTATTTATCTTCACACGCGACGATAATTTTATTTTAGCATTCAGATTGATGGGGTCGCGCTCAAGTACAAAGTGCTTCTCCAGTATCTCTTTTATTCCGTCGAGCGATGTCACAGGTTCGCCATCTTTCTTGAAGCCTCCTGGCCAATTTTCTCTCGCCTCATCTTTCCAATCATATGTTGATGAAATCACAAGATAACCACCGTCATTTATTCGGGTATGAATGGTGTCAAGAAATTCTTTAGGGTTGTTCAACTCTTCTAATAAATTGGGAGCCACTATCACATCATATCCTTTGTAAATGGGTTTTAGGTTTTGCGCATTGTCTTGCTTAAAGGTAATGTTCTCTTTGTTTTTGCCCAATCCAAAATGGGTCAACACCACATCGCGATAAAACACCAAGTCTCCTTCGTCTTTCATCACATAGCGCATAAACCCTTGCTCTTGTAGTTGAATAGCAATGCGGATGAAGCGTGCAGAAAAGTCTATTGCTGTAACTTTATCATAACAAAGGGCCATTTCAAAAGCAAAGCGACCTGTATCGGCATTCAAATCGAGTAAGCTTTTAATTGGTTTCCCTTCCAACAAGGTTCTCACCACAATAGCCAACTCTTTGAAGTAGGATGGGCTAAGGGTAAACTTATCGCCCCAATTTTGTTCACACGAAACGGCTACTTCAGTATCAGTTTCATAATCTGCATTCTCAATCTTTAATGGAGTTTCCGATTCAATCATTCTGAAACCAGCATGTTGATAGAAATGACGGCGAAAAGCATAACGCGAATGTTTGGTGGCTTCGTTTCCAGTCGAAATCCATGACCCACCTTTAATCAGGTTGTGCTTACCATCGAATGTGGGTGTAGAGAAATCATCGTACATAGGATGTACCTTAAAGCCAGGAAATCCCGTGATAGGTGTTTCACTCCATTGCCACACATTGCCTATCACATCAAAGAACCCTTTGCCTTGTTCAAACTTATCTACTGGACAAGGAGATGAAAAATGTTCAAGGTTGATATTACCTGGTGCTTTATCGCCCCATTCTAATTGGTCTGACAAACCAACATATTCGTAAAGTCGCATCCATTCAGCCTCTGTGGGTAAGCGATAGGTATTGCCTGTCTTCTCACTTTTCCAATTACAAAAGGCTTTTGCCTCCAAATAGTTCACTTCCACGGGCCAATTCCAAGGCATGGGTATCTCATCGGCAACCAGTCGTAAGCTAAACGCATCACCCTCTTTTCTCCAAAAGAGAGGCATTTTTGCTTCTTTGAAGTTGCGCCAGTTGAGACCCTCTTCTGTCCAGTAGCTATCTGTTGTATATCCACCATCATTCACAAACTCAAGAAACTCTTGGTTAGATGTCAAATACTTAGCAGCTTTAAAATCGGCAACCTCTTCTCTGTGCATGCCGTATTCGTTGTCCCATCCATAAAGTGGATGAGCTACGGGTTTTCCCATTTGCATTAAAGCACCCTCAACTGCAAGCATTTCGTTTTTGGGAGCATCGCCACTATCAGGGCAAAGTTCTCCAAACTTACCAGATACAACTTCGTCCAAAGGCAATTGACGTATCAATACCGAAGAAGTTTCTAAATGAATGCGCTCATGCTCTATGCCCATCATCACAATGTAGAATGGATTGTCCCATTCTATGGGAAGGAACAAAGGGGTTTCGTCTATTATTTGCAGAATCACGTCTTTTACTTCGTTTCTGTATTCACGCACTGCCTCTACTTTTGGCCAATTGTAATGGTTATTATCTAAGTCGTCCCAACTCATTTCGTCAACACCAATGGCAAAAATAGACTCGAATTCAGGATTGACACGAGCGTTTATTACTTTTGCTAAGAAAAGTTTGTTGACAAAGAAAGCAGCTGTGTGCCCTAAATAGAAAAGGATGATATGGCGCAAGGAATCGCCTCGATGATAGAAAACCTCATCGGACGCTAATTGAGTATATAGTTTTTCGTGAACATTCCATGTTTTAAGGAAATAATCGCGAATTTCGGCTCGCTTTTCTTCTGACGCACCATTGCGCAGATGAATAGTTTTGGCAACGAATGATTTCATGTCTTATATATGTATTATGGGGTAAATGGGATGTGAGTCATGGGATCCCAACTATTAATTTTTAACTCTAAAGCCTTCTATGCATATAAATCTTCTTCATTTCAAAAGGCTTTTTGGTCTCTTTGCTCAACTTTGTTTGTAAGATAGTGGTTATTTCCACAAAGCCCAACTTTTTGTAAAGAGAAACAGCAGGAATGTTTTGATCCCACACTCTTATTATTACGTCGTTGTATGGTTTTGACTGGCTCCTTTTAAATAAATGCTCCAGCAAACCTTGAGCAATTCCCTGTTCTCTGTAATGAGTATCAACCATTAAGTCAGCAATGTAAATTGTTTTTGCAGGATCGATATCTTTGTGCTCATCAAATGGAAAGTCGGGGTCGTTCTTTAGTGACAAACAAAGCACTGCTCCCACCATATTATCTTTTTGAAAGGACATAAAGCCAAAGCCAACACGCATAATATCATCAAGTGATATTTCGATAGCTTCTTGGGGAATATATTGGGCATACTGTCCATCAGTAAACGATAGCTCATATAAGTCGATGAGTTTACCTCTATGTTTAGGGTAGTTCACACTGTCTAAACCAAAAATGGTGATGGGTGAATTTTCTTGCATTGTATTCTTCTTTATTTATTCAACTATTCAACAAACAAGGGAAAAGGATGTTCACTATTTAAACGGCTCTTCTTAAACATTTCCCCTATAATATCCGTTTTATAATGTAATAGACTTTATCTTTACATCAAGTATGAAAACAAACATCAATATTCTAATTATACTCTCAGCTACAATCATGCTGATGAGTTGCACATCTAACACGAGTAATAAACAAGATAATGGCAAGGCCCACATCTCAGAAAGCTTAGACACCATTTCAATAAAAGCTGAAAGCATTATTGAGCAAAAGGTTATAAACTCAGCTTCTGAAATTTTAGGTAAAAAGGAAGTTCCCATTTTATGCTACCACCGCATAGAAGATGGGCGCAATGATATCTATTCAGTTAGTCCTGCTATTTTTGCATCGCATTTGCAAATTTTGGCAGATAGCGGTTACAATTCTGTATTGCCCAATGAACTGTATGATTATTTGGTGCACAACGCCTCCCTACCCGACAAGCCTTTTATGATATCCTTCGATGATTCAAGAACTGAACACTACACTATTGCTGCACCCGAATTGGAGAAAAGAAATTTCAGAGGGGCATTTTTTATAATGACTGTCACCAACAACAAGAAAAACTATTTGACGAATGATGAAATTGCAGAACTTTCAGACCGTGGTCACTCCGTTGGTCTGCACAGTTGGGACCATGTGATGACAACGCAATACAGTGACTCTTCTATATGGGAAAAACAAGTATATGCTCCTAAAAAGAAATTGGAAGATATGATTGGCAATCCCATTGAATATTGGGCTTACCCAAATGGGGTTTACAACAAAGAGGCAGCTGAGGAGTTAGACAAACATTTTAAAATGTCGTTTATTCTGCTTGCCAAAAGAGATTCTGTGTATCCTCTTCAAACCATTCGCCGCATGATAGTGCCATCAGATTCTCCTCAGAGATTACTGAGAAGAATTGATAGTACTTATAATTAAATGATATTACTTCTTTTTAGATTTCTTCTTCTTTCTATTAAACAAAACCTTCTTTAGCGCTTTGTTCAAAGTGTTGTATTTGAACTCATAACCAGCGTCTTGAATCTTTTGCGCAGAAACACGGCTACCCTCTAAGATTATTTGAGAGGATTCGCCAAGGAAAAACTTGAAAACAAACTCAGGGACGCGGGGCAAAAACATTGGTTTGTGTAGTAAATCGGCAATCGTTTTCATAAATTGACCGTTGGTAGTGTCTTCAGGTGCAACAGCATTGTAAGCACCAGTCATGGTATCGTCTTCGATAGCTTTTATGTAGATTTTGCATAAATCATCGATGTGTATCCAATTCATATATTGAGTGCCTTTTCCTAAAGGAGCACCTAACCAAAACTTTGTGGGCAGAACTGCTTTCTTAATCAATTCGCTATCTTTCGATAATACTACACCGGTGCGAATGCTTACAGAGCGAATACCCAAATCAGTGGTAAATTGCTCTGTTTGCTCTTCCCATTGATAACAAGTCTCTCCCAAGAAATCATCTTTGGCGTATTCATCATCTTCTGTGAATATTTTGTCAGAAGTAACAGCTCCATAATACCCAACAGCGGATGCAGAAATGAAAGCATCCATCTTTGTATCCATCTTCTTCAGCTTTTCCAAAATGAGATGAGCTGAACGGACTCTACTTCCAACTATCATTCTTTTGCGTGCTTCGGTCCATTTCCCTTCTGCAATACCCACTCCTGCCAAGTGAACAATTACATCGGCTTCTTCTAATGCATCTTTATCAATCTCTCCTGTAAGTAGGTTCCATTTGTAGCGTGGTATTTCCGCCTTTATATGCTTCTCGCGACTTAACCAGATTACATCGTATCCTTTTTCAATGAGCAGTTCGGAAAGTCGCCGCCCTATCATCCCCGATCCACCTGTTATTAGTACTGTTTTCATAGCAAAATATCGTTTATAGTTTGTTCCTAAACTAATAACAAGAAAGACGAAAGAATGTTGCTTTGCAACTCTCTTTCGTCTTTATATTATTTTGCTTGAGAATAAAAATTCTAAGATCTAACTCAGTTTCATCTTATAACCTGTCTCTTGTCTCTATTTTAAGTTTTTAGTAAAAAAAGGGCAAAGACAAGACTTTTGATGTTTTTAAAATCGAGTAGTTTACTTTAGTAAATTACTGTTTCAAAAACGAGAGTAACGCAGTATTTGCACTTATATTACTAAAACTATCGTCTGTTGCCCATTGCAATCATAACATAGTAAATTAATGTGGCCAATGAACCCAGTGCTGCAACTACGTAAGTATAAGCTGCCCATTTAAGTGCATCTTTTGCTTGGCCATGATTGCTCACATTGGTTACTCCTGCAGTGCTCAACCATGCCAAGGCACGGCTTGATGCATTAATCTCTACTGGAAGTGTTACAAAACTAAACAGTGTAGTCATTGCGAATAGTCCAATTCCAAACCAAATGAGCATTGGGAAAGTGTTTATCAACAAGATTCCACCCAACAAAATCCAAGTTACCCATTTAGAGGCAAATGAAACTGATGGAACCAATGCCGAACGCAATTTGAGAGGTCCATAGGCATGTGCATGTTGCACCGCATGTCCCGTTTCGTGGGCTGCAACTGCTGCTGCTGCCACACTGCTACTCAAGAAAACTGGTTCGCTCAAGTTTATTGTTTTGTTTGAAGGGTTGTAGTGGTCTGTAAGACTGCCACGCACCGAAATAACTTGCACGTCGTAAATACCGTTGTCATGCAACATTTTTTGAGCAATGTCTCTCCCAGTCATTCCATTTGACAGTGGTATTTTGCCATACTTTTTAAATCGGCTTTTCAATTGGGCTGAAACAACCCAACTGGCCAAAGCTATACCTATAAATAAAATCCAAACCATATCGTTTAATTTTAATTTGTTGTTATTGTCTGTAAGTTTTTTTCAGTAAAGTATAAGCAAAAAGTATGCCGTTATACAATTCTACTCTACACAAGGCATCTTTCGAATCAAATAAATAACACTTCACAACTTCACAAAGTTTTATACAAGTCTTTGCAAAACTACCTAATGATAGTTTGAGCTCTATCTGGACCTACCGATACAATCTTAATAGGAACCTCCAATTCGTCTTCGATGAAACTTAGTAGAGCATTGAACTCTTCTGGAAATTCATTTTCAGACTGCATTTTTGTCATATCAACATTCCATCCTGGCATCTCTACATATTCAGGAGTTATGTCTTCGTTTAATTCAAACGGAAAGTTTTCTGTTGTTTCGCCATTGATATCATAAGCTACACACAACTTAATGGTGTCGAATGCATCTAAAACATCTGATTTCATCATAATAAGCTGAGTAACACCATTTATCATGATGGTATATTTAAGCGCTACCAAATCGATCCAACCACATCGGCGTGGACGACCTGTAACCGAGCCAAACTCATTGCCTTTTTTACGCATTTCGTCTCCATCAGCATCAAATAACTCTGTTGGGAAGGGGCCACTCCCCACTCGTGTGAGATAAGCTTTGAAGATGCCAAACACCTCACCAATTGTATGCGGAGCAATTCCTAATCCGGTGCAAGCTCCTGCACAAACTGTGTTTGAAGAGGTTACAAATGGATAGGTTCCAAAATCAATATCTAATAGTGAACCCTGTGCGCCTTCTGCCAATACACTATGTTCTTGTTTCAGTTGATCGTTCACAAACTGTTCGCTATCTATGATTTTGAAGGTCTTCAGTTTTTCCAGACCTGCAAACCACTCTTCTTCAAGTTCAGAAAGGTCATATTCGAAGTTGCATTTGTCAAGCATCTCTTTGTGTCTGTCAATGGCTCTATCATATTTTTCCTGAAAGTTGTGAAACACATCTCCAACTCTCAAACCATTTCGACTGGTCTTATCAGTATAGACAGGACCAATTCCTTTTCCAGTAGTACCAATTTTCATGTTGCCTTTGGCAGCCTCATCGGCACTATCCAACAAACGGTGGGTTGGTAATATGAGATGAGCTTTTTTAGATATGTACAGTCTGTCTGTAAGTGTATGACCCGATGCTTCCAATGCTTCTACTTCAGCCTTAAACAAAGCGGGATCTATAACCACACCGTTTCCGATAAGGTTGATCTTGCCACCTTGAAATATTCCAGAAGGAATGGATCGCAATACATATTTTTGGTTTTCGAACTCCAATGTGTGACCAGCATTTGGTCCTCCTTGAAATCGGGCTACTACCTTATAGTTGGGAGTGAGCACATCTACAATTTTTCCTTTTCCTTCGTCGCCCCATTGGAGGCCTAACAATACATCTACTTTCATTTCGTTCTCATTCTATTTAATTTCATTCTCCTTGCATGACTACATTTGCTGCAAACGCCATAAATGTACATGCTGTAATAACTAACCTTAAATTTCTTAATCGACTTCAATTGCGCATCACTGATAAGATTGTTGCGCGACTCTCGCACCTCGCCACAATCAATACATATAATATGGTCATGATTCTCATTTCCATAAGCACGTTCGTATTGTGCAGAATTGGCCCCAAACTGATGCTTTACTACCAATCCACAATCTAACAACAACTCAATTGTATTGTACAAAGTGGAACGACTAACCCTAAAACTGGCATCTTCAAGCATAGAGTTAAAGAGCGAATCCATATTGAAGTGCCCTTTAATGGTGTATATGTGATCTAAGATAGCAAAGCGTTCTGATGTTTTGCGGTGTTTGCGAAACGTTAGATACTCTGTGAACTCGTCTTTTGCTTGTTTGCGGATTTTTTCAGTATCCATTTTTTACTTTTTCTTAGGGTCCTATTTACTTAAAACTATTGAAGCTTTTTATTCTTTTATTTAATTGTTTCAGAGTGATAGAAAAATGCTGGATGACAAATAACACTTTCGTTGTTGTAAGCATTAGACGTGGTTACAAAATAGTAATATGCCTCGTCGTTGTCCTCTACATAAAGCTCATACATGGGCTCTCTTACACCTGTGGCAATGATATTTACTGCATTATCAATGTCAAAATCTTCGTTTTCTGATCTGTATATTGTATATGAGGCTCTTTCAGTTGTCTCATTTTTCCATTTAAGCTGAAATATACCCTTCACTTTCTCTGCTGTCAAATCATGCGGTGCATCTGGCAAGGTGTCCGATAGCCAAGTCATAGCAGGCAGTTTTGCTGGATACTTATAATAATCGTTGATTGAAAAAAGAATTCCTTTGAGATTAGACAAAACATTGGCCGTGCGAAAATAAGCTTGTCCGGCCATATTCTTTTCTCGTGTGTAATCTATTTGATTCACTATATCTTCTTTTGGCCATTTTAGTTCGTCCATCTGATAAACTCCCAATCCAGGAACCAAAATTCTATTATTACTATTCAAAACCCAATCGTCGGCAAAGGGATAGAATAGGTGATTGCGATAGTACATCATTGGATACAAAGCATCGTGTTTGCCACTCATCATCCACTGTCCTGCATCTTGCAACACAGTTTCACGTGCATTCCAACCATCATGTTTATTGTTCAATGGCCTATATCTTCCTAATGGAGAGCTACTCACTTGCACCCAAGGCTTTACACTCTTCACCTGATCGTACATTTTAGCAACAAATCTGTTTATATTCTCTCTTCTCCAATCGGAGCGATTTTTACCTTTTCCATATTTGCTATACATCGTTTTATCAGGAAACTTTGGTGAATCATCAGGATAACGAATATAGTCGAAATGAACACCATCTACATCATAGTTATTTACAATTTCGGCTACAAGAGAAAGCAAATAGTCATCTGTTTTAGGATTACCCGGATCGAGAAACCACTCATTCTTATATTTCATTGCAATAGAGGGTTGCTTTCGGGTAACAGAATTTTGTCCTAAACCTTGTACATGTTTGTTACCACCCAATGGATAGGTCACTATCCATGCATGGCAAGCAATTCCCCGTTTATGGCATTCTTCTAAAGCAAACAACAGGGGATCGAATGCAGTTTGTCCAGGCTTTGCCTTTGCTATCATAGAGGACATAGGTTCTATTGCAGATCGATAGAGCACTTCACCACGTCCACGCGTTTGAAAAAAAACAGTGTTGAAATTAAATTTCTTCAGTTCATCTAATATCTTTATTAGATCTCTTTTCTGTACTTCTATATCTGTTCTGTTTCGGGGCCAATCTAATCCGTAATTTGTTGTCAACCAAACGGCTCTCACCTCTATGGGGGGTGGATCATTCGCATAAAGTTGCATTACAAAAAACAGACTCATGCAAATAAGCCAATATATTTTATTCATTCTTTTATTGTCAATCTAATTCTTACACATACAAAAATAAAATAAAACAACTATATAAAGAGGGTTTACGTATTAATTAACATAATAAAGGGCTTAGCTTGTAACCCTACTTTCAATATGAATGTTGAATGCACAAAATAGATTACTATAGTTGAAATAAATTGCATCTACTCTATTATTCAAACTCCTTATAATTGCTATTATTCATTTTATTTATCACTGATTTACTGTTACAAAGTTATCGATAATATGTGAGTAATATATCTTTTCGGACACGGTTCTCAAATAAAGAGAAAACTTTAAGATAAGTCTTTCATTATTCCTTTTTGAAAATTAGTATATTTGAGCAATCATTAAAGCAGAAAATATATGAAACCTCACATAATCATTACAGGCGGAGCACAAGGAATTGGTAAAATTTCAACCATAGAGTTGATCAAACAGAATTATCGTGTTTCGGTTTTCGACCAAGACAGAGAAGCAATTGACGAGATGAAAGTAGAATTGAAATGGGAAGATGAGAATGAAAACTGTTCTTTTCATCAATTAGATATCTCTAACGAAAGGGAGGTTGTTGGTGCTATTAATGAATCGTTTAAAGTGTTTGGTAATATATATGGTCTTGTCAATAATGCAGCAATAAGCAATAACAAACCTCTTCTCGAACTAACATTGACCGAATGGGAAGAAGTAATAGGCACTAATTTGACTGGAGCGTTTCTCTGCTCAAAATATGCATTGCCCTATCTTAAGGAATCAAAAGGATGTATCATTAACATGGCCTCTACGCGGGCTTTTCAGTCTGAATGCGATACAGAGGCTTATTCTGCAAGCAAGGGAGGCATCTTTTCCTTCACACATGCATTGGCCATGAGCGCAGCTCCAGATGTGAGGGTCAATTGCATTAGTCCCGGTTGGATTGATGTTTCGGGTGTGAAAAAAGCATCGATGGCTCAACAGTATCAATTAAAGCAAAGCGATCATGAGCAACATCCTGCTGGAAGAGTTGGCAATGCACAAGATATAGCACGAACAATATTGTTTCTTTTAGACGAAAGAAACGATTTTATAACTGCTCAAAACTTTGTGATTGATGGCGGTATGAGTCGCAAGATGATTTATTCTTAAACGTTTTTGGAGGGTTTTATGCGCATTAGAATTACGCCCACCATAATCCAAAACATCTCTCTGATACGCGTTATGAGTCCCACATAAACCCCCACACCTAATGGGATTGTGAGCATACTGAAAGCTATACCAAAACCACCTTCACGTGTTCCCAATTGCATGGGAGAGAAAAAGAGAATATTAGCAAACAATGAGGAGAATGCTGCAACAATAACGCTGTCAAAAAAGGAGAGAGAATATCCAATGGGTATTGCCATAAACATAATCTCTACTGAAGAGAGAAACCGTGCAATGATCTCGCATGATAGAGCAAGAAAAAAATCTTTCTTACGATTGATATAAAGTTCAGACATCAAATTGTCCATCACTGCAATTCTTTCTGCATGTTCTGCTCTATATGCTCTTACTTTCTTTTTTACAAAAGGTATTTGAGAGGCTACACCCAATGCTTGATGAATCAATCCTTTTCTGAAAACTGTGAAAGCCCAATAGGTGAGCAACAATGCTCCTAACACTACTCCCCAAAGCAAAATCTTAATTCCTAATGGAATAACAGGCACTACAAATATAAAAATAGGCACAGAAGCCATCCAGAATATAAAGTGAGCCAAAAAGTGCATCATGGTAGAAAGCAAAATACCCGAAGTTGCCTGATCGATACCTAAATCTTGTTTCAGTTCAATTATTTTGTATGGTTCGCCCCCCAGCAGTCCTATAGGCGTCATGCTATTAATAGCAAAACCACTTATCATGAGCTTTATTTTACGAAGGAGCGATACTTTTCCAGCTCCATCTGATCCACGAAGTATTACGTGGAATGATAAACCATTAAAACTATAGACAAATGCCCATACTCCTATTATAGCAAAAAACCACCAGCCAGTACTTTTTATGTTATCCCAAATAGTATCGAAGCCGACACGATATACCATCCAGATTAATACTAATATACCTATCACAAAGAAGAGGTCGCGTATTATCTTTATTTTTCTATTCATGTATATTTTTTTAATTCAAGTATCAAGCAATCTGGTTGTGAGAAAATGCTTGCTCATTGAAATTCCGCACAAAAATACTTCCTAAATGATGAGATAGCGTAATAATTCATCTAAAAATATCTAAATCATAAAAACAGAAAAAATCTCAACCGGTACAATTAATTATTATCTGTATTGAGTTGCAAATAATTGGGACATGTATCAGTTGAGATTTTGACTCTGTTATTTTAAAGTTTATTTACGGAAAGGAGGTTTCACCACTTCTGCTTTCAAGTTTTTGTTGCGAACTTTAATGAAGATTTCTGTTCCAAGTTGGGTGTATTCGGGTTTCACGTAACCCATTCCTATACCTACTTTCATCATCGGAGACATTGTACCCGATGTTACTTCGCCAATCTCTTCATCATCGGCATTCACAATCTTGTAACCCTGACGAGGAATTCCTCTTTCAGACAAAGTGAAAGCACATAACTTGCGAGTAATGCCGTCGGCTTTTTGTTTTTCAAGTACATCGCGACCAATAAAGTCATTGCCTTCGGTCAATTTAGTAATCCAACCCAAGCCTGCTTCAAGGGGTGATGTCTCTTCAGTCATATCGTTTCCGTATAAATTGAAGCCCATCTCTAAACGCAAAGTATCTCTTGCGCCCAAACCTGCTGGTTTAACTCCAAATTCTGCTCCCGCTTCAAACAATGCATTCCACATCTTCTCTCCATGATCAGGGTAAAAGTACAACTCGAAACCTCCTGCACCAGTGTATCCGGTATTGGAGATAATTACATTTTCAATACCTGCTATAGTGCCATTTTCAAAAGCATAATAAGGGATTGTCGATAAGTCTGTATCTGTAAGCTTTTGTAAAAGCTCAGTTGCTTTTGGCCCTTGTAGCGCCAGTAAAGCTGTATGATCTGATGCATCTTCTACAATTGCACCCATTGTGTTGTGTTTATTTACCCATGCCCAGTCTTTCTGAATGTTACCAGCGTTTACCACCAACATGTACTTCTCTTCTTCCATATGATAAAGCAGAAAGTCGTCGATAATACCACCTGTTTGGTTGATAAAAGAGGTGTACTGTATCTTTCCTACTTTCAGTTTAGAAGCATCGTTGCTTGTAATTTTTTGTATCAACTCAAGCGCTTTAGGGCCATTTATCCAAAACTCGCCCATGTGCGACACATCAAATACTCCCACTGCATTGCAAACTGTGGTGTGTTCGTCCATAATACCAGAATATTCAATAGGCATATTGAATCCTGCAAACTCATGCATTTTAGCTCCAAGCTCGATATGCATATCGGTAAAGGGTGTTTTCTTCATATTTTCTTTATTGTTAATTCTATTATTTACTTTCTTATTTGGATTCTTCAGCAAGCAGTTGCGCTATTTTCACAACCACTTCCGATGCTTTCTCTAACGACTTGATGGGTAGAAACTCAAAGCGACCATGGAAATTAACTCCACCAGCAAACACATTAGGACAAGGCAATCCCATATACGAAAGTCGAGCACCGTCTGTTCCTCCACGAATGGGCTTCACAATCGGTTTAATATCTAAAGCTTCCATTGCTCTAAAAGCCAAGTCAACAATATGTTTCACAGGCTCTACCTTTTCACGCATGTTGTAGTATTGGTCTCTCATTTCAAGCTTCAAGACTCCAGGGTATTTTGTGTTGATAAAATCAACAGCTTGTTGCATTTGTTCTTTGCGTCTTTCAAACAATACACGATCGTGGTCACGAATAATATAACCTACACTTGCTTCATCTACAGAACCACTCATCTCTATGAGGTGGAAAAATCCCTCGTATCCACTTGTAAATTCAGGACGTTCATTCACTGGAAGTATATCTACCAACTCATTGGCAACATACAATGCATTAATCATTTTATTCTTTGCATAGCCCGGATGCACATTTCGGCCCTGAATAGAAATCTTAGCCGATGCAGCATTAAAGTTTTCATACTCCAACTCGCCCATCACACTTCCATCCATGGTATAGGCCCATTCTGCACCAAATTTCTCAACATCGAAGTGATCTGCACCTCGCCCAATTTCTTCGTCGGGAGTAAAACCAATTCTTATTTTACCATGCTTTATTTCTGGGTGATCTATCAAGTATTGCATAGCATGCATTATCTCCGCTATACCAGCTTTGTCATCAGCTCCCAATAGTGTTGCACCATCGGTAACAATGAGGTCTTCACCCACGTAATCAAGCAGTTCAGGGAAATCC
>SMEQ01000089.1_pt1 | contig 28891 bp, 23 predicted proteins | sample 2456281 | NCBI WGS metagenome assembly SMEQ01 (sample SAMN10132596, study PRJNA489261) | soil metagenome | isolation source: day1 antibiotic-loamy sand soil ammended with raw manure from dairy cow... | place: USA | collected 2015-04-01
GCAAAGAACCAATCAAATAACATTTGTATTCAAACCAGTTTAAATGTTGCCATTTGCGAACAGGAGTACGGTCATAAATAGCATATTCTTTTCCATTCTTTGAATAAGTCTTCGGTAAATATTCAATATGGATATTAATCGTTTTCTCTAATTCGTTTTTCTCAATTTTAGTAATAGCAAAGTCTTTAGTTATGCCCAACATTTCTCCTAAAAAATATATGAATTCCATTTTTAATTACTTTTATCTAACAAAGTAAAAAATATTTATCTTATATTTGATTCACAAAATATTTAGTATAACCCAAAATAAAAAAGGACCTTCCGCAGAAAGTCCTTAATTCATTATTTCACCTGTAGATGTTAATAATATTGATCCTTGCTTAAGTAAACGCAGATTCTTTTTTAAGGTTACGTTTTCTGAAACTATTTTTTTTTAGTTCCTCGATTATTCGCTTGCTTTTTGGAGCATGATGAATACTTCTGTTCCTTGTCTTGCTTCGATGGAATTGTAACAATCTTTCATTTTCACTTCTCCAAAAACGGGTGAAAAGAGGTTTTGATATTCTGCTTTTGAACCACTGAATGGCGGTCCACCATCAAAGTGTCGATCGAATAACAAACCAACTAACTTTCCACCTGGGACCAATAAATCATGTGCTTTTTGAACGTATTTGGGTCTATTACTTGGATCGATGGCACAAAAAAGAGTTTGCTCGATGATTAAATCGTAGCTTCCTTGGTGTTCGAAGAAATCTACTTGTAACATGTGTTCTTTCGGAAAAGACGGAGAATTGATTTGCAACGTTTTTAAAGGTTCAGCAACAAAATCAAGCACAAATACATTTTTAAAACCCAAGCGATGGGCATAAATTGCTTCGTAGCCAAAACCACAACCTGGAATTAAAATTCGCATATTCTTATCCGTTAGCTGATCTAAATACTCTTTAATCGGCCTGGAAACATCTCCGATATTCCAACCAGTTAGCGCAGCATCATAGCGCGATTGCCAAAACTCTTGTTTCATTGGTTCTCAATTTAAAACTTCAACTTCTTTAAGGTACAAAGAAAATTTGGATCCACCGAAATTATTCCGTCAGCCTCCGAATCTTTCACGTTCAAACTTTGCCACATAGTAGTAGCGGGAAGAATTTCCCATGCTGAATTCACCCAAACTGGAACCGGCATGTCAAATTCAGCGATGCAATTATTCCAACGATATTTCAATTGATTATCCCTCCAAGTATATTCCAAAACTGGCATACGGCTGTCGCGAACGTATTGATTGAAGAGGAAATTCAACTTTAAATTGGTTTCCTGACTTAGAAAGTCTTCAATCTGCTTGGAGGTTACTATCGTTTTATCAAACTGAAAATACAGTTTTCGCAAGGTTTGAAACCAAATGGAGTCGTTGCTAACCAAATGTCTCAAGTTGTGAAGTAGGTTTGCACCTTTGTAATACATGTCTGTTGAGCCGGAATTATCTACGCCATATACACCCATCATTGGACGGTCATTAAGGATGTTTTTTCGCGTACCAAGGACGTATTCCATTCCAGCTTTTTTTCCGTAATTCCATTCCAAGAATAAGTTTTCGGCATAGGAAGTAAAGCTTTCCTGAATCCACATATCTGCAATATCACTCGCAGTAATCGAATTTCCGAACCATTCGTGAGCGATTTCGTGCACGAGAATGAAATCGAAATTTAATCCCCAACCGGTTCCACTCAAATCACGTTGTAAATATCCATTTTTAAATTCATTTCCGTAGGCGATTGCTCCTTGATGTTCCATGCCTAAAAAAGGAACTTCAATGATTTTCATTCCATCTTGGTAAAATGGATACGGACCAAAATAATGTTCAAAAGCAGGAATGATATCCAACACTTGTTTCCATTGACCTGAAGCTTGTTCAACGTGATCGCGCAAGGAAAAAAACTGAAGATCCAATTCTCCGTTGGAAGTCTTGATTTTATGAGATTTTGTGAGGTAATCGCCGATGTTGAGCGTCACTCCATAACTGTTGATTGGGTTTTTAATTTGGTAAGAAAAGGTTGTCCAACCGTTTGGATTCGTCTTTTCCCCTGTTTTTATTCCATTTGAAATTGCTTTTAAATTCAGTTCAGTTGGAATCGAAATGTGGATTTTCATGCTATCAACTTCATCTTGCGGATGATCTTTGCACGGCCACCAAGTACTCGCACCAATTCCTTGAACAGCAGTTGCGACGAAGTGATTTCCGCCTGAATCTTTGCTCCAAACCAGTCCTCCATCCCAGGGTGCTTTGATTGCCTCATGCGGTTTCCCTTCAAACTCAATAATTAGCGTGTTGATTTCGTGGACCTTTTGTTTCTTCACCAAGCGAACAAAATGTGCTCTATCTTGACTGGTGAACTTTAATTTTTTCCCATCTTGATAGATTGACTTGATACGCATCGGTTCTTGTAAGTCGATGTGCAGGATTTGGTGTGCTTTTAAAACGCGGTATTGAATGGTGTTTTTTCCCGAAATGAATTTCTCGTCAGGATGAACCGAAACCGATAAATCGGTATGTATCCAATCCCAAAATGAACGTTCTGTGGAATAAAAACCTCGAAGGGAATCAGCTTGAGTAAAATTTTGCTGTGCGAAAAACGATCCGACAGTTCCAAACAACAAGAATAGAGAGAAGAAATATTTCATTTTTTTTGGATTAGCTCATTTGGGAAACTCAAATATACACTTTATCGGTGAAGATTTAAACGATGAAAATGGACAAACTCAAAGTATAATTGTGCTGATTATTGGTCGTTCAAACACTTAAATAAGTTCTGACAAAACGGTTTTCAAGCGATTTTGGCAAAAAGTCAGACAGAAAAAACAAATTTAAAACAAAAACAGAATGCCACATAAACCACTAACAACATGCTACTTAAGAAACAAAGTCAATTCCACTCCCTCAATCAAAGTGTCATTTTAGTCAATATCACTTTGATTGGTACTAAAATTGATTAATATTATAAAAGAATTAGACAACGTAATTGACATAAAATTTACATCATGGACACGAAACTAGACATACAACAATTATATTTCGACTTGAACAAAAAGAAGGTCAAAAAAACCAAGAGTTTTGACAGTGGCCTATGCTCATTGGGAATTCAAAATGACATCAAGAGAGAAGAAGATGAAGAAATCACAGAGGAAACCAAGGCCAAAGAAGAGAAGCTAGTTAAATAATAGACGGCTTCACTTAAAATTCTCCTCCGCCTTCTCCTACTTGATACACCTTACTCTTTTTCGAAACGTCGTATTTACCAAACTTATAGCTTGCATTGATGTAGAATCTACGCGTGTTTTGCTTAAACCTTGAATATTGATACGCTGTTGGTTGTTCCACTTCAATGATAAACTCTCTTGTATTGAAGATATCCGCAAATCGGAAGCCAACAGTCCACTTTCCATTTTTGAAAGACTTATTTCCTGATAAATCAACCGATGCACGTGGTAAAACCGTTCCTTGCGCTGTGACAATTGGTGCGTTGTAACGAGCGTTTACCTGGATGTTAGCCGTTCGCTTCCAGAATTCAACACTTCCTGTATATTTCGCGCCCCAGTTAAAACCGGTGTTGTTGAAGTCCGTTGTTGGAGCATCATCCATGTATTGAATTCTATTCCCGTTCAACGAGATGACGTTTCTGAACCAAGTCAATGGTTTGTATGAAACAATAAGCTCAGCTCCCAAACTTCTACTTTCATCAATATTTCCATAGGTTGCTGCAGTCGATCCATTATCGTAAAACTCCTTTACTCGTTGAATAACATCCGTAGTTTGTCTAAAATAAACGTTGGTTGTAAAATTGAAATTTTTCTTGTTAAAACCATACCCTAAATCAAAAGAGTTGATGTACTCTGGTTTCAAACTTGGATTTCCTTTCCGAAGATTAAAAGGATCCGCATAACTGGTAAACGGATTCAATGTCCAACTAGAGGGCCTGTTAATTCGGCGGCTATAACTTAAAGTGACCTCAGATTCTTTATTGATTTCATACGCTAAGAAAGCAGAAGGAAAGAAATTAAAGTAGTTGTTCTTAAACGATTGATTTTGAGAAACCAAATTAGGAGCTTGCATTGCCTGTTCTAATCGAATCCCTCCTTGGTATTTAAACTTGTTGATTAGTTGACCAAAATTTCCGTAAGCTGAGAAAATCTGTTCATCGTATTGATACGTAAAATTTGAAAGCGTATCTAGTTCAAATTCATCGGTTGTATTATTTCTTGTCTCAGAAGCAGAAATCACAGTCGATTGACGTACAATTCCTTTTGCCCCCGCTTCTACACGGATATTTTTAGGCAGAACTTTTGTATAATCCACTTGAACAGTTGAAACTCGAAACTCATCGTCTCCCTGAAGGTTTTGAAGTAAATTAGGCTGATTTACAATGACTCCATTTTCAGTGATGTAAGATTCATCGTATTCGCCAAGTGAGTTGTTGGAACCTGCTGAATGAGATGCGTCAAACATGACGTTTCCTTTCTCCTCTTTAAAGTCCCATTTGTAATTTAGGTTGATGTCAAAGTTTTTATTTCCTGAAGGATCTTCAGATAGTCGATTCCATTCTCTCAATGAATTATCATCTCCATTCAATTGAATGTAGTCCATACTTCCAGTTCTTTTCCGATTACCAAAGTTTCCTGTCAACACAAAACCCAGTGTATTTCTTGGTTTAATGTAAAAATCAGAACCAATTCGCGCAGTGTGATTTACCATCAAATCTGTCCCCGTTCTTTTTTGATTCAGTTTAAAGATAGAATCTCCAAAATTTCGAATAATTCGACTCGTATTTCCTCTTTCACCTTCGTAATGACTGTAAGCATACGTCGCAAAAGCATTCATCTTTACGTTTCTGTAACTCAAAGAAGCAGATCCGCTGTAATCGTTTCCGGTACCTGCGCTCACGGCAACATTTCCATTGATTCCTCTCAATTTGTTTTTCTTCAAAACAATGTTGATGATTCCTGATGTTCCGTCTGGATCGTATTTTGCTGAAGGATTGTTTACTACTTCAATTCGCTCGATCGAGCCTGCTGGGAACGCATCCAGTAGACTTTTCCCATTTCCACCGGTAAGGGTGCTTGGCCGACCGTCAATTAAAACCGTCACATTGGAGTTTCCTCGCAAAGAGATTGCTCCATCTTGATCAACTTCAATAGACGGGATGTTATTCAACAAATCATTCACTGTCCCTCCTTTAGAGGCTAAATCTTCTCCCACATTATACACCTTTTTATCCAAGGTGTTGAGCATCATTTCTTGTTTGGCAACCACTTCTATCTCCTCTAGACTTATTGTAGCTTCAGCGGATAATCGAATCAAGCCTAAATCTCTCCCCGGAGAATCCATGGTAAAAACAACATCTTCGATTGTTTTAGAAACGTATCCGAAAAATGTAATTCTAACGTAGTACTTGCCGTTTGCAATTTGTTCAAATCTAAAAACTCCTTTTTCATCCGTATAAACTTCCGAGACAGTTAAAGAATCTCTTATTGAAAGCAATCGAACAGAGGCATAATCAATTCCGGTTCTCGATGCTGAATCAATGACAACTCCTCTCAAAATCCCATTCCCTACTCCTGAAATGGGTCTTTGTGCGTACGTTGTGTATGAAGAAAAAAGGACAGCGATCGACCACAGAGCGAATTTAAAAATAAGGTTTTGTTTTTGCATCAATTGTTTAATCTTTCCTAGTTTAAGTAATTGTAAAGTCATTCTATTTTTTCCTATTTAGTTTTTCTTGAAAATATTTCCAACAGTCAGGTTCTCCCTTACTTTATCAAGTAAGTTAGACAAAACTTCCGCTTCTTCATCTGATAAATTATTTGTTCTAAATTGACTGTCATCAAAAGTAAGATCAATGTCTGTTAGCAAGCTCATTCCTTTTTCTGTAATCTCCACGTAAACAATTCGTCGATCTGTTTTACAACGAGTTCTGTCAATCAACCCCTTATCAACTAGTTTATCCATCAAGCGTGTTGTATTGGGCGATTTTTCAATCATCCTTTCTTTCACCGTATTAACGCTGATCATTCTGCGATCTCCTCGCAATATTCTTAAAATATTGAATTGAGGAATGGAAAGGTCAAATTGAGAAATAAATTGATTTTGTTTATTAGAAATCCAATTCGATGTATGGCGGATATTCACCATCACCTCATGTTGAGGAGATTTAAATGTTATTTTTAATTCTTCACTTAATTTCATAATGCAAATATAGATACCCAGGTAATATATTCAAAATTTAACCTTGTTATTACACATAAATTAACCTTCTTGAACGAACGCTCTTACAGAATGAAATAAATCAGCAAAATCCACCAAATAAAACCATATTATTCTGATCATTATGCCAGATTGAGTGTGTATAAATAGGCTAACTTCAAAATAGAATGTTATATTTGTTAAAGTTAATCATCAAATCGAAACCAGTTATGGGAAAAGGAGATAGTAAAACTGCTAAAGGCAAGAGAATATCAGGTTCATTTGGAGTGTCTCGACCTAAAAAGAAGAACAAACCATCTGTTAAAGCTTTAAAGAGCAACAAGCCAAAAGCTGTTAAAGAAAAAGCAGCCAAAAAACCAGTTGCAGAGAAGAAGGAGACGGCTCCTAAAAAAACGGCTGTTAAAAAAGAACCAGCTGCAAAAAAGGAAGCTATAGATAAAAAAGAAGTTCCTGCAAAAAAACCAGCTGTAAAAAAACCGGCTGCAAAGAAGGCTGAAAATGAAGCATCTGAAGAATAATCAATTCTTAGATTTTCTACTATAAAGAGTTTATCTTTTTATATCCAACCGATGGAAATTATCTTCATCGGTTTTTTTTGTAGCCAAACTTCAGGTAGCATCATTAGATTACCCAGTCATTACTCTTAACGAAAAAACACATACAGCAAGTAGATTAACACAATCACCCGCATGTTTCAATGATTTTAAACAGTTAGAAAAAATCTCTATTACATCCGGAGTTATGTTTTAGATGGTAACTGGTTACAACAACAGAGGCAAAGAATCAAACCTTAAAACTGAGTCACGCACGATTCGGAGCAAGGTTTAATTCCCAAAATTCGGCATAAAAAAATCGGGCAACTTTTCAGCTACCCGATACAAATTCAGTTATTAAAATTTTAGTATTTTATCAATTTAAAAGTAACCCTTTGATTCTTAGCCATTTTTAAATCATCCGAATCCATCTCAGTTATTTCTTCATTTGGATAAGAGTCACCCATGGATTTGGTTTTGATTCGATTTTCAGGAATTCCATTTTCAAGGAAGAACTCCTTTACTTTTTGAATTCGTTTCTCGTCCATGTTTGCGTACACGGTATTTTTCACACCAGCACTAACCTCATTTTCATCAGCATGTCCCTGAATTTCAAGCATTGAATTAGGACTCTCATTCATTAACCTCAAGATTAAATCCATGGAGTTTTTTCCAGCAGGCTGGATCACATACTTGCCAAATCCGAAGTATAGCGTTTGAACATTCACTTTTTCTTCAACAGTCATTTTATCCGTCAACTGAACTGTTTTGGCATAGACTGTATTTGACACTTCTTGAACGGACGCCTCTCCAAGTCCACAGTCGCACTCTTCATCAGACCCAACCAACACAACTGAAACGTCGTCCACATAGTAATAGGCAGCAATGATTTGTGTCCCTCGAATATCAGAAGGTTTTCTATTTTTATCTGCTTCGATGTCTTTATTGTTGACAAAGTTACCTATAGTGAGGTATTTTTCTCCTCCTTCAGCAACAAAAGTTCCACAGATTAAATCCCACCCATACATGGCATTAAAAACTTTTTCTCTCGGATGTTTGATGTGTGTTTTATCAATAAGACTCGTTTTTTCATCTGTTCCAAAAGGCTTCTTAGAAATATGCGCCCCCAATTCACTCACCGAATACTTAGACAGTTCAGCCAAGGCCACGTTAAACTTGACGCAATAAGTCATTCCTTTTTTCATTGGAGCATCTAATTTTGTCATCAAATAGGTTCTTGGCATTTTATCGTTGTATGAATACGCAACAATTCCCGCGTAATTCTTACCATCTTTTGGCTCTTCGGTTCCGTAAACATTATCCGGCGTATTGATGTCTTCAACTTTAGCAATCGGTGTAAACAAATCTGCTCTAACGCCTGTCGGAGAAACCCAACCGGTAGCTACTTCAATAGCCCCTAACTTTCTAGCTTTTCCGTTAATGGATTCAAAACTTCCATTTGAAACCAAGTTTTCTGATTGAGCAAAAGTTCCAAAAGAGATTAAACCCATTGGAATTATTGCTATAATTGTAGCAATTGATTTAGTATTTAATTTCATAATTCTTCACTGTTTTTATGAACGTTTTTACTTTTTCAGGGTCAACATCTGGATAAACTCCGTGACCTAGATTTACTATGTGTCGTTTACTTTTAAACGAATCTAACATTTTATTCGTTAACTTTTCTACTTCAGCATGAGAAGAGTAAAGTGCACATGGATCTAAGTTTCCTTGTAGTGTTCTACTCTCTCCAATTAGCGACCTTGCGTCTTCAATGTGCATATTCCAGTCTAAGCCAACTGTGTTGCAATTTAATTTAGAAATTGATTCCAAGGAAGTGTACGCACCTTTAGCAAAAAGAGTTACGGGAACTTCATTAATTGCAGATGCAATTTCTTCCAAGTACCTCATGCTAAACTCAGCATATTGACTTGTTCCCAGTATGCCTGCCCACGAATCGAACACTTGCACCATGTGAACACCAGCTCTAATCTGAGCTTTCAAGTACTGAATTGTCACTTTCGTTATTCTACTTAACAATTCGTGTGCCAACTTTGGATTTGTGTACAACATCTTACGAGCTTCCGAAAACGTTTTCGAGCCGTGACCTTCAATCATGTAACAGAAAATAGTCCACGGTGCACCGGCAAACCCAATCAAAGGCACTCTGCCGTCTAAACCTTTATTCGTAATTTTAATGGCTTCCAATACGTAACTTAAACGATCTTCCACATCAAAATCAAACTCAGCATATTTTAAGTCAGCCTCAGTTTTAATTGTTTTTTCAAACCACGGTCCTTTTTTCTCAATCAATTGATACTCCAACCCCATGGCTTCAGGAACTACCAAAATATCCGAAAAAATGATTGCAGCATCCACCTCCAAGATATCTACTGGTTGAATGGTCACTTCCGCTGCAAACTCAGGGGTTTCTACTAGTTCTTTAAATCCGCTTAAAGAAGCTCTAACTGCGCGATACTCAGGTAAAATCCTACCTGCTTGGCGCATCAACCAAACTGGGTATCTTTCGATACTTTCACCTTTGGCTGCTCTCAAAATTAAATTATTTTTTAACGTCATTTGCAACAAATATAAGCAATTTCCGATGAACTCTATTCAATCATCCTTGCATTCTTACTAAACCTAATTTTAAACATCGGGTTCGTTAAAAAACGGTTGTTTTCAAACTAATACCCACCATGCCTTCTTCTTAAAAACCACTCTAAACTCAACAGTGCCAAGATTAAAATCAACAACCAAACGTAGTCAAGCAAATCATCATACGCCTTATCTTGATATGCCATTTCAACAATATCTTCACGCTGATCTAGGTCTATCAGAAGTTTTCTGTAATCCGCCAATGCATAAAACGCTCCGTTTGAGTTGGTAGATAACTGTCTTAGCAAAGAGTGATTTGCTCTTGTATCGATCGATTCTATATCAATATCCTCAACAACAAATACTCCACTTTTCACGTATTTTTTTCCTCCAAACTCTGTTTTTGCGGTCCATGTATATTTTCCCGACCCCATAATTCCAAGTGGCAACTGATATCCATTTTGTTTCTCAGCGAATTGATAATTTGATTTTCTTCCTTTCTCGTCCACCAGTTCAAAGCTTATCTTGGGAGTTGTTATCGACTCTAGTGATTCGTTGTAAAAAGAAGCATTGATTCGAACCTCATCTCCTTTCTGAAATCTACTTGGTAAAGAAACCCTCAGCGCTGAGCTATTTTGTTTCACGACTAAAAACTGGCTTACTTTTTGAATCAGTTCTTGAAAAGCATCGAACGCATTTGTCCGACCATATTCATTTATTCTCCATTTCCAAATACCTTCACCAAAGAAAACTCCATACTTCTGATTTCCTTTTTCACCAACAAAAAGCAAAGGGTCTTTTTTTGAGAACCCACCCAATCGTTGCGATAATAGAATCTTGTTTTGAGCATTTAACTTGGTTTCCCCGTAAGGCACTTTCACAGCTGGAAAATAAGTAAGTGCTTGTTGCAAATCCGATGAAATTTGAAACGATTCGAATCCAGAATTCAATCCAGGCTGCACTTCATCGGTTTGTCTTGTATTTGAATAGCTAAAACCAACATCAAGTTTCTGAACAATTGAATTGGGTGTATTGGGACCGATAAAATACCAAATGGGTAAACCTGACTTTCGAAGCACCTCGAATTTTGAAGCGTTAAAGAGTATCCCCGGTTCATGCCAAATCACCAAGTCAACTTTCTTTAAATTTGGTTCCCACTTCTCAGTCAATTGTGTCTCTACCTCTATGTTCTCATCCTTTTCCAAAACGGATTTTAAGGCAGAAACATCTGGATGTGGGGCACCTGACAAAATCAAAATTTTATTTCTGGCATCCAAAACTTCGATATAGAAAGATCGGTAATTATTTTTCAACGTATATTCGTCCTTCATCGGTTGAACCTCGACTCTATAATGCTGAAATCCAACATTACTAGCCTCTAACTCAAAGGTCAAATGTTTGTGATCAAACACTCCATCTTGATAGCTTATGTCTTGACTCGCAATTATTTTGTCGTCTTTAAAAATAGATACTTTAGCGTTTACTTTGCCTACTTTTAATGCTTCAATGTCAATTTCAACTGGAAATTTATTTTTTAAAAATGCAATCTCATTGTGCGTAATACCACTAATCAGCTGGTCCTTTTTTGCAATTGTATCTCCAACCCCGATGGTAAAAATAGGAGTCATTGCAATTTTTTGCGCAGGGTAAACTGGATTTTCTCCTTCATTAAAATTACCATCCGAGACGAAGGCGATTCCACCAATGTTTCGATTAAAGTACCTGTTGTATATTTGTTCAAAGCCTTCATCCAGTTTTGACTTTTGATCTTTTAAATCAAATTCAGTTTCCTGTCTAAACTCTTCGCCAACAGCAAAACTTACAAAGTCAAATTGAACTGCATATTTTTCAGTTAGTTTTTTTTGAAAGTCATGGATCTGATTCAATACCCGGCTACTATCCTTGTAGTTTTTCAATGAACTTGAATTATCAACCAAGGTAATAAAGAGTGGTTTTTCTTTTCGAAGACGGGTAGTTTCGAGCATTAATCCCAACAGTAGGAAGCCAAGAAAAGTCAAGCTAAAAAACCGCAAAGTAAATAGTAATCTTCGAAGATTCGGGGAGAGTTCATTCAACCAATCTCTTCTCTGATAAAAAATATACGTTAAACCAAAAGCTATTACCCCAATCGGAAGTAACCACCACCAAGTTATGTCTGCTATAAATCTCATTAATCGTACGAAAATAAGAATAATTCAGTTAAAAACGACGATTCGAAATACTGGGATTCAGTTATTTTTCAATCGTTTGTGTAGGCGCTTTCTGAAACCACGATTTCACCATCGCAATGTACCCCCCTTTTTTCTGAACATAAATAATAACTTGGGTTTGTAAGTACATCAAAATGAACATCCCAATGACAAAAAGAATTACAATCGGCACACTAAAACGAGTACGATAACCGATAATTGGTTTAACAATTTGATAGATGATTATTAAATGTCCGACATACAACCACAAGGTATTTCGACTCATTTGCTTCATAAATTTGGGCATGTCTTTCACGTAAAGACTTAGAAAGGCCATAAACGAACCGACACACATCACAACTCCAAAACGGTGATAGATTAAATTTGGACTGTCATGCCAGAAGTAACTCTTCCCATAAAGATATATTTCAAAAGCATTTCCCAGTCTAGATATGAGTAAAAAACCGATTCCAATTGCTGCTAATTTGAAACCGATCAGCAAGTCAAATTTTGGTTTTTTCACTTCGCTAGAAAGCCATAACCCTAGCAGTGCACCCGCAAAGATATATGCCAACCAAGGCGTTAAAGGAAACATCGATTTGGTGCCAAAATCATTTAAGTATGGAGCGACAAAAATAGGGAGCTGGGAATAATCAACATTATGAAGTATTGGAAACAAACTAATAATCAAAATGAGAAAAACAAAATTCAGGACACCAAACAACCATCTGCTGTGTTTCGAGATCGAATAAAGAAGCATGATGGTCAACAATCCAATTGCGATAATATGCAAAACATCTACCCTCAATGCACGCTGCTTCTCTTCAATGGTCAATAAATTAGAAATAATTAGAAAAGGAATACTGATTAAAACGGCATAAAAGAAAGAAGAAAACAAGCGCTTCTTGTGATCCTCATTGGTGAAAAACTCTTTATTAAATAACTTATCTCTAAACTTCATGTGTTTCAACGCATCTTTTTTAAACAGCTTTTTCATTAATCCTTGCTGTGCATCCTCTTTTTCACTCGTCAAGCTCTTAAATAAGTACAAAGCAGCAGCAATGGCAAAAATGGTGATGAACGTCTGTCCTACTCCCACGCTCAAGAACTGATCTAAACCTTCTTTCGTGAAAATTTTTCCAATTACATACAATGGAAAATTCAGCAGATATCCCCAAAAAAGCAACGTTACAATTCTACTTGCACCAGCTTTCATTCTAGGATTAGACCCATCTGGTCGCTCCTGAATTAACATCAAATAGGTGAAAACTGTTCCAGAAACCATCATGAAAAATGGAGCTGTATATCCTCTGAAGCTCGTCCATAAATTAATTCCAGGTGACTTGCCATTTCGAATAGCCAAATCTAAAAAGTCATACGTAGTGTGTCCTTGAATCATCATAAACAAAGCCAATACACGCATAAAGTCAAGAAATAATATTCTCTTTGGTTTTTCAATCATAGTACACAAAAATAGTTGAAAATTTGACTAAAACTTAGTTTGCGTACTTTTCTTTGATAAAGTTTTCAATTTATTTCTGAGAAAGATGTGGGGTTAGTTTTGGGGAGGGCATGGGTGAGAAGTGGATTGCTTCAGATTTAAAAAAAGGGACTGTTATCAAGAGGGTAAGTGTTTATAACGGTTAAAACGATTAATAAATAACCATAAAACTGAATAAAATCTAACCGTTTATTTGGATTATTCGAATTAACTTCCTTATCTTTAATAAACAACCATTCAATTCACGCTCATGGAAAAATATAAAAAACTCCAAAATAATCGCACTTGCATCGTTTGTGAAAAATTTATTTTCGGACGATCTGACAAAGTTTTTTGTGATATCCAATGCAAAAACAAATACCATGCAGAGCTGGCAAGAAGCAAGAAAACAATTGCAAATGAAACTTTAAAAATATTAGCTAAAAACTGGGCGATTCTGTCCACGATCATGGGAGAATGCGTCAGTGAGCTACATATCAATAAAGTCGAGTTAGCGGAGCACGGCTTTGATTTCACAGCGGTTTCCGGAGTAGATATTGCAACTAACAACATACGATTTGATGTCTTTGAATACACTTGGTGCTATCGCGCAAACCAAGAAATAAAGATTACCTTAAACAAGAAGCAAATTCCCATTTCTCCATTTATTTTCAAAAGGTGGAAGTACCGATATTCAAAAAGTAATTATCCACCCACCTTTTTAGAAACAAATAGCAGATAAAACAAAGAAATTGAACGTGAATAAGATTAGAATGCAATTGCTAATCAACTACTTCCGCTGAGACATCTAGTTTCAACACCTTATTAGATTCAATGGTTTTTAAAAAAATGGATTTAATCGTATTACCTATTTCATTTTTAGGGTTGAAATGCACTTTTAAGTCCATACTCTCACCAGGACTTAAAGTCATTTTAGAGAACTCCACACGATTGCAGTCACATGGAATTTCAGGAGTTTGAAAATTCACCTCATGATCGCTGGTATTGACAATTTTAAACACAGTCGAAACGGGAAAGTGAGTCCCAATTTTCCCAAAATCATGAATAAATACATCTGAACTAATTACATTCATAGAGTCTTTTGAAACAATACTAATACTTTGTATTTCAATCTTTCTCTCCAAAGAAGCTGCGCGAGAATACACCGAATTCTTCTGATCGTTGGGATTATCACTGATCAATTTATTAGAAGTATACTCTCCAAAAGGAATTTCTCTTATCGTAATTTTAGCATCATTGGCAGCCGTTCCATTTAAATAAGGTTTAAAAACTCCTTGATCGAAATTTCGCAAGTAATTAATGAGCGAAGCAATTCGTCTTTTGGTTAGATTTACATTATAATCAGTTTTCGCCAGCGGACTTGCAAACCCCTTGATGGTAAGCTCTAACGAGGTTCCTTTTTCCAATTCTTCTAACATCAAATCTCTAAAAAGCTCCAAATCTTTTACCCCTTGATCCACATACTCTAGAAAAAAACTTTCAATATCTTCTTGCGCATCTGCTGATTTATCTCCACTTAATCCAGCTGAATACTCTTTCTTATACTGAGGAATCAAGGCAACATAGTCGTGGTAATTATCGATGTAGTTAATTTTTGTAGTGATTGCCGTCGTTCGTGGATCGGGCCAATCATTGTGGAAATACAAAGTAACTGGCAATCTTTTATTCAATTCTACCAAAGTTTCTCTCGGTGTCGGAGGTGCTTCGCGAAGCGAGACATGTAACGAGAAGATATCGCTACAGCAAGTTGGATTTTTACTATACAACACTCCCAAACGGTTACTTGAAACGTAACTCGTGTCACCATAAACAAAGAAATAAGTATCATTCGCAGGGCTATTTATTGGAATGCCCATGTTTATTGGCTTTGTAAAAACACCGTTAATTAATTCAGAATAAAACACATCCAATCCACCAAATCCATCGTGCCAAGAAGATGAAAAGTACAGTCGCTGTGTGTTTTCATCCCAAAAGGGGCTGATTTCGTTGTCGGGTGAGTTTGCGGTTCTAAGTGCCTGAACCCTGCCAAACTGTTGCCCGTTCTTAATAAAACTATAATAAATATCCATCCCTCCTTTTCCACCATTTCGATCAGACGAAAAGAATAAAACTTCCTGATTGTCAATAAAACCCATTGCAGGCATGCTTGTATTTGCCCCTACTTGATTGATAATATCCCCCAGTGTATCTATGTTGCTCCACTTTCCGTTCAGATAATTAGCTACCATAATCTTACACTTGTAATTGTAGCCGTCATCCTGACATAAACTAAAGTAAAAGCGAGAACCATCCTTGGAGAAAGTACCATTTCCAGTATTCATCTTTTTCACAACTAAGTCTTGGACGGTTTCACTTTTTTGAAACGCTTCATCTTGAATGACAGAGGAATATAGTCGCGTTTTATATTCTGTTGAGTACACTTCTTCATTGGAGTGTATCGAGTCACCTCTTAAGGAGGAAAAAAATAGTTTCCCTTCATAGATACCGTGACCAAATTCCGAATTAGGCGTGTTGACAGTCGCTGGTAATTGCGTTAAAACATGATCTGCCGTGTCTTTTATAGATGATTTTGCCCACAAGCAAGACTCCAATTCGCGTTTTGACTTTTGATACAAGTATCCTTTTTTATCTTTGGTGTATTTTTTTTTCGCCAGTTTGAATGTTTCAATTGCTTGCTCGTATTTTCCATTTTGCTTCTGCATTAAACCCAACTGCATCAAACTAGATGGAAATATCTTAGTGTCCTCTCGACCGAAAACCTTTTTATAATAAAACTCTGCTTTGCGATAGTCCTTATAAGCGCGAAGTGTCTCGGCATATTCCCATAGAATTTGAATGGTATTGGAATCCAAATCCATTGCTTTTTCATAGTACTGTAACGCATATATATAATCCCCCTTCTGATATTGCTCTTTGGCAAATTTCAAATAATTAGAGAGATCTTTTTGCGTGTTTCCCACAAAGAAAAGACCGATAAATAAAAATATTAAATATAATCTGGACATATTCTATGAATCACTGATTTAGGTTTGAATCGAGTGAGAATATAGCGTAAACTCACCTCTATTCCACCGCGAACTTTACTTGCTGGAACTAACTTAGAAAAATTAAAATCATAACTAACACCGGCGTACCAATTTTGGTAATCCATCCCAACACTCACATATCCGGCATCTTGGTTTCTATAAAATGCTCCAAAATAAAAGGCTCGGTATTCACCAAGTCGATCAATCAGGATATAGCGTGCGGTCGATCCCAAAACGATCTCTTTGTATTTACCTTGAAAGTTCAATTGAATTGCTGGTAAAATATCCCAATCAAAATCTATTTTGAATTGCCCTTTGGCAAATACGTTTAACCTACGGTCCCTCATGACATTGATTCCGTAGAATCCGTTATTGGGTCGATTGACATTAAACAATGCCACTCCACCGCTGATGCGCTTTCTTTCCGATTTAAACCACTCGTAAACAACACCTGCACCTACAGAAACATTGGTGTTTCGATCGCTTTGATACGACTCATTCGTTGACAAAGCGCCATTGTATTGAATTCCATTAAATTGCGAGTCAAAAGAGAATTTGCTCATATTAACCTGTCGGTGATTCATTCCAAGCTGAAGTCCCGCCCTTAAGGTATGCGTAGAATCAGAAGTCAATTTTATTTGATAAGAAGGAGATACTTGCACCTCAATGGTTCGAAAAGTACCATCACCAGCTTGGTCATTAAAAAACAAAAGCCCCAAGCCCATCTTTGGATATTTTGAAAAGCGGGTATCTGCAGAAAAAGATATGGTGCTGAAAGGCTTAGTCACGCTCCTCCACTGGTCACGATAGTTACCATGAAAACGATAATCTCCTTTAAACTTACCGCTATTTGCTGGGTTTTGGAAAATAGGGTTATCGCTGAACTGAGACCAATGAATGTCCTGAGCCTTCGATTGGAAAGCTACAAGTAATAGTATTAAAATAACCTTAAGTATTTTCAAAATCGGTCTTTTAGAACGATGAATATACTTATTTTTATTGAACTTTATTCAATTGTAATTGGAAATTCTGACAACAAGGAAAAACGAAATGAAAACATCATTTCGTCATCCACGGCAAAGTTTTGCTGTAAAGGTAAATAAACAAGAGAGAAATAGCTCCGAAAAAACCAAAATAAAACCCCGGAATCTCACTGATAGGAACGCTCGCATATATGCCAAATAAAGCAATTAAATTGTAAATAATGTACAGATGAAAACCTAATTTAATTCCCCTTAACATATTTAAAACTCCAAATAAACCAATCCCGTACGCCGAGATATTAATCATCCGATCCATGTAAAAATTTGAATTGGTATAAGTAATTAAGTTTAATATTTTCAAGGTGGTATCGCCCCAGTACGGTTGTCCCATCTCATACAGCTGATTCACTTGAGTCATGTTTGAATCGATCATTTTCTGAATTTCATCCGCAGGTAGCGGTCCAGCCATCAGGCCTAAAATATTTGAAAACAAACCATTCGCAACGGTCATTAAACTTAAAATCACCAAAACAGTTAACAGTTTGGGTCTTTCACTTTGTTCTGATTCAAGGTTTTCTTGAGAATACTCACTCATATTTTTTCTATTACAAATTTCTTACTATTTGAAATTAAAGGCTGTAAGTAACAGTCTTCTTTCACAAACGGAACAACTTTTCTATATTCAACTAATAATTTCTCTAAAGTCTCGCTTGTTTTTAGCGGTCTTCTAAATTCGATTGCTTGTGCGGCATTCATCAATTCAATTCCTTGAATAGTGAATAAATTATCCAAAATTCGGAATAATTTCGTCCCTGCATTTGCCCCCATACTTACGTGATCTTCTTGTCCGTTGGAAGAATCGATCGTGTCTACACTCGCAGGCATACACATCTGTTTGTTTTGACTCACAATGGATGCACATGTATATTGTGGAATCATAAAGCCAGAATTTAATCCTGGCTTTGCGACTAAAAATGCGGGTAAACCTCTGGTTCCTGAAATTAATTTATAAACACGGCGCTCGGAAATGCTTCCCATTTCTGCCATTGCAATCGCCAAGAAATCCATCGTTATTGCCAGGGGCTGACCGTGGAAATTTCCTGCGGAAACAATCAAATCTTCTTCTGGAAAAATCGTCGGGTTATCGGTTACTGCGTTGATCTCATTTTCAATGATTTGAGCAGCATATTCAATCGCATCGTAACTTGCTCCGTGAACTTGAGGAATACATCTAAACGAATATGGATCTTGAACATGCGCTTTGGTTCTTGAAACAATCTCACTGCCTTGTAGGTTATTTCTAAAAATCTCAGCAGTTATAATTTGTCCTTTTTGCTTTCGGATTCCATTCACAGAAACTCCAAAAGGCTCAATTCTTCCGTCGTAACCTTCTAAAGAAATCGCAGCAATTAAATTAAATTGATTCCACAATTTTAGAGAAGTTGAAACAGCATACGAACCGTAACTACTCATGAATTGCGTCCCGTTTAATAAGGCCAATCCTTCCTTGGATTGTAATTTTATCGGCGCTAAATTGAATTGTTGACAAATATTTTCACCTGAAACTTTCTCATTATTCACATATGCTTCTCCCATCCCAATCAGCGGTAAACTCAAATGAGCCAATGGTGCCAAATCTCCAGAGGCACCTAGACTTCCTTGTTGATAGATAACAGGCAATATATTGTTGTTGAAAAAGAAAATCAGTCTTTCAACGGTTTCCAATTGTACACCGGAATGCCCGTGAGAAAGCCCTAATACTTTCAACAACAACATCCGTTTCACCAAATGCTGCGGTACTTCTTCACCCGCTCCGCAAGCATGAGAAATAACCAAATTGGTTTGCAAACGACCCAAATCATCGTCTGGAATAATCGTATCACACAAAGAGCCAAATCCAGTATTTACACCATAAATAGTTCGCTCACCGGTAGACATCGTGTCGTTAAGGTATTCACGACAACGTACGATCTGCTGTTTACTTTCTTCGGACAATTCCAATCTCACATCTCCTTGTAGCAAATTTTCAATTTGATCTAAAGTAATCCATTCATTGTTGATGATATGTGTATCCATAACCGATTATTTTTTCAGATGGTAAATTAACTCTTCCAAACTCATTTCTTCTTGTTCTCCCGTCTCCATGTTTTTCAACTGAATTAAACTTTCAGACATTTCTGTTTCTCCAACGATTGCTACGTGCTGAACTCGAATGTCATTTGCGTACTTCATTTGTTTTTGCATTTTTGCTGAAGTAGGATAAATCTCACAATCAATTCCATTTTGACGAATTTCCTTCGCTAGTTTCATGCAATGTTTCTGTTCTTTGTCGCCAAAGTTCACAAACATCAACGTCAATCCTTGGTCTGTATCTTTCGGAAATAAATCCAATTCTTTCAGTACGTCGTAAATTCGATCCGCGCCAAACGAGATGCCTACACCAGAGATATTGGGCATTCCAAATAAACCTGTCAAATCATCATAACGACCTCCACCGCAGATGCTTCCCATCTTCACGTTGTTGACTTTTACTTCAAAAATTGCTCCGGTATAATAATTTAACCCTCTTGCTAAGGTTACATCAAACTTCAATTCTGCGCGTTCCAAACCAAGTTCTTTTACTTGACTTAAAACATATTGAAGTTCTTCAATTCCTTTCATTCCGATTTCACTCGTTTGAAGAAACTGAGTTAATTCATTCAAATTCTCAAAATTGGACCCCGTTAAATTGAACAAAGGTTTTATGGTTTCAATCGCTTGATCAGAAACTCCCTTTTCTTTCAATTCTTTCTCAACTCCTTCTTGACCGATTTTATCTAATTTATCAATGGCCACCGTGATATCAATCAATTTATCTTGTTCGCCAGAAACTTCTGCAATTCCCGATAATATCTTGCGGTTATTAATGAGAATCGTAAAGCTAGGGATGTTTAAATTCGTTAGAACTTCATCAAAAATCTGCACAAAATCTACTTCATAATGAAGTGAGTCGCTCCCAACTACATCGGCATCACACTGCGTAAACTCTTGGTATCTTCCGTGCTGCGGTCTGTCAGCGCGCCAAACTTGTTGTATTTGGTATCTCTTAAAAGGAAAAGAAATTTCATGTTGATGCTGAACAACAAATCGTGCAAACGGAACGGTTAAATCATATCGAAGTGCTTTTTCAGCTAATGAATTCGCAAAGCGTGGCAAGTTCTCGTCTTTCAAAGCTTCTAAATCTGCTTTTTTCAACTTCTCACCTGAATTTAAAACCCTGAAAATTAAACGATCTCCTTCTTCTCCGTATTTACCTAGCAAAGTGGAAGACAATTCGAAAGATGGCGTTTCAATGGGAGCAAATCCGTATTTCTTGAAAACAGTTTGGATGGTGTTGAAAATATAGTTGCGTTTTGCTACGTCTTGCGGTAGAAAATCTCTTGTGCCTTTCGGGATAGATGGTTTTTGAGCCATTTTTATTTTTTGCTACAAAGATAAGGTTTGCAAACGGAATTGAAGGAAATGTTATCAGAATATTACACGGCGCAAAAGTTTCTACTGTAAGAATAATCATACATTAAAAAAAACAAAGAAAAACAAAAAATGCCCTTTCAAAAATCAAAAGGGCACTTCGTAATTTTATGTTTAAATTATCTCGTTCTCAATGATCTTCCTATTTGAAGTGTTGTATTTTGACGAATCCCATTCAACTTGCAAATCTTTGCAACAGTGGTGTTATTTCTAGCTGCAATCTGGGATAAAGTATCACCTGATCTGATTTTATAATATCTTTTTGCAGTAGTCGAAGGTCTTGCTACAGAAGCAACATTGCCACTGTGACCGTGTGTGTCGTAATAGTCAGATGGCTTTGCTCCTGGGGTGAATAATCCTTTGTGGACAAATAAATTTGGATCTTTCACTTGCTTGCCCGCAAAGTCAATCATTTCCTCTGGGTTGATCGGCGCGTCATAAAAACGAACTTCAAAATGTAAATGCGGTCCAAAAGAGCGTCCTGTATTTCCTCCGATACCAATCACATCACCCGCTTGAACATCTTGATTTGGCTCTACCAATAATCTACTCATGTGGGCATAAAAAGTTTCCAATCCATTTTCGTGACGAATCACTACTAAATTTCCAAAACCTCCTTTGTTGTATTTTGAATAGCGAACTTTTCCAGACCACGCAGCGCGAATGGTGTCGTCTACATTAAATGCAATGTCAATTCCATTGTGGTATCTTCCTTTTCTATAGCCGTATCTTGAAGTAATAATTCCTTCGTTCGGAACTACAAATTTATTCGCTAAATCTCCGTCAACGCACAACCAAAGAGTATCTTGCAATTTAGACAGATCATTAGAACGATTTGATGTGAAGCAAATTTCATTATCCCATGGCTGAACGAAGTTTAACCCCGATTCAGTGGTCATGTAATTATGTATTTCCTCATTAAGGATTCCATCAAAATGAGAGTTGTCAAAATGAGAATCATCCAAAACAGCTTCATCTAAGTCGGTTTCGTTTAACATCTGCCATGATTTGTCTGAGTAAATCAGCATTTTCCCACTTGGAGTTTCTATCGTGTCAACAACGTGTTGTGCAGAAGAAAGCAAAGGCATGGAAGAGAGTAAAAGAATAAAAAGGTACTTCATAAAACTATTTTTTTGTCGGGATAAGAGGATTCGAACCTCTGATCTCGCGCCCCCCAGACGCGCACTTTAACCGGACTAAGCTACATCCCGAATTTAAGCAGTTGCGAATATAATTAATAATTATCAAACATCAATGGACATCCATCATAAAAATATCATAAAAAACACTTTCTCCCGGTTTTACCAAATCTACCAAACCTGTTTTACCGTAAGCTTCTGACGCTGGAATCACCACCCATAATTTATCCGACTTTTTCGCACCGATCAGTGCACGTTTTAATCCTCTGATAATTCCATTGTCTGAAAAGCGCATTTCAAAAGGTTTTGCTCGTCGATAACTGATGTCGTATTTTGGATGAGAAGGAGAACTCACCATGTAGTGAAAATCAATTACGCTTTCCGCACTTGCGCGTTTTTGCTCTTTTTCATTTTCCTCTAACAGCCAAACTTTCGTCCCGTCCACCACCCGAGTTGGAGCAATTTTACTCAAAACTCGAATGTGAATAATGTTGACCGCATTTGCAGGAATTAAATCTTTGATTCCTGCTTTTCCACGTGCCAACTTTCCAGGCAAAACAATCTCCACAAAGTCACCTACTTTCAATTTTTCAAATGCCAAGTCCCACCCAGGAGTTTGAAGTCCAAAACCAACAATAAACGGCAACCAATCGCGCTTTAATAATTGATTCCCGTCCACCAAAGTCCCGTCTTCTAGTCGCACGGAATAATTAATTTGAACCACATCTTCGGCCTTTAACAACGGACCTTCGCCACGCTCGAACCATTTAATTTTCATCCCGTTGTCGTCTTCAAAGGCATCTATTTCTTTGGTTGGATTTAAGGCTTCAATCGCATCTATAGGTGTTTGAATCTTTTCTTTAACTACTTCGATTTCCTTCTTATTCTTGTCTTTTTTAACACCTTCGGTATTGCAGGAAAACAATCCAATAACCAATAAAAGGTAGACGATATTTTGCTTCATAACTATCTTTTAATCTTCAATGAAATTAATTCTAAATCAACCACAATGGTGGTCAATGGAGGTATTTTGTCAAAATCTCCTGCTATTCCATGTCCTAAATGGCTTGGAATAATCAACTTGGCTTTGTCTCCGACCCGCATTTTTTTAATTCCTTCTTGCACACCAGATTCAATTTCACTCTTATCAATTTTAAAGGATTCAGTTTCTTTGCCTTCTGTTTGATAGCAAGTTTCACCCGTCAATAAAGTGATTTTAAATCTCACTTGGGCGGTCATTCCGCTTTCAGCCATCAGACCATCGCCTTTTTCATAAATATAATAGCGCAAACCAGTTCCTGTCTCCTCTACTTTCCATGATTTCCGCTGTTCTAAAAACATGCGAATATTTAAATCTTCCTCAAAAGCCAACTCCTTACCAAAGTTAGAAGATCGCTCTTGGTTCCAATCAAAATTAATTTCTTTTTTATCAGGCTCTCCACAAGATGTAAAAAAGAAAATAAATAGAAAATAAAATAGAAACTTAACCTTCATATTAATCTGCTTGAATGTATTGCCCTACTACTTTTTTAAATAATTCAACCGCCTCCTCTATCGTTCCGTCAAACTTTCCGCCTGCAGCATTTGCATGTCCTCCACCTTGAAAGTAGTCAGAAGTCATCACGTTTACTGCATTTTCTTTTCCTTTGGAACGAAAGGAGATTTTGATGTAGCCATCACCTTCATTGAAAAACGCTGCTGCCTTCACTCCTTGGATGGAAAGTGCAACATTCACCAATCCTTCCGTATCGCCTTTGATGTAATTTAAACGATCAAGTTCCGCTCTGGTTAACGAAATGATGGCAACTTTATTATTGTGAATCAATTCTAACTTCTCTGAAGTAGCGTATCCACGTATTTTCAAACGGTCAAGCGTATTGGTGTCATATACATTCTGATGAACTTCATAATGCTTTACTCCAACTTCTAATAATTGCGCTAAGATTGTGTGCGTTCGTGGATGAACAGATGGAAAACGGAATGATCCTGTATCGGTCATGATGCCTAGATAAATCGCCGTTCCCATTGGAATAGACAATAAATCTGTGCGTTTTGCATCTTCTAAAACTCGAAAAATCAACTCACAGGTAGACCCAACTGTTGGATCAGAATAGGTAATATCTGTAAATTTAGCAGGATTCAAATGATGATCAATTAAAACTTTTTTAGCAGAAGAGTTCACCAACAATTCACCCATTTCATCACCAATTCGTTTTGGTTCGTTGTAATCCAAACACAAAATTAAATCCGCTTTTTCAAACTCAGCTACAATCGCTTCTTGATTGGATTCGTAATTTAATATGCTTTCTGTCATTGGTAACCACAATAAGAAATCTGGTGCTGGATCTGGGTGACAAATAACTGCTGTTTTCTCTAACGTTTCACACAGGTTCAACATGGCTACACTACTACCAATTGAGTCTCCATCTGGTGATTTATGAGAAGTAATAACGATGTGGTTTGCTGCTTGAATTGCTTCAATTATTTGTGTACTAATATTCATGAAATCTTGTTGTTATAAAATAATTTGTCGTTTTATTACAGGAATTGGAAACAAAGGTAAGAAGCTTTTAAGGTGAAAGTGAGAAAATAGCTTTTTTTTAGCAAACATTCTTTTGTTAGAAAATCAATTCGTTATTTTATTGAGGACTGCATAAAATAAAAAAACGGAGAAACTATTGCTAATTTCTCCGTTTCGAAAAATGCTATTTCTTGTTATTCAACAATTTTAAAAACTGCTAATGGTGCCATTCTCGCTTTATTTAAAGTCAACGTTTTCTCATTAACAGAAATATTGTCAGCTTCCATCATCATCTTTTTAAATGTTTCTTCTACTTCATCTGGACAAGCCATCAGGGTAGAGATTCCTGGTATAACTTCGAGTCTTAAACCATTTTTAATTTTATAGCCAAAGGTCAACTGGTTACAACCTGCTTTGGCTTCAATTTGTTTGTTTTCGGAATAAAAAACAACATAGTGAGAATCAGAATCTCCCTTGATTTTCTTTCCGTAAAGTTCAATCAAAACCCATTTACTGTTTTCTACTTCAGCATTTCCATTTTTCGTTAAAATGAATTTATTTTCAGATTCACCGGTAACAATACTTCCATTTTTATCCAACATTCGAACTCTCCCTTCTTCCACTTTAAACAAGTTTGAATCAAATTTCTTTGGGAAATTATCCAAAACAATGTGGTTTTCTTTCCACGTGAATTTACCTTCAATTACTTTAGATTCGGATTCTCTGTTGTAATTCGTTTGTGTCAAAACATACTCATTATCAGAAGTTAATTCCAATTCTGTTTCCATAGCAGAACAAGTTAAACACGGTAAAATACCGGAATAGGTTCCAGCCCAATCTAAAGATGTTTGAGAAGTATGCTCGTCAGGAATAACTTGTGCATGATTGACATTCTTAGCAGATTGACAAAAAACCATACCCATCATCAGAAGAGTTGAAGCAAAAATTGTTTTAATCGTCATGATATTATTTTTAATTACTGAAATCCTGAATGTTCAATAAAGATGCCAAAACCATTTGTTTGGTTGTTATTTTAACAACCTTTTAGTTTCTTCAATGATTTGACTGGCCAAACCTTTTGAAACCTGAATCAGCGGTTTACGCATTACCTGACTCATCAATTTCCGTTCTTCCAAAGCAACCTTTACGCCACCGGGGTTTCCTTCTTCGAAAAACATTTTGGTTACCGGAATCAAGTCGTAATGAATCTGGCGAGCTACTTCGTAATTTCCTTTCATGGATTCATTCACCATTTTAGAGAACTTTTCTGGAAAAGCTTGACCAACGACTGAAATCACCCCTTCACCACCCAAGGTAATCATGGGAAAAGTAAGTGCATCATCGCCTGAAAGGACACCAAAACCAGCAGGCTTTAAACGCATAATTTCCATAATTTGATCCAAATTTCCAGACGCTTCTTTCATCGCGACGATGTTTGGGATCTCGGCCAATCTCAAGGTTGTTTCTGCGCTGACATTCGAACCTGTTCTTCCTGGAACGTTGTACAAGATAATCGGCAATTCAGTTGCGTCAGCGATGTATTTATAATGTTGAAAAATTCCTTCTTGTGTGGGCTTGTTATAATAAGGTGAAACCGATAGAACTCCATCCACTCCTTTTGGAACCTGACGGATTGCCTCTGCGACCTGTACGGTGTCATTTCCACCAACGCCATACACGATTGGCAACCTTCCTTTGTTTTCAGCGATTACCGTTTCTAAAACTTGCGTTTTTTCATCCGGACTCAAAGTTGGAGATTCACCCGTTGTTCCTTGAACTACCAAAAAGTCAACTCCGCCATCAATTTGAAGTTGAACTAATTTTCTCAATCCTTCAAAATCAATTGAAAAATCAGCGTTAAATGGCGTAACCAAAGCGACACCTGTTCCTTTAAATATATTATTCATGTTGCTAATGTTCTTGAGCGTTATCCTACAAAAGTAAATATAATTCAGATACGTTTTTCATATTCACATATCGCAATATGCCGATATAGCAATCTACCGCAAAAGAAAAAAAGCTGCCTGATATTCAGACAGCTTTCTCTATACCTTTCGGTTAAAGTTATTTTACCAATTTCACTTCTTTGATGATGTTGTCAGCACCGTAGCACTTGTCAACTAACCACATAACGTAGCGAATATCTACTGAAATTGTTCTTTGAATGTTTGGCTCGAAGTAAATGTCACCTGACATTGCCTCCCAGTTTCCATCAAAAGCAAGACCGATTAATTCACCGTTTGCGTTGATTACTGGCGAACCGGAGTTACCACCTGTAATGTCATTGTTTGATAAAAAGTTTACATTCAACTCCCCTTTTTTGTTGGCGTACTGTCCGTAATCCTTTTTCTTCCACAATTCTTTCAATTTCTCGTCAACCACAAACTCAGGATTTGTAGGGTCTTCTTTCTCCATCAATTCATCGATAGTAGAAATGTAGTCCAATTTCTTTCCTTCCAACGTAGTGTATGGCAATACGTTTCCGTATGTCAAACGCATCGTTGAATTCGCATTCGGATAGAAGTTTTTCTTTGGCTGCATCAATCTCAGCGCTTGAACAAACAAACGATTTGCTGTCGTGATGTTTGCGTTTGCATCTTGAATTTCCTGAACAGACATCGCTTTTGTGTACGCTAAGTCCATGTCTCTTACCAAAATGAAAAGTGGATCCGTTGTCAACGTCTTAGCAGAAGGATTGTTTGCGTATGCTTCAAATCTTTCTTTTGATAAGAAAATGGAGAATGCTCTCACACGACTCATGAATGCTGGAACTGACTCTGCCGTTAACGAACGAGTAATTCCAACTCTTTGTTCCATCGGAATGTCATTCAAGTACATTTTCAACAAAGCTTCAACTGTTTCCAATTCAATATCCAACGATCTTGTCGTAAACAATTTATCAGCTTGGTCCATGGCGTAATTTCTAATTTGCTCCGCGCGATCTGCATTTCCGTCAGCTTCTACTTCTTCTGCTACTTGCAAGTAGTAAACCACCGCATTGATATCTACTTGACGCAAGAACTCACTTTGGTAAACTTTCAAATTAATGATGTTATCCAATGCTTTGTAAGCACTTTCGTAATCAGCTAAAACCGTTGCATACTCTTCTTTTCCTTTGCTAAACTTAGCAAAATCTTCTTCAATCTTGCGTTTCTTATCCGCCACTTTGTTGTTTTTCAACTGTGTCGTTTGTCCGATAAAATACTTCCAGTAATTGGCAACTTGCGCATATTTTGATGAGTAATTCAAACGAACTTCCACATCTTTCTCCATGTACTTCTTCATCACTTCCAATTTCTTAGCGCGAACTTCAACAATTTTCGGCTGCTCTAAAGAAACCGCTTGCTCAACACCAAAAGAAGTCATGTATCTGTTCGTTCTTCCAGGGAATCCCATCACCATTGCGTAGTCATTTGCTTTCACTCCTTTCAAAGAAATAGGCAAACTGTGTTTTGGTGTAAACGGAATGTTCGCTTCGTTATAGTCAGCAGGTTTGTTGTCTGCTCCGGAGTAAATCCTAAACATAGAGAAGTCACCTGTGTGTCTTGGCCACATCCAGTTGTCTGTATCTCCACCAAATTTCCCAACGGATTGTGGAGGCGTACCTGTCAAACGGATGTCGTTGAAAGTTTCATTTACAAATAAGTAAAATTCATTTCCTTCAAAGAAATCACGAACGAAAGCGGTGTAGTGCGTTCCTTCAGTAGCTTGTGCAGCTAACGTTTTTGAAAGTTCAGCAATCTTCATTGCTCTTTCTTTTGGCGTCATTTCAGCAGTCAACTCTTTGTTGATCGTTTTGGAAACATCTTCAATTCGAATAACGAACGTAGCTGTCAATCCTGGAATCGCGATTTCTTCTTTGAAGTTCTTCGCCCAGAACCCATTGTCCAAATAGTTTTTTTCCGCGGTAGAAGCCTCTGCAATTGCATCGTATCCACAGTGGTGATTTGTTAAAACCAAACCTTGATTAGAGATTACCTCCCCTGTACAAAATCCTCCGAAAGAAATAATAGCATCTTTCATGGATGATTTGTTAATGGAATAAAGCTGTTCAGCTGTCATTTTCAAACCGTGCTTCTTCATGTCGGCATAATTTCTTCCCAACATGAATGGTAACCACATTCCTTCGTCTGCTTTGGCTACAACTGATGTTAACATCAAGCCAATCAACGCAAAAATCTTCATTTTTCTCATTTTCTATCTGGTTTTTTAAAGAATCCTATTGGATTGATTTATATAAGAGTCGTAAATTTAATGATAAATTTCAAAATCTACCTACTTGCACTTTTATTTCTATCAACAATCCCATACAATTGGTGTTTTTCCGTGTTGAATCAAGTATTCGTTGGTTTGACTAAATGGTTTACTTCCTTGAAATGCGACAAAATCTTTTCCTGACTTGGTAACCCCTAAAGGCGATGGATGAGAACTTTCTATAATATGATGATGATTATGCGTAATAAGTCTTTTTAAGTCTTTTGCATTATTACCCCAAAGCACAAAAATAATTGGCCTTTTTGTTTCATTTAACTCCATAATTATCTTGTCAGTAAATTGTTCCCAACCTTGATTACTATGTGATGTTGGTTTAGATTCGACAACACTCAAAACTTTGTTTAAAAGCAAAACACCTTG
>SMEQ01000632.1_pt1 | contig 28845 bp, 31 predicted proteins | sample 2456281 | NCBI WGS metagenome assembly SMEQ01 (sample SAMN10132596, study PRJNA489261) | soil metagenome | isolation source: day1 antibiotic-loamy sand soil ammended with raw manure from dairy cow... | place: USA | collected 2015-04-01
ATAAGTATCTACAGTGGCTGGCGGTCACTGAGTAGAAACAGTGCCGTTTTTTCAGGCAATACGCAATCACGTAAAGCCTGAAAAATCAGTATTAAAATTAGAGGAAGATCAATTTTAAAATACTAAAGAATACGATCGCGAGGAACGCACCAGCAGGCAAGGTAATGGCCCATGACATGAAGATTGAGCCAATCACACGCAGGTTTAATGCGCTGATACCACGGGCTAGACCAATCCCCAAAACTGCGCCAACTAGAGTGTGCGTAGTGGAAACGGGCAAACCGATCGCGGAAGCACCGACGACAGTCGAAGCTGTGGCTAATTCGGCGGCAAAACCACGGCTTGGCGTCAGCTCAGTAATACCGCGGCCGACAGTTGCAATGATTTTATAGCCGTAGGTGGCTAAACCAACCACAATCCCCACCGCACCCAGCAATAAAACCCAAGTGGGTACTGCAGATTTAGCAGTAAGCTCACCAACACCGTGGTTTTGAATCACGCCGGCAATCGCAGCCAAAGGTCCTACCGCATTAGCTACATCATTAGCACCGTGAGCGAAAGCCATGGAACAGGCAGTAAAAATCATTAGAGTGGCAAAGACTTTTTCTACACTGGCAAAGTAGGTGCTGCGGTCGGCGTCAGGCGCAATCTGTACGCGGCGTAACAGAGCAATACCCAGTAGCATCACTAAAATACCAGCCCCCACAGCCAGCAGTACACTTTGCTCGCTATTGATATCAAGGCCAACATGCTTAAGGCCTTTGGATAAGGTCATTAACGCGACCATAAAGCCGGTTATAAACATATAAATAGGCACATAACGCTTGGCATTATCAAAAGGATTATCGGTATTGATAATCAGCTTTTGCACACTGACGAACAAACCAAAGGCTAAAACACCGGAAAGGAAAGGTGTGACTACCCAGCTGGCAGTGATTGGTAAAATGGCGCTCCAGTGCACTGCATCAAAAGAGACACCGAAGGCAGCAAAACCAACGACAGCACCAATAATGGTGTGCGTAGTCGATACTGGCCAGCCTCGATTGGTGGCAATTAACAACCATGTTCCGGAGGCTAAAAGAGCTGACATCATGCCCAGCACCAGTAGGTCGGCGGTCATTACATCGATGTCGACAATGCCATTTTTGATGGTTTCAGTAACCTCACCACCAGCTAAATAAGCACCGCAGAACTCAAATACCATTGCTATAACAATGGCTTGTTTAATGGTCAGTGCGCGTGAGCCCACTGAAGTACCCATGGCATTGGCAACGTCATTGGCACCAACGCCCCAAGCCATGAAAAAACCAAAGAGACAGGCCAATACTAAAAGTATAAAGCCGTAGTCTGTTAAAAGTTCCATAAAAAATCCGCGTGTTCCAGGTTGGGCGAGCTATAAATTAGCGCGCAAGTAATTGTTCCAGTCGGTTGCCAATGCGCTCTGCGCGGTCGGCGACATCACCAATCCATTCGATAATGGTATAGAGAAACATAACGTCAACAGGCGGCAGATCTTTTTCCAATTTAAAGAGTGTGCGGCGCACTTCAATTTGCATGCGATCGGTGTCGTGCTCAATATCTTCAAGCACTTCGATCATGGCGGTGACTCGGTTTACTTCGCGGTTCCCAAAACCTGTTTCTAGAATTTCATCCAGCTCGTTCATCGCTGTCAGCGCTTGCTCGCTGGCATCAAGCTTTTAGGTAAGTGGATACGCACATTGCGTTTGAGTTTATCGGCTTCTTTTTCCAGTCGAGACATCTCTTGCTGCACGAGTTCTACCCGTGACCAATCTTCCGCAATGACGGCTTGAAAAAAAGGCACTAAATTTGAGGCACATTCGTGTGCTTTGGCTATATGTTGTTGCATTGGCCCAATGGGCGAACGACCAAACAAACTTACAAACGGGTTTATCGACATATTAGAGCTGCGCTCGGTTTCCAATAACAGCCTAGATTATACGTTGCTGTTGTAGGGTTCGGCGTGTCAGCCCTGAAAGCCTTGCTACGCTGTGTGAACACCCAGTTTTCGCAACGCGTAATGTTGGTACTTGGCAGACCCGTGAGCTGCTCAATCGGTATTACGATACGGACGATTTTGCCCTAGCAAATGGCCAAGTCGCGTTACGAATACGTCGCGATGGCGAACAATTGATCCAAACCTTGAAAAGTAAAGGCGCGAGTGTCGCTGGATTATCAGAGCGCAACGAGTGGGATTGGTACTTAAAAAGTAATCGTTTAGTGCTCAGCCACTTGGATGACAGCTGCTGGCCAGAGAGTTTGCGTGAACTGGATAAAAAACAGCTTAAAGCTGTGTTCAGTACCGACTTTAAACGCCAGTTTGCTGAGTTGCGCTGGCAGCGTGAGGGTGTTGAAACCGTGGTTGAGGTCGCACTTGATCAAGGCGTGGTGATTGCTGATAAAAAGCAGGAAGCAATTTGCGAAGTGGAGTTGGAATTACGTGCTGGCGACCCAGTTGCATTATTTGAGCTGGCCCTAGAGCTAGCAGCAGACACGGCGCTGATGCCTTGTGATATCAGTAAAGCTGAGCGTGGTTATCGTTTGTTTGATGCCAATAGCTACAGTGTTGCGGCAGAGCCTGCGCAACTTACTGCACAAACACCCTTAGATGAAGCCTTTGCGGCAATTGCTTGGCAACTGCTGGGCAACAGTCAGCGCTTGGCAGAGCAATACCGTTTTAATGGGCACTGGAAGCTATTAGAGCAATGGTTTCAACAGTTAGTTGGTTTGCGCGCTTTGTTGGCCAGCCTTGGACATGCAGTGCCGCGCGCAGCGAGCAGTGCTTTGCGTGGGCAGTTGGATGCGTTGATTGAAAGCTGGCGTGAGCGGGTGACTGAGGGGGCTGAAGAGCAAGCTGTGCGTGATGCTGCACCACAAGCCTTTGCACAAGAGTTGGCTGATACTCGTTGGGGTGTGTTTTCCCTGCAGTTGGCGCTGTGGCTGCAAGATAAACAGTGGCAGAAAAAGCGTACAGCACGTGGTACCCGTCAGGGTGCGGCCGTCTTGCAAAATTGGTTATTGCAGTTTTTGCAAGACGAAGCGACAGCCTTGCAAGTCAATCGTTATATGCGTCAGCCAGAAGACTTGGCTGAGCAAGCTCCGCGCCTTGAACGACTCTTGGTCTGGTTGCAACTGGCCCGTGATGTGACGGACTTACCAGACAGTGACCGTTTATTCGGTGCTTTACGTGAACTGCACAAGCTTGCATTGCAACCTATTACGCCTGAGGCATTAGTACAGCGTCGAGAACATTTAGGTTCTGTGCTCAGCCTCAATGCTTGGAAGCAAGTGTTGCGTTAAGCTTTAGCCATACCTCTGCATGGCGTTGCTATTGATTTGGCAAGCTATGCAGAATCAGCTTTTAAAGTTTAGACAGGAAAAATTATGCCCTCTGCCGCCGCTCTACCTAATCATGTACTGGATTTAAATGAAGTCTTGGCTGAGTTGGTTAAGCAGGGGCGCATTGATCAGGATGCTGCAGAAAACTGTATAGCAGCGCGCCGTGGTGATGCGGCAACGGTGCATATGCACCCGCTGGAATATATCGCTACGCAAAAGCTCGATGATAGGTCGCGGCCTGGACGCAAGCTCGACTTAGAGGCTTTAACCCTGTGGTTAGCTGAGTGGGCGCAGCAGCCGTACTTGCGTATTGATCCATTAAAAATTGATGTGGCGGCTATTACTCCGGTGATGTCTTACGCTTTCGCCCAACGTCATAAAATTATTGCTGTGGCCGTGGATAGCGCCAGTGTCACCATTGCTAGCGCCCAGCCTTTTGTGCGCGACTGGGAAGATAACCTAGCCCATGTGTTACGTCGGCCAATTAAGCGAGTGGTGGCCAATCCTGCTGATATTCAACGCTTCACCACTGAGTTTTATCGTTTAGCCCGCTCTGTCTCTGGCGCTTCAGCCACTGATCAGTTTGCCAGTGGTGTGGGGAACTTTGAGCAGTTACTCAACCTTGGTGCCAGTGATCAAGAGCCAGATGCCAATGATGCACATATCGTCAACATTGTTGACTGGCTGTTCCAGTATGCCTTTCAGCAGCGCGCCAGTGATATTCATATTGAGCCGCGCCGTGAGCAAGGTGCGGTGCGTTTTCGCATTGATGGTGTCTTGCATACGGTGTACCAGTTTCCCGCGCAAGTCACTATGGCAGTGGTCAGCCGTTTAAAGTCCTTAGGGCGCATGAATGTGGCAGAGAAGCGCAAGCCTCAAGATGGACGGGTGAAAACCAAAACGCCAGAGGGTAGCGAAGTGGAGCTGCGCCTCTCCACGCTACCCACGGCCTTTGGGGAAAAACTGGTGATGCGGATTTTTGACCCCGAGGTGTTATTAAAAACCTTTGATCAGTTGGGCTTCTCGGGTGATGACTTACAACGCTGGCGCAGTATGACTGGGCAGCCCAATGGTATTATCTTAGTCACAGGCCCAACCGGCTCCGGTAAAACCACCACGCTTTATACCACCTTGAAGCAACTGGCCACGGAAGAGGTCAATGTCTGCACGATTGAAGACCCCATCGAAATGATTGAGCCAGCGTTTAATCAGATGCAGGTGCAACACAATATTGATCTCACCTTCGCCAGTGGCATTCGTGCACTGATGCGCCAAGATCCCGATATTATTATGATCGGTGAAATACGCGACTTAGAAACCGCAGAAATGGCGATTCAAGCGGCTTTGACAGGCCACTTAGTGCTTTCCACCTTGCATACCAATGATGCGCCCAGCGCCATTACGCGCTTATTAGAGTTGGGCGTACCCTATTACTTACTCAAAGCCACATTGCTTGGAGTAATGGCGCAGCGTTTAGTGCGCACCTTGTGTCCGCACTGTAAGGCACCGGTGGACATTGCCGAAGCTGATTGGCATACGCTAACTCAGCCGTGGAGTGCTCCTTTGCCTAAAGGTGCACAACAAGCAGTGGGCTGTTTAGAGTGTCGAGAGACAGGCTACCGTGGACGCGCGGGGGTGTATGAAATCATGCTGCTCAATGATGCAATTAAGCCTTTAATCATGGCTGATACAGATTTAGTCAAATTGAAAAACCAAGCGTACCGCGATGGTATGCGCAGCTTGCGACTGTCTGGAGCGCAAAAAATAGCTGCGGGGCTGACCACCATTGAAGAGATTTTACGCGTGACGCCACAAAGTCAGCAAAAATAACACAAGCCTTTTAGCGAGTGCACCCTATAATCAAAGCTTGAATGATCTGCTACTACGGAGTTTGTATGGATATTGGTTTCGTTTTGTTTTTATTTGTTGCCCTGATTGTCGCTGTGGTTTTTATGGGCTTTAAAGTGGTGCCGCAGGGTTACGAATGGACTGTGGAACGCTTTGGGCGTTATACCGGTACGTTAAAGCCGGGGTTAAATATTATTGTGCCGCTGATGGATACTGTCGGCCGCAAAATTAGCGTGATGGAGCGAGTGTTAGACATTCCCGCACAAGAGGCGATCAGCGCCGATAACGCCATTGTCCGTATTGATGCCGTATGCTTTTTCCAGGTGGTGAATACTGCGCAAGCGGCTTATGAAGTCAGTGAGTTGGAATATGCCATTTTAAACTTAGTGGTGACCAATATCCGTACGGTTTTAGGCTCCATGGAGCTGGATCAGATGCTCAGCCAGCGCGATGTGATTAATGAGCGTTTACTGCATACCGTTGATCAGGCTACAGCGCCATGGGGAGTTAAAGTTACGCGCATTGAAATCAAAGACATTACCCCGCCAGCTGATTTAGTTGCGGCGATGGCCAGTCAAATGAAAGCTGAGCGCCTTAAACGAGCGTCGATTTTAGAAGCTGAAGGACGTCGCCAAGCGGATATTTTAACCGCTGAAGGTGAAAAACAATCGCAGATTTTAAAGGCAGAAGGTAAGCGTGAAGCCGCGTTTTTGGAGGCTCAAGCCCGTGAACGTGCGGCGCAAGCAGAGGCAGAAGCAACCCGTATGGTTTCGGAAGCCATCAGTGGCGGCAGTGTGCAGGCGGTGAACTACTTTGTCGCGCAAAAGTACATTGATGCGCTGGGGAATATTGCTGCTGCAGACAACAGTAAAGTCATCATGATGCCGTTAGAAGCCAGCCAGTTAATTGGCTCCATTGGTGGTATCAGTGAAATTGTTAAGGCCTCCTTTGATGGTAAGCAGGCGTGAGTGTGTACCTACAACATTTAGCTGTGTGGGATTGGCTCGCATTAGCCGTGCTCTTACTGATTGTTGAGGTGTTCGGCACGGCCGGCTATTTTTTATGGTTTGGTACGGCTGCTGCCGTAGTTGGCATTTTGCTCTGGCTTTTTCCTGAGCTTTCGTGGGCATGGCAGTTCATGATTTTTGCGCTGTTGGCATTGGCCACAGCGCTACTTTGGTGGCGACGTTTGCGCAAGCAACCTGCTGCTGAACCGGGTTTAAATCAACGCGGTAGTGAATTGCTTGGTGGCGAGTATATTTTGCATGAAGCTATTAGTGCCGGTCGTGGCAAAATCAAAGCGGGTGATAGTTATTGGCTTGTCAGTGGTCCGAATCTGCCTGTCGGGCAGCGGGTTAAAGTGATTGGGCAGCAAGGCACTGTGCTGCAAGTTGAGCCTTGCGCTGTTGATTAACAGACAGTATTTAGCGAGTAAAATGCTGCGTATATTTAGTATTGAGTAACCTATGTGTTTAGTTGTTTTTGCTTGGCGTCCTGAAAGTCAGCAGCCTTTATTATTACTGGCTAACCGTGATGAGGTGCATGCGCGTCCCAGTGCAGCGCTGGCGCAATGGGCAGATCAGCCCAGTATTTATGCCGGGCGCGATTTAGAAGCTGGCGGTACTTGGCTAGGGATTGCGGCGCACGGGCGTTTCGCTACATTAACCAATGTGCGTGATATGTCATTGCCTTTAGGTGAGCAGTCACGGGGCGCTTTGGTTAGCGATTATCTTGCGGGACAACAAAGTCCGCAGGAGTATTTACACAGTATTGCTGCTGAGCTTGAGCAGTACAGTGGTTTTAACTTACTGCTCGGTGATGCGCAATCAATGTGGTTTGTCAGTTCTACTGAGCCACGGCCAAAGCGCTTAAGCCCAGGAATTTACGGCTTGTGCAATGCGAGCTTGGATACCCCATGGCCCAAGCTGGTGCGCTTACGCACGATGTTTTCTGCGCACTTAGAGGCTACAGACGAGGCACTGTTTACGTTAATGCACGATGAGCAGCGTGCTGCTGATGACCAGCTGCCCGATACTGGCGTGGGCCTGGCCATGGAGCGCATGCTCTCGAGTATCTTTATTCGTGGCGAGGTGTACGGTACACGGGCAACCAGCTTGTTACGGCGCTTTGCTGATGGCCGAACGACTTTAGCTGAGCGCAGCTATGGGGTAAATGGACAGTTTACCGGTCAAAATCAAGTTGAGTTGCCAGCCTTTATCTTAGACAAGTCGCGCGACTGAGGTTCTTATTAGCGGCTGGTGATGCGCTGTTGTGCTGCTAAGTTTGCACACTGGAAACAGGGTTGAGCACTTTGCTTAAGCCCAGGTTACCTAAAGCTAAGTTCAGAGTGCTGTGAATAAGCTCTGGGTTATCCATGCTGGATACTTCGCTGAGGAGTTCTTGCGCGTGCTGTAAAGTCATTTTGCGCAGCAGCCACTTCACCTTAGGTAAATGGGTGGAGTTCATTGATAAACTATCAAAACCCATAGCCATTAACAGCACAGCAGCGACTGGGTCTCCGGCCATTTCTCCGCAAATACTGACTTTCTTACCTTCCGCCTGAGCTGCGCTGACCACTTCTTTGAGGGCCATGAGTACTGCTGGGTGTAAATAATCATAGAGGTCAGCAACCCGAGCATTATTGCGATCCACCGCCAGCAAATACTGGGTTAGATCGTTAGAGCCCACTGATAAAAAGTCAGCCATACGTGCTAGTTCACGGGCTTGATAGACTGCCGAAGGTACCTCAATCATCACCCCCACCGGAGGCATTTGTACGGCAAAGCCTTCGTTGATCAGTTCCGCCCAAGCGCGATGGATGAGGTGTTGGGCATCATCAAGTTCGTGCACACCAGAGATCATAGGCAATAAAATATGCAGGTTATTTAAACCGACGCTGGCCTTGATCATGGCGCGCACCTGCACTAAGAAAATCTCTGGGTGGTCTAAAGTGATACGGATTCCACGCCAGCCTAAATAGGGATTACTTTCTTTAATGGGGAAGTAGCTCAGAGGCTTATCACCGCCGATATCTAACGTGCGCATGGTGACCGGTAATGGATGAAAGGCCTGCAGTTGCTCACGGTACATTTGCACTTGTTCACTTTCACTGGGAAAGCGTGATGTGCCCATAAATGCTACTTCTGAGCGGTACAAGCCAACACCTTCAGCGCCGCGTTGTTGGGCGCGCTGCACATCTGCAATTAAGCCAGTGTTGACCCATAATGGCAGATGATGGCCGTCGAGGGTAATGCAGGGCAAACTGCGCAAACTGTCTAAATCCTTATTGATGAGGCGTTCTTCTTCCACCACTTCAGAGTATTGCTGGCGCAATAAAGCACTGGGGTTGGTAAACACATCACCGTGATAACCATCGAGAATCAACTCAATGCCATCTAGGCGGGTGTAAGGTAAATCCACTGCGGCCACTACCGTGGGAATACCCATCGCCCGGGCCAAAATAGCCACGTGGGAGTTGCGTGAGCCGAGCACTGAAACTAAGCCCACCAATTTATCTCGCGGCACCTCACCGAGCATGGCGGGTGAGAGCTCTTCACTGACGAGAATTGTGTTGTCGGGGTACACCAGAGTTTGTTGTTGACCTTGCTGCAGGTAGGCGAGCAAACGTCGACCTAAGTCTTTTACATCTGAAGCGCGTTCACGCAGGTAATCGTCATCCATGTGCTCAAAGCGCTGCACATGCTCGCTAACCACTTGGCGTAAAGCACCTTGCGCCCATTGCCCTTGGCGAATCACTGCAATTACATCACCGGCTAAGGCGGTGTGTTCCAGCATCATTAGATAAACATCAAACAATGCGCGTTCTTGCGGACGTAAACGTTTGGCAAGGCGTGCTGATAGGCTACGAATATCGGCGCGCACGGATTCTAAAGCCGAGGAAAACAGCTCGAGTTGGGTGGTAATGTCACCCGTTGTTTTATCAGGCACTACATCCAAGTCTGCAATCGGCAGCACCACCACGGCGGTACCTAAGGCTGCGCCAGGTGCACCAGGTACGCCAACAAAACGTGCTTCTTGAATACCCTTACCTTGCTGGTCTAAGCCACGAATAGAACCGGTCGCTTCGGCGTGGGCAATCACACCGGAGAGTTGCGCACTCATGGTGACTAAGAAAGCTTCATCACCTTCATCAAATTGACGGCGTTCTTTTTGCTGCACAACCAAGACACCCAGCACCTGGCGATGGTGAATAATTGGCGTGCCTAAAAAAGAAGCGTAGCGCTCTTCGCCTGTTTCTGGGAAGTATAAAAATTTGGGGTGATTGACAGCATCTTCAAGGGTAATGGTTTCTGCGCGGCTACCGACTAAGCCAACTAAGCCCTCGTTGGAACTCATGCTCACTTTACCCACCGCACGCTTATTTAAGCCTTCAGTGGCCATGAGCAAATAACGGTCCTGCTCAGCCTCGTATAAGTATACCGAGCAGACATGGCTGTTCATCGCCACGCGCACTTGTTTAACGATAATTGTTAAGGCCGCTGGTAAATCCTTAGCAGCGTTCACTTCTTGAGATATCGTGCGCAACATATTGAGCATGCTGCTATCGGTGCGGTTAGCGTCTGACAACTTAGGGTTAATCCCGAGTAGGAAGTTGATAAACCAGCTCTTTTAAAGCCCGGCGGTATACGTCGCGCTTAAAGGCTACGACTTGACCTAAAGGATACCAATAACTGACCCAACGCCAACCATCAAATTCAGGTTTTTCCGTAAGATCCATGCGCACCTGTTCGTCACTGCTGCGCAATCGCAGTAAAAACCACTTTTGTTTTTGGCCAATACACACCGGTTGACTATGGGTGCGGATTAAACGTTGCGGTAAACGGTAGCGCAACCAGCCGCGAGTGCAGGCTAATATTTCGACATCCTGCTCCTGTAAACCAATTTCCTCATGCAACTCACGGTAGAGTGCATCTTCGGCACTTTCATGTGGATTAATTCCGCCTTGAGGAAACTGCCATGCATCTTGATTCACGCGCCTTGCCCAAAGTACTTGTCCGTGGTCGTTGGTCAGGATGATGCCGACGTTCGGACGAAACCCATCTGTCACCAGTGGGGTGAGTATTTGTGCGCGCAGGGGCTGGTTGATGCGGAAGCTTATCGGGCCAAAAATGATCAGTTTTATCATGACTACTTGGCTGGACAGCTCGATGTCTTGGCCTATCAGAACTTTTGCCAAGAAGTTCTGGGGCGTACTGATAAGGCTCAGCTCGAACAGTGGCATGCGGGCTTTATGCGTGATTGCATTGAGCCTATTATCCTTGCGAAAGGCGAAGCATTATTAGCTAAGCACCGTGCGGCAGGGGATGTGGTGATGATTATTACTGCGACCAACCGTTTTATTACTGGACCCATTGCCCAGCGTTTAGGTGTAGAACATTTGATTGCCACAGAATGCGGTATGCACAATGGCCAGTACACTGGGGAGCTGGTGGATGTACCCAGTTTTCAGGGCGGTAAGATCATCCGTTTAAACACTTGGTTGGCCGAGCATCAAGCAACACTCGAAGACAGCTACTTTTACAGTGATTCGCACAATGATTTACCGTTGCTTGAGCAGGTAACCCACCCAGTGGCGGTTGACCCCGATGACACCCTGCGAGCCATTGCTGAGCAGCGTGGTTGGTCGGTGCTGAGTTTGCGTGATTAATAGCAGTGGTATTTGGCAGTTACAGATGTATCTGCTATGGATGCCGCTGAAATATAATCTATAATAGTGTATTATATTGATATTAATTCAATGGAGAGCCAGTTTATGACTCGTATACAAAGTTTATTCAGCGGTATCTTGCTATCCCTTGCAGTATTTTCCGTGCAAGCGGTGGAGTTAGAGATCAGTGCTGAAGAGGCCTACGCTAAAACTCAGCAAACTGAGCAGCCGGTATTATTGGTCGATGTGCGTGACCCAGTAGAAATTATGTTTGTGGGTGTTGCTGATGCAATTGACGTGAATATTCCATTTATGTTGGTTGACCGTACGCAGTGGAATGCTGAGCGCAATATTTATCCGATTAGCCGTAACCCAGAATTTGTTGAGCAGATTAAAGCAGAGCTGGCCAAGCGTGGTTTAGATGAAAACACTGAAGTCATCACCATGTGTCGTTCTGGTAGTGAGCGCGGTGAGCCGAGCGCGTGAACGCGCGCTTTGTGGTCAATGGCTTTCAAGGCGATGCTTTAAGTGAAGGTCCACAAGCGGGGATGCGGTTGAAAAATGGCTGGCAGAACTCTGATTTACCTTGGAGTCGCAGCTTAGACGGTGAGAAAATGTACCGCTTAGATCGCTAAGTTAGGTTGCGCTGTGTATGCGCATGCAGTATGTTAAATACATCGTTTGGAGATATTTATGTTGATTCGCACACTTAAAACACAATTGGTTCTGCAGCCTTTAGCTGTTGCGCTGAGCTGTGTGCGTTCACTGGATAACTCTGTAGCGTATTATTTTTATGGGTATTGGTTTAGCCAAAGGCGCGCCTGATACTCATACAGGCGGGCCTCTTTTTAAGGGTCGCCTACCACTGTTTTAGATAAACCCCGGTTGGCTTCCCACCCGGGGTTTTTTGTTTTTAGAATTTGAATTTAGATAAATAAGAGGACACACAAATGGCAATGTATGCAGTTTATCCAGAGCGTTTTGATGACTTGAGCTGGCGATTTAGTAACCACAAGCTGGCACTCCCCCATTGTTTAAGACGACTTTCGCGATAAAACGTATAGCGGCACAGCCGCACAGGTTAGGATAAATATGAACTCTTTAAATACCGCTATAGCATTTGATCACAACGGCGTTGCACTGGATGCAGCCAATGTCACCACGCTGCCGCAGTCTGGGCGCAAAACCCAAGTACTGGCCAGCCCGCAAGAATTACGTCAACAGTTACCATTAAGTGCGCAACTTGCGCAGCGTGTCCAGCAGCAGCGTGAGCAAGTGCGCGCCATTATCAACGGTGAAGACCCCCGTTTGCTGGTCGTTATTGGCCCATGTTCAATTCATAACATTGCTGAAGCCATTGAGTATGCTGAGCGCTTAGCCACGCTATCCGAGCAAGTATCAGAGCACATGCTGTTAGCAATGCGCATCTACATTGAAAAGCCGCGCACCACCGTGGGTTGGAAAGGTTTGCTATATGACCCGCATTTAGACGGCAGTGCCGATATGGCGCAGGGCTTGCAACTGTCGCGGCAATTAATGCTGCGTATGCTGGAGCTAAATTTGCCAGTGACTACCGAGTTATTACAGCCTCTTGCCGCCAGCTATTTTGATGATGTCTTAAGCTGGGCTGCCATTGGTGCACGCACCAGTGAGTCGCAAATTCACCGAGAAATGGTCAGTGGCTTGCAACTGCCTGTTGGTTTTAAAAACGGTACTGATGGCAGTGTTGGTATTGCTTTGGATGCCATGCGTTCTGCCGCCCATGCCCATCAGCACTTTGGTTTAGATGCCCAAGGCCGCGCAGCTTTAGTGGAAACCAGCGGTAATCCTGATACACATTTAGTTTTGCGTGGTGGGCATCAGGGGCCTAATTATGACGCACACAGCATTGCTCAAGCTTGCTCTGCCATGCGTAAAGCCGGTTTAGATGCCTCCTTGATGGTGGATTGCAGCCATGCCAATAGTGGTAAGGATCCACAGCTGCAACCGCAGATTTTACAGTCAGTTTTAGCCCAGCGTGCAGCGGGTGAGCGCAGTTTGCGAGCGGTGATGCTGGAAAGTAACTTGATGGATGGCCAGCAAGCTCTTTGCGATAACTTACAATACGGCGTTTCTATTACTGATGGTTGCTTAGGCTGGGCCAGCACCGAGCGCATGCTTTTAGCTGCAGCGCAGCAGTTGCAGCAGTCTTGATCTAGTGCTGCGTGCAGGTTTAAGGTTGTTATGCCTGCATGCACGCATGAGCAGTGCTGCCTGTTGCGGGTGTGGATTGTTCTTAGACAGTTAGCGTTAACAATTACTGCTTGTAAATAGTAATGCGAGTTATTATCATTACGGCAACTGTTACTTAGCTTGGATCTGTCTATGTATATTTGTTTATGCAAAGGTGTCACCGATCATAAAATACGCGCGCTGGTCGCAGATGGTGCGCGTAGCTGGCGTGAGGTTCGTGAGGAGACCGGCTGTGGTACCCAGTGCGGTAAGTGTGCATGCTCAGCTAAAACAATCACGCAAAAAGCCATTAAAGATACCTTAGTGGCTTCGGCTGAAAACTTAGCTTACGCCATTTAACAGCGGGCGCTGATCGTTCCCTGATTTTTCACGCAACCCGCTATAGCGCTTTTGCTGAGTCTGCTATGCTGTTGTCATCATTCGTACAGATGAGGACGGCGCACATGAAAGGCGATACTAAAGTAATTGAGCATCTCAACCGTATTCTCGGTAATGAGTTGGTGGCTATTAACCAGTACTTTTTACATGCGCGCATGTATAAGGATTGGGGTTTAAAAGCCCTCGCTAAATGGGAGTATGATGAATCAATTGAAGAAATGCGCCATGCAGACACTTTAATTGAGCGTATTTTATTCCTTGAAGGGCTGCCAAACTTGCAAGATCTAGGCAAGTTACATATCGGTGAAAATACCCAAGAAATGCTCGCAAGCGACTTAGCCTTAGAGCACCGTGCCCGAACAGACTTAGTGGCCGCTATTGCTCATTGTGAGGCGGTGCAAGACTATGTCAGCCGTGATCTGTTAAAAATAATTTTGGAAGACGAAGAAGAGCATATCGACCAGCTGGAAACTGAGCTTGGCTTGATTGAGAAAGTCGGCCTACAAAATTATTTGCAGACCCAGATGGGCGAGCCTGAGTAATAGCATGCTGTGTTGGAACAGGCTTAATTAGCGCTTTGACTTAACAGTTTTGGTCTAGCAATTAAGCCTGTTCAATAGTTGCATGCTGTTTTGCTAGGCTGGCTGCTAAGCTTTCGATAGCGTTGTTACGCTCAGCATCGTGCTGTGGCTTTTTATCATTAAGGCTGGACCAGTTGGGGTAGGCGCGAGCGATTTTTAGCGGCTCAGCTAAATCGCCTTCGCGCCATTGCTGCTCCAGCGGAGTGCTCATTTGAATGCGTTCTTGCGCAGCATGGCCACGCAACTCTAAGGCAGTCAGTAAGCGCTGCTGGCGAATCGCCAATAAACGCAAGGTGCTGTCATTCACCGTAAGCTCACGTTCGCCCCGCCATTTGCCTTTTAAACGCTCGCCATAGTTGCGAAAAGTTTGGGTTAAACCGCCTACAGCGGCACCAACCACTGTGGCCATGCCTAGGCTTAAGCCACCGGTAATAAGATCAATACCCGCCCCAGTGGCGGCACCAGCGGCCATGCCACCGCCCACTTTTACGCCAAACTGTTTCATAGTGGCGGGATTAAATAAATCATCGCCCCAGCGCCCCTCTGCTAAGGGAAGAGCGTTGGCTTGGGCATCGTCTTTACGGAAGGCGTAGAGTTTTAATAATGCCTCGACACAGCTTTGTTCACGCTGGCGCACATCACTGTGCAAGCTCTGCACGGCAGCTTCCAGCTGTTCAGGGTGCACACTGCGGCGGCAGGCGCTGACATCAATGAGTAGCTCGGCAATTAAGCGGTAGCCGGCTTTGCGACGTAGCGCCACTTGCGCTTGGTTATGTTCAATTAGGCGTTGTAACAGTGGCCGCTGACTGTCCAACACTAGGCCTAAATTTTCATACAGGCGCTGTTCACCATCTTCTGGTGGGGCTACGCTATCGAAGCGTACTATGGCGTGCAGTCCGAGGCGGGCAAGCATCTCGCGCCAAGCCGGTTCGCGTTGTTCAGTGGTGTTAACAAAGTTTAAAACAGGTAATAAAGGTTTGCCGCACATGGCTAAAATCGCCAGTTCATCGCGATATTTAGCTAGAACTGGCTCACGGGCATCAATCACATAAAAGCCCGCGTCGGATTGCAGTAATTGACGCAAGATTTTGGCTTCTTGCTCAAAGCGTTGGCGTGCTTCGCTAGTCTGTAAAAAGCGTTGGATTTGTTCAGGGCCATCTAAGCGCTCGCCACTGTTTGGTAGCTGCTCAAGGTAGTCGTAGAGGGCAATCGCATCTTCAAAACCTGGGGTGTCATACAGCTCAATCAGCGCTTCGCCATCCACAGATAAACGTGCGCCTTCAACATGCTGGGTAGTGCTGGGGCGATGGGAAATCGCGCCAAAGCCGACATCACGGGTTAGGGTGCGCAGCAATGAGGTTTTACCCACATTGGTATGGCCGACTACGGCCAGCTTTAATGGTGCAGATGGTTTACTCATCACCTTGCTCCAACCATGTCCAGGGCGCCGAACGGCTATGGGACAGCTGTAAGGTGTTCAATTGTTCTTGCCAGTTTGTGAGGCGTTCGTCAGCGGCCTCGGTGGGCAGAAGCCAAACTTTGGTGTGCGCAGCATTGCGTGACAGCTCGGCAATCAGGTGCAGGGTGCCGCGATCGGCTGAGCGTTGGGGGTTGCAGGCAATCAATAAGCGGGCCGGTGGGCTGGCGCTAAATTGCTCAAGGATCTGCCGCCGCTGTTCACGGCTATCAATCACCCCAGCATTGAGTACCTGTGCGGGTAACTCAGGGGGCCAGCTGATGCTGTCATCCAGTTCAATGGCGACAAGTACCGCCGCTTGCCCTGTCGAGCGTGAGCCTGCACTGGTACTGTGCAGCTGCTCTGGTGCTGCATCAACAATGCCTAAGCGTTCACTGCTAGGTTGGACACGTTCATGTACAGGTTGCCACACAGGATCGTTAGCATCGAGCTGTAAACAGCGTAAACCCCGGCGCCAACGCCATTCGCAGAATAGACTGCAAAGCATGCGCGGTAAAATTCCGTAAATCAGCAACATCCCCAATAGCCAACTGGCCCAAATCTGCCGTGCTTGCTCATCGGCTAATGCTTGCATGCCGCTGTGTTGAATCAGCTCGCTATCGGGTACAGCAAAGCCCAGCCATGCTGCTGGCGTACCGAGGCTATTGACCAGCGTAACAAAGGAGTCACTGGCGACAATGGTTGATTCCCACACAAAACCATAGCGGCGGGTGGCCAGTAGTGCCACTAAGGTTAATAGAGCGGTGCATAGGGTAATTAACCACCAGCCATGCAGCAGTCGCCCTAAGCCCCAGCGCAGTATTTTTTGCCGCTGCAGTAAGGTTAATAAGGCTGGCGCCAGTTGTACCGCCTTCGCGTCGCGGGCGAGGAGATTGCTCAGCCACAGCCATACCTGACTCAAGGGTGAGTTGGTCTGTTGCGAAAAAATGATACTGAAGCACCACAGCAGCAAGCTCATCAGGTTTAAACCAATTAACCCAGCCAGTGCCCAAAAAATATTAATGGCGTGTGGCTCACCACTAAGCGCCGTTTTAGCCAGGGCAAAACCTGCAATGACTGCGCTGAAAATCAGCAACCACAGGGCGAATTTAGCCCCTTGCAGCCAATGTTGCATTGCTGTGAGTAAGCCGTCACGTTTGGCTAGAAATAGTCCGCGAGCTTGCACGCGCTGCGACAGTGAACCCTGGGTGCTGCGGGCAACACGACATGCTTCGCTGTCTTCCAATAGGCCTGTTTGGGCCTCGCGTAAACGCACGGTTTCACACAGCCAGAGGGTTTGTAAGGGTGAGAGTGAATCAGTCACAAGCATTCCATTGGATCGTGTTAATAGCACTATTGTGCCTGATTATAATGTCCGCATAACGCTAATACAGTGTAAATCCTTTAAGATAGCGAGAGAATCTTACATATATTGAGGCGCGAACTTTATGCAACATTCATTACCGATAAGTTTGATTGTCGCGGCTACGCGTAATCAAGTGATTGGCCAAGATAATCAAATGCCATGGCACCTGCCGGATGACTTACGTTATTTTAAGCAACGCACGTTGGGCAAGCCAATCATTATGGGGCGCAAAACCTGGGAGTCCTTAGGACGGCCTTTGCCTGGACGCTTAAATATTGTCATCAGTCGCCAAAACGATATTGCCCTTGAGGGCGCTGAAGTTTTTACTGATCTTGCGCAAGCTATCCAGCGCGGCCAAGAGTGGGCCACAGAGCAGGGCGTAGCAGAGGTGATGGTGATTGGCGGCGGACAGATTTATCAACAGGCTCTAGAGCTGGCGCAGCGTGTCTATCTAACTCGAATCGACCTAGAGCTTGCAGGCGATACGTTTTTTCCAGTACTGGATGCGCAGCAGTGGCAACAAACAGATGCGCAAAGCCATCCGGCTCAAAATCAAGAGCCGGGCTACACCTTTGAGGTTTGGCAGCGTACGCAGGGCTAAGTCTTAGCGCGCTGGCTTAGCAAACGGCTTGGTAGCCTTCGGCGTCAAGCAATTGTTGCAGCTCTTCGACATTGCTAGGCTGTAAGCGGTAAAACCAGCTTTGGTAAGGGTGAGTATTAACGCCCTCAGGTGCCTCGGTCAAACCTTCGTTGACTGCAATCACGGTACCGCTAATGGGGGCGTGAATGTCAGAGGCGGCTTTTACTGATTCAACCACACCCACCGGCTGACCGGCGCTGAGGGTGCTGTCTAAGGTCGGTAGTTCAATAAAGACCACATCGCCGAGAGCTTCTTGGGCGTGATCGGTAATCCCTACGGTGACTGTGCCATCTGTTTCTAAACGTGCCCACTCGTGGGTGCTGGCATAGCGTAAGTCAGATTCAATAGTGCTCATAATTTTTGTGTCCTTAGCAGGTACAGTGCGAGTTTTTATATTTTTAAGTGTTTAGGCTGAGCCTGTTAGTCAATAACTGTGGCAGTAGTAAGCAGCATTATAATTAAAGCTAAACCAGCAACCTATAAACTGATTTATAGGCTATTGATCCTTTCTGCACAAGATCAAACCAGAATTTTGCCACTGCGTACAAAGCGTGGGTTAACCACCCGCACCGGAAACCATTTGCGCCGAATTTCGACTTCACCGCGGTCTGCGGTAGTAACCGGCACTCGGGCTAAAGCAATGGCTTTACCCAGTGTTGGTGAAAAACTACCACTGGTAATGACTCCAGAGATTTCGTTATTCACTCGAACGGGCTGACCGGCGCGCAATACACCGCGTTCCTCAAGAACTAAGCCCACCAGTTTCTCAGTAACACCTTGATCCAGCTGTGCTTGTAAGGCTTGGCGGCCGATAAAATCACGGGTTTGTGGTTCCCAACAGATAAGGTGCTCCATATTCACCGTAAGAGGTGAAACCTGCTCATTGGTATCAAAGCCGTAGAGGTTGAAGCCAGCTTCTAAACGCAGGGTGTCGCGTGCGCCAATACCAATCGGGGTAATTCCTGCGCCGACCAACTCGTTGATAAAGTCAGTCGCTTGCGTGGCAGGTAGCATAATTTCGATGCCATCTTCACCGGTATAACCTGTGCAAGAGATAAACCAATCACCTTCTTGCGCGGCTTGGTGGTGCTGCAAACTTTGCATAAGCGCAGCACGGGTTGAGTTTAAAATGGGGGCTAAACGCTCTCGAGCCAGCGGGCCTTGAATAGAAAATAAGCATAAATCATTGCGCCAGTGTACTGTGCAAGCAAAGTCAGCAGCATGTTGCTGCAGCCAAGCTTGGACGCGAGCACGGGTGACTGCATTGCTGACTAAGCGGTAGCCTTCTGCGGTACGAAAGACCATTACGTCATCAATCACGCCGCCTTGCTCATTTAGGAGCAGGCTATGTTGTGCACTACCGGCAGACGTTAATAAAGCAACATTGTTGCTGAGTAGGTGCTGCAATAAAGCTTGGGCTTGTGCACCTTGTAGATCAAAAATACTCATGTGCGAGATATCAAACACACCGCACTCTTTGCGCACGTGGTGATGCTCTTCCACTTGCGAGCCGTAATGTAATGGCATATCCCAGCCATTAAAATCGACCATTTTTGCACCGAGGGCCAGGTGCATATCATACAGGGGGGTACGCAATCCCATGGGATCTCCTAACCGGTCAAACGCAGTGTTTGTACCTGTGGGTAATTCAGTCGGCGCATAGTGTAGCGAGGTTGTTTCAGCTCTGCACCGCTGAGTGTCAGTATAACCTGTGTTTGTCATAACGGTAGTTAGTGCCCAGGGCGATACGCCGAGCGGCGAATTAACAAAATTACTGGCAGCAGGCCGACGACGACTAATGTCAGTGCCGGTAATGACGCCCGCGCCCATTCCCCTTCACTGGTCATTTCAAAAATACGAATGGCCAGGGTGTCCCAGCCAAACGGACGCATCAGTAAAGTTGCTGGCATTTCTTTCAAGACATCGACAAACACTAACAATGCTGCGGATAAACTACCGGGTAGTAATAAGGGTAAATAGACCCTTCGAAATAAAGCCATGCCACCAATACCTAAACTGCGTGAGGCTTCTGGCAAGGACGGTTTAATGCGCGCAAGCGCACCTTCCATTGGACCGTGTGCTACCGCCATAAAACGAATCACATAAGTCAGCAGTAGCGCGCTTAAACTGCCCAATAATATGGGCCGCCCCGCGCCGCCGAGCCAAGTGGACAAAGGGATAACCGCGTGCTCATCTAAATAACTGAAAGCCAGCATGATGGCTACAGCTAGCACTGAGCCAGGTAGGGCGTAACCTAAGTTAGCAAAGCCCACTAAAGCCCGCATGCGCCGTGTGGGTGTCATGCGCTTGGCAAAGGCCAGCAGCAAAGCGGCAGCTACAGTTAGAGCCGCAGCCATTAAGCCAAGGTACAGGGTGTGGGTAATGAGCGCAGTGTAGCGTTCATCTAAGTCAAAGCGTCCGCGCTGCCAGAACCAAACTAGCAACTGCAGGACGGGGATGACAAAGGCGCAAAGAAAAACCAAACCGCACCAAGTGGAGGCCAATACTGCTTTCCAGCCACGTAGGTTATACAGGGCTTTGCCCCGTGGACGCTCACTGCTTGGGCGAATTGCGCCGCGAGCGCGCTGCTCTGCAAATAACAATACTGCGACAAATAACAGCAGCAAGCTGGCCAATTGCGTGGCACTGGATAAGCTAAAGAACCCGTACCAAGTCTTATAAATTGCTGTAGTGAAAGTGTCGAAGTTAAATACCGACACAGCGCCAAAATCGGCTAAGGATTCCATTAAGGCTAAAGCAACACCAGCGCCAATGGCTGGTCGAGCCACAGGTAAAGCCACTCGCCAGAAAGCTTGCCAAGGGCTTAAGCCTAGTACCCGTGCCGCCTCCATAAAGCCTTTACCTTGAGCTAAAAACGCCGTGCGGGCCAGCAAGTACACGTAAGGGTAAAACACCAAAATAAACACAGTGATCACCCCGCCGGTGGAGCGCACTCTGGGGAACTGGATGCCGCTGCCAAACCACTCACGCATAAGGCTTTGTACCGGTCCGGCATAGTCCAGCAAGCCAACGAAAACAAAAGCTAAGACGTAAGCAGGAATAGCAAAGGGGAGCATCAATGCCCAGTCTAACCAACGCCGCCCAGGAAACTCACAAAGGCTGGTGAGCCACGCCAAGCTCACACCGAGTAAAGTCACGCCAATGCCGACACCAACAATCAGGATAAGGGTGTTAGAAATAAGCCGGAGCATTTGTGTGTCCCACAAGTGCCCCCAGATTTGCGCATCGACAGAGTGCCAGCTCAGCAGTAAGACGCTGATGGGCAAAAATACCAGTGCGGCAAAAAATAAAGCAATTGGATACCAGCGACGTTGAGCAGGGAGGGCCACAAAAAACCTCATTTAATCAGTAAACGTTAAGCAGTACTGCGCAGTATAACCGTCTGAGTTAGTTTTGGTGTTTTATACCTCTGCGTGACAGTTGTTATCTGTCGCAAAAGTTGTGCCTCACAGTGTGCTTAAACAAGCAGAAAACTGCGCCCCTAAATTGCGTAACAACTGTGTATAACCCTGCGCGGAGACTGGAATATCTACACCTAAAGCATCTAATTCAGCTAATTTAACCGGTAAGCCCGCAGCTAGGGTTTGCGCTAAGCGCGGTTGCAAGGGCGGCTCACTAAAGACGCAGGCTGCACCTGCTTGCTGTAGGCGTGTGCGCATTTGCTGCACATGTTTGGCGCCGGGCTGCACTTCACTGGATACAGCAAAAACCCCGGTATGGGCTAAGCCGTAGGCCTGCTCAAAGTAATTGAAAGCCTCATGGAAGACGAAGAAAGGTTGCTCCTTAAGTGGCGCCAGTTCTACTTTTAATTGCCCATCCACTTCCTGTAAGGCTTGGCTAAAAGCCTGCAGATTGGCGGCATAGTGCGCAGCATTTTCAGGATCCAACGCGCTTAAATCGGCGCTGATGCGCTGCGCAATAAGCTCAGCATTGTGTGGATCTAGCCAGAGGTGAGCATCCACAGTGCCGGGCTGATGGGCGTGATCATGTTCAATCAGGGCATGGCCGTGGTCGTGGTCATGAGCGTGAGCTTCGGCAAAGTACTGCAAATGCAAATCGGGTAAATCTTGCGCAGCGACACTCGGTTGGCTGCGTTGCTTAACAGGGCCAATCCAATAAAATAAATCGGCGTTATCCAGGCGCTTAGCATCGGAAGGGCGCAGGACAAAATAGTGGGGAGAGGCTCCGGGCGGCAGTAACACCTGAGGTTCACCTTGGCCATCTTGAATGGCGGCAGCTATGAGCTGCAAAGGTTTAATGCTGGTTAAAATTTGCACTTGCGCTTGAGCGCTCAGCGCCAATAAGGATAAACAGCTGAGCAGTAAGAAACGTAACACTGCGGTACACTCCGTAAGTAAAGAGTTATATAATAACGTCTCTTTAAGAAGGATGCTGCTGTTATGTTTAAAACATCACCGCTGTGCCAGTCAGATCACCATCAACACTGCATCAGCAGGGCGTTGGCATCTGCAGAAGAGCTTTGCGCGCAACGGTCAGTGCGCTTAACGCCGTTGCGCAAGCGTATTCTGGAGCTGGTTTGGCAAAGTCATAAGCCGTTGGGAGCCTATGATATTTTAGATCGGTTGAGCCGCGAAGATGGCCGCCGCGCTGCGCCGCCGACAGTGTACCGTGGGTTAGATTTTTTATTAGAAAATGGTCTGATTCATCGCCTAGCTTCACTTAATGCCTATATTGGCTGCAGTCATCCGGAAGTGGCCCATGAAGGCTACTTTATGATTTGCCAACAGTGTAATAACGCTTACGAGCTGGCTCAACACACTGCCATTGATGCTGCAGTATCGGCTGAAGCGGCACAAATGGGGTTTATTGTGGAGACGCAAATGGTTGAAATTCTTGGCACCTGTGCCCCGTGTCGAGAGTGCGCATGAAACAGTCATCGTTATTATTGCGTGCTGAACATTTGAATTTAGCTTTATCTGAGCAAAGTGTTTTAGCCGATGTGAGTTTGGAATTAACCGCCGGAGAAATTGTTACCTTAGTGGGGCCCAATGGCTCGGGTAAAACTTCGCTGGTGCGAGTGTTGCTGGGGCTGCTTAAGCCAGATACCGGCAGCGTTTGGCGTACCCCGCAACTGCGTATTGGTTATATGCCACAAAAACTGGAAGTGCATGCCACTTTACCGTTATCAGTGTTGCGTTTTTTACGCTTAGTGCCGGGCGTGAACCGTGCGCAAGTGATTGCTGCATTGACGGAAGTGGGGGCGGTAAAAGTCTTAAACAGCCCCTTACAGCGCATTTCAGGCGGCGAGTTACAGCGGGTCTTGTTGGCGCGTGCTTTGTTACGTAAGCCACAGCTATTGGTGTTGGATGAGCCGGTGCAAGGGGTGGATGTTAACGGCCAACTGGAACTGTATAACTTAATTGGCCGACTGCGCGACCGCTATGGCTGTGGCGTATTAATGGTATCCCATGATTTACATTTAGTGATGGGCGCCACCGATCGAGTGATTTGCTTAAATCGCCACGTGTGTTGTTCCGGTCACCCAGAACAAGTTACTGGCGATCCTGCCTTTATTGAGCTGTTTGGCTCACGTGCGGCCAGTGATTTAGCGGTGTATCACCATGATCACGATCACCAGCATGATTTACACGGCTGTGTGTTAAAGCCTAAAACTCATCAACATGGGCCGGACTGTACACATGCCTGATTTTTTATTATACGCACTTTGCGCTGGGCTTTTGTTGGCCTTGGTTGCTGGCCCCTTAGGGGCTTTTGTGGTTTGGCGACGCATGGCTTATTTTGGCGACACCTTGGCCCACTCTGCCCTCTTTGGCGTGGCGTTAGGTTTATTGCTGGACATTAATTTAGCGTTAGCGGTGATTGTCGGCTGTTTGCTTTTGGCCTTTGTATTAGTAGCCCTACAACATCGTCAACCTTTAGCCTCAGATACCATTTTAGGAATCTTAGCGCACAGTACTCTGTCCCTTGGTTTGGTGACGTTGAGCTTTATGGATTCCGTGCGGGTCGACTTAATGGGCTATCTGTTTGGTGACTTATTAGCGGTTAGCGCCATGGATTTGCTCTGGATTGCGCTCGGTAGTGCAGTGGTTTTAATTTGCATGATTGCCCTGTGGCGACCACTGTTAGCCATTACTGTGCATGAAGAGTTGGCTGAGGTTGAGGGGTTACCAGTGGCTAAGCTGCGGCTACTGCTGATGGTGCTTATGGCACTGGTGATTGCCGTGGCGATGAAAATTGTTGGGGTGCTGTTAATTACCTCTTTATTGATTATTCCGGCAGCAGGGGCGCAGCGCCATGCGCGCAGTCCTGAGCATATGGCGATAGGTGCGACCATTATTGGCATGTTGGCTGTGTGTGCAGGTTTAGCGATGTCATGGTATTACGACACACCGGCTGGCCCCTCGATAGTGGTGTGTGCTGCGGCACTCTTTTTAATCAGCTTTATCGTGCCACGCCGCCGTTAGTGAGAAACTATGGCTGAACTGCCGCTATGATTTGCGGTCTCAATTTTTAGAAAACACATGATCTAAGGATCCAGTTAGATGAGTAAAACACTTACCATGACGTTTATCGCAGCAATTTCCTGCGCTACAGCTGCCTGTGCAGCCACAGATGTGCGCAGCAACGCTACTAAGCTAAGCGATGTTGCTCCTTACCCCGTGGCTCAAAAAGGACAAGTGCGCAACGTTATTTGGTTGCCGGAAAAAGCGGATGAGGATTTATTTAAAGTCGAGCTGGTTCCAGGCAAAGTCATGCAAACAGACTGCAACACTCGTAGCTTAATGGCCACTTTGACCGCTGAGGACTTAAGCGGTTGGGGGTATACCTATTATGAGCTGACGGATGTTAAAGGCCCTATCGCTACCATGATGGCATGTCCAGAAGGCACTGAAAAAGAAGCCTTTGTGGCGGCACAAGGGGATAATTACACTGTGCGCTACAACAGTAAGTTACCCATTGTGGTGTATGCACCCGCTGACATTGAGCTGCGCTACCGGATTTGGAGCGGCAGTGAAAAGCTGCAGTCGGCGCAGCAACAGTAAGCTTTGTGACCCTCAGCTCAATACGCTTTAAGGTGGTTAACTTTAGACTGTATTGAGCAGTATCTTCTGCATCAATGCAGAGCAGTGTAGACTGCCTGCTGCTTTATTGGTTGTAGGGATATTTTAGATGTCACGATTTATTGAGCGCAGCCTATTAGTCTGTAGTTTATTGCTTGCTTTAAGTGCTTGTCAGAGCACTGTTAACCATGCTGATCAGCAGCCTGTGATTGATGAGTTTGCCATTGCTGAGCAAGTATTTGTGACGCATTTAGATGCGCAGCAGTTGCAGCAGGCTGCCCAGCAGTTGGCTGAGTTGCAGCGTAACCATGCAGATGAACCACGCATTGCTGATTTACAGCAGCGCTTGGCTGATGCTTGGCTAGCAAGTGGCGAGCAAGCATTGCAGGATGGTGATATTGATGCTGCCAGTGCTGCGCTTATCCAAGCGAAACGCTTGCTCCCACAAGCACCAGCGCTTACTGAAGGGCTGAGCAGTGCGATTGCCGCTGCGCAACTGCCTGTGCTCGAGCCTGAACCTGTGCCTCCTGCTGTCACCCGCCCACGCCCAGCCCGTCCAAAAACCGCCCCAGTTAAGCCTGCATTGACTGAACCAGCGCCGACAGTTGATAGCGCAGAGGTCGAGCCGCCAGCGCCAGATGAGCCAGAAGAGGTGCCAGCACCCAAGCGCAGCAAAATTAAAGCACGGGTGATTGATGCCAGCGCTGATTTTTCCGTAGTGTCTTTGCCGATGTTAAAAAACCGCAATGACCATCAGTTAGGCCGCCTGCTGGATGATGTTGCCGTTGATGTTGTGCGTTTTCGTGCAGCGGTAACGATTGAAGTGGCTGATACTCTGGATTTTCATTGGGTTGCCGCATTGCTATCAGCACGGGTTAAAAAACTGGATGCTAATTTTAAGCCGCGTTTACACGAAGTGATTCGTAGTGAAGAGCCTGCGCGCTTGGTGATTACGCCAAATAAATCGCTGTAAAATGATCTAACCATAGAATTTAAAATAACTTTTCATGCTAAGCAATGCTGGGCACACTGTCCCTTTAGCATTGCCCTAACAAGGTTTTAACCGTGATTGAATTCCACGATGTGCATAAAGCCTATGCGGTGAACGGGCAGAGCATAGTTGCCCTGCAACCTAGCACTCTGCAGGTGCAGCCTGGCGAGATTTTTGGCCTGATTGGTCATTCTGGTGCGGGTAAAAGTACCTTGCTGCGCCTCATTAACCGCCTAGAAGAACCCAGTGGTGGACGCATTGTGGTGGACGGTGTCGATGTTACCGCCCTTGATGCGCAGGGGTTGCGTCGCTTTCGGCAGCGAGTGGGGATGATTTTCCAGCACTTTAATTTACTGGCTTCAAAAACTGTAGCCGATAATGTGGCGATGCCGCTAAAGCTGGCCGGTGAGTTAACTAAAGCACAGATTAAGCAAAGGGTTATTGAGCTGTTAGCGCGGGTTGGCTTAAGCGCTCATGCTACTAAGTACCCAGCGCAATTATCTGGAGGACAAAAGCAGCGAGTGGGCATTGCCCGAGCCTTAGCCACTGACCCGAAAATATTGCTGTGCGATGAGGCTACCAGCGCGCTTGACCCACAAACCACTGCACAAGTACTGCAGCTGCTGGCTGAAATTAATCGCGAACTGGGCTTAACCATAGTGCTAATCACCCATGAGATGGATGTGATTCGACGGGTCTGTGACCGGGTTGGCGTGATGGATGCCGGGGTGATTGTTGAGCAGGGTTTAGTCAGCGAGGTCTTTTTGCACCCGCAGCATCCAACTACGCAAAGTTTTGTACAAGAATCAGAAGGCGAGCATGATCTGGAGTTGGGCGAGCTGTACCAACAAGTGGCTGGGCGTATTGTGCGCTTAACCTTTTTAGGCGAAACCACTTATGCGCCTTTGCTAGGTCAAGTTGCCCGAGATACTGGGGTTGATTACAGCATTTTAGCTGGGCGCATTGGGCGAATTAAAGATCAAGCTTGTGGCCAGTTGACGGTGGCGTTAACCGGCGGCAAAGAGCTGCTAGCTGAACAGCAGTTGCGTGCTGCAGGTGTCCACGTGGAGGTGTTACGCCCATGAGTGAATTACTGATAAATATTGATTGGTACGAGATCTGGCAAGCAAGTGTAGACACCTTACTTATGCTCGGCGGCTCCTTGTTGTTTACAGTGCTCTTTGGCTTACCCGTGGGCATCTTGCTATTTTTAGTCGGGCCGCGACAAATGTTTGAGCACCGTGTTTTTTACACATTGCTGTCATTTGTCGTGAACGTACTGCGCTCGTTGCCTTTTATTATTTTATTAATTGTGATGATTCCAATTACCGTGGTGATGACCGGCACATCTTTAGGTGTGGCTGGCGCAATACCGCCATTAGTGGTGGGTACTACGCCATTTTTCGCCCGCCTGGTGGAAACCTCACTGCGTGAGGTGGATCGTGGCATTATTGAAGCGACTCAGGCGATGGGCGCCAGTACCCGGCAGATTATTTTTAATGCTCTACTGCCAGAGGCGCGTCCCGGCATTATTGCAGCAACCACAGTGACGGCCATTACTCTAGTGTCGTACACCGCAATGGCTGGTGTTGTTGGCGCAGGTGGGCTGGGCGATTTAGCCATTCGCTTTGGTTATCAGCGCTTCCAAACAGACGTGATGGTGGTAACTGTGGTTTTACTGTTACTGCTGGTGCAGGTGTTGCAAAGTGTTGGTGATCGTCTTGTGTTACGGTTTTCTAGAAAGTAATAACAACAGCCGTACTACGGCATATAACTAATTGATTTGGAGTTTTTATGAAAAAAACATTATTAGCATTAGCTGCCCTAAGCATTTTTTCTGTACAGGCTGAGCCATTAACAGTGGCTGCAACACCTGTGCCGCACGCAGAAATTTTAGAGTTCCTTAAGCCTGCCTTAGCAGAGCAAGGTGTGGAGCTGGACGTTAAGGTCTTTACTGACTATGTACAGCCTAATGTGCAGGTTGCAGAAAGTCGTTTGGATGCTAACTTTTTCCAGCACCAGCCGTATTTGGATGAGTTTAACAAAACCAAAAACACCACTTTAGTGAGCGTGGCTGGTGTGCACATTGAGCCTTTCGGAGCGTACTCGAAAAAACTCAAACAGCTGGATGATTTACCCAAGGGTGCCAGCGTTGTCATTCCTAACGACGCAACCAACGGTGGTCGTGCGTTATTATTGCTGCAAACAGCCGGTGTTATTACGCTAAAAGACGACGCAGGTATCACTGCAACACCGCGTGATATTGCTGACAACCCGAAGAAAATTAAAGTCCGTGAGCTAGAAGCCGCAACATTGCCGCGAGTATTAGATCAAGTTGACTTAGCTTTGATTAATACCAACTACGCGCTGGAAGCAGGCTTAAACCCTAATAAAGATGCGTTGGCCATTGAGGGGGCAGACTCGCCTTATGTGAATATCTTAGTGACCCGTGAAGATAATCAAGATTCTGAAGCGGTACAAAAACTGGTTAAAGCCTTACACAGTGATGAAGCCAAAGCTTTTATCAATGAAAAATATAAAGGTGCTGTAGTTCCAGTTTTCTAAAAGCAACAGCCAACCCCTTCCTCTTGAGGTTTCTTCCTCTCAGGGGTTGGCTGCTTTAAGCGGCCAGTCGTGCCAATTTCTGTTATTCGTAATTTTCCAAGCGGGCGCTGTCCAGAATACAGATGAGGCGGCCCTCGACACGAATAATGCCTTGATCACTTAGGTGGTGAATAATACGCGAGAAGGTTTCTGGCTGAATGGAGAGGTGTCCAGCTACCAAACGCTTAGCCATGGGTAGCTCAAAACTTTGCGTATCACAGCGACTGCATGCTTTTAAAGCTTGCGATAAAATATAGCGAATCACCCGATGGGTCGCGTTTTTTAAAGACAGAATTTCAATTTCATTGAGGCGCTGATGCATGCGCACTGAGAGTGCTGCCAGTAATGCCATGGCAGTTTCAGTATTGTCACGTAGCAAGCGAGTATAAGTTGCGTTAGATAGCATCAGTAACTGCGTTGGCAGTACCGCTTGTGCGGTTGCAACATAATTGCCAGTGCCCATAAAAGCCATGGCTTCAGCAAAAGTATTGCGCTCACCAATTACATCAAAGACTTTTTCTTGCCCGTCTGGGGTCAGCCGGTACACCTTGATGCTGCCAGAAATAATAAAACCGAAGCTGTTACAAACATCGCCTTGGCGAAAAACATAACCACCTTTTTCAAGGTTTAACAGCTGGCTGTCTTCCAGTAGCTGACTGA
>SMEQ01000342.1_pt1 | contig 28832 bp, 29 predicted proteins | sample 2456281 | NCBI WGS metagenome assembly SMEQ01 (sample SAMN10132596, study PRJNA489261) | soil metagenome | isolation source: day1 antibiotic-loamy sand soil ammended with raw manure from dairy cow... | place: USA | collected 2015-04-01
CTCTTCAGTCTCTACTGCAGAAGTTTCAACACCTTGCGCGGTTTCCTCGGTAACTTCAGAAATCGCCTCAACGCCATCAATGCCTGGTTCTGTAGCTGGGTCGGCCAGCTCTATGCTTGCCTCGCCTAGATGCTCAGCTGGTGCAGCAGCCTGATCGTTAGCGACATCTGCTACTGGCGTATCTACAGCATTTTGCAACTGCGCCAATTGGTTGTCTTTAAGCTCAATTAAGCGCTGTAATTTTTCTAATTGACTATTTAGGTCTTCGACACGGCTTTGCAGGTCTTGGTTTTCTAAGACTGTGGAGTCCAAGCGCTCTTTACTTGCAGCCAACTGATCTTGTAAAGCGCTAAGGTTAGCAGCACTGCCTTCATCTGCCGCTTGCTCAGCAGCGCCCGGTGCTTCAGCAACCAGTCTGAGGCTATCACTTTTCTCAATCGCCGCCGGTGCTGCCCCAGCTTCGCTGCGGTGCGTGGCATCAAGTTGGCGTTCAGCTACAGCAGGCGCTCTGCGCGCGTTTTGCCAGCTGTCATTTTGCTGAGTTACTTGCGCTATAGCTTCAGCACGGCTGCGGCTGTTAATTTCTTGCTCACTGGGTAAGCGTAAAACCTGGCCACTCTTCAAACGGTTAATATTGCCGTCTAAAAAAGCATTTGGGTTGAGGTCCTGAATCGCCAGCATCGTTTGATGCACTGAGGCATTACCGCCCACACGTGAGGCCACTTCCCAGAGCGTATCGTTCTTTTGCACACGGTAATCACCGCCCTGATTTAAAGCATTGGCTCTGGCAGCAGGCGCCGCACTTGGCGCTGGTGCTGCTTGGCGGACAATGGGTTGTGGCTGAGCAGCAGCCTGAGGCGGTGGCTGCATACGGCTTGGTACAGTAGCTGCTGGTTGCGGTGCATAAATAACTTGTTGCGGTTTATAGAGCGGCGGATCCAGTAACAGGGTGTACTCACAGAGCACCTCTACTAAGAAGTTTAAGTAGGGTTCTTTAATGGGTTTGTTACTGGTGACCCGAATGACACTTTTGCCATTGGCATCCACCACTGGAGTAAACTTCAATCCGGTCAATAAAAACTGCCGATCAATGCCGGCTTTGCTAAATTCTTCCGGTGAGGCGAGCTGACTTTTAATCTCAATAGAGCTTAAGTCACGCACCTCCAATAAAGAAATTTCAGCTTCAAGAGGCTGATTTAAAGATGACTTAACTGATAAATCACCTAAGCCTAGCGCATAGGTAAAACTGGAAGTAAACGCTGTAGCAGCTGCAACTGCTAACACCAATTTGCGAACTTGAAGCATATAGAGTTATCCCTTATTTTTCGTTCCGGATACCCCGGAGGGTTTTGAATGCGCTGTGCTCAATCGCCAAAAATGACGGCCCCCGTCAGCAGCACTCAACCTGATTCCGCTCAGCAATTAAAAATATTATTAAGCTAATTGGCTAAGTATCTTTTACGGATAGAGTTTTATCAACATTCAATCGACTTACTCAAGCTATATCAAGCCCGTTTTAGCGTTAATATCAGACATACTGCACAATTCTTAACTCTTCAGTAGTGTCTTCAGTCAATAGGCGCGCAAAAAGCTGATTAATTTACTGTTTGCGCGCCGGACTTAGGTGATTAACGTTCCAGCAAAATCCGCAGCATTCTGCGCAATGGTTCTGCAGCGCCCCATAACAATTGGTCACCCACGGTGAAGGCGCCCAAGTAATGCGAGCCCATATTCAGCTTGCGTAAACGGCCCACTGGAATATCTAAAGTTCCAGTCACAGCAGTTGGCGTTAGCTCGCGCATGGTCACTTCACGATCATTGGGAATTAAACGCACCCAAGGGTTGTGCTGGCTAATCATGTCTTCAATTTCAGCCAAGGGCACATCTTTATTTAACTTAATAGTCAAAGCTTGACTGTGGCAACGCATTGCCCCCACTCGCACACAGATGCCATCAATATTAATTGGGTTTTTATAGCGGCCCAAGACCTTGTTAGTCTCGGCTTGCGCTTTCCACTCTTCGCGGCTTTGCCCGTTGGGTAAAGCACTGTCAATCCACGGAATTAAGCTGCCGGCCAAGGGTACGCCGAAATGATCCGTAGGAATGCTATCGCCGCGCTGGTATTGGGCAACTTTACGGTCAATGTCTAAAATTGCACTGGCTGGATCTTGCAACTCAGTTGCAACAGAGTCATGAATGCCGCCCATTTGACGAATCAACTCACGCATATTTTGCGCACCTGAGCCACTGGCTGCTTGATAGGTCATGGCGCTCATCCACTCAACCACGCCTGCCTCAAATAAACCACCCAGTCCCATCAGCATCAGGCTGACGGTGCAGTTACCGCCGACATAATCTTTTACGCCATTATCCAACGCCTGATCAATACCTTTGCGGTTAACTGGGTCTAGCACAATGACTGAATGGTCTTTCATCCGCAGCGCTGAGGCCGCATCAATCCAGTACCCTTCCCAGCCCGCTTCACGCAGCTTCGGAAACACCGCTTCGGTGTAGTCGCTGCCTTGACAGGTCAAAATGACATCCAAGTTTTTCAGCTCATTAATATCATAAGCATCTTTTAGCGTTGGAATATCTTTACCAATGTCAGGTCCTTGTCCACCTACGTTGGAGGTAGTAAAGAACACCGGCTCAATTAAATCGAAATCCTGTTCTTCGAGCATGCGCTGCATCAGCACTGAGCCAACCATGCCGCGCCAACCAATAAGACCTACACGTTTCATTGCGACTACACCTATTGTTAGTTAATTTCCGTCAGATCATTAAGCAGCAATGCTCTGACGGATAGATTTAATTGAGTAATCTTACAGTTTTGCGAGCGCTGCGACTACCGCATCACCCATTTCAGTGGTGCCGACTTTGCGCATACCGGCAGAGAAGATATCGCCAGTGCGCAAACCTTGATCCAGCACATCACTCACTGCTTGCTCAATGGCATCTGCCGCGGCGAGCTGGTTAAAGGTATAACGCAGCATCATCGAAACAGACAAAATGGTCGCCAAAGGGTTGGCCAAATCTTGGCCAGCAATATCCGGTGCAGAACCATGGGAAGGCTCATACATACCCTTGTTGTTCGAATCTAAAGACGCCGATGGCAGCATCCCAATGGAGCCGGTCAGCATTGACGCCTGATCCGATAAAATATCGCCGAACAAGTTGTCGGTCACAATCACATCAAACTGCTTTGGTGCGCGGACCAGTTGCATCGCTGCGTTGTCTACATATTGATGACTCAGTTCCACATCGGGGTATTCTTTGGCCACTTCGTTGACCACTTCACGCCATAAACGACTGGAATCCAGCACGTTAGCTTTATCCACGGAGCAAACTTTCTTATTGCGCAGACGAGCCATATCAAAGCCCACTTTGGCAATGCGGCGAATTTCACTTTCGCTGTATGGCAGTGTGTCATAAGCCATGCGCTCGCCATTCTCTAACGTAACGGTGTCACGGGGCGTACCGAAGTAAATGCCGCCAGTTAGCTCACGGACAATTAAAATATCCAAGCCGGAAACCACTTCTGGTTTAAGGGTAGAGGCTTCAGCCAGTTGTGGATACAAAATAGCCGGACGCAAGTTACCAAACAAACCCAGCTCAGAACGAATTTTCAATAAGCCCCGCTCTGGACGAATGGCAACATCAATGTTGTCCCACTTTGGACCACCCACAGCGCCCAATAGCACCGCATCTACTTCGCGCGCGAGGGCTAAAGTTGAATCGGCTAAAGGCACGCCATGCTTATCAATCGCCGCACCGCCCAACTCGCCCTCAACCAGCTCGTAGCCTAAGTTGAACTTCTCACTGGCCAGCTCTAAAACCTTAACTGCTTCGCGAATGATTTCCGGACCAATACCATCGCCCGGCAATACTAAAATCTTTTTAGACATATCAAATACTCAGCGCCACAGTGCCATTGTACTGCGGCGCAGTTAGTTAAATTAAAGTGCGTCAAACAACCATGGGTTAGCTTTTTTGTAGCCCACTTCAAACTCTCGAATCAGTTCAGCATCTTGCAAGGTCAGGCCAATATCATCCAGACCATTAAGCAAGCAATGCTTACGGAACGCATCCACCTCAAACCGATACTGAACACCGTCGGGGCGCGTCACCGTTTGTGCTTCAAGGTCAACAGTCAGCTCATAGCCTTCAGTGGCTTGTGCTTGCGCAAACAGCTCGTTGACTTCATCAGCAGTTAAAATAATCGGCAATAAACCGTTTTTAAAGCTGTTGTTGTAAAAAATATCAGCAAAGCTCGGCGCAATAATCGCACGGAAACCGTACTCATCCAGTGCCCACGGCGCATGCTCACGGCTGGAGCCACAACCGAAGTTCTCTTGTGCCAATAACACGCTGGCACCCTGATAGCGCGGCTGGTTCAAGACGAATTCAGGATTCAGTGGACGCTTACTGTTGTCCTGCCCTGGCTGGCCTTCATCTAAGTAGCGCCACTCATCAAATAAGTTGGCACCAAAGCCTGTGCGTGCGATGGATTTTAAAAACTGCTTAGGAATAATTTGGTCAGTATCAACGTTGGCGCGATCCAACGGAGCAACTAAACCCTGATGTTGAGTAAAGGCTTTCATGCTTATGCTCCCTCGTTCATTAATTCACGGACATCCACAAAGTGACCTTTAACCGCTGCAGCGGCGGCCATTGCTGGACTCACCAAGTGCGTACGCCCGCCATTACCCTGACGGCCTTCAAAGTTACGGTTCGAGGTTGAAGCGCAATGCTCTCCGTTGCCCAACTTATCTGGGTTCATCGCCAAGCACATGGAGCAACCAGGCTCGCGCCACTCAAAACCAGCTTCTAAGAAAATCTTATCCAAACCTTCTTCTTCCGCTTGCTGTTTAACCAAGCCAGAACCCGGTACTACCATGGCTTGAATGACATTGCTGGCAACTTTGCGGCCTTTAGCCACCGCCGCCGCTGCACGTAAGTCTTCAATGCGCGAGTTGGTGCAGGAGCCAATAAACACCCGATCCAACTTAATATCAGTGATGGCTTGATTCGCGCTTAAGCCCATATAGTGCAAAGCACGGGTAATGGAGTCGCGCTTGACTGGATCAGCTTCTTGCGCTGGATCCGGCACATTGGCATCCACCGGTAAAACCATTTCGGGTGACGTACCCCAGCTCACTTGCGGAATAATGTCTTCCGCGCGCATTTCAACAATGGTGTCGAACTCAGCGTCAGCATCGGAGACTAAATCTTGCCAAGCAGCCACTGCTGCTTCCCAGTTTGCACCTTTGGGCGCATAAGGGCGGCCTTTAACGTAATCAATGGTTTTCTGGTCCACCGCCACCATACCAACACGGGCACCGGCTTCAATGGACATGTTGCAGACCGTCATACGGCCTTCCATGGACAGCTCACGAATGGCACTGCCGGCAAACTCAACAGCATGGCCGTTACCGCCAGCTGTACCAATCTTACCGATAATCGCTAGAACGATATCTTTAGCAGTGACGCCTGCAGGGATTTTGCCCTCAACCCGCACTTGCATGTTCTTCATTTTTTTGGCAACCAAACACTGGGTTGCTAACACATGTTCAACTTCTGAAGTACCAATACCGTGGGCTAAGGCAGCAAAAGCACCGTGGGTTGAGGTGTGTGAGTCGCCGCATACTACAGTCATGCCTGGCAAGGTTGCGCCCTGCTCTGGGCCAATGACGTGCACAATACCTTGGCGCACATCGTTCATTTTAAACTGCAAAATACCGTACTCGTTGCAGTTATCATCCAAGGTTTGCACCTGAATGCGCGACACTTCATCGGCAATGGCTGCAATGCCACCATCACGCTCTTTCTTAGTGGTCGGCACGTTGTGGTCAGGGGTGGCAATATTGGCATCAATGCGCCACGGTTTGCGACCGGCCAAACGTAACCCAGCAAAAGCTTGCGGCGAAGTCACTTCATGTAAAATATGGCGGTCGATGTAAATCAGCGAAGAGCCATCATCACGGCGTTTAACTTCGTGCATCTCCCAAAGTTTGTCGTAAAGCGTTTTTCCAGCCATTAGACCGTCCTCATCAAGGTTATGCGCAGCGGTCATTCACCTACTGCTTATGGGTCTATCCTAGGGTCTCTACTTGAATAACTCAAATTGATATTTCTTATCCATTAGATTCCAGTTAGGAATAGCAGTATAGTCAAAGCACCTCTTTAGCGCGCCATGGTGAATGTGATGGATCTAGCCAACTTGCAAACTTTTATAGCCATTGCCGAGCAGCGCAGTTTTTCTCTGGCCGGCGAACGCTTGCATGTTACGCAACCGGCCATTAGCAAGCGCATTGCCAGCTTAGAAGAGCAATTGGGCATTCGCTTATTTGACCGCATCGGCCGTGAAACCCGCTTAACTGAAGCAGGCCGAGCATTACTGCCGCGCGCTTATCGCATCGTCAATGAGCTGGATGATGCCCGCCGCGCCCTAAACAACCTAAGCGGCACAGTGAGTGGCCGTTTAAGTGTAGCCACCAGTCACCATATTGGTTTGCGCCGTTTACCACCGGTACTGCGCGCTTTTACCAAGCGCTACCCAGAGGTTATGCTTGATATTCGCTTTCTGGACTCGGAAGTGGCCTATGCCGATGTTCTGCACGGGCGTTGTGAGTTGGCGATCATAACCCTTTCACCACACTGTGAAGCGCCATTACAAGCAGTAAAAGTATGGCAGGACGATTTAGACTTCGTCGTTGCCCCTGATCATCCGCTGGCGCAGCGTAAGCGCATTCGCCTGGCGGATCTATGTGCTTACCCCGCTGTGTTTCCCGGCAGCCACACCTTCACCCGCAAGATCGCCTTGCAGCTGTTTGATCAAGCGGGCTTAACCCCTGAAATCAGCATGAGCACCAACTATATGGAAACCATCAAAATGATGGTATCGATTGGCTTAGCCTGGAGTGTGCTGCCACACAGTATGCTCGATGAATCTGTGCTGCGCTTGCCCATTAGCGATGCTCATCTCAGTCGCGATCTGGGCTACATCATCCACACCGAACGCACTTTATCCAATGCAGCACAAGCTTTTATGCAAATGCTAACCGATGACAGTATAGAGCTGGCGGACAGCCCAACCACCTAAGCCGGTTGCTGGCTAAGCTCTACGGCGGCAAAGGTGTCGGCAGCAAAACCGAACAGACGGTCAATTTCAGCGCAGTCAGTCACTTTACGCAACTGAGTAAATAACTGTTGCGCCTCGGGGTAGTTGCGTGTGAGTAACGCTAGCCATTGTTTAAGACGACCTGGGGCACTGCGTGGCGTCTGAAATAAGCGCACTTGACGCCAAAACTCATGCAGCATGGGCTGTAATTGCTGCCAAGTTTTCAGTTGGTAGGCAATGCCATCACGGGCGCAAGCAATTTGCTTAGCTAAATCCGGTCGTGAGACTAAGCCGCGACCCAGCATCACATGATCCACACCGCTGACTTCACGGCAGCGATACCAGTCTTCTAACGACCAAATATCGCCATTGGCAAACACTGGAATATGGACCACATCCTGTACTTTTGCCACCCACTCCCAGTGTGCTGGCGGCTTATAACCGTCAGTTTTAGTGCGCGCATGCACCACAATTTGCGCCGAGCCACCAGCAGCTAAAGCGCGCGCTGAGTCCATGGCACCATCGGGACTGTCATAGCCTAAACGCATTTTAGTCGTCAACGGGATGTGCGCGGGCATACCGGCACGCACTGCCTCAACTATTTTAAATAACACCTCGGGTTCACGCAGTAAAATTGCGCCACCATTGGAATTGTTGACTGTCTTCGCCGGGCAGCCAAAATTCAAATCAATTACCGGCGCACCCAGCTCGCAGGCTTTTGCCGCATTATCTGCCAAGGCCTGCGGATCAGATCCCAGTAGCTGCACCCGTAACGGCGTACCAGCGGGCGTGGCTGCGCCCTGCTGCAACTCTGGGGCCAAACGCTGGTAACTGCGCGTAGGTAATAGCTGATCGGTAATGCGTACAAACTCAGTAACGCACCAGTCAATACCACCCTGCTCGGTCAACACATCACGCATAATGTGGTCAACCAACCCTTCCATCGGTGCTAAAGCAATTTGCACAATATCGAACTCACAGAAAACTAAAAATCAGCGTATCGCTGGGATAAAAAACCGTACAGCGCAGCAGTATAAGCATGCTCTGAGCACTGACAAAGCGGTATTTAAACTTTTCGGCTTAACCTAAGCAGGCGGCAGCATCACTGCACCATAGCCTTCAACAAAGGCGGGTGGCATCCGCTTGGGCCGACCGCTGGACAACTCAATGCAGACAAAAGTGGTTTTGGCACGCAGCAAGGTGGCTCCATCGGCAACGCGGCGCAATTGAAAATAGCGGTCCATACGAATGCGCTGATCGGAATGGGCAATCCAGGTGGCCATCTCTAGTTGCTCACCCTCATAGGCGCTGAGCAAGTAATCGATCTCATGACGCAACACCGCCATACCTCGGTCTAAGGCCTGATATTCTGCAAAGCCCAAGCCTAAGTCGATGGAGTGTTGCCAAGCACACTCCTCCATCCAGTGCACATAGACAGCATTATTAACATGGTCAAACTCATCAATATCAGCAGGCTTTGCGCACAGCGGTAAAATATACGGGGCTGGATAATCCCAACTCATGTTAAGGATTCCAAGTGGCCAGCCATCGCACAAGCCTCACGGGCCAACTGGGTAATTTGATCCCAAGCTTGCGCCTGTACCAAACTGGCTGGAGCAATCCATGTTCCACCACAGCACGCCACATTGGGCAAGCTTAAATAGCTCAGTAAGTTGTCACGGGTGACGCCGCCCGTGGGGCAGAAACTGATGCCTGTAAATGGCCCCTTAAAACTATTGAGCATGCGCACGCTGGCTCCACCATTGGCTGGAAACAGCTTTAAAGAACGGTAGCCATATTCGAGCGCAGCCAGCACTTCAGAAGGCGTCATCACTGCGGGCAAGTATGGCAGCTCGGTTTCTTGCGCTGCTTGCGCCAAGCGCTCAGTAAAGCCTGGGCTGACCGCAAACTGCGCTCCAGCATCAATGGCCTGCGCAAACTGTTCGGCATGGATGACAGTGCCCGCACCGACAATCAAGTCGGGGACTTCTTGGCGAATAACTTTCAGCGCTTCCAGGGCTTGTGGGGTGCGTAAAGTAACCTCAATGACATTGAGTCCGCCAGCACACAAGGCCTGAGCCAAGCCAACTGCGCGCTCAACATCATCAATGACCAAGACCGGCAAGACCGGGTAGGCACGACGTAAGATATGTTCCATTGTTAACATGATTTAATCCTCTACTAGAAAGCTGGCACCCTGATCTGCAGGACCAACCCAGCGACGTTGTGCAGCAAATAGCTGCAAACCATAGCCCAAGGGCGCATTCGATGGTGCTTGAGCATCACTGCGCAGAGCCAACTCTTCAGGTTTTACATGTACATGAAAAAGATCTTGCTTAGCATCAATCTCAATAATATCGCCATCTTGCAGACGGCTAAGCACGCCACCTTTGGCCGCTTCTGGCGTGAGGTGGATAGCAGCTAATACCTTACCTGATGCACCGGACAAGCGGCCATCAGTAACTAATGCGACCTTTTGCCCATTGGCTTGCAAGTTAGCCAGTATCGGCATCAACTTATGCAGCTCAGGCATGCCATTGGCTGCCGGCCCTTGGAAACGTACGACCAAAACCAAATCACCGCTGAGTGTGCCTGAGTGATATGCCTGCAAAGCATCAGCCTCGCAGTCAAAAACCCGTGCTGGCGCGCTAATCGCCCAAAACTCTTCTTGCACTGCTGAGGTTTTTAAAACCGCGCGCCCTAAATTACCAGCCAACAGATGCAGTCCACTGTGGACGGCAAAAGGTGCATCGACCGGCCGCAAGATACTGGCTGCACGACTTTCCTTTGCGACATCGCGCCACTGCAGCTTAGCGTCTTGCAAATAAGGCTCGCGGGTATAAGCGTCTAATCCACGCCCTGCAGCAGTGTAGACATCCTGATGCATAAGTCCCGCCTCCAGCAATTGCTTAAACAGCCAAGCAACACCGCCAGCAGCATGAAACTGGTTTACATCAGCAACACCGTTGGGATACACGTGGGCTAGCAATGGCACCACTTGCGACAGCTGCGCCAAGTCTTCCCAACGTAATTCATAGCCTGCCGCGCGGGCAATTGCCGGCAAATGCAGGGTGTGGTTGGTCGAGCCACCACTGGCTAATAAGGCTACCGCACCATTGACCAAAGCTTTCGCATCAAGCTGTACAGCCAAGGGCAAAAAATGACTGCCGTGACGAGTATTGTCCACCAGCATCTGTGCAGCAGCATCGGTTAAGGCGTGGCGCAAGTTCGATACTGGTGAGGCAAAAGCACTGCCCGGCACATGCAGCCCCATGGCTTCCATCAGCATTTGATTACTGTTAGCTGTGCCGTAAAAAGTACAGGTGCCTTCCTCATGGTAAGCCGCTAGTTCAGCTTCTAGCAGCTCATCACGACTGGCTTGACCTTGCGCATAGCGCTCACGAACAGCAGCTTTTTCTGGGTTAGATAAGCCTGAACTCATAGGGCCGGCAGGTACAAAAACTGCAGGCAAATGCCCAAAATGCAGTGCACCAATCAGCAGGCCAGGAACGATTTTATCGCAAACCCCTAAATACAACGCACCATCAAAGACGCCATGGCTAAGCCCTATAGCCGTTGCTTGGGCAATTAAATCGCGGGAAAACAACGACAGTTGCATCCCCGCTGTGCCTTGGGTGATCCCGTCACACATGGCCGGCACACCGGCGGCAAATTGGGCACTAGCGCCATGGCGATACAAAGCGCTTTTCAGCTGATCAGGATAGTGTTTAAGCGGCGCATGAGCCGACAGCATATCGTTGTAGCTGGAAACAATAGCAATGTGCGCAGCACCGCCTTGACGCATGATCAGCCGCTGCTGATCGCTCTGTGCGGCCATTACATGGGCTAAGTTAGAGCAGCCATGGGCACTGTTTAACCCTTGCTCTGCTGCCTGCAGCGCATTGGCCAAGTAGGCAGAGCGCTTAAGCTTTGAGCGCTCTTCTATTTGCTGGGTAATACGCTCAACAGTTGGCTGCATCATGCGAATTCCTTTCTGTTTGTGGCGCTATAGACTCCAAGGTCGGTCAGTTTATGGCGCCCAATAAATGTGTACTGGCAGCTGTGCATGCCAAAGTAAATGATAAATTGGTAAAGCCTGAGTGGTGGGATCATTTGCGAGCACACGGTCAATCATCTGCCGCTTACTCTCGCCAAAAATCAGGATACCCAACCACTGGGTTGCACACAGCATGGGCAGGTTTAAGGATAAACGCACTTTAGGCTGATCTGGCGCCAAGCCTACCAATGCCGCTGGTGCTGCATTGGGCTGAAGTGCCGACATCAAATTTGGCATCCCGGGAAACAACGAAGCAATATGACCGTCACCGCCCATTCCTAACAAAGTGGCGGCCAAGGGTAAATACTGCTGCATGCTTGCAGCCCACGCTGTAGCTGCAGCTTCAGCAGTATCGGCTAAACGCGGATCAATGATCCTGGCTTGCGGTAAAGCAGCTGCCAACATTTGTGCATTACTGTGCTGGCTAGCGGCAGCCACCCAGCGCTCATCCGTGGGGCTGATAATGAGCTGCGACCACGGCAAATCTTGCTGGTTAAACCGCTGCAACAAACCCTCAGGCGTGCTGCCGCCGGGCAGTAATAAACTGGCTTGTTGTTGCGTCGCAAGAGCCTGCTTCAGGCAGGATGCCAACTGTTCAGTTAACGCCTGGTTACATGCCTGCTGGCTAGCAAACGTATGCAATTGAGCCTGTGACATTGACACCTCCAAAAGCTATTAAGCCTGAGCCAAAGTTATTTTTTGCGCAGTGGCGCGTGTCCGTCGCTGCTCACCACAAAAGTACCTTCTGGCTGGCGGCGCTTACTGGGTTTTTTAGTTACTTTTGCTGCGTTTTTTTTCTGTGCGGATTTTTTCTTTTTAGTGCCTGCAGCTTTGCCTGAGGCTTTCACATTTTTTGGCCCCTGATAGCTGCCTTTCAGCTCTTTGATCACTCGACGCTCAAAGGTTTGCTTGAGGTAGCGCTCTACACTGGACATCAAGTTCCAGTCATTGTGGCAAATCAGACTGATCGCTAAACCTTCTTCTCCGGCACGTCCGGTGCGACCAATACGGTGCAAATACTCATCACCAGAGCGCGGCATATCAAAGTTAATCACTAAGTCTAAGCCATCAATATCTAAACCACGGGCAGCCACATCAGTCGCAACTAAAACCCGTGACGTACCCTGACTAAAGAGTTCCAGTGCACGCTTACGGTCTTTTTGATCTTTATCCCCATGCAGCACAAACGCATTAATGTCTTGCGCAACTAAGCGGCCATATAAACGATCGGCTTGCACACGGGTATTGGTAAAAACTAAAGCCTTGCGGAACGGCTCATTGGTCAGCAGCCAGTGGGTTAAACGCTCTTTATGGGGTACATCGTCTGCAGTTATGATTTGCTGACGAGTACTTTCGTTCATTTCGGCAATCTGGTTAACCATTAAATGCAAAGGATTATCCAGAACATTATTGACCATTTCCCGTAACGCATTACCGCCCGTGGTGGCAGAAAACAATAGCGTTTGCTGACGGGCTGAGCACTCCGCAACAAGGCGCTGCATATCCTCAGCAAACCCCATATCCAACATGCGATCTGCTTCATCCAGGACCAACACTTCAACCTGATCCAATTTTAAATGACCGGCATTTAGGTGCTCAATTAAACGACCGGGCGTCGCAATCAGTACGTCTGGATCTTTACGCAGCAAAGCGCCCTGCTCTTTAAAGTCTTCGCCGCCGGTAATGATTCCAGATTTAAGGAAAGTGAACTGCGAAAAACGTTCCACTTCCGCTAAAGTTTGTCGTGCTAACTCGCGGGTCGGCAATAAAATCAAAGAGCGGATGGCCACCCGTGGTTTTGCCCCGGAAATAAAGCGGTTGAGCAACGGCAATACAAAAGCAGCCGTTTTACCGCTTCCTGTGCGTGCAATCACACGTAAATCACGGCCCTCCAAGGCCGCTGGAATAGCCGCGGCCTGAACAGGCGTTGGCTCAGTGAAATTCAATTCAGCCAGCGCTTTTAAGAGACGCTCATGCAGGGCAAGTTCAGAAAACACGGTATACCTCAAGATCATTGATCATAATAAATAACGCCCTTTGCACACGCTCAAGGCCATCTGCTGCGCATTGTACTTCAGTTTAAGCGTCGGGATTGCTTAAGCAGCACGCGCGCGCTATCAAACACCACTAACACCACCGCAATCCAAATTGGAATATAGGTCAGCCACTCGCCAGATTCGACAATCTCACCCACCCAAAAAACACTCACAAAGAATAATAAGACGGGTTCAATATAGCTCAAAATACCCAGCAAACCTAAGGGCAATAAGTGGCTGGCACCTAACATTGCAGCAAAGGCCATCGCACTAATCAGTCCTAAGCCGGGTAACAAATACCACAACTGCGGCGCAATCGAAAAAGCATCCGCCGGAGCGTAGTTAACGATTAAGTAAATCGCCACCGGAGCCAATAACAACATTTCCAAAAACAAACCACTAAAGGAGTCAAAGCCCATCCAGCGGCGCAACATAAAATAAGGTGGGTAGCCGACAGCACACAAAAATGTAACCCAAGACAGCCCACCAACTACCCACAACTCATGGATAATACCTACCGCCGCAAAACACACGGCGATACGCTGCAAACGGCGTAAATACTCACTATAAAAAACCCGCCCGACCAACACTAATGACAACGGCATTAAGAAGTAACCCATGGTTAAATCCAGCATTTGCTCATTGATCGGCGCCCAAACAAAGATCAACCATTGCACGCCCAATAATGCTGCAGTCAAAAACAATGCCAAAATCAGTATTGGCTCACGCACTAAGCGCAGCAACGCCTCTTTAAGCATAGAAATACGACCAGCGACAATCAATAACACAAACACTGCCGGCAAAGACCATAAAATGCGCTGCGCAAAAACTTGCACACCGTCTAAAGGGCCAAGGTACAGAGCATAGCCTGGAATAACTGCGAATATGAGTGAGGCGAAAACAGACATCGCCACACCGCGACCTGACAAGTGCATAGACAGCCTCTCGCTTTTAGGAAAATAACTGCGCCACACCACCTTATTACAGCGGCTGCAAGCATGCTACTTATTGAGAGTAATCCACATATATGCGGATTAGGTTACAGCGCGTGTATGTTTACACCCTGCGCAGAGCACCTCAATCTTTGCGATTAAAGGTTTTTACTTGTTGCTGAACCGCGGCCTTAGCTAGCATATAGGCCGATACTGGCGCACTCAACATTAAAAATAAGGTAATCAACAGTTCCTGCACATGCAGAGCTTCATCACGAAAACTGAAGTACAGCATGGAAGCGATAAGTACGCAGCCAACACCTAAAGTCGTCGCTTTCGCTGGGCCATGCAAGCGCATAAAAAAATCCGGAAAGCGATGCAAGCCAATGGAGCCGACCAAGGCAAAAGCACTACCAATCAGTAAAAAAAACGCAACAGTATATTCAACCCAAACAGACATCAGCCCACCCTTGTTTATTCAATGATATCGCCACGCAATAAATACTTGCATAAAACCACTGTGCTAAAGAATCCAAACAAGGCAATGAGTAGTGCCGCCTCAAAGAACAGACGACTACTCAAGAGTATCCCGAACATCACCAATAGCGCCAAACCATTAATATAAAGCGTATCTAAGGCTAAAATACGGTCCACCGCATCTGGCCCACGCAGCAAGCGGAAAAAGTTTAGCGATAAGCTGATACCAAACATCAACATGCTTACATAGATTACTGTGGTTAGCATGCAAATATCTCCCGCAGCGGCTGCTCATAACGCTGTCTGATTTCGGCGATTAAGCCTTGCTCATCATCACTGTGCAACGCATGCACAACCAATACACTATCGCGTCGATTAACGCTCGCAGCCACGGTACCCGGCGCTAAAGAAATAGCACTGACCAGCAAGTAAATAGCCAAATCATCTTCTAACTCATAGGGCACTTCGACCCAGCATGGTTGCAACTTACTCACCCGCCCCAAGGCTGAGCGTGCCACCTGAAAGTTAGCGACAATAATATCCACTAACATATGCTGACTGAAAATAAATACATGCTTCCAGCTGCGAATGCGTGGCAAACACGGCCACCAAGTGACTGTTAAGCGCGGAATTAATAGCCCCAGAAAGCCGCCCAGCAACCAGTGACCTACAGAGGTAAAATCATCCACCAACAACAGCCAAACGTGTCACATGGCCTCCTTAAGCTGCATCGCTTGCAAGTAGCTCGCTGCATCCAATACCTGCAACGCTGTTGCCTGGGTAAAGTTCACTAAAGGCTGAGCAAAGACCACCAATAGCGGGCTACTGCACAACAGCAGGGCCGTGACCGCAAAGGTAACCTTATCCAGAGGTTGCGCTTCGCTGGCGGTGGTGTGATGACGCCAAAACAGCATGCTACCCGCACGGCTTAAGCCAATCACGCCCACCAAACCTGAGACTAAAACCACCGTCCACAATTGCCAAGCCGTCTGCCCCGACACCGCCTGCAACAATAAAACCTTACCGAAAAATCCAGCAAAGGGTGGCAAGCCTGCAACTGCAATGGCCGCAAGAAAGAAGCAAGCACCAAGTAAGTTGGGATTAAGTAGGCGCGGACCAACTTTAAAGTTATCGCCTAAATCACCGCGCTGCTTAGCAACAATACCCGCCAAGAGGAACAATCCTGCAATCACCCAAGTGCTTTGCACCAGGTAATACAAACTCGCAGCCAGCGTGGCTTCCGTACCCACGGCAATCCCCGCGAGCAAAGTCCCCACCGAAACCAAGACCAAATAAGCCAAGAGGCTACTCAGGCTATTGGCGGCAAAGGCACCCAGAATGGCTAAAACAATTGTTACCAGCGCCAACACCCACAAAACCCCGGTGCCCAGCCCGCTGGCACCACCAGCAGCGGCACCAAAAACTAAGGTACTAAAGCGTAAAATCGCGTACAGCCCCACTTTAGTCATGATCGCAAACAATGCAGCAACTGGCGCCGTAGCACTGGCATAGGCCCGCGGCAACCAAAAGTACAATGGGAAAAACGCAGCCTTTAAGCCAAAGACCAGCATCAACAAAGCTCCAGCGGCTTCCAGCAAAAACAGCTGATCGCCTTCAGCTTGCGAGACAAAGAGTGCCAGATCGGTCATATTCAGCGTGCCGGCAACGCCATAAAACAGCCCCGCCGCGATCAAGAATAAACCTGAGCCTATCAAGTTCAAAATAACGTAATGCAGTGCCGAACGAATCCGTGCCACACCTAAACCGTGCAACAGCAAGGCATACGAAGCAATCAACAGGATCTCGAAAAACACAAACAGGTTAAACAAGTCGCCAGTTAAAAATGCACCGTTAATGCCTGCCAATTGAAACTGCAAGAGATGCGCTTAAGCGGTCCAGCAGCAAAACAATACCGAACGGTGCCGACCAGTTACCCAAGCCATACACAAGAATCTCGCCCTGTGCAGCCAGAGGCAGTAAATATAAGCTACACAGCAGTAATAACAGGATACTGCTGATACTGATTAAGCGCACCATAGCCATTGAACCGCGCGCAGCCATCATCAGTAATGCGCCGCAAACCAATGGCAGCAATACGGGTACCAATAATAAATTATTCATCGTGTAGCTCCGACACGTTTTTTATTGGCCCGATTGGATTTACGCCGTGGTTTATTTTCTTTTTTGGGTTTTTCGACGCCATCCACATGGTCATTACCCAGCTCAGTATGTGCACGTAACGCCAAGATCAAGACAAAAGCAGTCATGGCAAACCCAATCACAATGGCAGTTAACACTAAGGCCTGCGGCACTGGGTCGGTGTAACTGGTGGCGTCACTGAGCACTGCGGGCTTCCCTGTATGCAAGCGCCCCATAACGAATAAGAACAAGTTAACCGCATAGGAAAACAAGGTTAACCCCAAGGCAACACTAAAGGTGCGCGCCCGTAAAATTAAGTACACACCACTAAAGGTCAAGACGCCGATAGCGATTGCCACTAATAACTCCATTACTGCTCCTCCGGCAATTTAACCGTGTGACCAATACGGCCCAGGCCACTTAAAATCAGCAACGTGCCGCCCACCACGGTTAAATACACCCCTAAATCAAATATCATCGCCGAAGCAATTTCGATCTCACCAATCACCGGTAAATTGATATGGGCAAAGGCTGAGGTTAAGAATGGGTAACCCAGCGGCAAGCTGGCCAGTCCCGTCGCTGTAGCGATTAATACCCCTGCCGCTGCCAAGTTAGGTAAGCGGACCCCCATACGGGTTTGTACCCAGCGCTGACCATAAGCCACCTGCAATAAAATCAAAGCTACTGCGGTGATTAAGCCGGCAATAAAGCCGCCGCCCGGCTCATTGTGGCCACGCAAGAAAATGTACATCGAGACCAGCAACGCCAAAGGCAGAATCAAGCGTGCAAGCATGCCCAAAACCATAGGATAGGCTTCAGCTGACCAAGCCCGCCCTTCAGTATCAACCCGCGCTCGCGGCAGTTTCAGCCCTTGCAGCAAAGCTACAGTGGCAATTGCTGTAATCGCCAACACGCTAATTTCGCCTAAAGTATCAAAACCACGGAAGTCCACCAAGATAACGTTCACCACGTTGGTACCGCCACCGCCAGTCAGGCTGTTAGCCAGGAAGAAGTCAGCAATACTGGTGTACGGACGCGTCAGCACCGCAAAGGTTAAGACCGTCATTAACACGCCACAGCAGGCCGCAATAATAACGTCACGCAAACTCCCTAAGCTACTGGCCTCTCGTGCCGCTTGCGCTGGTAAAAAGTACACCACCAGCAGCATCAATAAGATGGTAACGACCTCAACCACTAACTGGGTTAAAGCCAGGTCCGGTGCTGAGAAGCGCGCAAACACCATGGCTACCACTAAGCCAACAACGCTAAGCATTAACAAAGCGGTCAGACGCTGGCGATGAAACCCCATGGTTAATAGCGCACTGCAGACCATCACCAGCAAACCCAAAGCAGTCAAGGGGTCAACTGGGGTTAAGGCCAACTCTCCTGTGATCTGTGACAGCGGCGTCAGCCAGACCGTTAACATGACAATCACTGCAATCAACAAGAAACTGATATAGCGCTGCAGCGAGCCATTTTCTAGATAGGATAAAGAGCGCGAAACAAAGCCGTATAAAAAGCGCACGGTATTTTCAAACACATAGCGCCCATTGATATCAGGTAAACCGTCATACCAGCGGAACAAGAAAGCCCGCTGCGAATAAATCCCTAAACCACCCAGCAAAGCAATGAAGCTCATCAGCAGGGGCATATTAAAGCCATGCCAAATAGCTAAGTCATAATGCGGTAAAGCGTGACCTAAACTGGCTTGCGCCGCCACAGCCAGCAGCGGCCCAATGGACAACGCCGGTACGATACCCACCAATAAGCAGCAGAACACCAAAACTTCCACCGGTATTTTCATATAGCGCGGCGGCTCATGGGGTGGAAACTTGGGCAAATTAATCGGTGTGCCATTAAAGAACACATCATGGATAAAGCGCAGCGAGTAAGCCACGGAAAAGGCCCCAGCAATAGTGGCCATGGTTGGCAGTAACCAACTAAAACTACCCAGCAAATCCTGATGTAAGGTTTCTGAGAAGAACATTTCCTTACTGATAAAGCCATTGAGTAGCGGTACCCCAGCCATTGCCGACGACGCCACCATCGCCAGCACCGCAGTGTGCGGCATATACTTCCACAAACCGTTCAGTCGCCGCATATCACGGGTACCGGTCTCATGATCAATGATCCCTGCCGCCATAAACAACGAAGCTTTAAAAGTTGCGTGGTTAATAATGTGGAAAATCGCGGCCACTGGAGCTAAATCCGAGTTTAAGCCGAACAGTAAAGTGATTAAACCCAGCTGACTGATGGTGGAATACGCCAGCAAGCCTTTAAGGTCATACTGAAACAAGGCTGTAACCGCGCCCACTAACAATGTGGTCAGTCCGGTGAAGGTGACCAAATAGAACCACCAATCGGTACCAGACAATAAAGGGTACAAGCGGGCCAACAAGAACACCCCGGCCTTAACCATGGTTGCCGAGTGCAAATAAGCAGACACTGGAGTGGGCGCCGACATGGCATGTGGCAGCCAAAAATGGAAAGGAAACTGTGCTGACTTAGTAAAGACGCCCAGCAATACCAACACTAAAGCGACCGGGTATAACGCACTGGCGCGCAGGGTATCGCCAGCAGCCAAAACCTCCGTCAGCTCATAGCTACCAACCACATGGCCAATCACCAGCACCCCTGCCAATAACGCCAAGCCGCCGCCACCGGTGACCGCTAAAGCCATGCGCGCGCCTTGTCGAGCAGCGGTTTGCTGATTCCAAAAACCAATGAGTAAAAACGAAGAAAGGCTGGTCAGCTCCCAGAACATGACCATGAGCAATAGGTTGCTGGCCATCACTAAGCCCAGCATTGAACCCATAAACAGTAAAAGAGTGGCAAAGAAGCGTGCGACGCGCTCATTCTCTGAGAGGTAATAGCGGGCATAGAGAATGACCAGTAAGCCAATCCCTAAAATTAAAATAGCAAAGAGAAAACTTAAGCCATCTAACCGAAAACTTAAGTTAAGCCCAAGCTGCGTAACCCAGGCATATTTAACACTGATGACCTCGCCAGCTAAGACCTGTGAGGTCTGACTCAAAAGCAAACCCAAACACAGCATAGGTACGATTGCTGCAGCTAAGGCTATCCAGGTGCGTCCGCGTTGTCCGGCAAAAAACGGCATTATTGCGGCAAAAAACGGCGTAAAAACCAATGTTAACAAAATCACAACAGCCTCCATGTTGTTCTGCCGGACGAACAGGAGACACCCAGCGCATTACTAAAAAACGGATTATCCAACACAAATTTAACCTTGTCTGTAAGTAATATATTACCAAATTAGACAAGCAAGCTTTAACTGCAGATTGCGATGCTCGGCCATACACACATTAAAACACCCTGAGCACAATAACTGGCACTCAGGGCGTATTTAACAGCAGTGACTTATTGCAGTTTAAGGTGCTACGCGGCTCTGGCCATTGACACTGGTAATGCGCACGCGTTGACCAATGCGGAACACTTGGTTAGGTTCGACTGCTTGCACATAAGCACGTAGCGCACCGTCATCTTCACGGACAGTAATTTCTACACCCTGCGTGCGTGTAAGACCTTCTTCAGCAGCAGCACCGGCTAAACCACCGGCTACCGCACCAATTACAGCTGCCACAGCACTGCCACGACCACCACCAATGGTGCTACCAGCAATACCACCAACCGCAGCACCGGCACCGGCACCAATTGGCGTTTTTGTACCTTCAATGCGTACTGGACGCAGTGACTCAATGGTCCCCATACGAATGGTTTGTACTTTGCGCGCATCAGCGCGTGAGTAAGTGTCACCGGTTAAGCTTGATGCACAACCAGTTAACAGCAGGGTAAATGCTGTAAAAGCTGCCGCAAAAACAATAGACTTACGCATTAGAAACGCTCCTTAATACAAATATACATACACGATAACTATATTCTTTAAATCTTACCAGCAACTTCGAGGATGCCATGGATTATTTCATTGTCGCTATCGCTACACTTTCAGGACTCTATTTTCACTGGTGGCTGTATGTGAACATTAAGCGCTGGATCAATCGTGACCTGGCTTTATCCATGGCACCCAATGATCCGCAAAAGCAAGCGTATATGCTGCAAAAGCTGGCTGAAGCCAAAACACTGAAGGTTAAAAAAGCACAGCTGCAAGGCTGGCTAGAAAGTGCAGCTGCGCAATATCAGCCCGAACCGCAACAGCCTGAAGCGCCCACAGCCTCTGCACTAGGGCGCTAAGCGCTCCCTACGCCACAGCCCATCAGTCTGTAACTGATAGTTCAAGCGGTCATGTAGACGGCAAGTGCGCCCTTGCCAAAACTCAATACGCTGCGGTAATAAACGATAGCCACCCCAATGTTCTGGGCGTGGCGGTTGTTCATTGCCCGCATAACGCTGTTCAACCACTGCTAGGGCTTCCTCCAGCGCGTCACGACCGCTTAGCGGCTGACTTTGCTCAGATGCCCAGGCACCTAAACGGCTCCCCAAAGGTCGCACATTGTAATATGCATCTGACTCAGCAGCGCTGACCCGCTCAACAGCTCCCTCGATGCGCACTTGACGCTCTAACGCCGGCCAAAAAAAAGTCATGGCAGCAACAGGTTGCGCCTGCAATTGCTGCCCCTTGGCACTGTCGTAGTTACTGTAAAAAACAAAACCGCGCGAATCCAAACCTTTTAGCAGAAGCACTCGGCAATGAGGCTGTCCGGCACTATCAACTGTGGCCAGCATCATAGAGTTAGGCTCAACTGGCGGCTGCTCAGTAACAATTGCATTGGCAAACCACTGCTCAAATAAAGCCAACGGCTCCAGTGGCGCATGCTCTTCCAATAATCCATCACGGGTGTAATTGCGGCGCATATTCGCCAGCTGCTCGGTACTCATCAATGCGACCTTTTATTAAACATTAAGCAGGCAAATTCTCACTGCTAGCCAATTTCAATCGCAACTTAGCGGTTTGAAGCAAGCTGACGCATATGCACGGGATGGTATTCAGCCATAAGCCCTTGCATCTCAGTGCTGTGGGTAATAATAATTTCTACGCGATTATTTTGACCATGACCTAAGGAATAGGAATTGCCCATGCCAAGGTGCATCATGCGGCCATGCTTGAAACCACTGAGGCGGAAAATAGAAGCCACTGCTTTAGCTCGGTCGGCACTTAACTCATGATTTGATCGTGTGTTGCCAGCAAAGTCTGAATGCCCTAACACCAGTACTGCTGAGTCTGGATTGCTCTGCAAAGTTTTGGCTATTTGTGTGATGGGTCTAAGCACCTGAGGCATCAGCAGGCCTGGACGGTCGGGATTGAACGACTCACTTGCTGGCGCAGTAACAATCCACTTACCTTTTTCGCTACGTAGAGTAAAAGGAGATCCCTTGATTGATTCGCGTAACTCCCCTTCTTTATCAGCAATCCACTGATTTGATACAGGACTTTTCTTTATATAGACAACAGGCTGTGCCTCTTTACTGGTGGAGCATGCAGCCACTGCCGAACAGGTTAATATCAAAGCCAATTGCTGAAATTTACGTTTCATAATGTATAAACTCTTGGTACGAAAAAAAGAGCCTCAAGCTCAAAAATAAAGCTGTGTATAGTGTACGAGCAGCGTACAGCATTGTCACGATTGACCGTGACTATACTTCAAGCAACTAATGCACAGCACTCTAAACTAGCGAAGCTAACAACCGTTTAACCTATTCAAAGCTATGATTAATGTGACTCAACTGTCAACAACTGCAGCCGATACCCTCTTTATAAGCGCCGAACGGTTGGTAAACTCCACAGTTACACGTAGAATATGCCAAATGTTTGACGACAATCTATTGACGCCCTGTGCGACAGCCTTGGTAATGTGTAGAACTTTTTGCAGCGCAGCATTTACGCTACAGCACGACTCTATACAAAACCCATTACAACATTAAGTATTAACGGTTAAATTTATGAGCCTTAAAAAGAACGTTGCATACTCCAGCCGCACTGCTGACAAATTTGTTGTGCGCTTGCCGGAAGGAATGCGTGACCGAATCGCTGAAGTCGCTCGCGCTCAACATCGCAGCATGAACTCTGAAATCATTGCGCGCCTAGAAAGCAGCCTGCAACAAGACGGCGAGTTAGCCCATAGCGATGGCTTGAGCTTAGACAGCCCTGAACTTTCTCAGTACGAGCGCGAGCTATTGATGCGCTTCAGACAATTAGCCCAACGCCAACAAAATGCCTTACTCGCCTTAATCGCCAATGACATCCAAGATTAAACCTCTCCATTTACAGCCATAGCGGCATGGGCAAGCCTTTGCCAACCTAGGGCTCTCGCTTGCCCATGCTGCTAGCCTATACCGCTATACAGTCACACCTTAGTCATACCATTGTCACATTACTGTCTTATTGTATTTACATCTTTTCAGTCAGGTGTAAATACATGCGACTTAGCCAACTCACCCTACGCTTTACCTTCCCACTAATTATTGGCTTGGTGGGCCTAGTTTTTAGCAGTTTAAGCGCAGCGCAAAAGCCTCACACATTAAACATTTACGGTTCCAACACCATCGGTAGCCAACTCGCTCCGGCTTTAGCGCAAAGCTTTTTAGAGCACCGCGGCCTAACTCGCATCAAGCGGCAAAGTGATGCAAATACACAACAGCACAGCTTCACTGCAGGTACACAAGCAGAACCAACAAGCCTGCAGATTCATATTCACAGCCAAGGTAGCAGCACGGGTTTTACTGCTCTACACCACGGCAATGGCGATATAGCTGCTGCCTCTAGACCCATCAAAACACAAGAAGCTCATCAACTCTCAACGCTCGGCGATATGCGCAGCAGTCATGCTGAGCACGTCATAGCAATTGATGGTATCGCCATCATTGTCCATCCCGACAATCCAGTTGCAACACTCGACCTAACTGAACTTGCGGCTGTTTTTTCTGGTGAAATAAGTAACTGGGAGAGTCTTGGCGGCAATCCAGGCCAAATTAACCTATACGCCCGCGATCATAAGTCAGGCACTTGGGAGACCTTTAAAGAACTGGTTCTAACCCCTGCAGAGCACTCCTTAGCCAATAGCGCTAAACGCTTTGAGTCTAGTTATGCTCTTTCTGAGTCAGTCAGCCAAGACCCCAACGGCATCGGCTTTATCGGCTTGCCCTACGTCCTCAATGCCAAAGCTCTGGCCATTTCTACCGGTGGTGCACTGGCTATGTTCCCAACAGCAGGGCTTATAGCAACTGAAGACTACCCTTTGTCACGCCGCTTATATTTATACAGCGCTGAGCACAACAGTAACCCGCTAGCGCAAGCGTTCCTAGACTTCACCCACAGCGCCGCTGGGCAAAAACAAGTAGAAAACAATGGTTTTATCAGCCAAGAGGTTAGCGCCATGTCGGTAGCCAGCGTGGTAGATATGCCGCCGCGCTATCAAGAGCTGGCGCAACATGCGCAACGCCTTTCGGTCAATTTCCGCTTCAAGGAAGGCAGCGCTCAACTTGATAATAAAGCAGCGCGAGATATTGATAGAGTGCTGGCTTATTTACGCAACAATAACAAAACCGACAAAAAACTAGTTCTCGTGGGCTTTGGTGATGAGAAATCTGACCCAGAGCGAGCACTGTTACTCTCCAAGCTGCGCGCCATGGCCGTGCGCCGGGAATTACGCCAGCCCGACATTACCTTCAAGGAAGTACTGGGTATTGGTGATGTAATGCCAGTTGCAAGCAACAAAGCAGACCACGGCAGACTGAAAAACCGCCGCGTAGAACTGTGGGTATATTAAATTAACAGCTTGAATTTAAAGCGCTCTAGATGCCACTTTTAGCAACTAAACAATAAATTTAACGTTTTTGTTAGCGAGTTCTCTACGCTTCTGTAAAAAATCATGCTACTTTGCAGCCCTTACCCACTCTGGAGCGTTACTTATGGCCCTTAGCAAAGATCAACTGATCAATGAAATTGCCGAATCAACTGATTCTACTAAAACACATATTCGTGACGTACTTGACCAGTTGAGTCAAGTTGTCAATGATGCACTGGACGCCGATGGCGAGATTACTTTACCAGGCATCGGCAAACTGAAAGTTACCGAGCGCGCAGCACGTACTGGCCGCAACCCACAAACTGGCGAAGCCATTCAAATTGCCGCTAAAAAAGTTATCAAGTTGGTTCCGGCTAAAGCTCTAGTTGATAGCATCAACAGCTAAGACGACTACAGAGCAAGCACAAAAAAGGGAAGCAGCTGCTTCCCTTTTTTATTAACTCAACACTTAGGCTGGGTTAATTGGGTTCTCTGGATACCAAACATCTTGCAATGGGCTAACTGCAAACGAGCTTAACTCTTTACGCTCTTTGAGCCATGCTTCAACTTCAGCACGCTGCTCTTCAGTCACTGAGCCACGCTTGCCTGAACACACTACAGCAAACTCTTCACCACCAATCAACGCCATACCTTTGCCTTCAATAGCGTCGACGACTAAGTCCGCAAAAAATGCTTCAATTGCGGCATCTTCAGTGTCGTCTGGGTAGCTTAACTGCAGCTCAAAGCCCAACTCCTGAAACTCCTCAACACATAATTTTTTACGCAAGCGACGCGAACGATTTTTAGCCATGACTTACCCTCCAATAATAGGCGAAGAATCTTAACAGCTTTACGCAACAAAAAGGCTGCCGATAAACATTTTTCACCAAGCCCTGCTTTCCTTTCAGTGAATAGCGCATAATAGTTAGCATAATTCTTATTCATCGGCTGTATTTTCAAAGGTACCTGTATCGTGCTGAGATCTTTTTTACGTCGCCTGCGCAAGCATTACCAACCAGCAAATAGCATTTTTTTTACCCAGCCCGCACTGCGCAGCAGTCTTTCTGTGCTCTGTTTATCAATAGCTATCAGCCCTGTGACTGCACTGGGGCAAACCTTATCATCCGGCAATATTGATAAAGCTTTAAAAGCTAACAAAATCAATAGCGAAGCGCTTTCTGCAGTGACTATCCCCTTAAGTGGCCCGGGGAAAAGCTCTTATATGAATGCTGACCTACAGATCAATCCAGCCTCTACTATGAAACTGGTCACCACCTATGCGGCGCTGGAATTATTAGGCCCAGCATTCCAGTGGAAAACTGAGTTTTTTACCGACGGCACTTTGCGTGACGGTGTTCTCAACGGAAACCTCTACCTAAAAGGTGGTGGTGATCCAAAACTCAACATGGAGCGTTTATGGCTGTTATTGAGGGATCTACGCGCAAACGGTGTACGCCACATTTCCGGGGACTTAATTCTTGATCGCAGCCACTTTGCGCCGCCGCCCCTTAGTGTTTTCGATGATGACAGCAACGATCAAAGCAAACCTTTCCTGGTTGAACCCGACTCATTGCTGGTGAACTTTAAGTCACAGCGCTTTATTGTGCGTGGCGAAGAAAGTGGCGCTCAGGTGGTGATGGAGCCTCCCATTGGCAGCATTGAAATCATCAACAACGTCAAACTGAAAAATGCCAAAAACTGCAACAGCCCCGTAATTAACTATGTGCCAAAAGATGATGGCCATACTTTGACGCTGACTGTTAACGGCCATATTGCCCCAGGCTGCAGCACCCAAAACTACTTAGCCTTCCTTGATCACCCGCGTTATGCCGCTGGTGTAGTGCGCAGTATTTGGCAGGAGATGGGTGGTACTATTTTAGGCAATGACATGCTCGGCGAAACACCAAAAGATGCCCGCTTGTTGGTCCGCGCTTATTCACCTGACCTCACCGAGGTTATCCGCGATATTAATAAGTACAGTAACAACACCATGGCTAAGCAGCTGTTTCTGAGCATTGGTGCACGCTACCGTACTGCTGCTGATAGCGATGATGCCGCAGCAGCACGCCGTGTCATTAATAATCTATTGAGTAAAAATAAAATCTCGCCCACCGGCTTTTTTATTGAAAACGGCTCGGGCTTATCACGTCAAGAGCGCATTACTGCCCGCCAGTTGGGTTTAATGCTAGAAGCCGCTTGGAAAAGTCCTTACGCGGCAGAGTTTATTTCGTCCCTGCCTATCGTAGCGATGGATGGCACCATGCGTCGCCGCTTACGCAACACTCAGTTAGTCGGACAAGCACACATTAAAACTGGCACCCTAAAGAACGTCCGCGCTATTGCTGGATTTAGCCGCGATGTCAATGGTGATGCTTGGGCCGTAGTGGCCATCATCAACCACGCCCAACCTTGGGGTGCTTCAGCCATTCTGGATCAAGTATTGCTAGATGTTTACCGCCAACCGAAAACTAAGTAATTGGCCGTAACAACTCAAGCGCTGGGTGCTGCCTTACAGTAGCCAGCGCTAATCCTTGCCACCCATACCAGCACAATAAGAAAACCATACGGCCACCAGCAGTATTTGAGCGCTACAATTGTCTGACAAAACTACCTCCCCTGACTGATAAAGCTTTTTTATTCACAAAAAGATCACTTAACACAATAAGCCTCTTAATTAGCCGCTTACTAGGATTGGTTCTTACAGCAAAGCTTGTTACCGTTGCGCAGTTTTGTATTCCTTGGGGCACTCACATGCGTTTCCCTTTTTTACGTACATCCCTCGCCGTTGGCTTATCTTTAGCCAGCAGCAGCCTATTGGCTAACGGTCTTGCCTTAAACGAACAAAGCGCCAGCGGTGCCGGTACTGCCTACGCCGGTCGTGCCTCTTCAGCCCTGGACGCCAGCACCATTTACGGTAACCCAGCAGGCTTATCAAAAATCCACGGCAAGCAAGTCAGCGGTGGTTTTGCCATGGTTAAAGCCAACGTGGATATCAGCAAGGTTCGTACTGATGCGCCAGGCAGCAGCAAAGGCGATATGGTGCCGACCGCTTATGTACCTTTTGCTTTCTATGCCATGCCCCTTAATGAAAAGTGGAACTTTGGCTTAGGCATGTATGTACCATTTGGTGTCATCAGTGATTATGAAAAAAGCTTCCAAGGCAGCAGCCACGGCCTGTATAGCAAAGTTGCAGTGATGAGTATCCAGCCGACTTTCAGCTATAAAGTAACTGATCGAGTTGCGGTGGGCTTTGGTCCAACCTTCAACAAAATTGACGGTAAACTGACTAACACCTTGCAGACCAGAGGCATGAATCCGAACGGTCAAGATGCACGCATTAGCATCAAAGGGGACGACACAGCCCTAGGCTATAACTTAGGGCTGATGGTGGACTTAAGCGAGCAAACGACTTGGGGCATCACTTACCACTCCAAAGTGGATTACACCCTCAAGGGCCACACTAAAATTCGCAACATACCTAATCTCCCTATACCTGAGCTCCAGGGCGCTAACGGCAAGCACAAAGCCACTTTGGCTTTCACCACCCCTGAATCCGTTGATACCTCAATCAGCCATAAACTTGATGATCAATGGACCTTGCACGGTGGTTTAACTTGGACACGCTGGAGTCGCTTAGAGTCTATTAAAGCAAAAAACAAGGGCGTGCAAGCCACTCGTTTCAGAACCATTGAAGAAGACCTCAAATGGCACAACACTTGGTCCTATTCCATTGGCGCCAGCTACCAAGTTAACCCTGAGTGGGTTCTGCGCACTGGTTTTGCCTTAGACCAATCACCGACCACCAACGAGCACCGTAATGTGCGCATCCCTGTCGGTCACCGTAAAATTCTTACCTTTGGTGCCGGCTGGAAAGCCAGCGACAACCTAACTGTAGACCTCGCCTATGCCTATATTCGCGAGAATCAAGCAGGGGTAAATCAGGAGGCAGGGGCATTCCGCCCAGCCTACAGCGCTAAATACCGCAACAGCGCCCACGGTTTTACCAGCCAAGCTACTTGGAACTTTTAAAAGCGTAAGCTAGGTTCTTTACCTGAGCCTTTCCAGGCCGCAAATGCTAAGCCTACTTTAGACGCTGGATAGATCAGCAGATATGGCTTGTGCTTGCGGCTTTTTTAATGGTAAACAGGCACGTATCCGCTCAAAACAAAGCACGACCATTGTCCCACTTGTACATTGTGCAGTGAATACGTCTATGCTATAGACCAGTGAGTCACAGTTTAAAAGAGGATAACGCTATGCAAACGCCAGCTTTCGATCCACGCAAACTCCATCACGCCTTCACCTTAAGTA
>SMEQ01000092.1_pt1 | contig 28674 bp, 20 predicted proteins | sample 2456281 | NCBI WGS metagenome assembly SMEQ01 (sample SAMN10132596, study PRJNA489261) | soil metagenome | isolation source: day1 antibiotic-loamy sand soil ammended with raw manure from dairy cow... | place: USA | collected 2015-04-01
TTGTTTTTTCCCAAAAAAGCCTTCAATCAAATTTGAAGTGGAAAAATCAAACCAATTAACTATTTGGGGGTAATCTTATCCCGAACTCACGTTAATAACAGAAGTTTTGGTAGAGTTTTAAATAGCATGATATTGTGTTCAAAGTTTATTTATTCTTATTTTAAACACCTGTACTTTCTATATTGTTGTTTACATACGTAGATTATCTCACTATTAATATTGAAAATAGATAGCACATGTACGTTTCAACATACTTTCGCTTCATTAAAAATTAGTAATAATTCAGTTCCAAAAGAACGATTGCAGTCTAGCAATGTTATTAATGAACTCTTCAAAGATTTAAGATCAAAAACTATACACATTATGAAAAAAATCATCATCATTTCACTATTAATATTCATTTCATCAAACATACTATTTGCACAGCAAACCAACTATCAGTTATCAAGCCATATTTTAGACATTTCTAAAGGCATGCCCGCGCCCAATGTAAAGATTACCCTGCAAAAACAAATTCAGGGTAACCAATGGGAAATACTTGCAGAGAAGCAAACCGACAAAAATGGTAGAGTGTCAGATTTCTTACCGCAAACTGATGGTGTCGACCACATTGGTGTTTATAAACTAAAATTTTATGTTGAACCTTACTTTCAAAGTCAACAAACAGATACGTTCTATCCATACATAGAAGTGGTGTTTGAGATAAAGGACGATAAGCATTATCATGTCCCTATTACCTTGTCGGCTTTTGGATATAGTACTTATAGGGGTAATTAAAGAAAGTTTGATTTTTAATATTTAATTCATTGCTCTGTCAACTTCTTAGTTTTGCTGATTCGCAACTTACAAGTATCTTTGTATTCAATTAAAAGCATTCAATCTCAATTGCTGAAAAATGAAACAATTAAAATATCTAGTAATAACGCTACTCCTACTGTCAATAAGCATATACGCAAGCTCTCAGATTAATTCATCAAATAAACCACGCTCCAAAACCCCTATTATGGGTTGGGCCAGTTGGAACAATTTCAGAGTTGAAATAAATGAAGACATCATTAAAGCTCAAGCTGATGCTATGATCTCTTCAGGATTAAATGAGGCAGGCTATAACTTTATCAATATCGATGATGGCTTTTATGGTGGTCGAGACGAACATGGAAATCTTCTGGTTCATCCAGTGCGCTTTCCGAACGGAATGAAAGCGTTGGCAGAGTATATACACGCTAAAGGATTGAATGCAGGTATTTATACTGATGCGGGAATCAACACTTGCGCTTCGTTTTGGGACAAAGACACTATTGGTTCAGGGATGGGTCTCTATGGTCACGAAGTGAAAGACTTGACACGCTATCTGAAGGAATGGGATTATGACTTTATAAAGGTGGATTGGTGCGGTGGTGAATGGATGGGGCTTGACGAGGAGGTGCAATACACTCACATAGCTAATATAGCGCGCAGTATTAAACCTTCGGTAATATTTAATATTTGTCGTTGGCAGTTTCCAGGAATATGGGCAACACAAGTGGCTGACTCGTGGAGAATATCTGGCGATATAGACAATCACTTCAGTTCAATACTCGCAATCATTGATATTAATGCAGATTTGTGGAAATATGCTTCTTATGGTCATTACAACGATATGGATATGTTGCAAGTGGGCCGTGGAATGAGTTACGAAGAGGATAAAGCACACTTTACGATGTGGGCAATGATGCACTCTCCCCTACTCTTGGGTAATGATTTGACAGAAATGTCTGACGAAACATTAGAAATAGTAACTAACGAAGATATTATTGCTCTCAATCAAACTAGCTATGTATATCAAGCTCGGCGAATGGTTGATTATGGAGATTTAGAAGTTTGGGCCAAGCCGTTGATTGATTCTATGAGTGGTGAGGTGGCTGTTGTATTATTGAATCGCGCTGAAGAGGCGCAGCCTATTAAGTTTGCGTTGAAACAAGTTGGGGTAGAAGCTTCCAAAGGCTATATTATGAAAGATTTGTGGTCGAAAGAAACATTCGATTCGGCTACAGACCTTGAGGTGTTACGCCAAGTACCAGCTCATGGTGTTGTAGTACTAAAGATTAAGGGTGCATCTATTCCTTTCAATGTGTTTCAGTATAAAGACTAAAAAAGGGATATATCTTTCGATACATCCCTTCTTACAAATATTTTCAATGGCTTTTGTTACTGCTTTTTCACCCTGTCTAGTGGCAATTTATACGTTGGATCTTCTAATACATTTACTTCAATAATCTTATCTGCATTTTTGAGCAATCTTTGGCAATCTTTGCTCAAATGTTTTAGTTGTACTTTCTTGCCTACTTTCATGTAGCGTTCTGTTAACTTGTTGAGAGCTTCTATAGCAGACATATCTGCTACACGACTCTCTTTAAAGTCAATTACTACCTCTTGTGGGTCGTTTAGTACATCAAATTTTTCGTTGAATACTGCAACTGAACCAAAGAAGAGAGGTCCGTATATTTCATAGTGTTTCACTCCATTCTCGTCGATATGCTTTCTTGCTCTAATGCGTTTAGCATTGTCCCAAGCAAACACCAATGCAGAAATAATAACCCCTACAAACACCGCCAATGCTAAATTGCCTACTATTACTGTTACCATTGTAACTACTACTATTACAAACACATCTGATTTGGGCATTCTGTTGAATGTACGCAAACTCGCCCATTCAAAAGTACCAATTGCCACCATTATCATCACTCCTGTAAGTGCAGCCATTGGTAATTGCTCTATCACTCCTGAACCAAACATCACAAACATGAGTAGGGCTAATGCTGCTACAATTCCCGATAAACGTGCTCTTGCACCAGACGATATGTTAATTAAGCTCTGACCAATCATTGCACAACCACCCATTCCTGAAAACACTCCCGATAGCATATTGGCTACACCTTGTGCCATTGCTTCCTTGTTGCTGTTTCCACGAGTTTCTGTCATTTCATCTACAATATTCAGTGTCAATAAACTTTCAATAAGTCCAACTGCGGCCATAATAGCTGCATAAGGAAAGATAATGCTTAATGTTTCGAATGTGAATGGCACTTTGGGCAGATGAAATGGAGGGAAACCACCTTGAATAGAGGCTATATCACCCACAGTGTGCGTGTTGATACTAAAAGCCATTACTATACCAAACACTGTAAGAATTGCAACAAGCGATGCAGGAATAGCTTTCGTTATTTTGGGTAAGCCCCAAATAATAAGCATGGTAAGCAGTACCAGTCCAAGAAGAACGTAGAGAGGCATTCCTGTCAACCAACTTCCAGTTGGGTCTTTAAATTGGTCGAGCTGTGCCATAAATATGATAATTGCCAAACCATTCACAAACCCAAATATAACAGGTTGTGGTACAAGTCGCATCAACTTTCCGAGTTTAAGCACACCAGCTAACACCTGAATAATTCCTGCTAATACTACTGTAGCAAATACATATTCCACGCCATGCGATAAAGCCAATGCTACAATCACAACTGCCACAGCACCCGTAGCACCCGATATCATTCCAGGTCTACCACCAAGAATGGAGGTTACCAATCCCATTACAATGGCTGCATATAATCCTGTAAGGGGCGAGAGTCCTGCAATTAAAGCAAATGCTATTGCTTCGGGAACTAAGGCCAATGCCACTGTTAGACCCGACAGTATCTCGGTTTTATAATTAATTTTCTCTTTGAAGTCGAAGAGGTTTAAAATCTTTTTCATTTGTTGAATAGTTTTTATGTCAGGTGTTTATAATCTAGTGATAAGTGTTTTGCAAACAGGTGGTTTTGATAACCTAACGCTTGCTAGGAGTATTGATAAAAGAAACATATCAGAGTTGACTTGTTTATGCTATTACAATCAGTTAATGTTTGATTGATATGCTTTTACCTTTCATTTTTTTGAAGGCGCAAAAATAGCACTATTAAATGACATTTGGAAATAAAGAAAATAAGATAGACAAATATGCATGGTTGATAAGTTGCTCTTTTCTTACAATATAGCTGCTCTTTTTAGTGCAATATGAAACATAATAATCTATTAACTATTTATAAATGAGGATAACCGACCCTACTCCATTTTATTTATATGCTTTTATTTTACTATCTTTGCGGGTTCAAAAATTAAAACAAATAAATAATGGCATTACAATGCGGTATTGTTGGACTTCCCAATGTTGGTAAGTCAACCCTTTTCAATTGTTTATCGAATGCAAAAGCGCAAGCAGCTAACTTTGCATTCTGCACCATAGAACCCAATATTGGAGTTATTACAGTTCCAGACGAAAGAATAAATAAATTATCCGAGATAGCTAAGCCACAACGTGTGCAACCTACCACAGTAGAAATTGTGGACATTGCTGGTTTGGTAAAAGGCGCAAGCAAAGGCGAAGGTCTTGGAAATAAGTTTCTTGCAAACATACGCGAAACAGACGCAGTGTTGCATGTGTTGCGTTGTTTCGACGATGAAAATGTGACACACGTCGACGGAAGCGTTAACCCTGTTAGAGACAAAGAAATTATAGATATAGAGTTGCAGCTAAAAGATCTTGAAACAATAGAATCTCGTATCGATCGTGTTGAGAAAGTTGCAAGAACAGCAAAAGACAAAGATGCACAAAGAGCTTTCGATATTTACTCAAAGCTTCGCGATGCTTTGCTTAAAGGAGAGTCTGCACGTAGTGTTGTGTTTGAAAATAAGGATGATCTTAAGATAGCCAACGAGTTATATTTGCTTACAGCCAAGCCCGTAATGTATGTTTGCAATGTGGATGAAGATAGTGCTGTTTTAGGCAACAAGTATGTTGAGCAAGTACGCGAAGCTGTAAAACACGAGAATGCGCAAATAATTGTTGTAGCTGCAAAAACAGAATCTGAAATTGCAGAATTAGAAACATACGAAGACCGCCAAGAGTTTCTTTCAGAAATTGGTTTAGAGGAGTCGGGTGTTAACCGTTTGATTAAATCAGCTTATCGATTGCTTAACCTTAAAACATATTTCACTGTTGGACCTCTTGAAGTGCGCGCATGGACCTTTGAAGATGGTTGGAAAGCACCACAATGTGCTGGTGTTATTCATACAGACTTTGAAAAAGGATTTATTCGTGCAGAGGTCATTAAATACGAAGATTTTATCAGCTATGGCTCAGAAAATGCGGTTAAAGAAGCTGGAAAGATGATTGTAGAAGGAAAAGAATATGTGGTTCAGGACGGAGATGTAATGCATTTTAGGTTTAATGTGTAAAGAGTAAAATTTGAACATAAGAATTAAGAGTTTTCCCTTTCAAGATTAAAGGGATAAATGAATAGAGTAGGGGGTGTCACTTTTTTGTGCACCCTTTACTTATTACACCTTTTTTGGATATAATTAAATCCATTATTACATATCGAAGACATAAACTACAAACTTGTTTTCTAATGAAATTATTATTGAGATTGTGTTATTCCGTAACAAAAACCTAAAACACAAACCTCGTTTTACAAGACCTTTCTCAATTCATCCCTCTTCAATACTGTTACCTCTCGTTTATCTATAGCTATAATCTTCTTCTCCACCAACTCGCTTATTGTACGGGCCAACGAAGGGCGTTGAACCCCAAAATACTCAGCCAACTGTGTACGGTTTCTTTTAAGTGTGAAGCTTTTCTTCTCTTCTGTAGTATGTTCTAAGATAAAGAGTGATAGTTTTCCTTTTAGGCTTTTTATAGATATCATCTGTAGTTTTTGAGACAAAAATACGGTCATATTTGAGTTCAACCTCAAGAAGTTTGTCAGCAACGTTTCATTGCGCATCATTTCGCTTAGCCATACATCTTTAGGAATCAGCAAAAAGTGACATTCATCAATTGTGATTACATCCACTGGAAAACGATTGTTTTGTGCAAACACAAATGCTGGAGCTAAGGGGCGCACAGCATCAATAAACTCTATTTCCAATAAGTTGCCCTCTTGCGTAATCATCTCTGTGCGCACAGTTCCTTTCACAAGTAGGTAAAGATGCTTTATCTCATCGCCCTGTCGAGCTACAGTTTGGCCTTTCTCATAAACATTTTTGTTGCTCACCAATCGAGTCAGAAAAGCTTCTTGTTCTGTCTTGTCTATTTCCGAAAACAGAGGACATGTAGAGATATCGTAGTCTAGCATAATCAAGTTTTATTTATCCTTTAGCAATCAAAGATAAGCAAGTTAGCTGCTTTCTCCTTTAAATAATAGTTAATTATTGAAAGTGTAACTTGAGTTACACCTATTGGTTTTTTCAGTAGCTACATTTGCAGTCAAACTAGGGAATAGACAATTAAAAAATAAATTAAAAAGAATAGTAATATGAGCAAAATGTTTTGTTATCAGTGTCAAGAAACCGCTAAGAACGAAGGTTGCACCGTGAAAGGCGTGTGTGGTAAAACAGCAGATGTAGCCAATATGCAAGATTTGTTGATGTATTTGTGTAAAGGAATCTCACACTATACTGTTCGCTTAAGAGCAAATGGAGTAGAAGTGCCGCAAATAAACAAATTCGTGGTAGACAGTCTGTTTATGACCATTACCAATGCCAATTTCGATTTGAATAGATTTAAAGTTCGTATGTATATTGCCTATGAAATGCGCAATGCTGCAAAAAAGAAATTGCAAGATTTGGGTATACACATCGATGATATTACTTATTCAGGTGCACACTGGATGGGCGAAACTGAAGAGGAGATGTTTGACAAAGCTCTTGAAGTTGGGGTTCTTGCTACCGAAAACGAAGACGTTCGTTCGTTACGCGAGTTAACTATCTACGGATTAAAAGGTATGGCAGCTTATGCTGAGCATGCTTTTAATTTAGGATTTGAGGACAATGAAATATATGGTTTTATCCAACAAGCATTAGTGGATACAACAAATGATAATTTGAATGCCGACGAACTAACACAATTAGTGTTGAAAACTGGTGAGTTTGGTGTGAAAGCAATGGCCCTGCTCGACAGTGCCAATACAGGTAGTTACGGTCATCCAGAGATATCTAAAGTAAACCTTGGTGTTCGCAATAATCCTGGAATACTTATCAGTGGTCACGACATGAAAGACATGGAAGAGCTGCTAAAACAGACCGAAGGTACGGGTGTAGATATTTATACACATAGCGAAATGTTGCCTGCTAACTACTATCCTGCATTTAAAAAGTATGATCACTTTGTGGGTAACTACGGTGGATCGTGGTGGCAACAAACTACCGATTTTGAAACTTTCAATGGTGTTGTTCTCTTTACTACAAACTGTATTGTGCCACCTAAAAAGAGTGCTACATATGCTGGTAGAGTGTATACAACTGGAGCTTCTGGTTTCGAAGGCTTCCCACATATTGCTGACAGAGAAGATGGCAAAACAAAAGATTTTTCAGCATTAATAGAGCATGCTAAGAAATGTGCATCGCCAATAGAAATTGAGACTGGTGAAATAGTTGGTGGATTTGCACACAATCAAGTGGCAGCACTTTCTGGACAAGTAGTTGAAGCTGTGAAAACAGGAGCTATTCGTAAGTTCTTTGTGATGGCTGGATGCGATGGACGTATGAAAGGAAGAAGCTATTACACAGAGTTTGCTCAGAAATTACCTCAAGATACAGTAATTCTTACTGCAGGATGTGCAAAATATAGATACAACAAATTGGAGCTTGGCGATATCAATGGTATACCTCGTGTATTAGATGCAGGGCAGTGCAACGATAGTTACTCGCTAGTAAAAATTGCTTTGAGCTTGCAAGAAGCATTTGGCTTAGACAACCTAAACGATTTGCCAATTGCATACAACATAGCATGGTACGAGCAGAAAGCAGTCATTGTATTGCTTGCATTGCTTTCATTGGGTGTTAAGAATATTCATTTAGGGCCAACATTGCCTGCATTCTTATCTCCAAACATTGTGAATGTTTTAGTAAACAATTTTGCCCTTTCAGGCATTACATCTGTAGATGAGGACATGAAGGTTTTACTTGGTGCTTAAGCATCTTTATAAATAACAATATTGAAGCGTGTGGCAGGGTGTAAATGCGCTTATTGTCACTCGCTTTTTTATTAACTAATTAAAGATTTATAATTATGGCAACATTTGACACATCAAAAATATTTTCAATGGACAGGTCCATTGAATACACTTCTGGAGGAGTTGTTAGCAAGCTTATTGTTAACAGTGAGGGAGGCAATATAACGCTTTTTTCTTTCGATAAGGGGCAAGGACTTACAGAGCATAGTGCATCTTACGACGCATTGGTGCAGGTAATTGATGGTGAGGTGGAAATTACTATTGACGGTAACCTACACAACCTGAAAAAAGGAGATAGCATTATAATGCCTGCCAATGTTCCTCATGCATTGTATGCTGTTGAATCTTTTAAAATGATACTAACAATGATAAAAAACTAAACATTCTATGAGTGAATTTATAAATAACTCTTCACAGCGTAAAGATAAACTACGCAGCCTGCTGCTAAGAGTACATGCAGGTGAAAACATCGATTCAATACGCGAGGAATTGATTCAGGGCCTTACTAATGTGCCTTACAACGAAGTTGTTGAGGTAGAGCAGGAGATGATAAACAGTAACCTGTTGACAGAAGAAGAAATTCTTCAGTTTTGCGATATACACACAGACATCTTAGATGGTAAAATAGACCAAACTGGAGCAAAAGCAATACCCGCTGGTCATCCTGTAGATACTTTCCAGAAAGAGAATGTTGCGCTTAAGGAAGAGACTGATAAAGCACGCAAACTAATCATAGCAGTGGATGCTCTTAGTGCTGACAAGCTTCCAGGATATGTTATGCAAATGCGCACCATATTCAATGCCTTGTCAGATATAGACAAACATTATAAAAGAAAAGAGTTCTTGCTATTTCCATACTTGGAAAAACATCTTATTACTGGGCCTCCCACTGTTATGTGGGGTAAACACGATGAATTAAGGGGGTTCTTAAATACTGCTATCAAAGAACTCGAAAGTTCTATTACTTCTGTAGAGCAAATGCAATCAATAATAGAGCGCCATCTCAATATAGTCCTCGAATTGGTTGATGGAATGATTATGAAAGAAGAAGAGATTCTTTTTCCTATGGCAATGGATACGCTTACCGAAGAGGAGTGGTTTAGAATATATTCTGAAACTTTGGAGTTTGGCTTTTGTCTCATAGACCCCGAAGACGAATGGAAGCCATCTGATGTAATAGTAGAGAAGCAAGCGTATGTAGATGCAGGCCCTATTCAACTTTCATCAGGTTCGTTTGATATTCAGCAGTTAGAAGCTCTTTTCTTACATTTACCCATCGACATTACCTTTGTAGATGCTAACGATAAAGTTGCTTTCTTCTCGCATAGTCCCAATAGAGTATTCGAGCGCAATCGCTCTATTATTGGTCGCGATGTGAGTATGTGTCACCCACCCGGAAGTGTTCATATTGTTGAACAAATTATTGAAGACTTCAAGAGTGGAAAAGAGAATAAAGCAATGTTTTGGATGTCCAACTTCCAAAGAAGATTCATCTATATAGAGTTTTCTGCTGTGAGAGACAAAGAAAATAACTATTTAGGAATTGTAGAGATTACCCAAGATATCACAAAAATGCGTGAGTTAGAGGGAGATCAGCGATTACTTTCTTACGAAAAGAAGTAATATCTTAGAAGTGATAATTTACTATGCCTATATTTTAGATATAGTATAAATGAAAAACTATATATTTTATAGCGGTGTTTCTAAAGAAATACCGCTATATTTGTAGGTAACAAAAAATTTAATAGTATGGATATCGTCGAAATTGTTGGCTATTTTGCCATGACATTCTTAGTGCTTTCATTTATTCCAAAACAGATAGTACGCATTCGTGTTATCAACCTTATAGGCTGTCTCTTCTTTGTAGCGTATGGTTTCATGCTTCAAGCATGGCCTGTAGCAATATCTAATGGATTTGTAGCTATTATACAAATCTATCATTTGATTAAGATGAGAACAGAAAACAGTTTAGACTAATAATTTCTAATGAGAAATAGGTGTGTTGAAACGCTAAGAAATCAGTTCTTAGCGTTTTTCGTGAATTCTTTTAGTGCTGGACACTTCTCTTGTATTTTTTCTTTTTTCTTATTAAATATATTATTCCACTCTTCACTAGTCATCTCTCTGATCTTGGGCTCTATTATAAACAGTTGTTCAAGAGTGCATTTACAAATACTCCTTGCTTTAACCGAATCAACCCCATTTTCAATAAGAGGTGCCATGCAATAACCTATATTTGCCTCAATATACTCAGACATGTTACTCTTCTTTACACCGCTTCATTGGATAAAAACAAAGAGTAGCAAAGTCAGCGTTAAACTGAAAATAACTTTAGAGATTTTTCTCATAGAGTTTACTTGTTAGTTAATACTATAACAAATTTGTTTTCAGATAAATGATAATAGCATAACCAGATAATGCTTTGTTCTAAATTAGTTTTATCTACCCCGCCACATTCGTTTTAATCCCCAACTGCTTCACCCTCTCAGCAATCTCATTTAATACTTCAATAGGAGCTTTTACAAGCTCTTTTGCAGGAGTTTCTCTATCGATGGTGTAAATCATCACCTCGCGGGGGTTAAGCTCATTTACGAGATCCAACCATGCCGAAACTTCTTCTTCTATGGTGTTGTCAACTACCTGTCCTTCGAATGACCCTCTCAGAAACATAGTTTGCAACACAAAATCGCCTTCAAAGTGTTTGTATAGTTCTACTTGTTTGGCAACAGTATAAGTAGGGGAGTTGGGTCTGTCTATTAGCTTTACGGTCTTGTCAAACGCCGAATCGAGCTTCAATACAGGAATTTCTATTTTTTGCAATGCTTCAAATATTGCTTTCTTACCTACACTAATTCCATTAGTAAGAACACTTATCTTTGCATCCGGGCTATACTTGTTGCGAAGCTCAATAGTGTCGTCTATCACACCCGCAAACTCTGGATGCATTGTGGGTTCTCCGTTACCAGCAAAGGTTATCACATCAATCTTTGTGCCTTCTTCTTTCAGTGTTATTAGTTTATCTTTTAATGCATCTTTCACATTTTGGCGAGTAGGTAATTTTGTACGTGTCCTAAAATTCTCGTTAAATCCACACTCACAATAGATGCAATCGAAGTTGCACAATTTGCCATCGAAGGGCAACAGGTTCATTCCCAGCGACGAACCCATTCGGCGACTATGAATAGGGCCGAAAACTATTTCACTGAATAATATTGTTGACATATCTAATTCTTTTTTATTTCTGTTTTTAAAACCAAGATATTATTTCTTGTAATCCAAATCCAACTACTACATAGCGTGCAAATTTACCTAAAGTCATAAAAATTAGTACTAACCATGGGTTGGCACGCATAAAACCAAGGGCAAGGGCTATAATGTCGCCCACACCAGGCAGAAAGACAAAGAAACTCATTATAGCTCCTCTCCCATGAAGCCAAGCTTGTACTTTTTCTATTCGTTCTCGCTTCACTTTCATAAAGCGCTCTATCCACTCTATTTTACCGAACGATCCGAGCCAATAGTTGGTCATTCCGCCAATAGAGTTGCCAATTGTAGCAATTATTATAGAAGTCCACAGGTCAAATCCTGCCGCTATTAACCCTCCAAATACTACCTCTGAGCCGAAGGGTAGGATGGTGGCTGCTAAAAAGGCCGCCATAAACAATCCGAAGTATCCCCATTCTACAAATCCTTCAAGCATAGTTTTAATTAATTATGAGTTTTCTATCTTTTATTGGTCTGTAACTGATCAATTGAGACGCAAAATATTGCGTCTCTAAGGCTTCTGTTTAATGGGCTTCAAGCCAATTCGCTCCATTTCCGCAATCAGTCTTTAATGGCACACTTAGTTTATAAGCATTTTCCATCTCTTCTACAACTATCTTCTTTGCAACTTCAAGCTCATTCATTGGCACATTAAAGTTCAATTCGTCATGTACTTGGAGTATCATTTTCGATTTCAGTTGCTCCTCTTCAAACCTTCTGAAGATGGCAATCATTGCCACTTTAATAATGTCTGCTGCACTACCTTGTATGGGTGCATTTATAGCGTTGCGTTCTGCAAACCCTCTCACAATTCCGTTTCTAGAATTGATGTCAGGTAAGAAACGTTTGCGGCCCAATAATGTTTCTACATAACCATTCTCACGCGCATTTTCTTTGCTTGTCTCCATATACTTAGCAACATCGGGGTATGTTTCAAAATATCCGTCAATCAACTCTTTGGCTTCGCCACGTGGAATGGCTAGTCGTTCCGACAAACCAAATACAGATATACCGTAAATGATACCAAAGTTGGCAGTTTTTGCTTTGTCGCGCATATCGCCAGTAGCTTCTTCTAAGGGCACCTTGTATATTTTGGCAGCGGTGGCACTATGGATGTCCAAATCATTGTTAAATGCCTCTGTCATTTGCTCGTCTTTGCTCAAATGTGCCATAATGCGCAGTTCGATCTGCGAATAGTCGGCAGATAGGAAAGTACAACCATCATCTGGAATAAAAACTTTGCGCATAGCTCTGCCACGCTCATCCCTTATGGGTATGTTTTGCAAGTTAGGACTTGTGCTACTCAGTCTACCCGTTGCTGCTACAGTTTGATTAAATGAAGTGTGTATTTTGTTGGATCGAGGATTGATTAGCAATGGAAAAGCATCAATATAAGTGCTCAAAAGTTTTTTGACACCGCGATACTCTAATATCTTTTCAATAATGGGATGTTTGTTGCGTAGCTTCTCCAGTTCTCCTTCGCTGGTGCTATATTGTCCTGTTTTTGTCTTTTTGGCTTTATCAGTTATCTTCATGTGATCGAAGAGCACCTCGCCAGTTTGTTTGGGAGAGTTCACATTGTACTCCATTCCAGCCATCTCTATCAACTCCTCTTCCAAGCCTTGTAGCTCTTCTGTTAGGTCTATCGAAAGTGTTTTTAGTGCTTCTAAATCTAATCGAGCTCCAGTCCATTCCATATCGGCCAACACATAAATAAGCGGACACTCTACTTCGTAGAAAAGCTTATCCAGCTCATTCTCTTTAATCTCTTTTTCTAGTAAATGTTTCAACCTAAGCGTTATATCTGCATCTTCGCAAGCATACTTTCCTGCAATTGCAACATCTACATCACGCATACTGCCTTGATTTTTGCCTTTGGCACCTATAAGCTCCTCAATAGAAACTGTTCTGTATTTTAGATAAGTTTCGGCCAGATAATCCATTCCGTGTCTTGTTTCTGGATTTATCAAGTAGTGAGCAATCATGGTGTCGAATAGGGGACCTTTCACTTTGATGTTGTAGTTTCTAACCATCAAAATGTCGTATTTTATATTTTGTCCAACCTTTTCTATCTTCTCATCTTCTAAAAAAGGTTTTAGATGACTCAACTGCTCAGTTGCCTCCTCTTTACTGGCAGATAGTGGAACATAAAAAGCCTCGCCCTCTTTAAATGAGAAAGAGATGCCTACAATATCGCTTGCCAAAGGGTCTACTCCAGTTGTTTCAGTATCAAATGCTACAGACTTTTGTTTAAGTAGCTTTGTATTGAGTTCTTTTATTCCCTCTGTAGTATCAACTATTGTATAGTTGTTCTCTTGGCTGTCTATATTTGTAAAATCTTCTGGCAATAACTCAACAGGCCCTGTTTCTTCTGTAGCTGGATTATCAAATAGGTTGCCTTGTTGGTTTACTACGGCTTTTTTAGCTTCAGGTTCAACACCTAGCACCCTATTGAGTAGGGTTCTAAACTCCAACTCTTCGAAGATGCTTCTCACCGCATCTTCATTGATAGGCTTGCGGTCAAAATTATCAATATCAACATCTAAAGGAACATCAGTTTTGATAGTTACAAGATGTTTTGAGAGTATAATTTGCTCTTTGTTCTCTTCTACATTCTTTTTTACAGCCCCTTTTAATTGGTCGGTGTTTTCTAATAGATTCTCAATGCTTCCAAAGTCGGTGAGTAATGTTTCTGCTCTTTTAGGTCCCACTCCAGGACAACCAGGTATGTTGTCAGATGCATCGCCCATCAAACCCAAGAGGTCAATCATTTGAGTAGGAGACGATAGATTATATTTCTCCATCACCTTTTTGTTGTCAAGAATCTCAACATCCTTAGTGCTTGTTCTTGGTATATACATAAAAATATGTTTGTCAACCAATTGTGCATAGTCCTTGTCAGATGTCATCATGTATACATCAAACTCGTCTTTGTTGGCGCGTTTGGCAATAGTGCCCACTACATCGTCAGCCTCAAAGCCTTCCACTTCTAGGATGTCTATATTGTAGGCCCTAATTATATCTTTAATAATTGGGACAGACAGTTTTATATCTTCTGGAGTTTTTTCGCGTTGTGCTTTATACTCTTTATACTCTTCGTGTCTGAAGGTAGGTCCAGGGGGGTCGAAAGCCACAGCAATATGCGTGGGGTTCTCTTTGCGAAGCACTTCTTCTAGCGTGTTTATAAAGCCAAATATGGCCGATGTATTCAACCCCTTTGAGTTTACTCTAGGGTTTCTAATGAATGCATAATAAGATCGATAGATGAGTGCATAAGCATCGAGGAGGAAAAGTTTTTTTCTCATAATTATATTGGAACAAAAATAATATTGTTTTGTTTAGATCAATTTACTGGCAAGAGTTATGTACAAAAACACTTACTAGAATACTTAATAGAATGTAAAGTTACAAATAAATGTTGCTATCAGGTGTTTTATTTTTAAATTTGTAGTTAATTTACATCTTTCATGGATTACAAGAACTTGGCAGTTGCCACAATTAGCGAAGAGTTGAAGAAATTCGACTTGTTGTATAGCTCAATCAGAAGTGAGAATGCTCAACTTCAAGAGATGATAGAGCATATGTACAAAGCTGATGGAAAAAAAATACGTCCCATACTTTTATTGCTCACAGCAAAGGCTCTGGGTGAAGTGAATGATAGAACCTATCATGGAGCCGTAACTATTGAGCTTTTGCATACAGCTACTCTTATTCACGATGATGTGGTGGACGATGCCGATATGCGAAGAGGTCAACCTTCGCTTAACTCTGTTTTCGATAACAGAAAAACTGTTCTTTGTGGCGATTTCTTTCTTTCGTCTGCTCTCACACAAAGTGTTCTTACCGAAAACCTGGAAATAGTATCTATTATTTCTAAACTAGGCAAGAATCTTGCTGAAGGCGAATTGATGCAGTTGCTTATAGCCGATGAAGTTATTATTGATGAGGAAGAGTATTTTAATGTAATTCGTAAAAAAACAGCTTCGTTATTAAGCTCTTGTATGAAAATAGGAGCCCTCACTGTAGGTGCAGACAGAGAAAAGGTGGACACTTTTGCAGAGCTTGGCGAACTTATTGGCTTGGGAGTGCAATTACGCGACGATATTTTTGACTATTACGACGATAATATTGGAAAACCAACTGGTAACGACATTAGAGAGGGAAAAATTACTTTGCCACTTTTGCATGCATTCAAAAATACCGATGAGAAAGAGCACCAACATGCCATGTCTATTGTTGAAAGCAAAAACTTTACCGATGAGAATATAAATTATCTTATCAATTTTGCTAAAGCCAATGGTGGAATAGAGTACACTTATGCTGCTTTAGAGCAATCTACCGATAAAGCCATACAGCTAGTAACTGATTTGAAAACGATTTCAGACGATATGAAAGAGTCTTTCTATTCGGTAATACAGTACTTAAAAGTGCGCAAATATTAGTAGAGTAGGGGAGAAGCCTTTTTAATGTCTTTTTCTTTATAAATTATTGATTTAAACTTCTGTTTATTCTAAAACTATCTCATAGAACTGCTTCCTACTCTAAACTTTACAGGTAACGTAAAATTCACCCTTACAATTTTCCCATTGTTTTTTCCAGGTTTCCATTTTGGCATCATTCATATCACACGCATAGCTTCTGCATCTAGTAGTTTGTTACCCCTCTTTTTTACTGTAACATCTGATATACTGCCATCTTTATTTACAATAAAATTAGTGACAACTCGTCCTTCAACTCCTTTTTTAACAGATTCTCTTGAATAGTTAATGTTATTTGCAAGAAAAGACATCATAGCTTTAATTCCGCCTGGAAAATCAGGTTGTTCATCAACTTCTGTGCAAACTTCATCATCATTGTTGGCTGTACTATCATTATCTGCGTTTTCTTTCTGATACTCATTTAGGTCGAAAACAATTGGTAACGTATACGTTGACTTTATCTTTAAAAAGAAACCTTCTGGTTCCCATTTAGGCATTGCTTTTATTATTCTTAGCGCTTCTTGATCTAATAATGAATCAACACTGTGTTTTATTTTTATATCTGTTATAGAGCCATCTTTTTCTACAGCGAAGTTGGTAATTACCCGTCCTTCAATTCCTTTTTCTATAGCTTCTTGGGGGTATTTCATTTCAGTTTCAATAAATTCTATTAAAGCTTTTGCTCCTCCAGGAAATTCTGGTGGCATTTCGTTAAAAGTAAATTTTCCTTCCTTCTCCTCATTCAAGCTGAAACTAATTGGTAACTTAAATCGGACATCTACGGGCTTGCCTTTTATTTTCCCTGGAATCCACTTAGATAATAATTTAACTACTCTAACAGCCTCTTTATCAAGAGTAGGTTCTACTCCTTGTACTATTTGGATGTCTGAAATGCTTCCATCTTTGTGGATAATGAAATTAGTAATTACACGTCCTTGTATGCCATATTTGTAAGCAATTGTAGGATATCTAAGATTTTCCTCAATGAACTTTACCAATGCTTTTATACCTCCAGGATAATCTGGTGGTGTTTCGTAATTAATAAATGGTCCTTCTGAAGATCCGTTTACAGGAGGGGGGACATACGTTTCCTTCTGTGCAATTTCTCTAAGCCTTATTATTTTTTCTTGATACTCATTTAGGTCGAAAACAAACGGTAATGTAAATCTTATTCTTATAGCTTTTCCTTTATATTCTGCCGGTTTCCATTTAGGCATTACTTCTATTATTCTTATTGCCTCTTGATCTAATAAAGGGTCTACACCTCTTACTATCAGCGCCTCTGTTACAGACCCATCTACTTCTACTACGAAGTTGGTAATTACTCGCCCTTCAACTCCTTTTTCTATAGCTTCTTGAGGATATATCATCTCATTTTTAATGAACTCCATCAAAGCTTTTATTCCTCCAGGGAACTCTGGTTGTTTTTCGTAATATGCAAATATTTCTTGCGTAGATTCCAGCTCTTCTTTTTTTGACTCTGTTTCTGTTTTTTGTGCAAATAAGTTACCAGCCAACACAAGCGTTAGAGCAAGTGATAAAAATCTTGTATAATTTGTAAGCTTTAGCGTGTAGTTCCTGTTGTGTTGCATATCAGTAATTTTTAAGTTACTCTCTAAGTATCTAATGATAAACATAAAGATAAAAAAAATCCTTGAAAGAAACGCTTCTCTCAAGGATTTTTATCGCAAGTTTATTTGCTTTATTTCTATTTACTTAATGCTCTTACAATTATTTCTTTGGCAATTCTTTAAAACCCATATTCCATAATGTAAAGCCATAAATATCGGCATATTGTTGAATTGTTTTGCTTACTGGCGTTCCTGCACCGTGTCCAGCATTGGTTTCAATGCGTATCAATACAGGGTTCTCGCCTGCTTGTTTGTCTTGTAACTCTGCTGCAAATTTAAAACTATGGGCTGGCACAACTCTATCATCATGATCTCCTGTCATTATTATGGTTGCAGGGTATTCTACTCCCGCTTTTACATTGTGTACAGGCGAGTATCCAAGAAGATATTTAAACATCTCCTCACTCTCTTCTGCTGTTCCATAATCATAGGCCCAACCAGCTCCTGCAGTGAATGTGTGGTAACGCAACATATCTAATACACCCACTTGAGGAATTACCACCTTCATCAATTCTGGACGTTGTGTCATAGCTGCACCTACAAGTAAACCACCGTTTGAACCACCTCTGATAGCTAAGTAGTCCGAAGAGGTGTAGTTTTCACTAATAAGATATTCTGCTGCAGCAATAAAATCATCAAATACGTTTTGTTTCTGCAGTTTTGTACCTGCATCATGCCAAGCTTTACCATACTCACCTCCACCACGAAGGTTTGCTGCTGCGTAAACACCTCCATTATTCATCCAAACAGCATTTGCAACACTAAAAGAAGGAGTTAAACTACTATTGAAACCACCGTAACCATATAACATAGTTGGGTTTTTGCCATTTAGTTCTGTACCTTTCTTATAGGTGATAATCATAGGTACTTTTGTTCCATCTTTTGATGTATAGAAAATTTGCTTACTTTCAAAATTGTCAGCATTGTATTCCATCTCAGGAGCCCAATATACTTTATAGTCTCCCTCGTTTGGATTCAACTTGTAGATTGTTCCTGGAGTGCTATAATTGGTAAATGAGAAGTACAATTCCTTATCTTCATGTTTACCACCAAAACCGCCCGCACTACCTACTCCGGGTAGTTCTATTTCTCTCACAAATTTTCCATTGTAGTCATATTGAAGCACTTTAGATACAGCATCAACCATATATGTTGCAAATATGTATTCCGAGCCTGTTGAGAAATTCACTACATTTTCAGTTTCAGCAATTAAGTCTTTCCAGTTTTCTGGAGTTGGTTTAGCAACATCAGTAGTTACCATGCGTTGGTTAGGAGCATTAAAGTTAGTAACTATAAACAGTTTACTACCTTTGTTATCAGCCACGTAAGAGTCTGTTTCGATATTGTTGTCAATAGTAACTATTTCACTATTTGGTTTTGATAAATCTTTAAGAAATAGTCTGTTACCTGAAGTTGAGATTGCTCCAGAGATAATTAAATATCTGTCATCTTCTGTTACATTACCACCTATGTAGCGGTATTTCTCTTTCTCACCAAAAATAATTTCGTCCTCTTTTTGTGGAGTTCCTAACTTGTGGTAATATAATTTATGTTGTTCTGTTTTTGCTGAAAGTTCACTTCCTTCAGGTTTATCGTAGCTTGAGTAATAGAATCCATCATTTGCTACCCATGATATACCACTAAACTTAACATCTACCAGAGTGTCTTCTAAAACTTCCTTCGTTTCAGCGTCTATAATGATGATTTTTCTCCAGTCGCTACCTCCTTCAGAGATAGCATAAGCAACAATGCTTCCATCTTTAGAAAAGCTAACTTGCCCTAGAGAAGTTGTGCCATCTTCAGAAAATGTATTAGGGTCTAAAAACATCTCTTCAGCACCATCATCACCTTTCTTGCGATACACTACATATTGGTTCTGTAAACCATCGTTTTTATAGTAATAAGTATAATCTCCCTCTTTAAATGGAGCCGATAGTTTCTCGTAGTTCCAAATTTCAGTCAACTCATCTTTCAATGCATCTCTATAAGATATTTGATCAAGATAAGCAAAGGTAACTTTGTTTTCTTCTTTTACCCAAGCCTCCGTTTCGGCGCTTCTGTCATCCTCTAGCCAACGATATGGATCATCTACGTTTGTTCCAAAATAGGTGTCCGTTACAATTATCTTTTCTGTTATAGGATACACAAGCTTTTCTTGCTTTTGTGTACAAGAGAGTACCATAAGCCCAACTAATAAAGTTAAAAATGTTCTGGTTTTCATAATTAATAAAGATTATATTATTTAATTTAAGGTGTGAAAGTACGCATTTTATGCCATATAGTTCTCATCAATTGAGAAATATGTTGTAAATTCTTTCAAAGTAGTGTTTTTTTATTATCTGTTTTTTTAACCTCTCCTTGAACAAGAAACTTAGTATGGTGAAATGTTTTTTCTGTTTTGCTATAAAATCGTCTTTCCACTTAGTGTTAAAGTATTTATATCTTAGAGCGCTCTTTCTAGTAAGCTACCTTTGCAGTGTTTCTTCTCCACTTTATAGGATTTTACGCTTATGAGATGAAAACCTCTTCTTACGTGGTAGATTTGAATTTTATCGCATGTTTGTCTTATCTACCATGGTAGATAAGAGTTTTACTCCATGTTTGTTGCATCTACGGTGGTAGATTAGACTTTTATGTCATGCTCGTTGAATCCTCCGTGGTAGATTAGACTTTTACCTCATGCTCGTTGCATCTACCATGGTAGATTAGATTTTATGACGTGATTGTTGAATCTACCGTGGTAGATTTGAATTTCATCTCATGTTTGTTGCATCTACCATGGTAGATTTGATTTCTGCCTTATTAGAGTGTCTTTTACTTAACGATTGAAATAATAAGTGTTGTATTTCTTTCATTTCATAAGCACGCCTAGTTGTTTCAAGGTTTGCGCTATCACCTTAAGATGTTTTTTTGCGGTTTTTTCACCTTTTTTGCTAGGAAAAGCATGATATAGGACATAAAATGCAGCTTTTATTAATCCCTTAATGCCATTTTTTTGAGCTATTACTGGATTCTTTATCAGTTTTATCGATGAGCTTATAACTTACTTTATCAGAAGTATCGTTTTCCATTTCAGTTACAGGGCTTTCATATTGCCTCACTTTAATTTTCTTTGTCACCTTCTAACTTAAACGTAATTGTCAAAGTATATTGCACATTTACGGCTTCTCCTTTTTGTATTCCAGGTTCCCAATTGGGCATATTTGAGATTACCCTTACAGCTTCTGTATTTATTGATGTATCAAAACCTTTTACTATGTTGATATCTGAAATACTGCCATCTTTATGTACAATAAATCTAGTAACTACTTCTTTTTCAATTGAGTTTTCATGTACTTTTGAATATTTCAGATTCTCTTCCAAGTATTTCATAAGTGCTTGTTTTCCACCAGGAAAATCAGGTTTTAGTTCGTAACGAAACGTCGGTTTTATATCTTCACAATCTGTTTCTACTGTTTCATCTTTAGGCAATTTAAATACAATGGGCAATGTAAATCTCACCCTAACTATTCTGCCTGTTTGCTCTCCTGGACTCCATTTAGCAGTCATTGCGTTTAATATCCTTAAAGCCTCTTGGTCTAATAAGGGATCTACACCTCTAACTACATCAGGATCTGAAAGAGTGCCATCTTTTTCTATTACAAAGCTTGTGATAACACGTCCTTGAATTCCATTCTCTTTAGCAATTTGTGGATATTGCATTTCAGATTCTATAAACTCCTTCAGGGCTTCAAATCCGCCAGGATATTCTGGTTGCTTCTCCCAACTACTAGAAAAAGGTGCATAAAATTCCTCCTCATTTTTTTGAGGTGCTTGCTTAGAAATTGTATCATTTGTTTGAGCGTATACACTGATCGCTGGTGTCATCAATAATGCTATAACCATTACTCTTAAACAGCTCATCAACTTTCGCGGCTTACTTTTTAAGTTTTTCATATTGATAGTTATTTGGTTACTGTTTGGCGTTTATAAACAAAGATAAAAAAACTCCTTAAAGAAAGCAGCTTCTTTAAGGAGTTTATACATAGTTATTTCTATTCGCTTTATTTTGTTGAATTTCGATATCCCATTACAACAAAATCACTTTCTTGTGATCTAACCTCCTGCATTTTAGCATTTCCAAATATGAAGTTCGCTGAAAGTGCTACGTTTGATGCAGCCTTACCTTCCGATCTCATCAGTGCTACATCATTTGGCATGAGTTGTATAATTCTTTTCAACTCTGCATCCAATGAAGGATCTGCCCCCTTTGTTATTTTTATATTTGATATTTCGCCTTTTGAATTCACATCGTAGCTAGCACGTACTACTCCACTAATGCCGTTTTCTTGTGCAATTACAGGATACTTTATCCTTTGCGAGATAAATTCATAAAACTTATTATCTGTCTTCTGATCTCTTCTTGAAACTATAGATGGTTCTCCCAGTAATACTTTTATATCTTCACTCTCTACTTCTTTATCCTCTTTCAATCTAAAAACAATTGGCAATGTATATCTCACTTTCACAGCTTCTCCTTTATGCATACCAGGCTTCCAGTTAGGCATTGCTGCAATTACTCTAATAGCTTCGGCGTCTAAAGATGGATCTTGACCCCGCACAATACTCATATCAGAGAGACTACCGTTTTTATTAACTACGAAGTTGACAATTACTCGTCCTTCAATTTTATTCTTTTGCGCTTCTACAGGATATTTGATGTTGTCTCCCAAATATTTCATCATAGCTTCCATTCCTCCAGGAAATTCGGGTTGTTTCTCTACAACTACAAATACATCATCTTTTGGTTTAGAAGCCTTCTCATCACCATTTAGGCTAAATACTATAGGTAATGTATACCTCACTCTTACAGTTTGCCCTCTTTGCATACCAGGCTTCCAGTTGGGCATTGCAGAGATCACTCTAACTGCTTCTGCATCAAGTAATGGGTCTACACCACGAACTATTGTAACGTCTGATATGCCTCCATCTGTGTTAATAACGAAATTAGCAATTACACGTCCCTGAATTTTTTTCTCATGTGCCTCTTTTGGGTATTTGATGTTGTCTCCTAAATATTGCATTAAGGCTTCAGGTCCACCTATAAATTGAGGTTGGTCTTCTACTACAACAAAAATATCTTCTATTTCTCCTACTAATTTCTCTCTTGCAGCATCCATGAGAGCATTTTTAGTTATTGCTGATTTAGTTGTGACTTCTATTACTCCATTTTTTCCTTCGTCACCGTATTTAGAAATAGCAGATTCGTTTTTTAATACTGTTATAGATTCAATATCTTTTGGATCGATGTTGTCTATATTTTCTGTTTTCATACCGTCTACTATATAGATTGGCTTATTGGTTCCAAACTTTTCGGCCAGTGTTTGTATAGGCATTTCTTCTATTAAACCAGATCCTACCACCTTTACATCGTCTTTTCCTTCAGCATTCACAACTTTGAATCCTATAATTGAGTATTCATTCGACTTCTCTTTTCCATCCAAATCAAAGTGGAAAGGTATTGTGTATTCCGTTTTAGATGCTACACCATCTTGTATAAAGGGCTCCCATTTAGGCATTGCGTTGATTATTCGCATAGCTTCTTTATCTAATGATGGGTCTACACCTTCTACAATTTTAGGATTCGTAACAGAGCCATCTTTTTCAATGGTGAAACTTGCTAATACACGTCCTTGAATGCCATTCTCCTTTGCAATTTGAGGGTATTTCATTTCAGTTTTAATGAATTCCATTATTGCTGTTAAATTCCTTTTATAGCTGGTTTGATGTTGCTCTATTGGTGGAGCTGGAGGTGGCGGTGGTGGCGGAGGAGGAGGTGCTATCTCTTTTACAGGTTCTTGCATTTCATTTGCTTGAGCATACATACTGTTTGCTGTAATCAACAACAGTACTAATGGTATTATGCTCAAATATTTAGCTAGCTTTCGCATGGGTGTTTTATTTGTATTCATCATAATAATTCGTTGTTTTAATTGTGATACGTTGAAATTATTTACTATCTGAACCGCAGTTTCATGATAAGTCAATTGTAATAAATGATATTGATATTCAGTGGTTTCCACTCCTTCTTGCAATACTGCCTGGTCGGCCAGGTATTCTAAGTTGATGGCCATATCTCGCTTTATGAGCCATACGAGTGGGTTCCACCAAAAAGCAATGCGAAGCATCTCTACCAGTACTATATCCAGTGAATGCCACTGACGAGCATGCGTATGCTCGTGCAATAGTATCTGTTTCAGCTCCTTTTCTGTATGTGTTTCGGTATGTATAAATATCCAATTGAAGAACGAAAAAGGAGTTATCTCATCTTTTAGGTGATAAAAAAGATAACCAAACAGGCTTCTTTTCTCGCTACGCGATTTCATACGAACAATTGAGAGCAGTTGCCATAAAAAACGTAAGCTTAGTAGAAAAACACCCACAAGCAATATGTTCTTTGTTAGTTCTATCCAATCAATTGGGGTGGCAACTTCTTCTACATCGTCTATTATGAATTCTCCCATCGATACATCTCCAATGTATACAGAGGTTTCTGTTGCTAAAGTTTCTTTTTTACTCAAATTAATGAGAGAACCCAATGCAGACACAGTAATGAGAGGGTAGGCGAGCGAGAAAATTATTGCCGATAGGAAATAATATCGCCTCAGTCTTATAAATGTGTCTTTGCTAAAGAGCAACATATATAGCAAATAAAACACTGTCAATGCAATATTTACTTTTACGATATATATAAATAGTGTTTCCATTGCTAATGGGTTTTAGGGAAGAGTAATGAACTTGTCTTTACTTCCTGTTTTTCTCAATAAGCTTTATAATCTCTGATATCTCCTCCTGTGAAATTTTTTGGTCTTCTGCAAAGAAAGATACCAACTCTTTGTATGAATTATCGAAATAATCCTTTACAAAAGTAGATAAGAAGTGTCGTTTGTAGGCCGCTTCTGTAATTTTGGGCTTAAATACCTTCACGTTTCCAAACCTGCGCATTGTAATGTATTGTTTATCTCTTAGGTTGTTGAACGTTGATCCAACTGTTGTATACGGTGGCTTTGGGTTTTCCATTCTATCTACAACGTCCTTTATTGCACATTCTCCAATTTCCCAAATGTGAAGCATAACCGCCTCTTCTTGTGGTGTTAATCGTTCCATAGTTATGTATGTTTAATTGTTATTTTGTTATTCGCACAACGCAAAGGTACGAATACAGCGTAATCGGCAAAATATTTCGTACCTTATTATAGTTAAATAATATCAAGTCCTGTTTATTGTAATATGTACATTATTCCTCTTTAATTCTTAGAAGCTGTATTATCATGATGTGAAACCTTTTGTAGATAATACTTTCTTTGAGTTGTGAATTCATTTTGTGTCTAAAACTTACTTTTCTGGCGTCTTTGTGCATTATTGTAGCAATAATCAATTATTTGCTTCTCTGCAGTCTACAATTATCCTCAATATTTTTATTTCAGACTAAATGACCCTCCGAAACGTTGGATTTTTTTATTTCCCGGTTTCTGACCCCTCTGATTGTCTGAATTTTTTAAATTTGAACTTTTGAAGCCTCCGATTCTCTAAATATTTTTATTTCAAACTTTCTGAGCCTTCGAAAGTTTGAATATTTTTAATTTATACTTTCTGACCCTCAGAAAGTGCAAAATGTTTTAATTTGAACTTTCTGAGCAGTTTTTAGCAATAATCTATGTTTTGCCCTATACAACTTATCATTTAGAGATAAAAAAAGCGCAGTAGAAAATTTAATTCTACTGCGCTTCAATTATTTAATAATATTGCTGTTTATTAGCAAGTTATTTTCAATTCAGTTTTGCACTTACTTCTTGTAAGATTTTGCAACTCCTTTATTGATATCTGCTGCACTATTAACCGGAACGAAGGTAAAACCCCATTCGTAATCTTTGTTTGCAGGTAACGTATGCTCTGGAAGAGGTCTATCGCCCCAACTATTATAGCCTGCTACTCCTTGTTGTTTCAAGTCTAAACTTACTTCTACGAAATCGCGTGGCGATATATCATTGATGTGTGTTTGACGACGTAGATTGTTTTTTGCAGCTTCTTCATCCTGCACTTCATCTTTTGTGAAGTTGTGCCATTGATATGGGCGATTGGTTGTCTCTTCAGAGTCGAAGTCTTCAATGCTGTTTCTAAGCGAATTGAAGCCAATTGTTTCATCTGCTACAACAAGTAGGCCTTTGCCTCCGTTTGTGAAAGCAACCCAGCGTGTGTCGGTTCTGTGGCCATTCTCTTGTGGTCTCACGTAAGGATAGTACATATCTTCTGCAGAAGTGCTATATACACCCACTTTTGATGCTGCATCACGGTCAACATAGTTTTCGTCCGGTCCACGACCAAAGTATTTCACTTTGTTCATTCCCACAGGAAGTCTAAATCTAACACCAATGCGTGGCACATTAAGCTCTGACGATGATTTGCGTGCTGCATCGGCTCCAGGTGAGAATGTAGCTAATTTAGTAGCTTCAGATACTTCTGTTTCTGCGGCTTGCATATCAGTAGAAGTAAACTTAATGTCTGCTTTTAACAAACCAGAGGGGTCTATAGTATATTTCACTATATACAAATTTCCTGCTGCAAGCAAGTAGTTAGCTTCTACAACAACATTGTTGTCTTCGTTGTAAGTTTTAGTTTCAACTACATTAAAGTTTTTACTCGATTGTTTCCATACTTGCAAACGATTTGGCATTCCGTTACCATAATCATTATCATTAGGGCCTCTCCAGAAGTTAGGTTGTATACCGAATCCTTTATCAAAATACTCAGTTCCGTTTACTTTATACGAAGTAACTAAACCGCTCTTTTTGTTGAACACAAAATTAACTGCTGATGAATTCACTGTAATCTCATTGTCAGTTACTGTGCTATTCAACTTTGGCCCTTTTGATGCAGTGTATAGTGGTTTTGTAACTTGAGGATTGTTTAGCTTGAATTGCTCAATTGCCACAATATGCCCTTTTGGCACAAGGTGTGTTGCATTTTTTTGAGTAATTTCGAAGTTTACAAAATACTCATCACTATTCTCAGCTTTTATTGTAGGAATATCTATTGTTACTTCTTTAGTCTCTTGTGGGGCAAGTTGAACATCAACTCTACCACTTTTTATTATCACACCATTGCTTGTAACATTGTATTTTATGTTGTAGCCTTCAGATGTGGTAAAGTAGAAACGATTGGTAACATTAAATTTTCCTGCTGCCGCATCCACCTTTTCTACTGCAAAGTTTTGGTGAACATATTTCACTTCATTCATGGCAGGGTGGGGGTCTCTATCAGGATTAACTAAACCATTGCAAAGGAAATTTCCATCGCTAGGAGAGTTTTCACCATAATCGCCTCCATAAGTCCAATACATAACACCATTTTCATCTATCTCTTCAATTCCCTGGTCTACCCAGTCCCAAATATAAGCACCTTGTAGGTTTGCATATTTGTATATCTCTTCCCATTGCAGGGCTAGATTTCCATTTGAATTGCCCATTGCGTGAGAATACTCCGATGGAACTACCGGACGATCAGAACCCTTTGCTCCAATATCTGCTAACCATTTTGCAGTTGGGTATTGAGGCACATACATATCTGTATTCCACTCCCATAGTGCACGTTCGTAGTTTACGGGTCTATTCATCCACTCTTTATCTTTATCTTTTACCCAAAGATAAGCTTGGTAGAAGTTATATCCGTTACCAGCTTCGTTACCCAGTGACCACATTGTTACTGATGGATGGTTTTTGTTTCGCTCATACATGTTCATAATTCTATCCATGTGAGGTTTAATCCAACCCGGATTATTACCCAAAGAACCACCTTTACTTAAGTTGTAGTACATGCCGTGAGACTCAATATTGGCCTCATCATATACATATAGACCATATATATCGCACAGTTCGTAGAATCGTCTGCTTTGTGTGTAGTGGGCCAAACGTACCGTGTTGATGTTGTGAAGCTTCATCAGTTCAAAGTCTCTAATCATCAAGTCCTCTGTCATATAGTGACCAGTTTTTGGATTGTGCTCGTGCACGTTCACTCCTTTTAGCTTAATGGGCTGTCCGTTTACTAAAAACAGGTTATCTATGCGACCAGTTTCATCAGTTACAGGTTTTATTTCAATTGAACGGAACCCAACATTATATGGAACTATTTCAGTAACAGTGCCATTTTGCTTCACAGTCATAACCAATTTGTAAAGATTGGGTGTTTCTGAAGTCCATTTCAATGGATTCTTTATTGTTTTAGTGAATAGAGCATTTTTCTCTTGGCCTGCTTCTAAAGTAACTGCTTGCTTATCGGTTGCAATTACTTTGTTTGCGTTGTCCAATAGTTCGTATTGTACTTCAACTTCACTATTTGTTGCATTGCTGTTCTTAATCATTGTTTTCAATGCAAAAGTTCCATCAGTATAGGTTTCATCTAAGTCAGATTTTACAACAAAGTCGCGTATATGTGTTTTTGGTTGAGACCAAAGATATACATCTCTCTCTATACCCGATATTCTCCAGAAGTCTTGACACTCAAGATAAGAGCCTGTCGACCAACGGAATATTTTTAGAACCAGTGTATTATTACCTGTTTCTACATATTCGTTTATCTTAAATTCGGCTGGATTCTTTGAATCTTCGCTATATCCAACTTCCTTACCGTTGATATATACATATACTCCTGCTTTAGCTCCAGCAATATGTAAAAACAGATCACGGTCGAGCATATCAGCTGTTACATTCATATCTCTGCGATAAACACCCACAGGGTTCATCTCGGGTAGGGTAGGGGGTTGAGGGTTTTTTGGTTGGAACTCATAGCCATGATTGGTGTATATGGCAGTGCCAAATCCTTGTACCTCCCAGTTGCCTGGTACTTTTATATCTTTCCAATCTTTAGTTGATACACTTGGGTCGGTTATATTTTCTGGAAGTTGTTTGTAACCTTCTACAAAGTAAAATTTCCATGTACCGTTGAGTGAATGGTAATACTTACTCTCCTCAAACTTCTTTGAAAGAGCATCTGTTTTATTGTCGAAAGTTATAAAAGATGTGCGAGGGTATTCTTTGTTTACCTTTACAACATCTACGTCTTGCCAATAGGGCTTTTGTTGATTTTGTGCTTGTACTGCACTCCCGATCAACAGGCCAATTGTGCAAATAAAAGCGAAAAGTTTACTTCTCATTTTAAAATATTTGATGTTTATGAATATTTTGTTGTTGATAAAGCAGCTTTAAAGCTGCTTTATCAACGATAATGGTGTTATTGTGCAGC
>SMEQ01000095.1_pt1 | contig 28506 bp, 30 predicted proteins | sample 2456281 | NCBI WGS metagenome assembly SMEQ01 (sample SAMN10132596, study PRJNA489261) | soil metagenome | isolation source: day1 antibiotic-loamy sand soil ammended with raw manure from dairy cow... | place: USA | collected 2015-04-01
GCCCGAAGCTGCTGCAGTACCAAAAGCACCTGCCGCCGCTCCTGCGGATAGTAGTCCCGCTTCAGCACCTGTTGCTGAACCTGCTGTTGTGGCTGTGACGCCCGAAGCTGCTGCAGTACCAAAAGCACCTGCCGCCGCTCCTGCGGATAGTACTCTCGCTTCAGCCCCTGCTGCTGAACCTGCTGTTGTGGCTGCGACGCCCGAAGCTGCTACAGCTCCAGAAGCACCTGCCGCTGCACCGGCTGCTCGAGTAGAGAACTTCGCCGTTAATGGTTGGCAGCCTAAAGATCCAAGTCAGTTTTTAACTCAACATAAGACGTTAAAAACCTTAGTTGATCAGCAAGGCTGTAAGTCTTTTATACGTAGCGATGCGGACTTAGGGCAGCAGGCTTATACCGTCACTTCTAAAGGTGCGAGCTGTGAAAAGGGTTACTTAAACGGTCAAGGCAGCTTAACTGTCACCCGCTCAGATGGTGCCAACATTGCAAGTTATGAAGCCTACTTTATGCATGGTTTGCCTGTTAAAACCAAGACACAGCTACCTCTGGTGGATATGGATGATGAAGGTCATGCTTATGTGTTGCTGGAAAAAGATACGCCTAATCAGTCCTATTACTTAATGAAAATTGTGCGCAATTGGAGTGGGTCTTGGGAGATCAATAGTAGCACTGCATATTATTTGACGAACTCAAAAGATATCTTTAGACAAGCGCCCAGTATCGAGGCTGTCGTATTGGCTCCGCTCGGTGCGATTGTAAAAAACTTTAATCGCAGTTCCTACAACGTTCTTGCAGTCACTGATTTTACTGAAGGGGTTGTGAATCGCAAGTCGACGCATTGGTTGTACGAGGTGGGTGTTTCTAAAGCTTGGCGCAGTAACGAGTGGTCATTTAACCCCAATAATGCCACCAACTACCTCTTTAGAAATGAAGCGCGGGAAGCTCAGGAAGCTCAACGCAAAGCAGAGCATGAAGCGTACTTAGCTCGTATGGAGCTCGAGAAACGTGCTCGTCAAGCCGCTCGTGAGTTGCAAAGCTATGAAAACTACCGTGATCAACAACGCGATGTCTCAGAGCTGATTGCGAGCAAGTTGACCGATGTCAGCTACAGCAAAGTAGGTTATTCAGGTTATCAATCCATGCTTAAGGGCCGTGAGGGTGATTTCTCACAGATTGTTCATATTACGGATGAGAAAAAAGATGTGTTCTTGGCTGATTACCCTTATCCGTTAGCAGTGAACGCTCTGGATGTAACGTTGGATGTTGAGTTGCGCAAAGGTTGGTATGTCTTGAGGGGTAAACAAAAACTTGATCTTGAAGAGCAGGACAGCCAAGGCTTACCCTTAACTGTGGTCAAGCCAACTTATGCGTTTGCGTGTGAAAACAAGGGGTGTGACGATTTCTTTACGCCACTGAATCTGACGCGCTTGGAATACAACCAGCCTGATTGGACACCGGAATACGCCCAGCAACAGATCAAAGATGCGCAGGAGGTGCAGCAATGAGTGGTTTAAACGTAAAAATTATTGCACCCATTGTCGTTGTGGTCGCTGCAGCGGGTTACTTTGGTCTATCCAGTTATGCGGGTGGTAAGGCGCAGAAACAACTAGAGGATTACCTCTATGAAAACCGCCTTGAGTCCTATGTGTCGTGGAAGTCTGTGTCGTCCAGTCCCTTTGGTGGTACGGTCACAATTAAAGATATGACTATTGAGAGTCGCGAGTTTTTTCCTGTCGAATTGAGTATCGAGAAGTTTACGATTAAAAACTTTAACGATGACAGAGAACAGATGAGTGCCGACCTGAGCTTGAAAAACATTCAACCGACTGATCCAGATAGTGATTTTGCTAAGGCGTATCATTCTGAAATCTTTGGGACGTTATTGTTTGCCAGTGCACAAACCCATGTTGAGCCTTACGATGTAAATATCGGTTGGAACTACAATGGTAAAGAGCGCACGCTCAAAGCACAGTTGGCAGTTGATGTGCCAAATTTGTTTGCGACACAAACGCAATTGGATTTGGATAACGTCAGGGACTTAAGAAGCGCCTTGATGTTAACGCAAGTGCATCCGGCATTGGGTGCTTTGCCTAATCTGCCAACAGAGCTGTTCAATATCAATGGTCGTGATGAATACCGCTTGCTTGAGGATGTTAAAAACATCACCTTAAATAGTTTTGATATGTCGTTTAAAGATCAAGGTTATTTACAGCGCGCCAACATGCTTGAGCAGCGTTACAACGTCATGCCAACCAAAATATTGGGTAACACGGATAAAGAACGTAAACAGTTGTTTAAGCAGCAGTACGAAAGTACTCACGAGCAGTGTGTTAGGGAATATGACGCAGGTTATAAAAATGCGAAAAAAGCATGCACTGCAGTGATTGGCACTTGGTATTCGCAAGAAAAAGGTTTCAAGGTCTCTATGAAGCCTGAGAGCAAAGTTAAGCTACAAGACTTTGATCGTTTGCAGGGTGATAAACGTGAAAGAAATCGCTTTCTTGAACGTATTAACTTAAAGGTCACCACTTATTAAGGTTCAAACATTGAACTGATACTTTGTGGCGAAAAGGCTCTAAATCTGACGGTTTAGAGCCTTTTTTATTGAAGTGATCTATTTGTAGCGATATAGCATAGCGCTCAAATGGTGCAGCAGTTCACTTTGATTGCGCCATAATTAAAGCATTGAGCCATTGCTCTTCGGTGCGACCTGGGCGTTGATCATTGCTGATCCATGAGGTGTTGATACTCAGGCCTGTGCCTTTTAAGAAACCTTCTAAGCGCTGCTCAGTGCAGTTGGTGAAATGCCGGCCATCGCGCTGAGTGTCTTCATCACCGTATTTAAAAGAGACATACATCACGCCATGGGGTTGTAAAAACTGACCTAAATGTCGCAATGTTCCGCTCATTTGTGCTGCTGGTACGTGCAAGAGTGAAGCGCAGGCCCAAATACCTGCGAAACGTTGCTCGCTTTCAAATGCAAGAAAGGTGCTGTGTTGGATATCAATGGCGCTGGTCTTATGGGCAATGGCCACAAGTTTTGCGCTGGCATCGAAGGCCTCGACTGGGTAGCCCAGCTTTAAAAAAGCCGCTACATCACGCCCTGCACCGCAACCGGCATCCAGAATGGCTCCCGCTTCAGGTAGAGCGGCTAGAAAACGCTCATACACAGCACTCATATCTAAATTGAGCGTATTGGCCGCAAATTGTTCTGCGTTATCTTCATAAAAATTAAGCGACATAATAGATCCTTAAATAACCGTGCGCAGATGCTGGGTGCAATGTGCATACCGATGTATGTTAATGCTATACAAATCTAGCAACTACTTTAATCAAGCCCGCTGGCATGGACAAGCCTGAGCCGATAGATAATGGCTGTCTGGGCTGAATACAGCTTGCGTATGGATGACATACTGTAAGGCTTATGTTGGAGTAAGCAGTAGCCGCTTGGCTATAGTCTGATTGAGTTAGGAGTCGGTGTGCGCAGCACTGTTTAGATAGAGTTTTGCTTAGCAAGTATGCGAGGGTACACACATTTTAGTGGTGGTGCGCACAGGCTCACTACAGCAGGTAGGTTGATCGTCTGGCGTCAGTGCATTGTGTGAGACAAATTTTAAATCATAAAGGGAGAGTATCAGGTGCCTTATATGTTGTTAGTCATGGCAGGGTCAGATAGCAAGCGAGGCGTTGAGTATGAGTGATCATCGACAGTCGCCCATGCAAGCTTATACGCAGGCGCTGGCTCAGGGGTTTATAGATGATCCGGCGCAACGTCAGGCTGTGGCCGTTTTGGAGCAATGCTATCAGGCTATACAGAGTGGCTCTGCGCAGGTTACGGGTGTGTATTTATATGGTCGCGTGGGTCGTGGTAAAACCTGGTTGATGGATCAGTTTTATCGCAATCTAAGTGTACCGGCACGGCGACAGCATTTTCATCGTTTTATGCAGGACATCCATCAGCGTTTATTTCGCTTGACCGGAACCGCGAATCCTTTAGCAGTGATTGCAGCAGAGCTGAGTCATGAAATAGAAGTGCTGTGTTTTGATGAGCTGTTTGTCAGTGATATTGCTGATGCGATGATTTTGGGTGGGCTTTTTCAAGCCTTGTTTGCGCAAGGTTTAATTGTGGTAGCCACCTCCAATCAGCCGCCTGCTGATCTGTACAGTGAAGGTTATAATCGCACGCGATTTTTACCCGCCATTGCTGCACTAGAGCAGCATATGCAGCTGGTCAGTGTTGATGGTGTGCAAGACCACCGTTTACATAATGGACCCACAGTGCGACGTTACTGGACGCGAGCGGCAGATCAGCACAGCGAAATGCCAGCTGTATTTGCGCAGTTGAGTGCTCAGCAGGCGGTGGCAGAAGGGCGCTTGGCATTGGGTGAGCGCACGATTATCACTCAGGCGTACAGTGATGAAGTGGTGTGGTGCGATTACGCTCAGTTATGTGAGCAACCCTTATCAGCACTGGATTTTATTGCTTTGTGCGACCGTTTTCAGGTTGTTTTGCTCAGTGCGGTGCCGCAGTTAGGCGGGCAACAACAGACTGCGAAAATTGCTCGAGGTACTGAGGATGCAGTACTGCGTGTGGATGCCGGTGATCGACAGCTGCCGATGCTGGCGCAAGGCGATGATAGCGTGCGCCGTTTTATTGCCTTGGTGGATGAATGTTATGACCGACGTGTGCCCATTTATATGGAAGCCTGTGTACCATTGACCCAGTTATATACTGAAGGCTATCTAGCTTTTGCTTTTCGCCGCACTTACAGTCGCTTGAAAGAGATGCAGCTGGAAAGTTTTGCCAAGTTATAAGCGTGGCTTTGTTATAGTGCCGATTATTTATTTTTTACCAAAAAGGGAAGCACCCTATGTATGCCAGTATTCGACTGCTGAGTTTAGCCAGCATCATATTTTTAACCGCCTGTGCCACCCAAGCGCCTGTGACTGAACCCATGGCAGCGCCGCGCTCAACCGCTGCGCTAGGCTTTGATCCCTCTGCTGATGATGTGCTTTTTCGTGCCATTGGCTTAGTGGGTACGCCGTATGTGTGGGGCGGTAATACGCCGTCGTCGGGGTTTGATTGCAGCGGTTTAATTAAATTTGTTTACAACGATGCGGCTGGGATCAACTTGCCGCGCACTACGGCGCAAATGCTACAAATGAAAGGCAAACATGTGCCTCGCAGCCAATTGCGCAGCGGCGATCTTGTGTTTTTTAGCACTGCTGGCCACGGCCGTGTCAGTCATGCAGGCATCTATGTTGGCGAAGGGCGTTTTGTGCATGCGCCTTCATCAGGCGGTACGGTGCGTTTAGACAGTGTGGATTCAAAGTACTGGAACAAAGCTTATTTACAAGCTAAGCGAGTGTTAAGCAGTGAAACCTTGGTCGTTAATCCTTAAGACCAGTGCTATGACTGCATTGACAGTTTAAGTTGATCGCGACACCGCTTTATAAGAGAGTTCAAAATGAACGAACAACGACAACCGCGTATCGGTATTATTGGTGCCGGTGCTGTGGGTGGCTTTTATGGTTTTATGCTGGCCCAAGCAGGCTTTGAAGTGCATTACTTATTGCGCAGTGATTATGAAGCCGTTAATCGACATGGTTTGCGTATTAGTAGTGCCGTTCATGGCGAACTGCATCAACCGCAGGTGCATGCCTGGTATGACCCTGCCAGTATGCCGCTATGCGATTGGGTGTTGGTAGCTGCGAAAACCACTAGCAATATTGCGTTAGCGCCGATTATTAATCAGGTTGCAGCAGCAGATGCCAAGGTGGTGCTGTTGCAAAATGGTTTTGGAATCGAGGATCAGATACGCCCTTTGCTGGATGAGCGTTTACACTTGCTTGGTGGTCTGTGTTTTATTTATGTGCATCGTAGTGCGCCAGGGGTGATTAAGCATCAAGCTCAGGGCGGGGTTAATCTGGGTTATCACAGTGGTCCTGCCGATGACGAACAGGGCCATGCTATTGCACAGCAAGGAGTAAGTTTTTTTCAGCAGGCGGGACTCGACTCCAAAGTGCTTAAAGTATTGGAGCAGGCGCGCTGGCAAAAGCTGGTGTGGAATATCCCTTATAACGGATTATCTGTCTTGCTCAACAGCGATATTGAGCAACTGATGAGTGAAGCGCACAGTCGAGAGTTGATTACCCAATTGATGGATGAAACCATCGCAGCCGCTCAGGCCTGTGGTTATGCGCTGCCAGACACTATGGTGCAGGCGCTACTTAAATACACGGATGCGATGCCTGCGTATTTTCCGAGTATGTACCATGATTTTGCGCAAAAACGCCCGATGGAGTTGCAGGCCATTTACCATGCTCCGCTTGCTGCGGCACAGGCGGCGGGTTGCTCGATGCCCAAGACCAGCATGCTGGTGCAAACCTTGGAGTATCTATCAGCGCAATAAACGGTGTTGGCGTAGAGTGTCCATCGCTTGATTAATGCGCTGTAAGCGAGCCGTACAGCCGCCGCGGTCGGGGTGGTAGCGGCTGACCAAAGCGCGATATTGTTGCCGTATAACCTGCGCACTTAAGCTGTGCGCGGGCTGATCCAGCTCAAGCTCGCTTAAGGCTTGGGTGACGCAGTCAGGTTGGGCCATGGCTGTTAAGCCGCCATACAGCAGCGCCTCCACTGCATCTCGATCCGTGCTGGTCAGCTGAGTGATATCCAGATAGTAAGCGCGTAACTTGTCCTCATGGCCCACCGCCGAGGTCTGGGGTTGAGTTGGCGATGGCGCTTGGATGCGAATGTTTAGAGTGTGAATCAATACATCATATTGGCCGGTGTGGCGCAGCTTATCGCGCAATACATACAGCACATGAAAAAGCATAAAATGAGTGCGAAACAAACTCAGTGGATCACTTAAATTAACCTGAGCAAATGCGCTGTGACGCGATTTCAGTTGTTGAATCAGTGCGTACTCACTTAAGCCGCTTGGGTGCTCGTTTAACACCTGTTGTACAAGGTGTAAGAGGTGTGTGATATCGGGATTGGACACAGCGATCAGCTCAAATAAAATATGAAGTGGTATGGCCTGCAAGCAGTGTAGGGCGCTCCTGAGATCGAAGCAATGCGTCGATTTAGACACGACTACGCGCTTTTGTTTAGGGTTGCAAAAGGTCAATACGCTTAGAGTCCTTAGACAGGACTAGGGTTTGTGCAGCGCAACAGGTAAAATGCGCGTTTTACCTGTTGCGGATCATGTCATGAGTAGTGAGTTAGCCAGTCAGAAAAAGTTACAGAAACGTTTACAGCGCCTTGCTGGCGAAGCCGTGACTGATTTTAAGATGATCGAAGAGGGCGATAAAGTGATGGTGTGCTTGTCTGGCGGTAAAGACAGCTATGCCATGCTTGATATGCTGTTGCACTTACAAAAAGTGGCGCCGATTCAGTTTTCTTTAGTGGCGGTGAATATGGATCAGAAGCAACCGGGCTTTCCTGAGCATGTGTTGCCTGCGTATTTAGAATCTGTGGGTGTGGAATACCATATTATTGAAAAAGACACTTATTCGGTGGTCAAAGAGAAAATTCCTGAAGGCAAAACCACCTGCTCATTGTGTTCACGTTTGCGCCGCGGCACCTTGTATACCTATGCCGACGAGATCGGTGCAACTAAAATGGCGCTGGGCCATCACCGTGATGATATTTTGGAAACTTTTTTCTTAAATATGTTTTTTGGTGGCACTTTAAAAGCGATGCCGCCTAAATTGCTTTCAGATGATGGGCGTAATGTGGTGATTCGTCCCTTAGCCTATTGTAAAGAAAGTGATATTGCTGAATATGCGCGCATACAAGGTTTTCCGATTATTCCCTGTAACTTGTGCGGCTCGCAAGAAAATCTACAGCGCCAAGTGGTTAAAGGTATGTTGCAAGAATGGGAGCAAAAAACCCCAGGGCGTTTGGATATTATGTTTCGCTCTTTGCAAAACGTTGCCCCTTCGCAGTTAGCGGATCGTCAGTTATTTGATTTCGCCAGTTTAACGGTTGATACCCAGGCACAGCCGCGTTATTTGGATGTGATGAGTTTGTGATCAGTCAATTTAATGGCAGTTGTGTAGTCCGTGTGGACGCGCTGTGATCTTTTACTGGGTCTAACCGGGCTGTAGACGTGTTGGCTTGGTTTTTGCTTAAGTTATGCACGTATGGATTGATGACAGGGGCATGACTATGGCAATCACGGATTTTTTATTACAAGCAAACACTGCGCCGCGTGTGCAGCCCGGTGCGACTCAGACCAGCGCACAGCAGCGCGCGGCGAGTGCGCCTGAGCACAGTTTTTCTTCCGTGTATGCACAGCAGAGGGCGGCCAAGCCTGAGCAGTCACAGCAGCGTGATGCTGCACCCACACGTCATAACGCATCCACGCAAGCAACCACGATTAAAAACTCAGCTGCAAACGCCACAGAGAAATCAGATACCAAGGCTGCAGTGAAAAATACAGCTGACGCTAAAAAATCAACATCCGACAGCACCGCCTCGTCCATAGGTGAAGATGTCGATGAGGGCGCGCTAACGTTAGCTGAGCAAGAAGCATTGCTGGCCAGTCAAGAACAGGGTGAAGCTGAGGCGGTCGAGGTCGATGAAGATGACATACTCGATCCCTTGTTGCTGATGGCCATGGCTGCCACGCCAACCCAGTACAATACACAAACTGAATCCGTAGAGGGGCAAGCACCGGTCCTGTTGGGGCGCATTCATACGGGTTTTACTTTGCACAGTGACAGTGTGGCGGCTGATGAATTAGCCTTGGATGCAGATGAGGCGTTAGTCCTGCTTAAACCGGACGCTGAAGCTGAAACTGTAGAGGGCGATGAGTCATCCATGCTGCTCAATGCCTCAGGCAAAGCCTTGGAAGGATTGAGTGAAAAAACTAATGCGGATAAAAACAGCTCCGCCGCAGTGCTGGACAGTGTTAAAGCTGCACCCGATACCTTGCTCAATGCGAAAGCTGTAACACCTACAGATAGCATTCGCGCGGATTTACAGCCGCCTCCTGAATCACAGTTGAGCGCGCAAGCGGTGCGCCAAGTGCCAGGCGCTGCGATTGCGATGCAACAACCGGGCTGGACGCAGGATGTAACGGATAAAGTGATGTGGATGTCTGCGCAAAATCTTAAATCAGCAGAAATTAAACTCGATCCTGCTGAGTTGGGCCGTTTAGATATTAAAATTGATATGACTCAAGAGCATACGCAGGTGAGCTTTAGCAGTGCCCATGCCGGTGTGCGCGAGTCGCTGGAGTCGCAAATGCATCGTTTGCGCGAGCTTTTTGCCCAGCAAGGCTTACATAATGTGGATGTGGATGTGTCGGATCAATCCCAGCACAACGCGCAAACACAGGAGCAAGTTGCAGCCCAAGGCCGTGGTGGCGAGCGCTTTGCAGATGATCAAGATGTGCAGACCCATGTGACATCCATCGACACACAACAAGATGGTCGGCTAGGGCGGGTTGATTATTATGCCTAATGACGCAGTATCCGTGCGCTAGGCTGTTAAACTGCGCAATACGATTTTAATCAAGGGTGTACACATGGCAAAAAAACCTGAAGCGCCTGCACAAGCAACCGCAGTACCAAAAAAAAGTAACTTAAAAACCATGATACTGATTGTCGTCGCTTTGCTGGTGGCGATCGCCTTATCCGTTGCGGGGACTTGGATGTTCTTGAGTCGCTCAGCCACTGATACACCCGATGAGTCGGTGATCACGAGCGTGTCTAAACCGCGGGCGATTTATGAAGTGTTAACGCCAGCTTTTGTAGTGAATTTTAAAAGCCAAGGCCGGCCGCGTTACTTGCAAGTGAATGTAGCGTTGATGGCGCGTAATAAAGCAGACTTAGATGCATTAAAAGTGCATCTGCCCACGCTGCGTAATCAGTTAGTGATGCTGTTTTCCAGTCAAGAATTTGAAGAGTTGAATACGCCGTTAGGGGTCGACTTACTCAAGCAAAAAGCCACAGTGGCGGTACAAGAGCTGGCATTGATTGAAGTGGGCAAACCGGTGATCGAACATGTGCTATTTACCAATGTTGTGATGCAGTAAAACATTGATAGGAATAACTTAAGATGGCAGTACAAGACTTACTTTCACAAGATGAGATTGATGCGCTATTACACGGCGTCGATGACGGTCTGGTGGATACCAATGATGATGCGGTGCCCAATTCCATTAAGCAATACGACTTAACCAGTCAAGATCGTATTGTGCGTGGGCGTATGCCGACATTGGAAATGATCAATGAGCGTTTTGCCCGTTACACGCGCATTAGCATGTTTAATTTGCTGCGCCGTTCTGCTGATGTGTCGGTCGGTGGCGTACAAGTGATGAAGTTCGGTGAGTATGTGCATTCATTGTATGTGCCGACCAGCTTAAACTTAGTGAAAATGAAACCCTTGCGCGGCACTGCCTTATTTATTCTTGATTCGCGCTTGGTGTTTACACTGGTGGATAATTTTTTTGGTGGCGATGGCCGTCATGCCAAAATCGAAGGGCGTGAGTTTACACCCACCGAGTTGCGCGTTGTACGCATGGTCTTGGATCAAGCTTTTGTTGATTTACAAGAAGCCTGGCATGCCATCTTAGATGTGAGTTTTGAATATATGAACTCCGAGGTGAACCCCGCTCTGGCGAATATTGTCAGCCCCAGCGAAGTGGTTGTGGTGTCCACTTTTCATATTGAGTTGGACGGCGGTGGCGGTGACTTACATATCACCATGCCATACTCGATGATTGAGCCCATTCGTGAAATGCTGGATGCCGGTTTTCAGTCGGATGTGGATGATCAGGATGAGCGCTGGAGCAAGGCGATTCGTGAAGATATTTTAGATGTTAAAGTGCCGCTCAGTTCGACTGTCGTTCGGCGGCAACTGAAGTTGCGCGATATATTAAACATGCAACCTGGCGATGTGATTCCGGTGGAAATGCCCGAAACGATGTTGCTGCGAGCGAATGGAGTGCCAACATTTAAGGTTAAGTTGGGTGCCAGTCATGGCAACTTAGCTTTGCAAGTGGTTGGTCCTGTACTTAAAAACCGTTGATGTTGGCTGTGTGAGAGAGTTGAGAAAAGATTATGAATGACGAAAACGAAGAAATTTCCAGTGAAGACCAAGCCTTAGCTGATGAGTGGGCGGCTGCGTTATCCGAAGCGGGTGCAGATACTGATCAAGATGAAATTGATGCCATGTTGGCGGAAAGTGCAGGGCCTGCAAAAGCGCCTATGCAAGAGTTTCCTGAGCAGCATCATCTGAGTGAAGACGAGATGATCACCACCTTGGGTGGCCCCAATCTTGATGTGATCTTAGATATTCCAGTGAGTATTTCCATGGAAGTGGGCAGTGCTGATATCAGCATCCGTAACTTATTGCAGCTCAATCAAGGCTCAGTTGTAGAGTTGGATCGTTTAGCCGGTGAGCCTTTAGATGTCTTGGTTAATGGTACGTTGATTGCCCACGGTGAAGTGGTGGTGGTCAATGAGAAGTTTGGTATTCGTTTGACTGATGTGATCAGTCCAAGCGAGCGCATTAAGAAGCTGAAGTAAAACTATGCGTGTGTTTATGATGCTGATCATGCTGATGCCGTATGGGGTTTGGGCCGTGGACGATACTGCGCCAGAACCGGCCCGTAGCGCAAAAGCCTTACCTGCCAGCTCAGGTGTATTGGATTCGGGTCAAGTCAGTGGTCAGCTGCTGCAGTTGGCCTTGGGCTTATTGTTGGTGATTGGGCTGATCTTCCTATTGGCTTGGGTGGTGCGTCGTGTACAGCAAACACTGCCAGTTAAAGGCTCCAATCAGGTGATATCTTTGCTCGCTACGCAAGCATTGGGGCCGCGTGATCGCTTGGTGTTGGTGCAAGTGGGGCAAGAACAGGTGTTGCTCGGTTTGACGCCAGGCACTATTACACCCTTGCATGTTTTGCAGCACCCTGTGGTGATCGATACGCCGCCGACTGCGATGACATCAGCCTTTGCTCAGCGTTTAGCCAGCGTGTTGAACACCTCAACCAAGGACAAGCCATGATTGCTTGGGTGCTGCGTTTAGCTGCGTTAACAGGGATTATGTTGTTCACCAACGGCGCTTTTGCTGCGGATGATCCGTTATCCATTTCCGCGATTAAGTTAACGACAGATGCTGCAGGTCAGCAAGAGTATTCAGTTAGCTTACAAATTCTGCTGATTATGACAGCTCTGGGTTTTATCCCAGCGTTTGTGATGTTGATGACCTGTTTTACGCGCATCATTATCGTGTTTTCGATTTTGCGCCAAGCTTTAGGTTTACAACAAACACCGTCCAATCAGATTTTAGTGGGTCTGACTATTTTCTTAACGCTATTTATCATGGCGCCGGTGTTTGATCGAATCAATGAGGATGCGTTGCAGCCTTATTTAAAAGAGCACATCAATGTTGAGCAAGCGCTCAATGCTGCCGAGCAGCCGATCCGTGAGTTTATGCTGGCGCAAACACGCGAGTCTGATCTAGAGTTGTTTGTGCGTTTATCGAAGCGCACCGATATTGTGTCGGCCGAAGAAACACCCTTGGTTATCTTAATTCCAGCCTTTGTGACTTCAGAGCTGAAAACAGCGTTTCAAATTGGTTTTATGATTTTTATTCCCTTTTTGATTATTGATTTAGTGGTCGCCAGTATTTTAATGGCCATGGGGATGATGATGCTCTCGCCATTGATTATTTCATTGCCGTTTAAAATCATGCTCTTTGTGTTAATTGATGGTTGGGCGTTGATTATTGGCACATTAGCCAGCAGTTTCGGCACCTTATAAGGAGCGCATAATGGCCCCAGAAGTGGCGGTGGATTTATTTCGTGAAGCACTTTCGCTCACTGCTTTAGTAGTGGCGGCTATTATTGTGCCCAGCTTGTTAGTGGGTTTGCTGGTGGCGATGTTTCAAGCGGCAACACAAATTAATGAGCAAACCTTAAGTTTCCTGCCTCGACTCATGGTCAGTTTTATGACCTTGATCATACTCGGGCCGTGGCTGTTTGATCAGTGGATGAGCTTTACTACACGCTTGATTCATAATATTCCCTTTGTGATTGGGTAGTTGCAGCTGCCATGCTAGAGCTCAGTAGCGCACAAATTGCGGGGTGGATTAGCAATTTTTTATTGCCCTTATTTCGCATTGCTGCAGTGCTGATGGTGATGCCGATTATTGGCACGCAGTTGGTGCCGCAACGGGTGCGTTTATATATGTCGCTCGCGATCACTGTGTTGCTGGTGCCAGTGTTGCCGGATATGCCACAGGTGGATGCGCTGAGTTTGCGCAGCATGCTGCTGATTGCTGAACAAGTGTTAATTGGCGCCATGCTGGGCTTTTCATTGCAGCTGTTTTTCCATATTTTTGTGTTTGCTGGGCAGTTGGTGTCCATGCAGATGGGTTTAGGCTTCGCCTCGATGATGGACCCCGCAACCGGGGTGTCGGTGCCCGTCTTGGGCCAGTTTTTACTGATGCTGGTGAGTTTGTTGTTTTTAGCGATGAATGGGCACTTAGTAGTATTTGATGTGCTTGCTGAAAGTTTTGTGACACTGCCGGTGGGGCAAAGCCTGAATATTGATCATTTTGCTATTGTGGCAGGGCGTTTGAGCTGGGTCATCGGTGCTGCTTTATTGCTGGCGTTACCGGCGGTCAGTGCGTTGTTGGTGATTAATATTGCGTTTGGCGTGATGACCCGTGCTGCGCCACAGTTGAATATTTTCACCATTGGTTTTCCGCTGACACTGGTGATGGGGCTGATTATCTTCTGGATCTCGACATCTGATATTTTAGCGCAGTATTACACTATCTCTAGCGACGCATTGTTACTGTTGCGCGGCTTAGTGCAAGCGCAGTAAGGGGAGAGTCGTATGGCTGAAAATGAAAACGGCGCTGACAAAAGTGAAGACCCCACGGAAAAACGTAAACAAGACTCGCGTAAAAAAGGTGAGATTGCCCGCTCCCGTGAGCTCAATACTTTGGCGATTGTGTTAGCCGGTACCGGTGGCTTGCTGATGTTTGGCGGCGCTTTAGGACAACGTTTATTGCAAGTGATGGAAAAGAACTTTTCCTTCTCGCGCGAGCTGCTACTGGATGATCGTTATATGGCCATACAGCTGTTGCAGTCAGTACAGATTGCCGGTAATGGCTTAATACCGCTGTTTTTTATACTGCTGATTGCTGCGATTGTCGGTCCTGTATCTTTGGGTGGATGGTTGTTTTCGATGGAATCTTTGGCGCCCAAATTCAGCCGCATGAATCCATTGGCCGGCTTAAAGCGCATGTTTTCAATGAAGGCCATTGTGGAGCTGCTCAAGGCCTTAGGTAAGTTTTTCATTGTCTTAACTGTTGCGTTATTTGTGTTGGCACGTGCGCGTAAAGACTTGATTGCGATTGCCAGTGAGCCGATAGAAATGGCGATTTTGCACAGTATGCAAATAGTGGGTTGGAGTGCGCTGTGGCTGGCTTGCGGTTTGATTATTATTGCAGCGATTGATGTGCCTTTTCAGCTGTGGGATAGCAAACAAAAGCTGAAAATGACCAAGCAAGAAGTGCGTGATGAGTATAAAGACACTGAAGGTAAGCCTGAAGTGAAAGGTCGGATTCGTCAGTTGCAGCGTGAAATGGCTGAGCGCCGTATGATGAGTTCAGTACCTGAGGCTGATGTGATTATTACGAACCCGACACACTTTGCTGTGGCATTAAAATACGATGCCGAAAATGGGCAAGCGCCTTTATTACTGGCGAAAGGGGGCGATCATACGGCATTAAAAATTCGTGAAATTGCTCAAGAACATCAAATTATTATTTTGGAGTCACCTGCTTTAGCGCGAGCTGTATATTACTCCACTGAAATTGATCAAGAGATCCCCGCAGGCTTGTACTTAGCTGTGGCACAGGTGTTGGCTTATGTGTATCAGTTGCGCCAATACCATGCCGGTAAAGCAAAAAAACCATCAATGGTTAAAGAACCTGATATCCCCGTTGATTTACGTCGCGATGAATAACACTGATATATCAATTTTCGTGCCAGTTCAGGTTAGGTTCAGAGCGTTTTTGGCATGATAACCGTTTTGTAAACGCATCGACAGGGTACATGTTTTGGGCTGATGCCCAGCGTGACAGGTTGTTGAGCGCTACTTTCTGAAGATGAGGACCTTGCATGAAACTGTTAGTCGTTGAAGATGAAGCGTTGTTGCGCCACCACCTTTATACGCGGCTGGGGGAACAGGGTCATGTGGTCGATGCGGTTGCGGATGCTGAAGAGGCTTTGTATCGAGTCAATGAATACAATCATGATTTAGCTATTATTGATTTGGGTTTACCGGGTATGAGTGGCTTGGAGCTGATTCGAGAGTTGCGTGCGCTGGGTAAGCAGTTTCCTATTTTGATCTTAACGGCGCGTGGTAATTGGCAGGATAAAGTGGAAGGCTTGGCTGCGGGTGCGGATGATTATGTGGTCAAACCCTTTCAGTTTGAAGAGCTGGAAGCGCGTTTAAATGCCTTACTGCGGCGCTCCTCAGGTTTTGTGCAGTCAACTATTGGTGCAGGACCTTTAGTGTTGGATATCAACCGCAAGCAAGCCATGCTACTGGAGCAGGCGTTGCCGCTCACAGCCTATGAATATCGGATACTGGAATACCTGATGCGTCATCATCAACAAGTGGTGTCTAAAGATCGCTTAATTGAGCAGCTCTATCCCGACGATGAAGAGCGTGACCCTAATGTTATTGAAGTGTTGGTCGGTCGTTTGCGTCGTAAACTTGAGGGTGATGCAGGCTTTAAACCGATTGAAACTGTGCGTGGACAAGGTTATTTGTTTACAGAAATCTGCCGTTAAAAGAGCCCTATATTCTATGCAAAAGCGACGCTATTTGCGTATATCTTCGCTACGCATGCGCCTGATGCTCGGTGCTGTAGTGACTGTGTCGCTGTTTATGTTGGCGTTATTTCCAGCATTGCAGCAAGTCTTTACTGTGAGCCTTGAAGAGTCCATCGAGCAACGATTGGCTGCGGATGCCAGTGCGTTAATTTCGGCTGCGCGTATTACACAAGGCCAATTGCAGATGCCAGAAAAACTGCCCGATGAAGAGTTTGATATTTTACCGGCTCGGCAGTTGGGTTTTATTTACGATAATAAGAACGGCTTACTTTGGCGTTCGCGCAGTTCTGAGCAAGTGATGATTGATTATCGGCCTAAATATGACGGCCACGGTCATGAGTTTTTACGGGCCAAAGACAGGCAGGGGCGTGAGTTTTTTATCTATGATGTTGAAGTGGACTTGCTGCGCGGTCAAAGTGCTGACTTCAGTATCGTGACCATGCAGCCGGTGAGTGATTATCAGTCGATGTATGACAGCTTACGCCAGCAGTTGTATATCTGGCTGGGTTTGGCTTTGTTGTTGTTACTGGGCTTTTTATGGTTGGGGTTGGGCTGGGGAATTCGCAGTTTACGCAGCTTGAGCGCCGAGTTGGATGATGTTGAAAATGGGAAACGAGCGTCGCTCAGTGATGAACATCCACGTGAATTACTGCGTTTAACGCGTTCACTTAATCGATTGCTGGACAGTGAGCGTCAACAAAGTGAACGCTACCGTCATTCTTTAGACGACTTAGCCCACAGTTTAAAAACGCCACTGGCCGTACTGCAAAGCGTTGGTGAGGTCTTATCTTTGCAAGCGCAGAGCTCTGAGCAAGCGCGTACTTTGCAAGGGCAAGTCAACCGTATGAGCCAACAGATTAGCTATCAGTTGCAACGTGCGAGTCTGCGTAAAAGTGGCTTGCTGCGTTACAGTGTCAAGCTCAAGCCTCTGCTGGAAAGCTTGCTGGAAGCCTTAGATAAGGTTTATCGCGATAAGCGCGTGCGTGTCACCTACAGTTTTGCGGATGAACTGAGGATGCCGGTGGAGAAGGGCGCTTTACTGGAGTTGCTGGGCAATATTTTAGAAAATGCCTATCGATTGTGTATCAGCGAGGTGCGTATTAGCGCGCAATTAACCGCCACAGAATGCGAGCTGACTGTCGAGGACGACGGACCCGGTGTACCAGAACATCAGCGTGAGCGTATTTTAAAACGCGGTGAACGCTTAGATACTCAGTATCCAGGCCAAGGCATTGGTACTGCGGTGGTCAAAGATATTATTGATAGCTATGGCGGTCAGCTTTTTGTCGAGGAGTCTGCGTTAGGTGGGGCGCAGTTTCGTGTGATTTTTCCCTTGAATCACATTGAGCGTTAACGGCAGTATCGATTAGCGTCGCACACTGCGTTGCGTATAGATGAGCGTTGTGCGGCAGCTTTTACATTGGTATTGCATGCCCTTATTGATTCTTGCGTGGCGTTGTCCGCTGAGCGCAAAGGCTTCGCGATTAGGACACTGACACTGATATAAATACTGCGTGCTGACTGAGCGTTTTACCGGATAGTCGTGGCAGCGGTTTGGGGGTAGTTGATACACCTCTTGCATCACCAACTGCCATTCAGGTCCGTGCGCACGGATACCTTTGCCATACACTGCGTAAGCAATCAAATGGGCCACTTCATGAGCCACGGTGTGCTGTAAAAAATGCTCGCGATTTTCTTCATACAACACTTTGTTAAAACGCAATTTGTTCTCACAAATATGTGCCACTCCAGCTTTTTGGCCGCGCAGTTGTAGGCTAATCTGTGGACGTTTAAATGTACGAGAAAAGTAACGCTCGGCGTTGAGCAGGCATGTTTCAACACGCTGTTGCAGTAGATTAGGCATGGTGTAGATGTGCGATGCACCGTCAGTATGTGTTGTGAATCATACTAGCAACAACGGTTGCTTCAAGGCATAAGGCGACTTTTATTATCTCAGATTATTTTTGCCGTGAAAGATGCCTGCCAAGCAGGTAAGATGCCCCGCTTTATAAATGATATGGCGTTGAATGGGATCTTATGGATATTTGGTTAGCACTGCAGGCGTTTATTTTAGGTGTGGTTGAAGGATTAACAGAGTTCTTGCCTGTATCCAGTACCGGTCACCAAATCATTGTGGCTGATGCGATTAATTTTACCGGTCAGCGTGCCAAAGCGTTTAATATTATTATCCAGTTGGCGGCGATTTTGGCTGTGATGTGGGAATATCGCCGCAAAATCATCGAAGTTGTGGTTGGGCTGCCTAAAGAAGCCAGTGCGCAACGTTTTACGGTGAACTTATTAGTGGCGTTTTTCCCTGCCGTGATTCTCGGCTTAAGTTTTGCTGATCTGATTGAGCAATGGTTGTTTAATCCGATTACTGTGGCTGCAGCCTTAGTGGTTGGTGGTGTGGTGATGCTCTGGGCTGAGAAACGCACTCATACTATTGCTGCTGAAACCGTTGACGATATGCACTGGAAGCAGGCATTAAAGGTCGGGTGTGCACAATGTCTAGCGTTAATTCCAGGTACTTCGCGCTCAGCCTCAACCATTATTGGTGGTTTGTTTTTTGGCTTATCGCGTAAAGCGGCCACTGAGTTTTCTTTTTTCTTAGCGATGCCAACCATGGTGGGCGCTGCGGTGTATTCGGTTTATAAACACCGTGAGCTCTTTGCTACGACCGATGATTTACCCGTGTTTGCCATTGGTTTTGTCACCTCGTTTATCTTTGCCATGTTAGCTGTACGTGCGCTTTTGAAGTTTATTGCCAATAACAGTTATGCGGTTTTTGCTTGGTACAGAATTGTATTTGGTTTGTTGATTTTGGCGACCTGGCAGCTGGGCTTTATTGATTGGACTTCAGTCGGTGACTAAGGCTAAACAGGCTGCGTCTTAGCCTTGGATTAAATACAGGCGAGTCATTTTGCAGTCATCAGTACACATGTCGTATTGACGCAATGACTTAGCTTGACAATAATTGTGTTTAAAACGTATGTTTTAAATCTTTATTTTAGAGTGAATTAAGCATGGCCCAGTCAGATACTGTCGAGCGGATTTTAGATGTTGCTGAGATTCTGTTTGCTGAAAAAGGCTTTGCAGAGACGTCATTGCGCCTGATTACCAGTAAAGCGCAAGTGAACTTAGCTGCGGTGAACTATCACTTTGGCTCTAAGAAATCCCTGATTCAAGCTGTTTTTGCGCGGTTTTTAGGCCCCTTGTGCAGCAGTTTAGATGCTGAGCTTGATCGTCGCAGCGCAGCGCAGCAGCCTGCCTGGACGGTGGAGACATTACTCGATGTGCTGGTTGAGCAAACTTTGGCCGTTAAGCCTCGCAGCGGCAATGACCTATCAATTTTTATGCGCTTATTGGGCTTAGCTTTCAGTCAAAGCCAAGGCCATCTGCGTCGCTATCTCAATGAAATGTATGGTCATGTGTTTCATCGCTACATGCTATTACTGCGTGAATCTGCGCCGCAAGTGCAACCCATTGAGTTGTTTTGGCGGGTGCACTTTATGATTGGTGCCGCCGCTTTCAGTATGTCGGGTATTAAAGCCTTGCGCGCCATTGCTGAAACTGAATATCAGGTGCATATGAACACAGAACAAGTGCTACGCTTGATGGTGCCTTTTTTAGCCGCAGGGTTGCGCTCTGAAAGTGTGATTGACACTGTGGGTACGCAGGCGGTGAAAAAGAAATCATCTTAAATTTTAGATCAGTGGTGCAATCATGATTGACTCTCTGCATGTGTCCATTGCAGAACAACGTCTGTATGCATTTTCTCAGCAGCAGTTGCGGCAGACGTATCGCATTTCAACGGCGCTCAATGGTCCCGGCGAGCTCAATGGCTCGGGTTGCACGCCACGTGGTAGGCATTATATTCGCGCGAAAATTGGCGCTGATTTACCCGCAATGGCTGTATTGCGCGGACGGCGCTGGACCGGAGAAGTCTGGACGCCGCAGTTACAGCAGCAATACCCAGAGCGTGATTGGATCTTGAGTCGTATTTTATGGCTCAGTGGCTGTGAGCTTGGACGCAACCGTTTAGGCGCGACAGACACCTTTCGCCGCTATATCTATCTGCACGGTACAGCGGATGAGCATCTCTTAGGGCAGCCTTATTCTCATGGCTGTATTCGGATGCGCAACCAAGACATTATTGAGTTGTACCCGCAGCTGGCCCAAGGCTGCAGCGTTGATATCAGCGAGCACGCATTTAAATCAGAATCGCAATTATGATAAAGGACACCCCCATGCAAGGCTCATTAATGCTGGATATCAGCGGCACTTATTTAACGGCTGAAGATCGACATCTGCTGCGCCAACCCCAAGTGTGTGGTTTGATTTTATTTGCTCGCAATATTGAGCATCCTCAGCAAGTGCGTGAGTTATGCCAAGCGGTGCGGGCGGTGCGCAGCGATTTATTGATTGGTGTCGACCAAGAAGGCGGTCGTGTGCAACGTTTGCGTCAAGGCTTTGTTGAATTACCTGCCATGGGCGTGTTGCACACGGCGGATAATCCTGAGTTTGTCGCGCAAGAATGCGGTTGGTTAATGGCCTGGGAAGTGTTGGCGATGGGCATCGACTTTAGTTTTGCGCCGGTATTAGATTTAAATTATGGCCGCAACAGTGTCATTGGTTTGCGCGCTTTTGCCGGTGATGCTGATAGCGTGGAACGCTTAGCTGGCGCATTTTTAACTGGAATGCAGGCAGCGGGCATGCCCAGTGTCGGTAAGCACTTCCCAGGACACGGTTGGGTGACAGCGGATTCCCATGTGGCCATACCCGTGGATGAGCGCAGTTTTGCTGAGATTGCGCGCGCCGATTTATTACCCTTTAAACGTTTGCAGCATCAGTTGGCCGGCATGATGCCAGCGCATGTGATTTACCCTGAAGTGGACAGCGTACCCGCCGGTTTTTCTAAAATTTGGCTGCACGATATCTTACGCCAGCAGCTGGGCTATCAAGGTGTGTTGTTTAGCGATGATTTATCCATGGCTGGCGCACATGTGGCAGGCGATGCAGCTCAGCGGGTGTTAGCCGCGCTTAACGCTGGTTGTAATGTTGGGTTACTATGCAATGATCGTGCAGCGGCAGAGCAAGGCTTAATGGCACTGCAGGCTGAACGTGTGACCCCTTGTAGAGATCTAGCTGTCATGTATGGACGTTATACTGCTCAACATGATTTTCAGCAGCACCCCCGTTGGCAGTCTGCGCAGCAGGCGCTAAAAACGATAAAACCCCGTATATAAGAGGTGAATAATGAATAAATACGCGATTATTGGCGGTACTGGATTAACCCAGCTGGAAGGTCTCACGATCCGTGATGCATCCTTTATTGAGACTCCGTACGGTGCACCCTCTGCAGACATATTGCGCGGTGAATACGCAGGACGTGAAGTGCTCTTTTTGGCGCGTCACGGGCACCCTCACCGTATACCGCCGCATGAAGTTAATTACCGTGCCAATTTATGGGCACTGCGTCAGGCTGGCGCAACGCACATTATTGCAATCAACGCAGTTGGTGGTATTACGGATAATTTAAACACGGGTTGTTTTTGTATTCCCGATCAGGTGATTGATTACACTTGGGGTCGTCAACACACCTTTTATGAAGGTGACTTGGAGCATGTGACCCACGTTGATTTTAGCTACCCCTATGATGAAGCGCTGCGCAAACGTTTAATTGCGGCAGTAGCAGCCTGTGGTTACAGCTGTAATAACAGCGGTGTGTACGGTTGCACCCAAGGTCCGCGTTTAGAAACAGCAGCAGAAGTGGCGCGCATGGAGCGTGATGGTTGTGATGTGGTAGGCATGACCGGTATGCCTGAGACGGTACTAGCACGCGAGTTAGGTTTAAGTTATGCCTGTCTCGCTTTGGTAGTCAATCCATCTGCAGGTAAAGCTACGAGTACTATTACCATGACGCAAATTGATGCTGCGTTAAATGTAGGCATGTCTAAAGCTAAAATTATTTTAGCGCGCTTACTGAGCCAGATTTAATTGGCTATAGCGCCATAGGTGTTGTGACTGTGGCGCTGTTTTGTTCACTGCTGATACCGATCAGTGTCAGTAGGCTGTTATCCAATTGTACAAATTGCCCTTCAAGTTCACGTCCTGCCGTCCAGTGTGTCGATAAAGTCTTATTTAGGCGTAAGCGTGCATGGCCAGTCGTGTGACGCTCAGTGTCGATAATCTGTGCATCATGAAAACCAAAGTACATTCCAGTCAATGGATTGAGCGCTTTAAATAAGCTTTCTTTGAGTGAGAAGGCTAAAGTTAAGTGCCACGCTTGTTGTGCTGGATCTAAGCGGCAATAAGCTGTGTATTCTGCTTGCGTTAGAATTGTCTTGGCTAAGCGTTGTGCACGAGCAATGGGTATCAGACGTTCTAAATCCAATCCTAAACTGTGCCACTTAGATTGCAGGCCCACTATGGCAGCACAGCGTGCATGGCTGTGAGTCATGGAGCCACAACTGTGCGTTGGCCATACAGGAATACGCGTATCGGCTTGCTGAGTAGGGACCTGCGCATGACCTGTTTGCCGTTGCAGCGCTTGACGCGCACAGAGGCGTGCGGCGAGAAACTCGGCTTGACGTTTGCTGGCGCCGTGCGGAACAGCGATGGCATAGTGTTCAAACAGCTCGGGGCTTAATGCATGTTGATTAAAGCCCGCTTGTACCAGCGTGCAGTCGATCAGTGCAGTTGGAAAGGGCCAGTGTTGCTGTATATCAGTTAAAAAGCCTGTTTTAAGGGCGACCTCGGGCATGCTCAGTTCCTGTTGGGGCGTATTTTTACGTGAAGTTGGTTATAACACTGGAATATTTTTAGCGTTGCAGTTATAAGTAGCCCCATATTTAAGGCTTACTTGCATGAACTGCTGAGGTGTTTATGAAATTACAACAGTTGCGCTACATCTGGGAAGTGTCCAGAAATGGTTTAAATGTCTCTGCTACAGCCCAGGCACTGTATACATCGCAGCCGGGTATAAGCAAGCAAATACGTTTGCTTGAGGACGAATTGGGTGTAGAGATTTTTGCCCGCAGTGGCAAACATTTAACCCGTATCACCGCTGCCGGAGAGCGCATTATTCAAACAGCCGGCGAGATTTTGCGCAAATGTGAAAACATTAAGCAAATTGGCCAAGAGTTTTCCAATGAGCGTGTGGGGACTTTATCCATTGCCACCACACACACGCAAGCACGTTACGCGTTACCAGCAGTGATCAGCAGTTTTATGCAGGAATACCCCGATGTTGCACTGCATATGCATCAAGGTACGCCCACACAGATTGCCGAAATGGCAGCTGATGGTACTGTTGATTTTGCCATTGCCACCGAAGGCATGGAGCAGTTTGGCGATCTAATTATGATGCCGTGCTACCGTTGGAATCGCTGTGTTGTTGTGCCTAAGGGCCACCCGTTAACGGCCATGCCTAAATTAACCCTTGAGGCATTAGCTGAGTTTCCGATTGTGACCTATGTGTTTGGTTTTACCGGGCGGTCAAAGCTCGATGAAGCCTTCAGTCAGATTGATTTAGAGCCCAAAGTGATCTTTACTGCGGCGGATGCTGACGTGATTAAAACCTATGTGCGCTTAGGTTTAGGTGTCGGTATTGTTGCCGATATGGCCGTCGATAAGTTGCACGATCAAGACTTAGTCGCTTTGGATGCCAGTCATTTATTTGAATCGAGTGTGACAAAAATTGGTTTTCGTCGCGGGACATTTTTGCGTGGCTTTATGAGTGATTTTATTGAGCGTTTTGCTCCGCACTTAGATCGAGAGACTCAAGCGAAGGTGATTCAGGCGCGCAGTAAAGATGAAGTGGAAGCGCTCTTTAAGAATATTGAGCTGCCTGTGTATTAGAGCCAGCTTGTGCTCCTGTGTTGCCGTGAATGCATGCTGCCGCTGAAGGGGCTCCGCTAGAACTCAACGACTCGACACGCTGTGGCTTATAATAGCGACAGTTTTTTACTGATGTATTTTGAGGAACACTATGACGGATTACCGCGAAACGCTACATGAAGATTACGGCCAGTTTTTTAAAGTTGAAACCATGCTGCATGAAGTGCGTACTGAGCATCAGCATTTGGTGATTTTTGAAAACCCGCGCATGGGGCGTGTCATGGCATTAGATGGCGCTATTCAGACCACGCAAGCAGATGAGTTTATCTATCATGAGATGCTCACCCATGTCCCCATTCTTGCACATGGTCATGCCCGCCGAATCTTAATTATCGGCGGCGGTGATGGCGGTATGTTACGTGAAGTGTGTCGCCATGCCAGCGTAGAACACATCACTATGGTGGAAATTGACCAGGCTGTTGTGGATATGTGTAAAACATATTTACCCGGTCACTCCAATGGTGCTTTTGATGATCCGCGTGTCAATTTGGTGATTGATGATGGCATGCACTTTATCGCGCACTGTACTGATAAGTTTGATGTGATTATCAGTGACTGCCCTGATCCAACGGGGCCGGCGCAAGTGTTGTTTTCTGAAGATTTTTACCATGCCTGCCATCGCTGCTTAACTGATGATGGTATTTTTGTTGCGCAAAATGGCACGCCCTTTTTACAGGCTGATGAAGTGCAAACTACGGCGCAAAATCTCAAAGGTTTGTTTGCCGACTGGCATTTTTATCATGCGGCGGTGCCCACCTATATTGGCGGCAGCATGACTTTTGCCTGGGCTGCTAAGCAGACTCATTTGCGTAAGCAGTCGTTGGATGTTTTACGCCAGCGCTTTGCTAGCAGCAACCTGGTTACGCGTTATTACAATGCTGATATTCACCAGGCGGCATTCGCTTTACCGCAATATGTATTGCATGCCATAGGTAAGACTCACAATGATTAAAGAGTCATGTTTAATAAAAAAGCCTGTGCATGATAAGTCAATGCAGAGGCTTTTTTGTGTCTGCAGTGGAGGCGCTATTTAACCGGCTGACAAGTGCGACTATCAACCTATATTGACGCAAGATTGAATGTGCTATCTTGCGTTTCCAGTAAATGCTTTGCGTGCGTTTGCTTACCTAAAATCTTAAGGAATTTGCACTATGCTTATTTTCTTTGTCAGTCTGACCATACTAATCCTTGGCTATAAATTTTATAGCCCCTTTGTTGAAAAGCAAGCGGGCATAGATCCTACAGCCATTACTCCACAAGAGCGTTTAAATGATGGCGTGGACTACGTTGCGATCAGTCCAGCTAAAGCGTTTTTAATCCAGTTTTTAAATATTGCGGGTGTTGGGCCGATTTTTGGTCCTATTCTCGGTGCTTTATATGGCCCTATTGCCTTGGTGTGGATTGTTTTAGGTAACGTCTTGGGCGGCGCAGTGCATGACTACTTTTCTGGTGTCATGAGCATCAAAGAAGATGGTAAAAGCTTGCCAGAGATTGCCGGTCATTATTACAACCTGATCTTCAAAGGTGTGATGCTGGTATTTACCGCCATGCTGCTGTTCTTTGTCGGTGTTGTATTTATTATGAGTCCAGCAGGGCTGCTGAGTAACTTATCTTACTTTGAAGGTACGTTCTTAGCAGGCAATACCTTTTGGGTGTTGGTGATTTTAGGCTATTACTTTTTAGCCACATTATTGCCCATTGATAAAATCATCACCAAGCTCTATCCGTTGTTTGGGCTGTTGATGATTGTGATGACGACGCTGATTGCCATTGCTATCTTGTTTGAGGCGCCCAATCTGCCTGAAGTGACGGATATCTTTGCGTACTTCACCGATGATCATGAACATGACTACTTAGCACCCAACCCTGATGGTCTGCCGGTGTGGCCGTTGTTGTTTGTGACTATTACCTGTGGTGCGATCAGTGGCTTCCACTCCACGCAATCGCCGATGATTGCCCGTTGTTTAACCAATGAGAAATATGCACGCCCCGTGTTTTATGGCGCAATGGTCTGTGAAGGGATTGTGGCGTGTGTCTGGGCACTGGCGGGTATCGCAGCTTTCCCAGAAGGCTATATCGGTTTAAAAGCCATGCTTGATCAAGGCGGACCGGGTTTAGTGGTCAACCATATTGCAACCAGTTACTTGGGTGTTTTTGGTGGTGTGATGGCTATTTTAGCTGTGGCTATTTTCCCGATCACTTCGGGTGATACAGCTTTCCGTTCTTTACGCTTAACCATTATGGATGCGTTTAATATCTCACAAACGACTTTGCACCGTTTAGCATTAGCCGTGCCGTTATTGAGTATTGCGTATTTAATGACCTTCCTCGACTTCGCGTTGATTTGGCGTTATTTCGCTTTCTCAAACATGCTGTTATCCACGAGTGTGCTGTGGTTGGCCACGAAGTACTTGTTTGATCGCCAAGCTTTCCACTGGATTGTGAGTGTGCCAGCGGTGATTGGTACGGCGGTGACTGTGTCGTACATTGCCACTGCGGCAATCGGTCTAAACTTACCAATGGAGTACAGCAAACTGATTGGTGCTGTGACTGCAGTTGTGTGTTTTGTGGCTTTAGTCATACAACATCAAAAATACGCTGCAGGTGTTAAAGCCGCGTAATATCAATACGTTGCAGCATTAAAAAAGCCGGATTGTATATCCGGCTTTTTTGATCCAAGGATGTGTTGATTAAACTGGGAATAACTCGCTCAGTTTCATCGCCAACATCATATCGCCTTCAGCGCGCAACTTGCCGCCCATAAATGCTTGCATGCCATCAGTTTCACCAGTGGCAATGCCTTTAAAGGTTTCGCGATCCATAATTAAAGTAACGTTCGCGTCATCATTGTCGCCTGCCTGTACATCACAGGTGCCATCTTTAACGATTAAGTAGTAATTTTCAGCATCTTCAATATTGAACTGAAACACTAAATCTAAACCTGCAGCAGCTGCAGTGTTGAATTTAGCGGTAAGGGTGTTAATGATCTCTGCGGTAGAAGACATAGTGAATCCTTTTAGAGTTGTGTGCGGTATATCCCGCGTGGTTTAACGTCACTGAGCATTCAATGGTGAAGTTGCTCTGTATAACAGGCCAAAGTATGGATGACCGTGACCATATTCCAAACGCATACATCAAAGACGCTAGGCTCATATTGGGTACAGTCAGTGTAAGCCCAATCAAGACACGCCGATTGATATGTCAGTCACAGAGATTATGGCGAACCTGGCAAGCTGTCAAATGAAATTCATACGATTGTTTGAAAGCTGTCTGAAATACAGTTTTAAGGCAGGTGTATAGGGCAAAATTGCTCTGAGAACCGTTGGGTTAACTTGCATGTTGATCGGCGCGCAGCTGTTTTATACATCCGAGTAGTGCGTGTGTGCTCACAGCTTGTGACTTGTGTTGAGAATCGTTATGAAGGGCTCTGTACGCTCAGGTAAGATAGTCAGCACTATCGTTAAAGGAGTTTACAGTGGATTTTCTACTTGAGTACGCAGGCTTCTTAGCTCGCGCTGTGACTGTGTTGATTGTTATTGTCGTTATCCTATCGTTTGCGGCTGCAATGCGCTCTCGTGGGCGTACACGCAGTGGTGAGCTATCAGTTACCAGTTTGAATGAGTTTTATACCGATCTTAAAGAAAGCATTGAATACAATGTGTTAGATAAAGCTCAGCTAAAGGTGCTAAAAAAAGCCAATAAAGCGAAACTGCAACAAGATAAAAAAGCAACGACTGAAAAAAAGCGTGTGTATGTTTTAGACTTTGATGGTGATATCAAGGCTTCGGCTGCAGAAAATTTGCGCCATGAAATCACTGCTTTACTCAGTATTGCTAAGCCCAGTGACGAAGTGGTACTGCGCCTCGAAAGTGGTGGTGGTATGGTGCACAGCTATGGTTTTGCTGCTTCGCAGTTGGCGCGTATTCGTCAAGCGCAGATCCCTTTAACCGTCTGTATTGATAAAGTCGCTGCCAGTGGCGGCTATATGATGGCGTGTATTGGTGACCGAATTTTAAGCGCGCCCTTTGCCGCGGTGGGCTCGATTGGCGTGGTGGCGCAAATCCCCAATATTCATCGCCTATTAAAGAAAAATAATATTGATGTGGAGGTGCTCACTGCAGGTGAGTACAAACGTACTTTAACCACCTTGGGTGAAAATACTGAGCCGGCTCGTCAAAAATTTTTAGAAGAATTGCAAACAACGCATGACTTGTTTAAACAGTTTGTGTCGCAATATCGTCCGCAACTGGATATTGATGCTGTGGCAACCGGGGAAGTGTGGCAGGGCACAGATGCGCAGCGTTTAGCCTTGGTGGATATATTGCAAACCAGTGATGAGTATTTATCAGCGCACGCCCAAGAGGCAGATGTGTTTTTATTGGAATATATTCAGAAAAAATCACTGCAAGAGCGTGTTGGTTTAACGGCGGGTACGGCGGTCGAGCATATTGCTGATAAAGGCTGGGAGCGTTTACAGCGTCGCTTTTTAGGTTGATTGCAGTGAGCCACTAGAGGGGCAGAAGCCTGAGCTGTCAGAGTTTGGGCGCTCAATACATTAAAAAGTATAAGTACAGCCCATAAAAAACGGCCACGCAATATAGTGCAGTGGCCGTTTTTTTAGCGTGAAACTAAATTACTTGGTGTAACGCTTCAGCACTAAAGTGGCGTTGGTGCCGCCAAAGCCAAAGCTGTTGCTCATCACTGTATTGAGAGTCACGTTTTCTTGTGTTTTCTCAACG
>SMEQ01000514.1_pt1 | contig 27708 bp, 29 predicted proteins | sample 2456281 | NCBI WGS metagenome assembly SMEQ01 (sample SAMN10132596, study PRJNA489261) | soil metagenome | isolation source: day1 antibiotic-loamy sand soil ammended with raw manure from dairy cow... | place: USA | collected 2015-04-01
AGCCAGCTTGGAGCTGCGCAACTTTTATATGAATCGCGATTTTCGCGATGCACCCAGCGGATCACAATCCAAAGCTGAAGAATGGGCGCAAGGTTTCTTGCTGCGTTATGAGTCTGGCTTTACCGAAGGCACTGTCGGCGTAGGGGTTGATGCGTACGGTTTCTCTGGTTTTAAACTTGATTCAGGTGGCGGCACTTCCGGCACAGGTTTATTACTGCCAAAAAACCACAAAGGCAAAGTACCCAGCAGCTACGGCTCCCTTGGTGGAACATTTAAGGCGCGTCTTTCTGAAAACACCTTAAAAGCCGGAACGCTGATGCCGAAAATCCCGACGGTTTCCTCTGGCGATGGTCGTTTGATTCCGCAAACCTTCACCGGTGTGCACATTAACAGTCAGGAAATAGAAAACCTCACTGCTAACATTGGTCGTTTAGGGCGCATGAAGCAGCGTAACTCTACAAACGATGCGCCAATTCTGCTTAACGGCTTTTCTGGTGACCAAGGTAAACGCAAAAACAAATCCACCCGCAGTAACCCCACAGAAACCAGTAAGTTTGATTTTGCCGGTGTTAATTACAACTGGGGCGATACAGGTTTAAGCACGGGTTATAACTTTGCTAACTTTGATGGCGCTTACAAGCAGCACATTGTTAACGGTGTTTACACCTTAGCCATCGACGATAGCCAGTCATTAAAAGCTGATTTGCGCTATGCGAAAACCAGCGAAGATGCGAAGAGCGGTATCGATAACAAAGCCATCTCCAGCATGCTGACATATAGCTTAGGCCATAGCAGTTTTGGCTTGGGTTACCAGAAAATGTCTGGCGATACTGGCTATGCCTACATTGAGCTAACCGACCCCTTCCTGACCAACTATGTACAAATTCGTGACTTTGCTGCCACTGATGAAAAATCTTGGCAAGCCCGTTATGACTATAATTTTGCTGGCTTAGGTATTCCTGGCCTCAATCTAATGACGCGCTATATCCGCGGTAATAACATTTACATGGGCGCAGGCCAATCACGTGGTAAAGAGTGGGAGCGTTGGCGTAATGCGACCTTACGCTCTGATTTATCTGGAAAGATTGATGAGAACCGTCTAATCGTTAATTACACTATCCCCCTAATGTAAGCCGTAATCCCTGTGTTAAATAAACCTGCTTTTAAGCAGGTTTATTTTTTTGAGATATAGTATGTTTGTAAGTGAACTAAATGCAGTTAGGATGTTTCCAATCCAGTGCAATTATTAAGTTCTTTTTTTGGAGTAAACGAATCATGGCTAAGAAAGATACAGGTAGCGATCAACTACTCAATGAATTTAAAGCGTTAGTCTCTGATACGGAAGAGTTGCTGCAACACTCTGTTGAATTGACCGGCGACAAAGCTGAAGAGCTGCGCGGGCAAATCAACTCCAGCCTGCAGCGTGCACGTAAAGCCCTGAGCTCTACTGAGCAGGCATTACTTGAGCGCGGTAAAGTTGCACTGCATACCAGCGAAGAATATGTCCGTGAGCACCCACTGCAGTCTTTAGCAATTGGCGCTGGCGTTGGTTTTTTACTGGGTCTACTGGTGTCTAGGCGCTAAGTATGACGGATAAAAGCTTTTCAGATACCTCGCGGCGCTTAGGCGCTGCGACTTTGGATTTACTCAGCGATCACGCTGAGTTATTCGCCATCGAACTCCAAGAACAAAAACACCACAGTAGCCAACAACTGATTTGGTTTGGTATTACCGCTGCTTGTGCGTTTATGTTGTTCTTACTGCTCAATGCTTTACTCATTGTGTTGCTCTGGGAGTATTACGCCCACGGATTACTCATTGCCATGTCGATATTTTATGCATGTATCGGCGCACTGTGTATTTGGCGGATAAAATCACTCCAGCAGCATGCGCAAGCACCCTTTAGCGCCTCATTGCAGGAACTCAAAAAAACCAAAGAGCAGTTATTACCATGACATCCAAAAAGCTAAAAGATGATCCTATTGCCTTGCGCAAACAGCTGATTCAAATGCGTTTGGAGCTGAACCGGCAAAGAATCCACCACGAAAGCATTGTACTGCTCGAACCAGTGGCAAAGTTACGCGGTCTCAAACAGCGTTTTAATCAAGGCGCAACGCCTTTACTCGCTGTTGCTGGAGTAACTCTGGTCAGTTTTTTTATGGCACGCAACCGCAGGTCGGCCAGCAGCTTGATGCCAGTAGTGAAAATTGCTGCCAGCCTGCTGCCTTTATTTGTTGGCAAATCAGAGACGAATGAAGCAAACAAATCATAGACTGAGTAGATGAAACAAACCTCGCTATGCGAACAGCGCTCATTTGCAATTCACCACTTGAGGGTATGCAATGGATTGGCAGCAACTATTAAACCGCGAACGTTTAGGCAAAACATCACACAGTTCAGAAGAGCTCGGCCGCAGCCCTTTTCACAAAGATCATGACCGCATTATTTTCTCTGGTGCTTTTCGTCGATTAGGGCGCAAAACTCAAGTCCACCCTGTCTCCAGCAATGATCATATTCACACGCGCCTCACCCACTCGCTAGAAGTGAGTTGCGTCGGCCGCTCCTTGGCCATGCGTGTGGCAGAAATGATTCGCCCTGCACTACCACAGTGGTGTGAACCAAGTGACCTGGGCATGATCGTGCAGTCTGCGTGTTTAGCTCACGATATTGGTAACCCGCCCTTTGGCCACTCTGGTGAGGATGCTATTCGCCATTGGTTTCAGCAAGCCGCTCACAATGGCTGGCTGGATAGCATACCGGCCGAACAACGCGAGGACTTCTTGAATTTTGAGGGTAATGCGCAAGGTTTTCGGGTTTTAACTCAGCTTGAATACCATCAGTTTGATGGTGGCATGCGTTTAACCTACGCAACCTTAGGTGCTTTTTCTAAATACCCCTGGAGTTCCAAATACGCCAACGCAGAAGGCTATAAAAAGCATAAGTTTGGCAGCTATCAAAGTGAACTGCCGCTGCTTGAACAAATTGCCAACAAGCTCGGTATTCCCAAACTGGATAACGAGCGCTGGGCTCGCCACCCTTTGGTGTATTTAGTCGAAGCTGCCGATGACATTTGCTATGGCTTAATTGATTTAGAAGACGGTATCGAAATGGAGCTGCTGGAGTACCGCGAGGTTGAAGCGCTTCTACTTGACTTGGTCGGTGATGACCTACCAGAAACCTACCGCCAACTTGGCCCCAATGACTCGCGTCGCCGTAAACTGGCAATCTTGCGGGGTAAAGCCATTGAACACCTGACAAACGCAGCAGCACAGGCCTTTGTGGAGCAGCAGCCTGCGTTAATGGCTGGCACTTTAGCAGGCGACCTGGTCGAGCATATGCACGGCCCAGCTAAAACCTGCGTGATTAATGCGAAAGCATTAGCCCGCGAGAAAATCTTCCAGGATAAGCGCAAGACGTTGCACGAGATCGGAGCCTATACCACCTTAGAAATACTGCTAAATGCATTTTGCGGCGCAGCCCTCGAGCAACATACTCAAGGTACATTGTCTTTTAAAAACAGGCGTATCTTTGACTTACTCGGCCAAGCTGCACCGCAAGCAGACTGGCCACTGTACAAGTCCTTTATGCGCATTATAGATTTTATCGGTGGGATGACAGATAGCTATGCCACAGAAATGGCGCGAGAAATGACAGGCCGCTCCAGCCCAATGTAACGATACAAAAGTAACCGCTCCAAACAGCCAGCAGCTCTACTGACCCGCCCATTGACGGGCGGGTTTAGTAAGTCTATCGAGCAATACTGCAGCGCTTGGCTTCTGCGTCCTGATGATAGATTACGAAGCTTTAGCTAACTCTTCACTTGGCGAAACAGCTAGATCTGTACCTGCTGTAGCGTTTTTCAAGGTCTTAATCTCTTGCTCACAAGCTTTAAGTTGCTTCGCTTGCTTATTACAGCGCATGCGTAAGCGCTGTTGTGGCCACCAAGAAATGAGCGGGCCAAGTAATAGCCCTAAAACAAAGGCGCTCATGACAAATAATGCAAGCGGTAACTGAGGTGTCTGCCAATCTAAAAACATTAATTGCGTTGGTGTGCGGTTCTCTAAAACAAAAAAGACCACAGCAGCGGCAAGCGCTAAGGCAATAATAAGTACCAACAAGCGTTTAAAACTTCGCATAAGACCCTCTATAGTCGCGCACGTAATTGAACAACAGATTATCCATCATTAACCCTATCGCGCAACTCTTTGCCCGGTTTAAAGTGCGGAACATATTTACCCGGTAGCTCAACACTTTCCCCAGTTTTCGGATTACGCCCAACTCGTGGTGCTCGGTAGTTCACCGAGAAACTGCCAAAACCCCGCACCTCGATGCGCGTACCTGAAGCCAATACTTGCGTCATGTGTTCCAACATAGCTTTCACTGCCAGCTCAACATCACGCACAGACAGATGCTCTTGTCGATCAACAATACGCTCGATTAATTCGGATTTATTCATTATTTTCCCTTTTTTATCAAGCATCTAGCAGTTTTTAGCATGCTTACTTGAATTTGAACAGGGCGATCTGATGAATTACTAGTGAAATGTGCACTTTGTGAGCTTTTAAAGCAAAAAAACCAGTATCAGCTTGTGACTGGTACTGGTTTTTTTAAGATCCTTAATCAACTAACTTAAGGATATAAGAGAGGTATTCCAGATTAAACTAGGATCATCTAGCTTAATCCTGTGCAGATAAACCACACTAATAAGCTTTTGCATGGTAATACTTAAGCTTTTGCAGCGGCGTAAATATTAAGACTTATCAGTCACTTTAGCTATTTGACTAAAGTCGCCCTACGCAGCAAGGCAATTAATAGTAAGCGTTTTCTGTGATGCTGTGGTCTGTCACATCACGCACACCTTTCACTTCCGGAATACGCGCCATTAAAGTTTTTTCGATACCTTCTTTGAGGGTGTAATCTGCTTGACCACAACCTTGGCAACCACCACCAAACTGTAAAATCAAAATGCCTTCATCGATATCAATCAGACTCACCTCACCACCGTGACTGGCTAAGCCTGGATTGATTTCTGTTTGCAGGTAATAGTTTACCCGCTCCGATAAAGGGCTGTCCTCGCTGACCATCGGCACCTTAGCATTAGGGGCTTTAATCGTCAGTTGGCCACCCATACGGTCAGTGGCGTAATCCACCACAGCATCTTCTAGGTAAGGTTCGCTTAAGGCATCAATCCATGCAGTAAAGGCTGGCAAAACCAAGGGGGTGTCTTCGGGCTTCTGCTCTTCTGGCTTACAGTAAGCTATGCAGGTTTCAGCATAGGTTGTACCCGGTTGAGTGATAAACACACGAATCCCAATACCTGGGGTGTCTTGGCTTTTTAACAGCTCGCTCAAATAGGTTTGTGCAGCTTCAGTAATATTAATCGTACTCATGGTAACTCCTCACAATCATGTACACAGTGTACGCTAGTTGGCCTGCATGAATAAAGACCCAGTAAAGCACTCAAGTAAGATTTGTCGCGTAAAAGCGCACTAACTCAATTAATAATGGCTTATCTGCCTCACAGCATTTCGTCGAGCGTTGGATACTGTTGCGCCAGCTTCTCGCCAGTAAACTGTACTTCACTTGCCTTGGACTGATTAAACAAACGCAGCGCAGTAAAGCGTGGGCGCTCGCCCATATCAAACCAATGCCGAATGCCTGCAGGTAGGGTTAGTAAAGCACCTTTCGCGCACAGTACGGCATATACGTGCTGATCAATATGAAAGCTTAACAACGCACGCCCTGAGACAAAGCAGAGCGACTCATCTGCACTGGACACCTGCTCGTCGAGCCACTTAGCGCGCAATTCAGCTTTTTCTGGATGCGCCTCATCCATACTGATCACTTCTACACAGTCATAGCCTTGGCCTTGCTTCAAGTCGGCAATATCATCCGCGTAGGCAGCGACGATGTCCTCTGCAGACGATGCTGCAGTCAGTGGCTGCTTAGCTTGCCATTGCGCAAAGTGCACCCCTACCGCGGCCAAAGTGCTGCTGATGTCTTCAAAATGATTCAACACCTTCACCGCCTGCATAGGCTGGCTTGAGTGGTATACAAACAACTGGCTCATGGGCTGTGCTTCCCCCTAAAAATGTATAGCAAATGTATGTAAACGCTAAACCTATCGTACAGGCTCGCAGTTAGAACGTGCAGATAAACTCAAGCGTACACTTATAGCTCCAAGCCGCAGCCCCTCTGCAAACGGCTGCAGCGCTCGCTGTTACCTCTATTCAGTAGCAGTCACCGACACTGACTTAGAACTGCTCAATCCAAACAACATAATAAACGCCGCCAGCAGTGCAACTGCACCAGCTGAAGCAAAAGTATAAGCAGCGCCCAAAGTTTGCCAGCTATAGCCGGCATATAATGCACCTAAAGCCCCACCAATACCCGAGAATGAGACATACAGGCCCTGCCCTTGCCCTTGTTTATGCGCAGAAAAGTAACGCTGCACAAATAAAATAGCCGCCGCATGAAAACTACCAAAAGTAGCGGCATGCAGCAGCTGGATCAACAGTAGCAGCGACAGACTATCGGCATAAAAACCCAGCAACCACCAACGCAGCGCCGCCAAGAACAAGCTGATGACAAGAATCTGCTTAATGCTCATTCGCCGCAACAGCCACGGCATTATCGCAAACAACACAATTTCAGCCAGTACACCAAACGCCCATAGCCAACCAATAATCGTGCGTGAATAATCCAGATCAATTAAATACAGCGTCAGAAAAGTGTAATACGGGCCATGCGACAGCTGCATCAGCGTTACGCAGGTTAAAAACACGACAATAGGCCCTAGCGCGGTTTTCGTCAGCCTTTGCCCAGTGGTTGTTAACAGTGGCTCAACTCGGGACTGACTGACTGGCGACGGCACCCAGAAACTACTCAACACAATCCCACTCATCACCGCCAGAATTGCCCAAGGGTAGTAATCCAGACCTACCTCGTCAAACACATAGCCAAAGCCAATCACCACCAGCATAAAGCCAACAGAACCCCAAAGTCTGAGCTGACTGTAGCGCTCCCTTTGCGCCCCCAGATAGTCCAAGGTGATGACTTCAAATTGAGCCAAAATGGCATGCCAAAAAAACGCATGCAGAACCATTATCATCGCCAGCCAAGCAAAACTCTTACCCCAAAAAATCAAGGTAAAAGACAACAAAGTGCAGATGGCGCCAAAACGCACAATGGCCAAACGTTTTTGCGTGCGGTCAGCTAACCAAGCCCATAAATTAGGCGCAATACAGCGCATCAGCATAGGGATGGCAATTAACTCACCGATACGTGCTGCAGAAAACCCTAAATGATCGAAATACAGCGCCAGAAAAGGTGCAGTAGCGCCGAGCAAGGCAAAGTAGAAAAAATAAAAACCGGATAAACGCCAATATGGCAAACCTGTATGCATGCTTCAGCTTGCCTCGCGCCATGGCGGCTTGAGCCAACCACGGCGATCTTTAGATAGATGCGCTTTATAGTTGCGGCAAAATTGGGGTGCTAACCTGCACTTCAGCGTTTTGTCCACGGTGACGCAACAAATGATCCATCAGAACAATGGCCATCATCGCCTCAGCAATGGGGGTTGCACGAATTCCCACACAGGGATCGTGACGGCCCTTAGTGATCATCTCTACAGGTTGCCCGGCAGTGTCAATGGAGCGGCCCGGTGTGGTGATACTGGAGGTTGGTTTTAAAGCCAGATGCGCCACAATCGGTTGCCCAGACGAAATACCGCCCAAAACCCCACCGGCGTGATTGGACAGGAAGCCTTCAGGGGTCAGTTCATCACGGTGCTCAGTGCCGCGCTGCGCGACACAGGCAAAACCTGCGCCCACTTCAACCCCTTTTACAGCATTAATACTCATCAATGCATGGGCTAAGTCAGCATCTAGACGGTCAAATACAGGCTCACCCAAGCCAGGCATCACCCCTTGCGCCACAACAGTGATTTTTGCACCAACAGAGTCCTGATCGCGGCGCAGCTGATCCATGTAAGCCTCAAGCTCGGCCACTTTATCTGGATCAGGACTAAAGAATGCATTGTCATGCACCGCATCCCAGCTTTTAAAATCAATTTCAATGGGGCCCAGTTGACTCATATAGCCTCGTACCATAATGCCCTGTGTTGCCAAGTATTTCTTCGCGATCGCACCGGCAGCAACACGCATTGCGGTTTCACGCGCAGAGCTGCGCCCGCCGCCCCGATAGTCGCGCTGGCCATACTTGTGGTGATAGCTGTAATCGGCGTGGGCCGGGCGAAAGATATCTTTAATGGCCGAATAGTCTTTCGACTTCTGGTCCGTATTGCGAATTAATAAGCCGATCGGGCAGCCAGTGGTTTGCCCCTCAAAGACGCCAGAGAGGATCTCAACTTGATCAGGCTCTTTGCGCTGCGTGGTATGTCGGCTGGTACCGGGTTTGCGACGATCGAGGTCATCTTGCAAGTCTTCAGCTGATAACGGCAGCCCTGGCGGACAGCCATCAACAATGGCAACTAACGCAGGGCCGTGACTTTCCCCAGCGGTGGTTACGGTAAAAAGCTTGCCAAAGGTATTCCCGGACATACACACTGCTCCGTGTTATATAAAAGATAATTGCGCAGTATACCTGTACCTAGAAGATTCTGGCACCTGCATAACGTTTGATGGCGGCTGGCCACCCTTTAGTAGCAGGTAGCGCTGTCGATACCCTTGTTAATACGTCTTTTGATTAAGTGAAAAAATGAGTACTTCAACAGTCCAAGTAGCGCCTGCATCAAGCGCAAGTACAGCACAGGATAATCCCCCCGAGCACCCATGGGCGGGCTTGCCAGCAGAGCAATTTCGCCTGATCCGCCTCAGCGCCTTACCAGCAGACCGTGCAACCGGCTTGAGAGCTTTGCGCTTTGTCAGTCTTGGCCGTGTTGAACGGCACAGCAAAGCCGAAAGCTTTCTGCGTTTAAGTATTGACCTGCCCGAGCAAAAGACGCAAAAAGAAGTCAATACTCTTGAGGTGTGGGCCGACCACCAAACACAGCAAATACGCATTAATACTGATTTACCATTGCGCACTGAGCCGGCCAACCGAGGCCTGGGACGTTTTTTAATTGCTCAAGCTGTGCTTTGGGCACGCAAGTATTGGAACCACTACAGCGTTGCTGAACAAACCTTACTCATTAAGCATGCCAGCGACGATGCAGCACGTTTACGCCGTGATCATGCGCTGCAGGCGCAAGGATTTAGCATTACTTATGAAGATGCCGTGCAAATGCGGGCTGTCTGCTCAGTAGGCCGCGTCAGCCAATTGCACAGCGACTGGAATGAAAATAAAGTTACCGTCATCAGCACCCTCGACAGCGCCTCGATGTTGCAAACTGCCGATAAGAACCTCAACGAGCAAAGCGCGCAGATCAAAAAGCTTACCGATCGCATTGAACGCTTCAAAAGTGAAGACAGCACCCTGCGCTTCACTATTTCGATGCTGGCTATTTTTGCGGTATTCCAAGCAGCGCTGCTGATTTGGATTGCCACGCGCTAGACAGTAACTTGACGCTGCTGTCTTTACTGAACTTACTCCGCGTCTACTAGCTGGCAAGCAAAGCATTGCTGAGCGGTAAGCGCCAAGACAGCATTGCCCACTTGGGAGTGCTCAAGCCAGCTAAAATCAACCGCAGGAAACAACGCTTCCAGCTCATTGGCATGCTTGCCTACTTCCAGCACCAACAAACCTGTGCTCGTTAAGTGTTGGCCTGCATTTTGTAAAATATGCAGGATAAACTTAAGGCCACCACGCTCGGCCGTACGGCTTTCTTGTGGCTCATACTGAAACTCACGGGGCAACTGCGACCAGTGTTCAGTTTCTAAATAAGGTGGTTTGCAGACAATCAAATCAAAACGTTGCTCTGCGAGCTGAGCAAACATATCACTGCGCAAGGTACTTACACGCTCACCCAAGTGGTGCAAAGCTATATTGTCTGCAGCCACCTCTAAGGCTTGCGCAGAAATATCTGCCAACAGCACTTCGGCATCCGGAAACTCAATGGCACAGGTAATCCCCAAGCATCCAGAGCCTGCGCATAAGTCTAAAATGCGCTGCGGTGTCTGACTCAACCAAGGCGCAAATTGCTGGGGAATTAACTCTGCCAAAGGCGAGCGCGGCACCATCACGCGCTTATCAACTTTAAACAACAAGCCTGCAAACCATGCCTCGCCAAGCAAATAAGCAGCAGGAATACGCTGTTCTATACGTTCTTTTAAAATATTTTGCACCAGTACATGCTCATCTGTATGCAGATTGCAATCCAGGTACTTATCATGCAGCTCATAGGGTAAATGCAAGCTACCCAGCACCAATGTCCGCGCCTCTTCAAAAGCACTTTCAGGGCCATGCTCAAAAAACAGCTGCGCGCGGCTAAATTGACTCATCGCCCAACGAATATAATCACGCAGTGTCGCTAATCCAGAGTTACTCACTGATTGTCCCCGTGCTGTTATGCGAGTGACCCACTGTCTTCGCAAATATGTGGTTAATACTCATCACGTCCTTCTAGCATATGGCGCTTTAGCAGCACATAAAGCGCACCCGTTCCGCCGTGCCGTGGCACGCATGAAGTAAAGCCTAAAACTTTCTCATGCTGACGCAACCATGTATTGACATGGCTTTTAATCATCGGCTTTTTACCGTCCAAACGTGCAGCCTTACCGTGTGTGACCCGCACACAACGCACCTCTAAGCGCAGTGCCTCTTCAATAAACTCTCGCAAAGTAGCGCGTGCTTTTTCTACTGTCATGCCATGCAAGTCTAAACTGCCCTCAAAGGCAATTTGACCGGCCTTCAGGCGTCGTAACTGGCTGTCTTGTACACCATCACGGGCCCAATACAGCGCATCTTCAGCGCCCACATCCAAGACAAACTGGTCCGATAGGCCATCAACAACCAGTTCGCTGGCGGACGATTGTAAGGCATTTTTACGATTCATTTGCTGGACTGCGCGATTGGGCTTGGCCTTACCTACATCCGCTTGATCCACATGGATACGACGCACGCCCTGCATTTGCTGTGCAAATAAAGATAAATCATCATCTGGCATAACGCCCCTCCTTTTTGTTGAGCTCAATTGTACCTGCATTCACTCAACACAAACAAAAACGCCCCAACTCGTGGGGCGTTTTTTAAGCGTCAGCTTAGATTACATTTTTGCAATCATTGCATCGCCAAACTCAGAGCAAGATAGCAACTTAGCGTCGTCCATCAAGCGCTCAAAGTCATAGGTCACAGTCTTCTCAGAGATTGCGCCATTGATACCATCAATCACTAAATCAGCTGCTTCAGTCCAACCCATGTGACGTAGCATCATTTCTGCAGAAAGGATCAAGGAGCCTGGGTTCACTTTATCCTGACCTGCATACTTAGGTGCAGTACCGTGAGTTGCTTCGAACATAGCAACGGTGTCAGACAGGTTTGCACCTGGCGCGATACCGATACCACCAACCTGCGCAGCCAGTGCGTCAGACAGGTAGTCACCGTTCAGGTTCAAGGTTGCAATCACATCATACTCTGCAGGGCGCAGGATGACTTGCTGCAACATAGCATCAGCAATACCGTCTTTAATGATGATGTTCTTGCCTGTTTTTGGGTTCTTTAGCTGCATCCAAGGACCGCCATCCAACAACTCAGCACCGAACTCATCACGGGCAACTTCGTAGCCCCAATCTTTGAAGGCACCTTCGGTGAACTTCATGATGTTGCCTTTGTGCACGATGGTCAGAGAATCACGATCGTTATCAATCACGTACTGCAGAGCTTTACGCACTAAACGCTTAGTACCTTGCTCAGATACTGGCTTAACACCAATACCGCAGTTTTCGGTAAAGCGAATTTTGGTAACGCCCATTTCTTCTGTGAAGAACTTGATAACTTTATCTGCTTCTGGTGTACCTGCTTGCCATTCAACACCCGCGTAGATGTCTTCTGAGTTCTCGCGGAAAATCACCATATCAGTGTCTTGCGGGCGCTTAACTGGGCTTGGCACGCCTTCGAACCAGCGTACTGGACGCAAGCACACATACAGGTCTAACTGCTGACGCAGTGCAACGTTCAATGAACGAATACCACCGCCAACTGGCGTAGTCAAAGGACCTTTGATAGAAACAACATAGTCACGTACTGCTTCTAATGTTTCTTCTGGCAACCAGGTTTCTGAATCGTAGACTTGGGTCGCTTTCTCACCAGCGTACACTTCCATCCAGGAAATTTTACGCTCACCACCGTAGGCTTTTTCTACAGCAGCATCGACCACTTTAATCATTACAGGACTGATGTCCGTTCCAATACCATCACCTTCGATGTAAGGGATGATTGGGTTGTTTGGTACTGTTAAAGTCATATCTGCATTAACGGTGATTTTGTCACCGGCTGGCACTTGGATCTTTTGGTATCCCATGCTGGACTCCGTCATTTACGTGGTCTTTAAAACACATGCAATTCGACCCACCGCAGCGCTTTTAGCACTTTGGCGCAGTCTGTGCAGCGCGTATCATACACTCTTTAAACAATCGCCGAATAGATAGCTGTAGTCAAACTATTCATTCACTACAGGTATTTACATGCTTAACATCGTGTAAATTCGATTATTTTACACGCAAGTGTAGCGAAAACACCAAACCCTGTAGCCCCTACTCAGTAAAGAGGTGACTGATGACACGCTTCACTCCGCATATCACTGTAGCCACAATTATTGAGCAAGATGGACGCTTTTTATTCGTCAAAGAGCATGCTGAAAAACATATTGTATTAAACCAGCCTGCAGGCCACTTAGAAATGGACGAAAGTCTAATTCAGGCAGCAATTCGTGAAACTTTAGAGGAAACAGGCTGGGATATTGAGATCACGCACCTGGTAGGCATCTATTTATATACCGCCCCAAGCAACCAAGTGACCTATCAAAGGGTTTGTTTTGCCGGCCGCCCTGTGGCACAGCGAGAAAATCACCCTCTAGATGAAGGCATTATCGCACCGGTCTGGCTCAGTCGTGATGAGTTGCTCAGCAAGCGTGATATGTGGCGCAGCCCTATGGTCTTGCGCAGTCTTGATGATTACCTCAGTGGCGCACATTTCTCACTGGATCTGTTTAAAGACTGATACAGCGATTTAGCCGTGCCTCTTAAGTAAGTAGCGTAAACCTGCTAGAATCCCATTCTTTAATTAGCCTATTTAGATTGCCATGCATACTCCTTCTGATACTCGTGTAATTGTCGGCATGTCCGGCGGTGTTGATTCTTCTGTTGCTGCTTTGTTGCTGATTGAGCAGGGCTATCAAGTGGAAGGCCTCTTCATGAAAAACTGGGAGGAAGATGATGGCACTGAATACTGCACCGCCAAGGAAGACTTGGCTGACGCACAAGCAGTCTGCAACACCTTAGGCATTAAACTGCATACGGCAAACTTTGCTGCCGAGTACTGGGATAACGTTTTTGAGCACTTTCTCGAAGAGTATAAAGCTGGGCGCACACCCAATCCTGATATTTTATGCAACCGCGAAATAAAATTTAAAGCTTTCTTGGATTACGCAGAACAGCTAGGCGCACACATGATCGCCACCGGGCACTATGTGCGCCGCCGCGACGTTAATGGCATTAGTGAGCTACTCAAAGGCGTGGACAGCAACAAAGATCAAAGCTATTTTTTGCATGCTGTAGGTGGCGAGCAAATTCATAAGTCGTTGTTCCCCGTTGGCGAGTACGAAAAACCCGCAGTGCGTGAACTGGCTGAGCAACACGGTCTAATTACCGCCAAGAAAAAAGACTCTACCGGTATTTGCTTTATTGGCGAGCGCCGTTTTACTGATTTCCTCAAGCAATACTTACCTGCGCAACCTGGCGTGATCGAAACTGTTGATGGCGTCGAGCTTGGTCAACACAGCGGCTTGATGTACCACACCATTGGTCAGCGCCAAGGTTTGGGTATTGGCGGCTTAAAAAATGCCAGTGAAGAAGCGTGGTATGTATTAGCGAAAGACCTAAACCGTAATGTTTTGATCGTCGGTCAAGGCAACGATCATCCATGGCTGTTTTCGCGCACACTGGTTACCCGAGACGTGAACTGGATCAATCCAGTGGACCTCAGCAGCCTAGACAACCTCAGCGCAAAAGTACGCTATCGCCAAAGCGATCAAGCGTGTCGTATTGAGCACACAGAAGACGGTTACATCGTTACTTTTGAACAGCCACAGCGCGCCGTAACTCTTGGACAGTCCATTGTCTTTTACCACGGCGATATTTGCCTGGGCGGCGGCGTAATCGAAGCCACGACCCCTTGGGATGAGAGCATTCAACGACCATGAGCCCACTTCAAGAGCAATTAACCGCCCTCGCCGGTGTTTTTCAAGCGGCTGCCTTAGTTAATAAGCTTGCACATACCGGCCAAGTCAGCGATGCCGCTTTAAGCTACATGCTGCAAACCCTTCTAGTGCGCAACCCCGCCAGCACTATCGATGTGTATGGCGGTGATGATCTGGGTTTAAACGAGGGGTACAAGCTGATGCAAGCTATTTTGGAGCGCAATAATGACAATCTCCCACGGGAGAGCTTGCGCTACGTAGTTGGCATGCTCAGCTTAGAAAAACAATTTGCTCGCCGCGACGACTTACTGGAAATCGCCGGTAAACGCCTGCCACAAATTGAACAACAAGTTGAGCTGTATGGCTTGTCCAGCGACAACATTGCTGCATCGTTTGGCGGACTGTACCAAGACACCATCAGCACCTTTAAGCAACGTATTCAGGTACACGGTGATATGCGTTTCCTCCAGCAGGACGCCACTGCGGCGAAAGTACGCGCTTTACTGTTTGCCGGAATTCGCTCCGCTCGTTTATGGCGGCAACTGGGTGGGCGGCGCTGGCATCTGCTGACTAAACGCAGCAGTATGCTCAACGAGTTACGCGCCCGACATTTATGACCGAACGCAGCATGCGCCCAGTGCAGGGGGCTGCGTTATTGGCCTTATCTGCTCTGTTATTTTCAGGTATGGGCGTTTTAGTGCGCGAAGCCTCAGCCACTGTTAACAATGAAAACATAGTCTTTTTTAGAAACATTGTCGGGGTATTTTTCTTTCTACCCTTATTGCTTTCTAAAGGTTTGCGGCCCTTTAAAACCAAACGCTTAAAATCACACCTGCTGCGTACCACTTATGGCTTAGCGGCCATGTACTGTTTCTTTTATGCCATCGCTCACCTACCCCTTGCTGACGCTATGGTCTTCACCTACTCCGCCCCTGTTTTCACCCCTATCATTGCCTACTTTTGGTTAAAAGAACCACTGACCAAGCGCATGCTGGCTTTTTCAGTACTGGGCTTGCTCGGGGTTATTTTGGTGGCTAAACCCAGTGACGCCATCTTCGGCAGCTTATCTTTAGTAGGCCTTGCTGCGAGCTTATTGGCGGCCTCGGCGTTCGTTTCAATTCGCGAAATGAGCAACACAGAGCCCGCTTACCGGATGGTGTTTTATTTTGCCTTATTTAGCAGTTTAATATCTGCAATACCGCTGCTTTGGGCTTGGCAACCACTCAACCAGCAGCAGCTTATTCTTTTATGTGCCGCGGGCTTGTTGGCAGCTTTAGCACAAATCATTATGTCGCGCGCTTATTCGCTGGCCCCGCCGGGCTTGATTGGTCCTGTGGCGTATTTGGCCATTGTCTTTGCCGGCGTTTTTTCATTTTTCCTTTGGGATGAAGTGCCAGATGTGGCATCTATACTTGGCGCAGTACTGATCTTTACTGCCAGCACCTTAGCAGTACTCTGGCGTAAACACTGAAATCCAGCTGGCTTTTGATGTACACTGTGCGCCCTATTTATTCATTGTTTGTTAGAGAACGTATCATGCAGCTTACCTCGCTTACCGCGGTTTCCCCCGTTGACGGCCGTTACGGCAGCAGAACCACCGCACTGCGCCCTATCTTTAGTGAATACGGTCTTATTCGTAATCGTGTCTTGGTTGAGGTTCGCTGGCTACAGCGCTTAGCCGCACACCCCAGCATTGCTGAGGTGGCACCGTTCTCCGAGACAGCAAATGCTGCGCTAAATAAGCTGGCGGAAGACTTTCAACTTGAGCACGCCGAGCGCGTAAAAGAGTTTGAGCGCACCACCAACCACGACGTTAAAGCGGTTGAGTACTTACTTAAAGAGCAAGCGCAAAAGCTTCCAGAGCTGCAGAAAGTTACTGAGTTTATTCACTTTGCTTGCACCAGTGAAGACATCAACAACCTCTCGCACGCTTTAATGCTGCGCGAAGGCCGTGACGATGTCTTACTGCCCTTAATGCGTAAATTAGCGCAAAGCCTGCGTGAGCTCTCGGTTGAATTTGCTGATGTGCCAATGCTGTCACGCACCCACGGTCAACCTGCTTCGCCCACTACTTTGGGTAAAGAGTTTGCCAACGTGGTGTACCGCCTTGAGCGTCAAATTGAGCAAGTGGCTGCGATCCCGCTGCTAGGTAAAATTAACGGCGCAGTGGGTAACTACAACGCTCACCTGTCTGCTTACCCTGATATCGACTGGGAAGCCAACGCCAAAGAGTTTATCGAAGGTGATTTAGGTTTAACCTTCAACCCTTACACCACGCAAATCGAACCACACGACTACATTGCAGAGTTGTTTGATGCTGTGGCACGTTTTAACACCATCTTGATCGACTTCGATCGCGATGTCTGGGGCTATATTTCACTGGGTTACTTCAAGCAGAAAACCGTCGAAGGCGAAATCGGCTCATCCACCATGCCGCATAAAGTGAACCCGATCGACTTTGAAAACTCGGAAGGTAACTTAGGCATTGCCAATGCTATTTTCCAGCACTTAGCTAGCAAGCTGCCAATTTCACGCTGGCAGCGTGACCTCACCGACTCCACTGTGTTGCGTAACTTGGGTGTCGGCATGGCGCACAGTGTGATTGCTTATGAAGCCACTCTTAAGGGTGTCGGCAAGCTTGAAGTCAATCCACAAAAAATCGCTGAAGACTTGGACAACTGCTGGGAAGTTTTAGCCGAGCCGGTGCAAACCGTAATGCGCCGCTACGGCATTGAAAACCCCTATGAAAAACTCAAGGATCTCACCCGCGGTAAAGGCATCAGCGCTGAAGCTCTGCAAGTTTTTATCGAAACCTTGGATTTACCTGAAGAGGCTAAAGTGCAATTGCGCGCACTCACGCCAGCCAACTATATTGGTAATGCAGTGGCACAAGCCAAGCGCATTTAAGGTTATTTGAGCGTCCTAACGCCCGGCTCAAACCGGGCGTTTTACTATCAGTACACATAAGAGAATCAATCACTTGTCCACATCTATTGACACACCACTTGAGATTCTAGGTGGTATTAGCGCCGAAGTGTTTCTGCGTGATTACTGGCAAAAGAAACCTCTACTGATCCGCCAAGCAATCCCTAACTTTGTCAGCCCTTTAGATGGCAATGACTTAGCAGGACTGTCCTTAGAAGAGCTGGTTGAGTCACGCATCGTCCTTGAACACGGCGAAACGCCCTGGCAACTACGCCAAGGTCCTTTCACTGAAGACACCTACAGCAGCCTGCCAGAACGCGACTGGACTTTGCTAGTACAGGCGGTTGATCAGTTCAGCCCTGACGTTGCCGAAGTGCTTGAGCATTTTCAGTTTTTACCCAACTGGCGTATTGATGATGTAATGATCAGCTTCGCTGTGCCTGGCGGTAGCGTTGGCCCACATTACGATAACTACGATGTATTTTTATTGCAGGCCGAAGGTCAGCGCCAATGGAAAATTGGCCAAATGTGCAGCGCTGAAAGCCTATTGCTGGAACACCCTGACCTGCGCATTCTAAGTGACTTTAAACAAACCGATGAATGGACCTTAGAGCCTGGCGACATGCTGTATTTACCGCCTCGCTTGGCCCACTGGGGAATCGCACAAACTGATTGCATGACTTGGTCAGTGGGCTTTCGTGCTCCCTCAAGTGCCGAGGTCGTGACCCACTACGCTGATTTTGTCGCCCGCTTTTTAGCCGATGAAGAACGCTACAGTGATAGCGCAATGTCGCCGGTGAGCAACCCAAACTATATTCGTCCCGAAGATGTTCAGCGCCTGCGCCAACTGATCAATGAACAACTTGATGATGACCGCATGCTCCTCACCTGGTTTGGTCAGTACATGACTGAACCTCGCTACCCGGAGCTGCTTAGCGGTGTTGAAATCGACCCTGTTAGCCTGCAGCAAGCCTTAGAACAGGGTGCAGTTTTCACCCGCAATCCCACTGCGCGCCTGGCTTGGAGTAATATTGAGCTGGATGCAGAGTCTGCGGCAGTGTTTTTTGTCAGTGGCAACAGCCGTATTGTCAGTGAGCATTTGGTGGTATTGCTTGACCTGTTGTGCAGCGCCGATGCTATGCACATAGATAATTTAGAATCTTGGCTCGATGATGCAGAGGCCACTACTCTGCTCTGCGAGCTGATTAAACAAGGAAGCTTGGAGTGTCTCGATGAGTGATGTGCACATTCGTATAGCCGATTGGCATAAAGATAATGCCGATTTACGTCGTATTCGCGAAAGCGTTTTCATCCAAGAACAAGGGGTTACGCCCGAGCAGGAATGGGATAGCGATGATGCCTCGGCAATCCACTTTCTAGCCTATGAAGGTGACTTTGCAATTGGCACCGCTCGCCTTCTAGCCGACGGCTGCATTGGGCGCGTCTCAGTACTCAAAGACTGGCGCGGTCTGCACGTGGGCGAAAAACTGCTGTTAGCGGCAGTCCAAGAAGCTGAACGTTTAGGTCTTAAGCAGCAAATTCTCACGGCGCAGGTACATGCCGCAGGCTTTTATGAGCGTTTAGGTTTTACTGCAGTCAGTGAAGAGTTTCTTGAGGCCGGCATCCCGCACATTGATATGCTGCGTAACAGCGACTAAACCTAGCAGGCATAAGCATGGATAAACCCCGCCCAACAACTCATACATCCAGCGCAGAACAGACCCCTGACCTGCCCGCCATTGAGTTTGTTGCGCAGGGTTCTTTTCGCATTCACAATCCCGACACCAGCCACTCACCCAGCAGTTGGGAGCCAGCACCGCAACAGCTGGGTGTAGACCGCGAGCTGATCAAGATTGATAGCAGTGAAGCAGTACGCAGCCATACTCTAGCCCTTATGCTACAAGCACAAAACAGCCTGTGCATTTACTCTGCTGATTTAGAAGCTGAATTGTATAATCACGCCTGCATCGTGCAAGCCTGCACTGAGCTGCTACTCCAACACCCAAAAAAAACATTACGTATTTTACTTCGCGACACCTCGCGCATTACCCGTGACGGCCACAGACTACTCACTCTAAGTCACCGCCTCAGCAGCCGTTGCCAAATTCGCAAAGTCAATCTTGAACATGAATACAGCGACGATGCTTGGCTGATTGCTGACGACTGCGGTTTGCTGATTCGCAAAGCGCAACAACTCACGCAAGGCGTGGTCTACTACCATGACCCTGCTCGGGTTCGACAAAACCAGCGCTTATTTAATGCCATGTGGGATGTCAGCCACAGTGATGTGAACTTACGGAGTATGCCGCTATGAGAAACCTCAGCCGTTTAATTGGTCTTGTTGTGCTAACGGTTAGTGCAGCCTTGACACAGGCTGCCAGCGAAGTCATTGAGCTTAATTACCGCATGGCCCAAGATGTTTTACCCGTGGTGCAATCCGTTTTAGGTGACTCAGGCCGCGCCACAGCTTACGGTAATCAACTTATTATCAACGCCAGTCACGATAAAATTGCGGAGGTGCGCTCCATCTTAAGCAGCATCGACAAGCAACCGCGCAATCTATTAATCACTGTGGATACCCAAGGCAATCAGTTCAACCGTGAACGCGGCTATCAAGCCGACGGCATGATCAGCGGTCGCCATGGGCAAATCATCATTGGCCAAGGTGAGCAACAAGGTCGCGACCAAGTTAATATTATCCGCAACACCACGCAAAACCGTGATGGTTCGCTGCGCACAGTGCGCGCCTTGGAAGGCTCAGCAGCGTTAGTGCAAGTCGGCCAAAGTGTACCTCAGCGCAGCACCAGCTACGGCCCATATGGTCAGGTGCAAGAACGCACAGAATACCGTGCCGTCAATCAAGGTTTTTATGTCACAGCTACAGTACACGGCGATAATGTGCAGATTGAAATAAACAGTCAAAATGATCGCCGCAGCCAACAATATAACGATGTGATTGACACACAAAGCACATCCAGCCGAGTCAGCGGCCGCTTAGGCGAGTGGATTTCGGTAAGTGCCAGCAACCAAGACAGCAATCAGCGCCAAGATGGTTTTCTACAAAAACGCTACAGCACAGGGCGAGAAGACAGTCAGTTACAGATAAAAGTTGAAGTACTGGATTAAGTCAAAGCCCTTACGCGCATGGAAATTATGTAGTGATCAATAAATAACACTACAAAACATTTGACGAACGCCTCACGAAAGCGCATCATAGCACCCGCTCCCGCTAGCCAGAACACTTTAATCGGTGTTCCAAAGTCGACTTAAGAGTACTTCCTAGGTGGCTTTGTGTTAACAGCATCCAAAAGATGCATTAACGAGGTTGCGACCGGTACGTTGTTGTCCTGAGGGACGGGGAAGCAGTATGCATCATTGATGCATCAGGTAGCTCACAACAGTGAGAAGCGTTTGCGGATGTTAAGTTGCAGATATCACAGCTTAATGCAGCAGCCATCTTTATCTGATCGCACCCCTCTCTTCTAAAGACATTACGTTCTAGTCAATTATCGGCACTACAGCGGAAGCTAACCCGCAAATTAAACTTCCAGCGCTAGCAGGTTGTGTGTGGGCAGTCGGTGCTCAAACTCACTACACTCTTTGAAGGATTGACCATGTCAACTTATCAAAACGAAATTAAGGCAATTGCCGCTCTTAAAGAACAAGCTGGAAACGGCTGGAGCGCGATTAACCCCGAGTCTGCCGCTCGTATGCGCATCCAAAACCGTTTCAAAACTGGTCTGGATATCGCTAAGTACACTGCAGCCATCATGCGTAAAGATATGGCTGAGTACGATGCCGACACATCTTTATACACCCAGTCGCTGGGTTGCTGGCACGGTTTCATCGGTCAGCAAAAGCTGATCGCAATTAAGAAGCACTTGAAAACCACCAACAAGCGCTACCTCTACCTGTCAGGTTGGATGGTTGCTGCTCTGCGTTCTGAGTTCGGCCCACTGCCTGACCAGTCAATGCACGAGAAGAACTCTGTTGCTGCGTTAATCTAGAGCAGATCGAAAACTTCGAAACTCACGTTGTACCAATCATTGCTGACATTGACGCTGGTTTCGGTAACGAAGAAGCCACCTACTTGATGGCTAAGCAAATGATCGAAGCAGGTGCTGCGGCGATTCAGATCGAGAACCAAGTATCTGATGAAAAGCAGTGTGGTCACCAGGACGGTAAAGTAACCGTTCCACACGCTGATTTCCTCGCGAAAATCAACGCTGTACGTTACGCGTTCCTAGAATTAGGCGTTGACGATGGTGTTATCGTTGCACGTACTGACTCCTTGGGTGCTGGCTTAACTAAGCAAATCGCAGTAACCAACGAGCCAGGCGACTTAGGCGATAAGTACAACAGCTTCCTTGATGGTACTTACATCAACGATGCAAGCGAAATCGAAAACGGTGACGTTGTTGTTAAATCAAACGGCAAGCTGCTTAAGCCTGCACGTTTGGCTAGCGGTCTGTTCCAGTTCCGCGAGAACACTGGTGTTGATCGTGTAGTTCTTGACTGCATCACCTCACTACAGAACGGTGCTGACCTGCTGTGGATTGAAACTGAAATGCCACACGTTGGCCAGATCAAAGGCATGGTTGACGAAATCCGTAAAGTGGTTCCAGACGCTAAGCTGGTTTACAACAACAGCCCATCGTTCAACTGGACGCTGAACTTCCGTCAGCAAGTGTACGATGACTGGGCAGCAGCTGGTAAAGACGTTTCAGCGTTTGATCGCGACCGTCTAATGAGCGCTGACTACGATGGTACTGAGCTGTGCAACGAAGCAGATGCGCGCATCCAGAGCTTCCAGAAAGATGCTGCACGTGAAGCAGGTATCTTCCACCACTTGATCACTCTGCCAACGTACCACACTGCTGCGCTGTCAACTGACAACCTAGCAAAAGGCTACTTCGGTGAAGAAGGCATGCTGGCTTACGTTGAAGGTGTTCAGCGTAAAGAAATTCGTCAAGGTATTGCGTGCGTACGTCACCAAAACATGGCGGGTTCTGACATCGGTGATACTCACAAAGAGTACTTCTCTGGTGACGCTGCGCTGAAAGCAAGCGGTGAAGACAACACTATGAACCAGTTCGATAACGTTTAATCGAAACCTTGGTTTTGCGGTCTAAAGACTGCGTGTTGTAGAAAAACCCCAGCCTCGGCTGGGGTTTTTTATTGCCTACTAAAATAGTTTGAGTGCATACACTCAAACAAATATCTACACAAGGCCTGCGCCCTAGCCTTCTGGCAAACAATCCTGCCTCGCACTCTTTCCCGTGCGCATTACCAATTGATTGCTTATGCGCTATTCACGTTAGCTATAAAACTCTGAAATGCCTGCAACACTAACTCTGGAGCTTCCACCTGCGGATAATGCCCAACCCCAGGCAACTCAATGATTGGCTCTTTAGCCACTACTTCTCGGTAGCGCGCCACCATATGAGCGCCCGAAATAGGATCCTCAAGGCCATTAATTAAACACAGAGCATGCTCAGATGCTTGCAAGGCAGCGACCCAGCGACTACGAAATTCACTGCGCTCACGCATATAACGAATCAGTTTATGAAATACAGCCAAACCATTATTTTCATTGATTAAGCGCCAAAACCCTTGCTGATCCTCCCTTGTTAAAGGTTTCGCACAGATCCTGCTAAGCGTGCGCTGAAAGCTTTTTTCACTGATTTGCCTAGCCACAAGAAAGCCTAGCGGGCTAATCAACAGCTTCTGCAATAAAACCGGCTTATGGGTCTCTGGAAATAAACCGCCATTGAGCAAAGTGGTACTAAGAATCCCAGTTGTTGCTGATAACTCGCGCGCTAGTAACTCCTGGGTGACTGTCACGCCGTAATCATGAGCCAGAATGTGGTGTTTACCCACCTGCAAATGCTTTAACAAAGCCTGCTGCAAGTCAGCCTGGACACTGATGCGATAGTCGCCTTTAACTGGCTTAGCACTAAAGCCAAAGCCCAGCATATCAGCAGCAATAACAAAGTAATCCTGCGCCAACGCCGACCAGATATGCCGCCAATCCCAACTGGCGGTCGGAAAACCATGCACCAACAGCAAAGCCGGCTTACTGCGCTCACCAGCACAGCAATAAAAAATACACTGGCCATTGAAGTTAAAATATTGGCCTTGCGCACGCCACTCATCCAAAGATAGCGGCGGCAGCAAAGCGACAGATTCAGACATGCTCATCTCCTGCTCTGTATAGCAGAGCCATTGTTATTATAGTTTTCGCACAGAGCAGCCCGCCATTGCCATGACCAACCACTCACATGAATATAAGAGATTTTCTATGCTTAGAGCTTATAAGGTGCACCGCTGCGATCCAAACGGCGCAGCAGTCCAGGCCAAGCTAATTGACCGCCTGCATTGCGTGTCACGGTTTTTCCTGCCTGCTGAATACCCGCAAGAATTGCCGCGGGGATAGGAGTCAACTCCTGCCCACCACTTTGTGCAAGCACCTGAATCTCACAGGCACGCTGCAAAATATACATTCCTAAAAATGCATCAGCGATAGTCTCCGCGCAGGTAAGCAAACCGTGGTTACGCAAAATCATAAACTGGGTTTCACCAAGATCGGCAACCAAACGCTTTTTTTCTTCTGGGTTTAAAGCCACCCCTTCATAGGGGTGATAGCTCAAGTTGGACAGTGGAAATAACGACTGCTGAGAAATAGCTCTGAGGCCTTCCTGCTGAGCAGATACCGCAACGCCTGCGTTGGTATGCAAATGCATTACACATTGAGCGTCAGCCCGAGCCTCATGCACGGCACTGTGGATAGTAAAACCGGCAGGATTGATTTCGTACTCTGACGCCATCACTTTATTGCCCTGCAAATCAACTTTTACCAAGCTTGAAGCACTGACCTCTTCAAACATCATGCCATAAGGATTGATTAAAAAATGATGCTCAGGGCCAGGTACCCGTGCAGAAATATGGGTGAAAATAAGATCATCCCAACCGTATTGCGCGACAATATTGTAACAAGCAGCCAAGTCCACCCGCACCTGCCACTCTTCTGCACTCACCAAATCACGAACGTTAGACGTAGTCATTCTTGTCACCCTCTCTAATTATTGTTTTCTCCATCAGGGTAAGGGTTCGGCAAAAATAAGTCAGTACCTTTTCACTGGCGCAAGTTAATTACAAGATAACCTGCTAAACAATCAGTACAAACACAACATCGAGCCCAAGCAGAGCAGGCACTCAGGCAAAACCTCATTAAACCTCGGGCTAAAGGCTACAAGGCTCTAAACCACACGCCGATCACGCAAGTCTTTAATCGCCATCGCCAGCGCTAATAAAATCACCAAAGTAACTGCCAATAAGCCAACACTGACCGCAACCGACCACGAGCTATACGGGCGTACAGCAAAGACAATGGCTGTGATCACCGCAATACCCACCGAAGTACCAATGCGCTGCCCTGTTTGCATAATGGCGCCTGAACTGCCTGCATAAGCCAATGGTACTTCTGCCAAAGTTAGCGCTTGGTTGGGACTGACCACTGAACCTTGGCCTAAGCCAAAAAACGCTAGGGACAACAATAACCACCAAATACTTAAATCCAGATATTCATGTAAGAACACGACGCCGACACTGGCCAGTAAGCCAAAAATAGCAAACAGCAAACCACCTATTACAACCTTACGACCGTAGCGATTAACCCGTTTGCCTGCCCAGTTAGCAGAATAAGCAGAGAGCAGTGCCGAAGGAATGCCGACCATACCGGCTTCAAAAGCAGAGAACCCGAGCCCTTGCTGCACATACAGTGGAATCAACACCCAAACACTGGTCATGCCTAAAAAGTACAGGGTCATAATAATGCTACCGTTGCGATAGCTTGAAGTGGCGAAGATTTTTAAGTCCACCATCGGGCTATAGCCACGTTGCGTATACCAACGCTCCCAACGTGCCCAAAGATAAAACAAGAGCAGCCCTGCAGGTAATAGCGACCAAATAAGCCCAGACGGATCCGCCTCAACAAAAGGGTAAAGCACCGCTAGCACGCCCAGCCCAAGTAATAATGCTCCGACGGGATCCAAAGAACTTAAGCCTTTATGCTCCAACAGCTTGGGCTTATGTATCAAAGGCCGTGGAAACCAGCGCAGTGCCAATACGATAATTAACAGACCAACAGGCACGTTAATCAAAAAAGTCAGTCGCCAACCAATTTCCAAGCCACCTAACTGAATTAACAGTCCGCCAATCACCGGGCCAATAGCAACAGAAACCCCAACTGTAGTACCAAAAAAACCAAACGCGCGTCCACGCTCTGAGCCGCGAAAGTACTGCTGAATCATGCCAACGGCCTGAGGGTTCATAAACCCAGAGCCAACACCTTGCACAAAACGCGCAGCATTGAGCCATTGCGCATCTGGGGCTAAACCTGCAGCAACTGAAGCTAGGGTAAAAAGGACCGTACCTAGAATAAAAATCCCACCACGGCCCATCAAGTCCCCTGCGCGCCCAGCACTGACCAGCACCACACCAAAGGTCATCGAGGCCAGAGCCACATTGACCACACTGACACTCATTAGCGACATAAAGATCGCCATCAGCAACACAGCAAGAATCCGCCAGCGCACAGGGTCACCGCTGAGATCAGTTGCGGTATCTTGTGCTTCGGTCAGCTGCGTCATAAAACCCCCGTAAAAATAAAAGTAGCGTCGCTAGTGTAAATGAACTGCTAGGGGTGCACAGCATTAACGTTAATTTGGCGGATATACATAGGCCCTTAAGTATTCACTTGCTGCCCCATGACTAGAAATATATAAATAACGCACAGCCCGACACCCACATGCGACGCTCAGAAATACAACGCCATAAATACTCAAATATAAGTAAAAGAATGCATTTATAGCCAATAATACTTATATTTAAGCCTTCATTAACAGAAACGATCAAGCGCTAGAACCCTTAGGTCACAACCTTAGGGCTGCACGCAAAAATACTTCCCACGAGTGACTTACAGGCCTTTGCTTTACGCATCGGTGTCAGCCGCGCCACCTTACAACCCATGGAAAAAGGCGATTTAAGTGTATCAATTGGCCAGTATTATCAAGATGCCTAAGTGCTTGGATTGGAGCAGCCTTTTGCGCAGTTATTGAGGCCGCCAGTGAGTTTACTTGATGATTAAGCGATTTGATTTGGACCTCAATACAGCCAAATTAGGCGTAATGCATATAGCCGATATGGCTCACATTAGAAGGGGGCGGGCAAGCCAAGCGCTCAGCAGTAGCGTCAAAGGCGTGGTAGAAAAAGCGGTTGCTTGCTGACGGGCATTAACCCAGCTCTGCCTGTCACTCTATCAGCGTCTATATAGGCTGTAGCCCGTTTACTTTGCGGCTAGAAGCCTCGCTATACGCAGTATCTAGCCTGCCCTAGCACGCTAAAACAAAAACCTTATTGATGTAAAAAAGCGCTGCTGCGCACTCTCTCTGCGGGAACCAGCCGTTCAAGGGTAGCGATCAGCACGTCCATATCCTCAAAGTCAATCAACTTAAAAATATGGCCTGTATCGGCCTTAAGGATTGCGGATTTGATGCGCCCAAACCGAGTTTGAAAGCGTAGATAGTTAACCTGCAGCAAATCAACATGAACGATTTCGCCCTGAAAATGCATGACAGCTTGATGATTGCTTTCATCCAGGGTTACCGCAAGATAGGCGTCCACACCCTGTTTAATGTGGCGGTAGCTGGCAAAAATCCCCAAGCCTAAAACAAGCAACACAGCAACCGGCAATAGCAACTCAGCGGCAGCCTCTGCGCGCACTGCTTGAACCAACATAGCCAGACTACCCAGCAGCAAAACAAGCACTAAGCCAATAGCCCAGCGCCTGTCCTTGCGCTAGCCTTGCACAAATGACGCGACAGCAGCTCAGCCAAATAGAGCCAACCCAACAAGACCCTCTCCTTCCCAACCTACGCACCATTGGCGAGTTCAGCCTAGCCTTAGGAAACAGTACTCGCATGGCTTTTGAACGCCGTGACTGGTATCGCGACTGCATGAATTTGCTCATTTATTCAAGCAAAAAACCTGCATTACCGCATGCACGCTGTGCCTGGCTTTTGGCAATGGCTGACATCAATAGACCCGCATCATCGGGTTGAAAGCATTGATCCGACCTACAAAGAGCTGACGTTGCAAAAACCTTTGCCGTTGAGCATGTGGATATACTTGATGTGCTGGAGTTGTCAGAGTGCAAGTTGGTGATAGGAACTTAGATGCAAATGAGCGCTTGCTGGTAAGCCCAGCAGCTCTTATTCTTTGGTACACCACAACATAAAAGCACAGGTAGCATTGCGCAACTGTTCTCCGTTTTCTATGCGCTTGGCCTCTTTTTCCTCAGCCCAGACTCTCCGGCCAAATAACTTTCTGCCTGCTCTTGCACAATAGTGCGCATCCACTGGCGTAAATATTCGGGTTCAAGCACCTGCAAGCCTGAGCCTTGGCTGAGC